>Ga0126312_10001714_pt1 | contig 14473 bp, 12 predicted proteins | sample Plot104A_FD_92537 | JGI IMG/M metagenome (GOLD analysis project Ga0126312, IMG submission 92537) | Serpentine soil microbial communities from UC McLaughlin Reserve, CA, USA - Plot104A | ecosystem: Environmental > Terrestrial > Soil > Grasslands | place: USA: UC McLaughlin Reserve, Lake County...
GCCGCGGTCTCGGAGGCCACCTACGACGGTCGCTGCACGTCGCGCGCTCGCCACCAGCCCCACGTAGTCGGCGCCGGACGCGAGCGCGCTGGCGAGCGCGTCCTCGTCGCCGCGGCCCATCCCCGCGACGACCACGGCGTCCGCGCCGTCGGCGATCTCGTCGGACACGCGCCAGCCGACGGTCTTCGCCAACTCGGCGAGCGTCCGCGCGGCCGGGCTCTCGCCCGCCACGGCCAGGAGCGGCGCCGGCACGAACGGCTCGATCAGCACGTCGATCGTGCCCTCGGACGCGCAGGAGCTCTCCGCGACGACCACGTCGGAGGGCGCATCGCCCGCCGCGCCGGGCGGGCGGATCCGAAGCAGCCGCGGCTCGCCGTCGGCCAGCGCGAGCAGCGCCTCGCGCACTACCAGGTGCTCGGAGCAGGCTCCGCCAACCCAGCCGTCCAGCGTCCCATCAGGAGTCACGAGCGCCCGCTCCCCGCGCCGGGTGGAAGCCGGTCGCACGACGTTCACGACCGTCGCGAGCGCGTGCGGCTCACCGGCGTCGGCGAGCCGGGCGGCGCGGGCCAGCAGGTCGGCTCGGGTGCTCACTCCGCCAGCCCCGCCTCCGCCAGCGCCGCCCATACCTTGTCCGAGGTCAGCGGCATCTCGATGTTCCGGACTCCGGCATGTGCCAGGGCGTCGATCACCGCGTTCACGTACGCCGCCGGCGAGCCGACGGTCGCCGACTCTCCCACACCCTTCGCCCCCAGCGGATGGTGGGGTGACGGCGTGACGGTCTGGTCGAGCTCGAACTTCGGGGTCTCCCAGGAGGTCGGCAGCAGGTAGTCCATGAAGTTGGAGCCTATGCAGTTGCCCTCCTCGTCGAACGTGATCAGCTCCATCGCGGCGATTCCGTACCCCTCGGTCAGGCCGCCCATGATCTGGCCCTCCACGATCATCGGGTTGATCCGCACGCCACAGTCGTCAACCGCGACCACCCGCAGCACCTTCCAGGCCCCCGTCCCCCGATCGAGCTCCACTACCACGGCGTAGGTCCCGAACGGGTACGTCATGTTCGGCGGGTCGTAGTAGTGCACGCCCTCGAGCCCCGGCTCCATCCCGTCGGGCAGGTCGCTGTAAGCGGCGAGCGACAGCTCCTGGATCGTCGCGCCCCGGTCCGGGGAGCCCTTCACGAAGAACCGTCCCGGCTCCCACTCCAGGTCCTCCGGCGCCGCCTCCAGCTTGTGAGCCGCGAGCTCACGAGCCTTGTCCCGGAGCTTCCGCGAGATCACCGCCGTCGCGGCTCCGGCGGTGGGCGTGGACCTGCTGGCGTAAGTGCCGAGTCCGTACGGCGTGTGGTCCGTGTCCCCCTCCTGGACGTCCACGTCCTCGGGCGGGATGCCGAGCTCCTCGGCCACGATCTGGGCGAAGGTCGTCTCGTGCCCCTGGCCCTGGTGGCGGACGCCGAGCTTCAGCACGGCCTTGCCCGTCGGGTGAACCCGCAGCTCCGCCGAGTCGAACATGCGCAGGCCGACGATGTCGTAGTCCTTGCCCTTGCCCGCGCCCACGACCTCCGTGAACGAGGCCAGGCCGATCCCGAGGAGCCGGCCCTGCTCCCGCGCCTCGGCCTGCTCGCGCCGAAGATCCTCATAGCCGAGCTTGTCGAGCGCCAGCTGCATGGCGGCCGCGTAGTCGCCCGAGTCGTAGTCGAAGCCGGTCGCCGACCGGTAGGGGAACTGCTCGGGGGCGATGAAGTTGCGCAGCCGGAACTCAGCCGGGTCGACGCCCACCTCGTAGGCGGCCGTCTGCACCAGCCGCTCGATGAGGTAGGACGCCTCGGTCACCCGGAAGGAGCAGCGATAGGCCACCCCGCCGGGCGCCTTGTTCGTGTACGCGCCGTCGGCCTCGACGTGAGCGGCCGGGATGTCGTAGGAGCCGGTGACGATCCCGAACAGGCCGGCCCTGAGCTTCGACGGCTGAGCGTCGGCGAAGAAGGCGCCATTGTCCGACTGCATCTTCACGCGCAGGGCGACCATCCGGTCGCCCTTCAGCGCCAGCTCGCCGTGCATGTGATAGTCGCGGGCGAAGCCGGTCGAGATCAGGTTGCCGCTGCGGTCCTCGGCCCACTTGACGGGCTTGCCCAGCAGCAGCGACGCCGCCGTGGCCACCACGTAGCCGGGATAGATCGGCACCTTGTTCCCGAACCCGCCTCCGATGTCCGGCGAGATGATCCGGATCTGGTGCTCCGGCAGCCCGGCCACCATGGCGAACAGGGTGCGGTGGGCGTGCGGCGCCTGCGAGGTCATGTAGATCGTCGCCTTACCGGTCGCCGGGTTCACGTCCGCCACGCAGCCGCAGCACTCGAGCGGCGCCGGATGGCAGCGGGGGTAGTGGGTGTCGAGCGATACGACCCGGTCCGCGTCGCCAAAGGCCCGCTCGGTGGCCTCGCGGTCGCCAGACTCCCAGTGGTAGATGTGGTTCGAGTCCTGACCCTCCTTGTCGTCGCGGATGACCGGCGCGTCTGAGGCGAGCGCCGCCTGCGGCGAGGTGAGCGCCGGCAGCGGCTCGTAGTCCACGGCGATCAGCTCGAGCGCGTCCTTGGCCGTGTAGGGATCCTCGGCCACGACCGCGGCGACCTCCTGCCCCTGGAAGCGGACCTTGTCCGTCGCGAGCACCGCCTGGGTGTCGCCGGAGAGCGTGGGCATCCAGGCGAGCCCGTGCTCGGCCATCAGCTCGCCGGTCACGACCGCCACGACCCCTGGCAGCGCCGCCGCAGCCGAAGTGTCGATCGAGCGGATTCGAGCGTGCGCGAATGGCGAGCGCAGCACCTCCAGGTGGAGCATGCCGGGCAGCTTCACGTCGTCGACGAAGTTCCCCTTCCCGCGAATGAGGCGCGCGTCTTCCTTCCGCTCGACCGAATGGCCGATGCCGCGGATCTCGGGCTGCGTGGCCATCGCTACTCCCCCTCCCTCATCGCGGCGGCCGCGCTCCGCACCGCGTTGACGATGTTCTGGTAGCCCGTGCAGCGACAGACGTTCCCCGACAGTGCCCAGCGGATCTCATCGTCGCTGGGCTCCGGGTTCTCCTCGAGCAGCGCGATCGCGGTGAGCATCATCCCCGGCGTGCAGAAGCCGCACTGGAGCCCGTGCTCCTGATGGAAGGCGGCCTGCATGGGGTGGAGCCCATCGCTGGTCTCGAGGCCCTCGACCGTCCGGACCTCACGGCCGTTCGCCTGCACTGCGAAGACCGTGCAGGACTTGGCCGGCGTCCCGTCCAGCAGCACCGTGCAGGCGCCACAGCTCGTCGTGTCGCAGCCGATGTGGGTCCCGGTCAGGCCGAGCGTCTCGCGCAGGAAGTGCGCGAGCAGCATTCGGGGCTCCACCTCCGCCGAGCGCGGCTCCCCGTTCACGGTCACATCCACGCGCCGGGTAATCGGACTGGTCTGCGCCGCCTCCGGCGCTGTCGTGTCGACGTGGGCCATCCTTCCCTCCCTCCTATGCGTTCCGTGCCGCCGTCCGCAGGCCTCGCTCCGTGAAGACCCTGACGACGTTGCGCTTGTAGTCGGCGGAGCCGCGGAGGTCGCTCCGGGGCTCCGCGTCCTCGGCGGCCAGACGCGCCGCCTCGCGGATGGCGTCGTCATCCAGCTCCGCGCCGGTGAGCGCCTGCTCGGCCTGGGTCGCCCGCGCGTTCTTCGGGCCGACCCCGGTAAGCGCGATGCCCGCCCGGCTCACCGAGCCGTTCGAGAACGACACCTGCACCGCCACGCCCACGGTCGCGAAGTCGCCCACCTTGCGCTCGAGCTTCAGGTAGGTGCCGGCGGCCTTCTGCCCGGGGTCGGGCACGCGTACCTCGGTGATCACCTCGTCTGGCTCGAGGGCGGTCGTGAACGGGCCGTGAAAGAACTCCTCGAGCGGGATCTCGCGCCGTCCGCTGGATCGCTCGGCGACCACGCGCGCGTCGGCGGCCAGGAGCGCCGAGCCCCAGTCGCCCTGCGGATCGGCGTGGGCCAACGAGCCGCCGACCGTCCCCATGTTGCGGACGATCGGATCGGAGATCTGCGGGGCGGCGTCGCCGAGCACGCCCAGGCGCCCGCGCAGCAGCTCGGATCGCTCGCACGTCTTGTGGCGCACGAGCGCGCCGATGCGGAGCTCGCCGTCCTCCTCGGAGAGGCGGTCGAGGCCCCCGATGCGGTTGATGTCGACAAGCGCGGCCGGCGCGGCGAAGCGAAGCTTCATGAGCGGGATGAGGCTCTGACCGCCCGCGAGGACCTTCGCCTCGTCGCCGAGGCGATCGAGCGTCGAGAGCGCTTCGTCGAGCGTCGCCGGCGCGAAGTACTCGAACCTGCCGGGATACATTCACGCCCTCCTTCGGGATCGGGGCGAGCATATCCCATGCGTAAAGGCCGTCCGCACGCGTAAATAGCGGCCTTGGGGGACACCCTTCGATGGTTTCCCGCTTATCCTCGTGGCGGCCCAATGGCGAAGGACACCGAGAAGCTGATCCGGCAGCTGTCGCTCATCTCATTCCTGATGGCGGAGCGGCGGCCCGTATCGGCGCTCGAGATCAAGCAGGACGTCGAGGGCTACTCGCAGATGAACGACGAGGCCTTCGCCCGCCGCTTCTATGCCGACCGCGCCGAGCTCGACTCGCTCGGCATCCATCTCAAGGTGGACAAGCCGGCGGAGGGCTACTACGAGGCCGAGAACTACTCGCTCCCGCCCGAGAACTTCTATCTGCCCGCGATCGAGTTCTCCGATGCGGAGCTGGGTGCGCTGCGCATGGCGCTCTCGCTGCTTGACGGCGAGTTCGCCTACGCGGAGCCGCTGCGGCTCGCGCTCCAGCAGCTCTCATGGGGGAAGCCCTCGCCGCTCGACGCGCCCGAGCAGCGCAGCGTCGCGCTCGCCGTCACGGCGGGCGCCGGCGGACGCGAGCTGTCGCAGCGGCTGGGGAAGGTCGAGACCGCGATCTTCCGCCGCAAGACGATCGTCTTCGACTACTACACGATCGGGCGCGATGCCGAGGAGAAGCGCAAGGTCAACCCCTACCACCTGCTCTACCGCGGCGGGCAGTTCTACCTGATCGGCTACGCGCACGAGCGCGAGGACGTGCGCGTCTTCCGCGTCTCGCGTATCCGCGGGAAGGTCGGCTACGCGTCCAAGGCGGAGCACGACTTCAACCGTCCCGACGACTTCGGCCCGCGCGTCTATGCGACCAGGACGGACTGGCAGCTCGGCGACCCCGTGGGCCGGGCCCGGATCTGGCTCTCAGACCGGATCGACTGGCTCGCGCTGCGTCACTTCGGGCACGCCGGCGAGGTCACCGAGGCGGACGGAGGCGTGATCTTCGAAACCGACTACGCCGACCCCCGCCAGATGGTCTCCTGGGTGCTGGGGCTGGGCGAGCAGGCCCGCATCGAGGGGCCGGAGGAGCTCGTGGCGGAGGCGCGCGAGCGGCTCGAGCAGGTGATCGATCAGCACCGCGAGCCGCCCGAGCTCGCCCGGGCCGTCGATCGAGTCGAGAGCGAGCCCGAGGAGGACGACGAAGAGAGCCGCGAGTCGCCGATCCGGCCGGAGCGCTTCGCGCGCCTCGTCACGCTCGCCGGCATCCTGATCGACGCCGCTCGCGAGGGCCGCAAGCTGGACGTCGCCGAGCTCTGCGAGCGGCTGCAGGTCTCGGAGCAGGAGCTCCGCCAGGACGTCGACGTGCTGAACGTCGTCAACTTCGGCGGGGGGAGCTACGTGCTGTACGCCGAGGTGCAGGGCGATCAGATCGAGGTCGACCCCGAGCCCTACGGGGACAACTTCGCGAGGCCCGCCCGTCTGCTGCCGCTCGAGGCGAAGGCGCTGGTGGCGGCGATCGACCTGATCGGCGAGCATCTGCCGGAGGGCTCGCTCGCCTCCGCCCGCCAGAAGATCGTGGACGCGCTCGGCGAGGACCCCGCCGAGGAGGGGCTCCAGATCACGACCGCCAAGGGCGACGACTCCGATATCGCGCGGGTGGTATCGAAGGCAATCACGGCGCGGCAGCACCTCCGAATCGACTACTACAAGGAGAACGAGGACGAGTTCACCGAGCGAACGGTCGAGCCGTACAAGCTCGCGAACGGCCAGGAGGGCTGGTACGTCCACTCCTACGACCTCGAGAAGGACCAGCCGCGCTCCTATCGGCTCGACCGCATCCGGGAGGCGACCGTGCTCGACGAGACATTCGAGCGCCGTCCCGGGATCGAGCCCGACGTGCACGGCTGGCTCGCGACCGGCGAGGTGCCGGCGGCGAGCACCGCGCGCATCTGGGTCCCTCCGGAGCGGGCGCGCTGGGCGCGCGAGGACCGCCGCGTGCTGGAGGAGCTGGCCGACGGCGCGGTGATCGTGGAGCGCAGCTACGCCTCGCACGAGTGGCTGGCCCGCGAGCTCCTCAAGGAGGCCGGGGACGCGGTCGTGCTGGAGCCCGAGGAGGCGCGCAAGGCGGTGCTCGAGGCGGCGGAGACCCTCGCCGGCGCCGTCAAGCGCTGATGCCCTCTCGCCGGGACCAGATCGCGATGACGGACGAGGAGGTGCTGGCCTTCCTCCGCGAGCAGATGGTGATGCAGTGCGCCACGGTCGGCCCCCGCGGGCTCCCGCACCTGGTGCCGCTCTGGTACGTGCCGGAGGGGGTCGAGCTGGTCGGCTGGACGTACGCGAAGTCGCAGAAGGCGAGGAACCTGGAGCGCAACGCACGCGCCACAGTCGGCGTCGAGGACGGCGTCCGGTACCACGAGCTGCGCGGCGTGATGCTCGAGTGCGCCGTGCGGGTGGAGCACGATCGGAACGTGGTCGAGCGGCACGGGCTCAGCCTGTTCGCGCGCTACGCCGGGGAGCTCACGTCCGAGATCCGGGAGATGGTCGCGAAGCAGGCGCAGAAGCGGGTGGGCCTGCGCTTCGTGCCCTCCAGGACGGTCAGCTGGGACCATCGGAAGCTGGGGGGCGTCTATTAAGGGCCTCATCCTCTCCGGCGGCAAGGGAACCCGTCTGCGTCCGCTCACCCACACCAGCGCCAAGCAGCTCGTCCCGGTCGCCAACAAGCCGGTGCTCTTCTACGGGATCGAGGCGATGGCGTCGGCCGGCATCCGCGACGTCGGGATCGTCATCGCGCCCGAGACCGGAGCCGAGATCCGGTCCGCCGTCGGCGACGGCTCGCGCTTCGGGCTGAAGGTCGAGTACATCGAGCAGGACGAGCCGCTCGGACTGGCCCACGCGGTGCTGACCGCCGAGCGCTTCCTCGACGGCTCGCCGTTCGTCATGTATCTCGGCGACAACCTGCTGCGCGACGGGATCGTCGACCTCGTGGAGACCTTCCGCGGCGAGCAGCCCGACGCGCTGATCCTGCTCACTCCGGTCCCCGACCCGGAGCACTACGGGGTCGCGGAGCTCGAGGACGACCGGGTGGCCCGGCTCGTCGAGAAGCCGCGGGAGCCGCGCACCAACCTGGCGCTGGTGGGCGTCTACATGTTCACGCCCGCGATCTTCGAGGCCGCGCGCGCGATCGAGCCGTCGTGGCGCGGAGAGCTCGAGATCACCGACGCGATCCAGACGCTCGTCGACCGGGGCCTGCGGGTGGACCCGCACATCGTCCACGGCTGGTGGAAGGACACCGGCCAGGTGCAGGACATGCTCGAGGCCAACCGGCTGATCCTCGACGATCTCGAGGAGCGCGTGGACGGCGAGCTTCTCGACACTCGCGTGGAGGGCCGGGTTGTGATCGAGCAGGGCGCGCGGCTGGAGCGGGCGACGGTGCGCGGGCCGGCAATCGTGGGCCGCGGCTCGCGCATCAGCGACGCCTACATCGGCCCCTTCACCGCGATCGGGGAAGACGTCACGATCGACAAGGCCGAGCTCGAGCACTCGATCGTCATGTCGGGCTCGACGATCGCCGACCTCGAGTACCGCATCGAGGCGAGCCTGATCGGGAAGAACGTGAGGATCGGGCGCGGGCCGCCGCTGCCGAAGGCCTACCGGTTCGTGGTCGGCGACAACGCGGACGTCCAGATCCTGTAGATGACGGCGTCCAGGTCCCCGGCGCCGCGGGCGCGCGCGGAGTCGGAATCGATGGTCGGGTCGTGGGAATCCTCGTTCTAGGCGCGGCGGGCATGCTCGGGCGGGACGTGGTGCGCGTCGCGGGCGCCGGCGCCGTCGCCCTCACCCACGCCGAGCTCGATGTGACCGACGCAGTCGCTGTTCGCCACGCCCTGGCGGGCGCCGGGGCCGGCACGGTCGTCAACTGCGCCGCCTACACGAACGTAGACGGCGCCGAGTCGGAGCCCGAGCTGGCGCTCCAGGTCAACCGCGACGGCGCGCGCAACGTCGCCGATGCCGCGGAGCGCGTGCTGTACGTGTCGAGCGACTACGTCTTCGACGGCGCGAAGCGCGATCCATACCTCGAGTCGGACGCCACTGGCCCGCTCCAGGCATATGGCCGCTCGAAGCTCGCCGGCGAGCAGGCCACGGCCGAGGCCAACCCGCGGCACTTCATCGTCCGCTCGTCCTGGCTGTTCGGCCGGGGCGGCGCCAACTTCGTGGAGACGATGCTGCGGGTCGGGCGCGAGCGCGGCCACGCGCGCGTCGTCGACGACCAGGTGGGCTCCCCGACGTTCACCGGTCACCTGGCGGAGGCGCTCGTGGCGCTGGCCGCAACCGATGACTACGGTGTTCATCACATGGCGAGCAGCGGCTGGTGCTCCTGGTTCGAGTTCGCGCGCGAGATCTTCGAGCGAGCCGGGGTCGCCTGCGACCTCGAGCCCTCGACGACCGCGGACTACCCGCTGCCCGCGGTCCGGCCCGCCTGGTCGGTGCTCGGCAGCGAGCGCGGCCATCGCCTGCCCACCTGGCGGGAGGGTCTGGCCACATACCTGGGAGCGCGCGCGTGAAGCTCCTCGTGACCGGCGCCGCCGGCTTCATCGGCTCGACCTACGTGCACTTGGTCCACGGCGAGCACGACGTCGTCGTCCTCGACAAGCTGACCTACGCGGGCCGGCGCGAGAACCTGCCGGACGGCGTCGAGCTCGTGGTCGGAGCGATCGAGGACCGCGACCTGGTGCGACAGCTGGTCGAGGGCCGCGACGCGGTCGTCAACTTCGCCGCCGAGTCGCACGTCGACCGCTCGATCGCCGAGCAGGACGCCTTCGCGCGAACGCACGTAATCGGGACCGGCGTGCTCCTCGACGCCGTGCGGGAGCTGCGCGTCCCGCGCTTCCTCCAAGTCTCGACCGACGAGGTCTACGGCTCGATTCCGGAGGGCTCCTTCACCGAGCTGTCGCCGCTCGATCCGTCGTCCCCCTACTCGGCGACGAAGGCGGGCGGCGACCTGCTCGTCTCCGCCCACGCCCACACCTACGGGATCGAGGCCGTGATCTGCCGCGGCTCGAACAACTACGGGCCCCGCCAGTACCCCGAGAAGCTGATTCCGCTCTGCGTCCTGAACGCCATCCACGGAGACCCGCTGCCCGTCTACGGCGACGGCCGGCAGGTCCGCAACTGGCTCTACGTCGAGGACTTCTGCCGCGCCATTCACGCGGTCCTCGAGCGAGGCCGGTCGGGCGAGGCCTACAACGCGGGTGGACCGGACGAGTGCGAGAACATCGCGGTCGTCAGGCGGATCCTCGAGCTGACCGGTCGCGACGAGTCGCTGATCGAGTACGTCCGGGACCGGCCCGGCCACGACCGCCGCTACTCGCTTTCGAGCGAGAAGTTCAGAGCCGAGCTCGGCTGGGAGGCCGCGGTGCGCTTCGACGAAGGGCTGCGCCGGACCGTCGAGTGGTACCGCGAGAACGAGTGGTGGTGGGGACCGGTCCGCTCGGGCGAGTACCGCGCGTACTACGAGCGGCACTACGGGCGCCCGCTAGCCTCGTAGCGGTGTTCCGCGAAGATCCGCCCGCGCTCGATCTGCGCGGTCTGACCAAGCGCTACGACGACGGCACGCTCGCGCTCGAGGACTTCGACCTCGAGATCCCGGCCGGCGCCTTCTTCGGGCTGCTCGGTCCCAACGGCGCCGGCAAGACGACGCTGATCAGCGCCGTCTGCAACCTCGTCCGCGTGAGCGGCGGCGAGATCCGGGTGTTCGGCGAGGCGCACGACACGCTGGAGGCGCGCTCCTGGATCGGGCTCGCCGAGCAGGACATCAACCTGGACCGCTTCCTCACCGTGCGGGAGACGCTCCTCTACCACGGCGGCTACTTCGGGATGCGGGAGCCCGAGGAGCGAGCCGAGGAGCTGATCGACGTCTTCGGCCTGCGCCACAAGCGCGACGTGCGAGCGCCCAAGCTCTCGGGCGGACAGCGCCGGCGGCTGCTCCTGGCGCGGGCGCTGATGCACCGCCCGCGCCTCGTGATCCTGGACGAGCCCACCGCGGGCGTCGACTTCGAGCTCCGCCAAGAGCTCTGGCGCTATATGAGGCGTCTGCATGCGGAGGGAACGACGATCCTCCTCACCACGCACTACCTGGAGGAGGCCGAGACGCTCTGCGAGGACATCGCCCTCATCCGTGACGGGCACCTGATCGCTCGCGACAGCGCGCACGGCCTGCGCGAGCACTTCGGGGTCGACCGGCTCACCGACGTGTACGTCAAGGCGATGGCCCTATGACCGGGCTGGTCTGGCTCTGCAAGCGGGAGACGCTGCGCGTCTCGAAACTCTGGACGCAGACCGTGCTGGCCCCGGTCGTCTCCTCGATCCTCTTCATCCTCGTCTTCGGACTCTCGCTCGGCGGGCGTATCAAGCACGTCGGGAACGTCGACTACGACGTCTTCATCGTGCCCGGCCTGATCACGATGGGCATGGTCCAGGCCGCCTACGCGAACAACGCCTCGAGCATCTTCCAGGCGCGCTTCGACCGCTATGTCAACGACGTGCTCTCGGCGCCGCTGCGCTCCTGGCAGATGACGCTCGGCTACACGATCGGCGGGATCTTCCGGGCGGTCTGCATCGGCGGCTCGCTGCTGGTGCTGGCACTGCTTCTGGTGAACGTGCCGGTCGAGCGACCGTTCGCGCTCGTCGCGGCCGTGGCGCTCGGGCTGGTGCTCTTCAGCGCGCTCGGCGTGGTCGTCGGCATCTATGCCGAGAACTGGGACCACACCACCTTCATCGCGAACATCGTGATCCTGCCGCTCGCGTTCGTGGGCGGCGTCTTCTATTCGGTCGACGTGCTGTCCTCGCCCTGGCAGGAGCTTTCGCACGTCAACCCCGTCTTCTACCTCGTGAACGCGGTGCGCTTCGGCTTCCTCGGCGAGAGCGACGTCTCGGTCTGGCTCTCGCTCGGGGTCACGGCTGCGCTGGCGCTCCCGACCTACGCTTGGGCCCAATACCTCTTCACGACCGGCAAGCGGTTGAAGGCCTGAGGTCCGAGCGGTCCCTGCCGGACTTGGAGGAGCGCGTCACGCGCTGCCGGAAGTGCCCGCGGCTGGTGGAGTGGCGGGAGCGAGTGGCGCGCCAGAAGCGCGCGGCCCACGCGGGGGAGGACTACTGGGGCCGCCCGGTACCCGGCTTCGGCGATCGGGCCGCGCGCGTATACGTGCTCGGGCTCGCCCCCGCTGCGCACGGAGGCAACCGGACAGGGCGCGTCTTCACCGGCGATCGCTCGGGGGACTGGCTGTTCGCCTCGCTTCACCGCACCGGCTTCGCGAACCAGGCGACGTCCCGCCACCGGGACGACGGTCTGCGGCTCGAGGGGGCGTGGATCGCGGCGGCGGTGCGCTGCGCGCCGCCGGCGAACAGGCCCCTTCCGGTCGAGCGCGACAACTGCCTGCCCTACGCGGCGCGGGAGCTCGAGCTGATGGAGGAGGTGCGGGTGATCGTGGCGCTCGGCGCGTTTGCCTGGGACGCGGCGCTGCGACTCGAGCCCGAGCGGGTGCGGCCGCGGCCGCGCTTCGGCCACGGTGCGGAGGCCGAGCTTCCGAGCGGCCGGGTGCTGGTCGGCACCTACCACCCGAGTCAGCAGAACACGTTCACGGGCAAGCTGACCGAGGCGATGATGGACGCGGTCTTCGCACGGGCACGGGAGCTGGCCTATTCATCCGAGAGGCCGGACGGCTGAGCTTGCGGCAATGAGCCGCCGGGCGCCGACGCTGAGCTTCGCGATGCGGCACGCTCGCGGAGCCGCCGTGGTCGCTGATAATGTGCCCGGCCGCAACGACCCATAGCCGAGTCCTCGGCCGTCCAGCGGCCGGGGAGCGGGGAACCCACGGTCTCGGGGGCGAATCGCCGGCATCTGCCGGCGTAGCGCTGCTCTTCTGGCGCGAGCCCGTCAGCTAACCCCGTAGGCGCCGAGAAGAGAAGGAGCACCCATGCCGATGATGCCCGTCCTCGGGCTTCTCGTTCTACAAGTCGCGGCGCTCGCCGGCCTCGCCGTTGGCCGGCGGCTGGCTGTGACGCCACTCGTCCTCGCGATCATCCCGGCGGCGCTCCTCGGGGGGCCGGCCGCGGCCGCCTTCGCGGCGCTCGCGGTGGCCGGCGCCGCCGCCGGGGTGCATCTCCGGGGCGTTCTGGAGCAGGTCTACCCGCGCTCGTAGCGATCCCTCGGTTCAACCGTGGTCGATTAGGGTCGCAGGGCGACACCTAAGCACCACGCCGGCGGCCGCGCGAGGCGGCGGCTCTGCCCGCAGCTGACGCTCGTCCGGCCCGACTTCCGCGCGCGATACGCTCGTGGGTCGCGTGGCTTCGGATCCGCTCGAAAGCTTCACCCCCGCGGTACGTGATTGGTTCAGGCGCTCCTTCGAGCGCCCGACTCCCGCCCAATCCAAGGCCTGGCCTGCGATCGCGGGCGGCGAGAACGTGCTCGTGTCCGCGCCCACCGGGTCGGGGAAGACGCTGGCGGCGTTCCTCTGGGGACTCGACCGGCTGGTGGCCGAGCCTTCCGAGCCGCGCCGCACCCGGCTCGTCTACGTCTCGCCGCTGAAGGCGCTCTCGTACGACGTCGAGAAGAACCTGCGCGCACCGCTGAACGGGATAGGCGGCGACGTGAGCGTCGCCATCCGCACCGGCGACACGCCGCAGCGCGAGCGTCAGGCGATGCTCCGGACGCCGCCCGACGTGCTGATCACCACGCCGGAGTCGCTCTACCTGATGCTGACCTCCCGGGCGCGCGAGTTCCTAGCGGACGCCGAGTGGGTGATCGTCGACGAGATCCACGCCGTGGCGCGCACCAAGCGGGGCGCCCACCTCGCGCTGAGCCTGGAGCGGCTCGAGCACCTGGCGGAGCGACCGCTCCAGCGGATCGGCCTGTCCGCCACCCAGCGGCCGCTCGAGGAGGTCGGGCGCTTCCTGGCCGGGACCGGGCGCGAGTGCAGGATCGTCGACGCCGGCCTCCGCAAGCCGCTCGACCTGAAGATTCACGTGCCGGTCGAGAGCATGCGAGAGCCCGATGCCCACGACGTGACCGACCCGGCCGTCGGCGGAATGGGCACGGCGGCCGGAGGAGGGGACCTGGTGGGGTCGGGGCTCGGATCCCCGGACGGATCGACTACGCCCCGCACGGTCTGGCCGACGATCTACCCAGAGCTCCTGCGACTGATCCGCGAGCACCGCTCGACGATCGTCTTCGTGAACAGCCGCCGGGGCGCGGAGCGGCTAGCCGTGCGACTGAACGAGCTCGCCGCGGAGGAGGACGGCGGCGAGGCCGCCTATGTCGCTCGCGCCCACCACGGCTCGCTCGCCCGCGAGGAGCGTCTCGTCGTCGAGGACCTCCTCAAGTCCGGCGAGCTGCCGTGCCTCGTGGCCACCAGCTCCCTCGAGCTCGGCATCGACATGGGCGCCGTCGACCTCGTGATTCAGGTGGAGTCGCCCAAGTCGGTGACCGCCGGCCTCCAGCGCATCGGACGCGCCGGGCACGGCGTGGGAGAGATCTCCCGCGGCCGGATCTTCCCAAAGTTCCGGGCGGACCTGCTCGAGTGTGCGGTCGTGGCCAAGCGCATGCGCGACGGTGACATCGAGCCGACCGTCGTTCCGCGCAACCCGCTCGACGTGCTCGCGCAGCAGATCGTGGCAATGGTCAGCGCGCCGCAGACCGCGAGGAGAGGGCGGCCAGGTCGCCCCACGCGCGGCGTCCATCGCGATGGGTGGAACGTCCCCGAGCTCCACGAGACCGTCCGCCGTGCCTATCCGTTCGCCGACCTATCCCGCGAGCTGCTCGACAGCGTGCTCGACATGCTCGACGGCCGCTACCCCTCTGAGGAGTTTGCGGAGCTGCGCCCGCGGATCGTGTGGGATCGCGTCGCGGACACGATCCGAGCCCGCCGCGGCGCCCGCCAGCTGGCGATCACGAACGCCGGCACCATCCCGGACCGCGGTCTCTTCGGGGTGCACCTGCCGGACGGTCGCCGGGTCGGGGAACTGGACGAGGAGATGGTCTACGAGGCCCGGCCGGGCCAGACGTTCCTGCTGGGCGCGTCCACCTGGCGAATCGAGGAGATCACCCGCGATCGGGTCATCGTCACCCCCGCCCCGGGCGTGCCGGGCGCGGTCCC
>Ga0126312_10001715_pt1 | contig 14465 bp, 11 predicted proteins | sample Plot104A_FD_92537 | JGI IMG/M metagenome (GOLD analysis project Ga0126312, IMG submission 92537) | Serpentine soil microbial communities from UC McLaughlin Reserve, CA, USA - Plot104A | ecosystem: Environmental > Terrestrial > Soil > Grasslands | place: USA: UC McLaughlin Reserve, Lake County...
GGCGAGCACCGGGCCGATCGTCGTGCCGGGCTCCGTCGTGTCGCCCGCGAACGGCGCGGCCGGCAGCGCCAGCCGCGCGACGAGCTCGCGCGCCCACGCGCCGGTGCGCGCGTCGAGCAGGCCGGTGGTCGATGCCGCCGTCGCCTCGTTCGTCATCTCGCCCGTGAGCCAGAGCGCGAACAGGTCGGGCACGAGCGCGATCCGCTCCGCGGCGGCCAGGGCCGGCGTGCCGCGGTCGGCGAGCAGCTGGAAGATCGTGTTGATCGGCATCGTCTGGATGCCGGTGACGGCGTACAGCTCGTCGCGGTCGATCAGCGCGTGCGCCGCCTCGACCATCCCGTCCGTGCGCGGGTCGCGGTAGTGGAACGGGAGCCCGAGCACGCGATCGCGGCCGTCGAGCAGCGCGTAGTCGACGCCCCACGAATCGACGCCGATGCCCTTCAGCGGCGCCCCCTCCGCCGCCATGCACAGCCCCCGCAGCGACTCGGCGAAGAGCGCCAGCAGGTTCCAGCGCATGCCGTCCGGCAGGCGCACCGGGCGGTTGTCGAACCGGTGCACCTCCTCGAGCTCGACGCGGCCGTCGCCGAGGCGCCCGAGCACCACGCGGCCGCTCTCGGCACCGAGGTCCACCGCGGCGTAGGCGCCCTCACGCAAGGTGGAAGACCTCCTCGAGGCGCTCCAGCTCGCCGCCGGCGAAGTACTGCGCCATGTCGGCCTGCCAGCGCGTGTTGACGTCGCGCTCCTCCATTCCCGCCACCGAGCGCTCGAAGCTCTCGGTCTCGAAGTAGCCGACGAGCAGCCCGTCCTCGCGCAGGAACAGCGAGTAGTTCGTCCAGCCCGTCTCGCGCAGCGCGTCGAGCATCTCCGGCCAGACCTCGCGGTGGCGGGCCTTGTACTCGTCCAGCTTCTCTGGCCGGACCCGCAGCAGGAAGCAGGCGCGCTCCATCAGACGGTCACGATCTCCAGGCCGAGCAGCTTGGCGGCGTTGGCCACCTCGGCGGCGACGTGGCCGACGCCGAGCGCGACGTGGTGCGTCGGGCCGTGCTCGCACCAGGCCTCGAAGAACTCGGCCGGCGGCTTGGAGAAGCGCAGGCGCGAGTTGGTGTTGCCGATGCGGAACGTGGCTCCCGGGATCGACTCCCCCTCCGCCACGAGCAGCTTCAGCCGGCCGTCGGCGGTCTGCGTGCAGCCGACGATCGTGACCGGGCCGTATCGCACCTTCAGCTCGACGCTCAGGCCGGCGCCGCGCTTGCCGTGGTAGAGCTTGAGCGAGCGCAGGACGGGCTGCTCCTGGGCGATCGCCAGGTGGCCCGGGCCGTCGTGGCCCATCAGGATGAAGTCCTCGTCGAAGTCGAGCGCGTAGTACTCCGTGTAGGAGCCGCCGGCGCCGAGCCGGTCGAGCAGCAGCTGGGCGATGTTGGTCTTCAGGTCGCCCTCGCCGGCCGTCGGGATCCCCCGTGCGGTGAGCAGCGAGTTGCCGACGATCACGCCTGCGCCGAGTCGCTCGGCCTCGTTGCCGCCGACCCCGCGGTAGTAGTACGTCAGCGCGTCGAGGCCGAAGTCGGCGACCATCCGGTCCAGGCCGACCGCGACGCGCGCCGACCAGTCGAGCTGGTCGTCGGAGATCGGGCCCGCGATCGGGTCCTCGGACGGGTCGGCGAAGCTGAACATCTCGCGGATCTCGCCCTGCTTGGCGGCGATCTCCTCGTCCGTGGCGGCGGCGGCGCGGGCGCCGAGGTCGTCGATCTCGAGCACCTCGACGTGCGCGCCGAGCTGGGCGTGCACCGCCGTGAAGTCGGTGTACATGTCGAGCATCCCCGGATAGGTGTGGCCGAGGAACCCGATCCGCGAACGGCGCAGCGCCCGCGCGGCGCCGGCGGCGCGCACCCACGCGGCGATCTTCGCCCACGCGCGCTCGTCGTCGTCGATCGTGCCCGCGACCGTGTCGTACGGGATGCCCGCGCGCGTGCACGCGCCCGCGATCTCGGGCACGCAGCAGGCGGCGCAGTTGGCCAGCCACTCGCCCGTGTCCGTGTGCTCGTAGTCGAGCGAGGAGGTCGGCTGCAGTCCGAGCAGCACCACGGGCACGCCGGCGGCCTGGAAGGCGGGCAGCACCTGGCTGGAGGTGGCGTAGGTGACGGCGTGGCAGAACACGACGTCGACCTGGGCGGCGGCGAAGCGGTCGCCCGCCTCGCGCGCCTTCGGCGCGGTGTCCACGAGCCCGGCGCTGACGACATCGGCACCCAGCTCCGTGACGCGCTCCTCGACGCGGCGCTGGTAGCCCTCGATGCGCTCCTTGAGGCCCTCGAACTGCGGCCAGTAGGCCTCGAGGCCGATGCCGAGCACGCCGATCCGCGCCCGGACCGGCCCGCCCGCCCCCCGGCCGCTGGCCGGGGGGCTGATGTCGACGGACGCCACGCTTCGGCTCCTAGAAGTCGAAGTCGTCGATGTTGTCGGCGCTGAAGGTCGTCAGCGGCCCGAGCACGATCTCGCCGTCGGCGCCGATCGTGTACTCGCCGAGACGGCCGGCCTCGAACTTCTCGCCCTCCTTGCCGGTGATCCGGCCCGAGGCGAGCGCCGCGGCGGCCTGGCCGGCGAGGTAGCCGACGTCCTTCGGGACCCACAGCTGGAACTCGTCGACCGTGCCGTCCTTGACGAACTTGCGCATCTGGTTCGGGAAGCCGAGGCCGGTCAGCTTGACCTTGCCCTTCTGCGGCGACTTGGACAGGTAGCGTGCCGCGGCGGCCACGCCGACCGTGGTCGGGGAGATGACGCCCTTGAGGTTCGGATATGCCTGGATGAGGCCCTGCATCTCCTGGAAGGACTTCTGGTCGTCGTCATCGCCGTAGGCGACCTTGACGAGCTTCATGTCCTTGTACTTGGGCTTCTTGAGCGTCTCCTTCATCACCTTGATCCACGCGTTCTGGTTCGTCGCGTTGGCGGTGGCGGAGAGGATCGCGATGTCGCCCTTGTAGCCGATCTGCTTGCCGATCGACTCGACCTGGTTCTCGCCGACGAGCTGCGTCGTGACCTGGTTGACGAACACGCTGCGGGCGTCGGCGGCCACGTCGGAGTCCATGCCGACGACCTTGACGCCACGCTGCGCCGCCTGCTTGAGCGCCGGGGCGACGGCGTCCGGGTCGTTGCCGGCGATGATGATCGCGTCCGGCTTCTGCTGGACCGCGGCATTGATGATCGAGATCTGCGAGGACGCGCTGGCGTCCGTCGGTCCCTTGATGCTGTTGGACCCGCCGAGCTCCTTCAGCGCCTCGTCGACGCCGGAGTGCTCGAACTCCTCGTACGGGTTGCCGAGCTGCTTCGGGATCGAGACGGTCTTCAGTCCCTGCTTGATCTCGGCGTCGGGATTGGCTTCGTTGGAGCTGCTCGACGTGTTGCTGCTCGCTGACGAGCTGGACTCGTCGTCCTTGGTGGAGCCGCAGGCGCTGAACGCCAGCGCAGCGACCAGTGCAAGGGCCGCGAGCAGCAGCCGCAGGGCGGACGGACGTGCGGACTTCATGTGGTGGAACCCTCCTCCGGGGTGTGACTGGTGCCGCGCCGGCGAGCCTCCGAGACGCGCCGGGCGATGTTCGGACCCAGGACCGAGCCGACCAGGAGAGCCCCGGTCACGATCTGGATCCAGTACGACGAGATGGACTGGCTGAGCAGCAGGGCCTTCTGGATCCCGCCGAGCAGCAGCAGGGCGAGGATCACGCCCGCGATCGTGCCGCGGCCGCCGAAGATCGACACGCCGCCGAGCAGCACCGCGGTGACCGCGGTCAGCTCGAACCCCTGGCCGACGTTGGCGGCCGCGGTCGAGTTGCGCAGCGTGATGACGATCCCCGCCAGAGCGGCGACGAGGCCCGAGAGCGTGAAGAGGATCAGCTTCACCCGCTTCACGCGCAGGCCGGTGAAGTACGCGGCCTCCTCGTTGGCCCCGATCGCGTAGATGGAGCGACCGAACGGCGTCGCGTGCAGCAGCACGCCGAACGCGACGGCGAGGATCGCGAACAGCACCATCGTGTTGGGGACGAAGGTGCCCGCGAAGTTGCCGAACGCCAGGTCGGTGTAGTTCGCCGGGAAGTCGGTGACCGACTCGTCGCCGATCACGACGAGGGCCAGGCCGCGGAACAGAGCGAGCGTGCCGATCGTGACCGCCAGCGAGGGCAGCCCGAAGCGCGTGACGAGCAGGCCGTTGAAGGCCCCGCAGGCCGCCCCGGCGGCGAGGCAGATCGGCATGATCAGCTCGAGCGGCATCCCGCCGTTCCAGAGCTCGGCCATCAGCGCGCTCGAGAGCGCCAGCACGGAGGCGACCGAGAGGTCGATCTCCGCCGCGACGATCACGAGCGTCAGCGCGAGCGCCATCAGCGCGACCTCGGAGAGGTCGAGCGAGCCGGTCGTGAACGAGTCGCCGGTCAGGAACTCGCTCGAGATGCCCTGGCCGAAGACGGCCGTGAGCACGAGCAGCCCGATCAGCAGCGCCTCCCAGCGCCCGAGCACGGCGCGCAGGCGCGCGCCGCCGGTCGCGGTCGACTCGGCGTCGCGGGCGGGGGGGCCGGTGGTCGGCGGGGTCGCGGTGGTGTCAGCCGGCACGGCGTGCGCTCCTCCTGCGAAGGGCGGCCTCGACGCGCAGGGCGACGAAGCGGTCGAAGGCGATGGCCAGCAGCAGCAGGGCCCCGATCGCGGCCTGCTGCCAGAACGCGGCGACCTTGAGCACGATCAGCGACGACGTGATCGTGCCCAGCAGCAGCGCGCCCATCGCCGCGCCGTAGACGCTGCCGGCGCCGCCGAAGATCGCCACGCCGCCGACGACGGCGGCCGCGATGACGGTCAGCTCGTAGCCGAAGCCGGCCGTCGCGTCGACCGTGCCGAAGCGCGCGGTGAAGAGGACGCCGCCGAGCCCGGCCAGTGCGCCCGCCAGCACGAACGCGGTCAGCACCCGCCGCTCCGAGCGCACGCCGGCGAGGCGCGCGCCCTCGGGGTTGGAGCCGATCGCGTACAGCTCCCGCCCGGCGCGGTAGTCGCGCAGCCACTGCCCGACGGCGAGCATCACCACAAGCGCGATCAGCACCAGGAACGGGACGCCCAGCACGGAGTCGGTGCCGAGGTTCAGGAAGGCGTCGGGCAGCGTCTCCGCGTTGACCTGGGTGCCGTTGGTCCAGAGGAACGCCAGGCCGCGGAACATGTAGAGCGTGCCGAGCGTGACCACCAGCGCGGGCACCTGGCCCCACGTGACGAGGATGCCGTTGAACAGCCCGCAGGCGGCGCCCAGCGCGATCCCGAGCAGGAACACGACCGGGATCGGCAGGCCCTGGTGGTTGGAGAGCAGGTCGCCCGCGAAGTAGGCGCTGAGCCCGAGTACCGAGCCGACGGAGAGGTCCACGTTGCGCGTGACGAGCACGAGCGTCTGGCCGACGGCCAGGATCGCGAAGATCGAGGCGTTGAGCGCGAGGTTGCGCAGCGAGCCGGCTTCGAGGAAGCGCGGCTCGAGGATCCCCGTCACGGCGACGAGCGCCAGGAAGGCGACGATGATCCCGAGCTCGCGGACGCGGAACACCCGCTCCGTCAGCCGGCGGGCGCGGGCGCCCTCGGCGGCGGGCGGCGGAGCGGCGGCCTGGGCGCTCATGCGGCCGCCTCCTGCACCTGGCCCGTCGCGGCGCGGATCACGGACTCCTCGTCGGCGTCGTCGCGGGCGATCTCGGCGGTCAGCCGGCCCTCGTGCATCACGAGCACCCGGTCGGCCATGCCGAGCACCTCCGGCAGCTCGCTGGAGATCATCAGCACCGCGAGCCCCTCACCGGCGAGCTCGCTCATCAGCCGGTGCACCTCGGACTTCGTGCCGACGTCGATGCCGCGCGTGGGCTCGTCGAGGATCAGCAGCTTCGGCTCGGTGGCCAGCCACTTGGCCAGCACGACCTTCTGCTGATTGCCGCCCGACAGGAACCCGACGGGATCGGCCAGCCGGTGGAACTTGAGCTGCAGGCGGGTCGCCCATTCCTTCGCGAGCCGGTCCTCGGCGCCGCTGCGGATCAGCCCGCCGCGCGCGAGCGCGCCCGTGCGCGTCATCGTCGCGTTGCGGGCGATCGAGAGGTCCATCACGAGGCCCTGCTGGCGGCGGTCCTCGGGCACGAAGCCGATCCCGGCCCGCATCGCGACCAGCGGGCGGCCCGGCGGCAGCGTGCGCCCGCCGACCTCGACGTGGCCGGCGTCCGGCTTGTCGATGCCGAAGATCGCGCGCGCCACCTCGCTGCGGCCGGCTCCGACGAGACCGGCGAGAGCGACGATCTCACCCGCGCGAACCTCGAAGGAGACGTCGAAGAAGACGCCCTCGCGAGTGAGGCGGTGGACCTTCATGACCGGCTCGCCGACCTGCGCATCCTGCTTGGGGAACAGCGCGCTCAGCTCGCGGCCGACCATCCGCCGCACCATGTCGTCGGGCGTCATGTCGGCGATCCGCGCGTCGTGGACGACCGCGCCGTCGCGCATCACCGTGGCCGTGTCGCAGATCGAGAAGACCTCCTCGATCCGGTGCGAGATGAACAGCACCGCGGCGCCCTCCTCGCGCAGCGCGCGGACGACGTTGAAGAGGCGCTCGACCTCGTTGCCCGACAGCGCGGCGGTCGGCTCGTCCATGATCAGCACGCGCGCGTCGAAGGACAGTGCCTTGGCGATCTCGACGATCTGCTGGTCGGCGATCGACAGGCCGCGGACCGGCCGGTCGGGGTCGAGCCGGACGCCGAGACGGTCGAGCAGGCCCTTGACCTCCTTGCGCATCGCGCCGCGGTCGATCCGCCGTAGGGCGCCGAGCGGGTGGAAGCCCATCACCACGTTCTCCGCGACGCTGAGGTCGGGGAACAGCGTCGGCTCCTGGTAGATCACGGCGATGCCGGCGTCGCGGGCGGCGGTCGGCGAGTGGAAGTCGACGGCCTCGCCGTCGACGCGCATCGTGCCGGTGTCGAGGCGGACGACGCCGCCGAGCAGCTTCACCAGCGTCGACTTGCCTGCGCCGTTCTCGCCGACCAGCGCGCGCACCTCGCCGGGCCGCAGCGCGATGTCCCCGCCGCGCAGCGCGCGGACCGCGCCGTAGGACTTCTCGGCGTGCTCGAGCGCGATGATCGGCTCGCTCACGAGACCTCCTCCACGCGCGCGCCGGACTCGCCGAGCGCGCGCAGCTGCGCGCGGTCGGCGCCGGCCACGAGCACGGTGTCGACCGCGGTGATCGCCGCGATCGCGCTCAACCCCGGGTTGTCGAACTTCGAGCCGTCCATCAACAGGATCGACTCCCGAGCACGTTCGATCATCGTGCGCTTGACCTCCGCTTCGAGCGGGTTGGCGTCCGTGAGGACGTTGCCGGGGGCGAGCCCCTTGACGCTGAACAGCAGCTTGTCGGCGAAGTGGTCCAGGATCGCGCGGACCGTCTGCGGGCCCACGAAGGAGCACGTGAGGCGGCGGAGCGATCCGGCGAGCCCGATCAGCTCGATCTGCGAAGCGTCCGAGCGCGCGAGCAGATCCATCACCGGCACGGACGGCGTGAGCACCGTCGCGGAACGGCCCGATTGGAGCAGTGACCGCACGGCGTAATAGGCCGTGGTCGAGCAGTCGACCAAGACAGTCTCGCCGTCGCCGATCAGCGTCGCCGCGGCGCTGCCGAGCCGGGCCTTGGCATCCGCCGCCTCTGCGAGCCGGCTCGCGAACGCATCCTCGTCCCTGGCCAGGGTCGGCGCCACGGCACCGCCGTGCGTGCGGTGAGCTCGACCCTCCGTGGCGAGCAGCTGCAGGTCACGACGCGCAGTCATCGGCGAGATGCCGAAGCGCGTCTCCAGGTCGGCGACGCTGACGCTCCCCGAGTCGCGGATCAGGTCCGCGATCAGCTGTCGTCGCTGGGCAGGGACCAGCTGACGGCCGCGATCTGTTCGATCACTAGCGCTCATACCTCTCCTCGCTTTCGATCATAAGCGCACAGATTCGCTCACGTCAAGTGCGCACCGGCACGAGACGCTCGGCCCCCACCTGCCGGTGGGGGTCGGCAGGCGCGTCGCCCGGCGCTCAGATGCGCCGGAGGAGCTCGGCCTTCTTCGCCGCGAACTCGTCCTCGGTGAGGACGCCGGCGTGGTGGAGATCGCCGAGCTTGCGCAGCAGGTCGACGATGTCGGGCGGCGGCGCGGCGGCCGGGCCGTTCCCCGCGGCGCGCGCGCCGACCCGCGCGAGGTCGGGGTGCGCGGCCTCCGCCTGCGCAGGCTCCGGGTAGGGCGCGGGCACCGCCGCCGTGACCAGCTCGAGCACGGCCGCGAGGTGCCCCGGCTCCACCTCTTCGAGCCCGACGAGCTCCTGCGGGTCGATCTCGTGCGGCGCCACCGCGCGGGCCTCGTCCGCGCTCGCGACGAGCACGCGCGACGGCGTGACCGCGGCGACGGCGGCGGTGCCCGCGGCGAGCGCGAGCAGCGGCTCGCCCGCCGCGGCGGTGTCGGCCAGCCGGCGCAGCGAGGCGCGCGCCGGCTCCAGGCGCTCACCGGGCAGGTCGCGCAGCATCGCGCCGGCCACCTCCGGCGGCCACTCGGCCAGCCACGCGTAGGGGTGGGCCGGCGGGTTGGCGAGGTGCCCGCGGGCCTTGGCGAGGCGGTCGCGGGCGTGGGCCAGCTCGGTCGGCTCGACGAGCGCCTGCGGCCCGAGCCGCTCGGCGAGCTCCTCGACGCACTGGTCGAGCCGCGCGCGGTCGGCGTGGCGCTCGCCCGCGTCGCGGTCGGCGGCCGCGAGCGCGCTCGCGAGGCCGAGGCAGGCGGCCGCGTGCGCCTCCGCGGCGGCGGCGAAGCGCCGCAGCCGGGCGCGGGCACGGCCCTGCGCGAGCGGGACCGACACGTCGATCCGCTTGGCCGCCGCCGCGGCGGCCGCTGCCGGCCCGTCGCCCGGCGCGACGACGACGCGCCCGACCCAGCCGTTGCCGTGCACGCGCAGCTCGCCCTCGGCCACCTCGGCGCGCACGCCGGCCGCCAGCGGGTGCCGGACGCGGTCGACCTCGACCCAGGTCTCGGCGAGCCGCAGCGCGCGCATCGGGCGCTCCACCGGCTGCTCGAGCGTCGCCGCCGCGGTCTGCGCGGCCGCCTTGACCTCGCGCGTGCGCGTCATCCTCTCCTTCTCGCGGCGCTGCGCTGCCAGCGCCAGCGCACGCCGGTGCTCGGCGAGCGCGGCGTCGAGCGCGTGCAGCGCAGCGCGCACCCCGACTCCCACGCGTTCGGGCTCGCTCATCGGCGGGCAACCCTATCCCGAGTGCCGGGCGGTAAGCCGGTTCGAAACGGGTATACCCCGCCCGGGGTGGGGTAGTTCACCGTGCAAGGGACTCCAAGGGGGGAGATCTGTGTACAAGCAGGTATTGGATCCGGTCGGCGACTCGCTGTTCCTGAGCTCGCTGTTCGCGCTGATCCCGATCGTGACGCTGTTCGTCCTGCTCGGCGGGCTGCGGATGGCGGCGCACTGGGCGGCGCTGATCGCGCTCGGGCTCGCGATCCTCGTCGCGATCATCGTCTACGGGATGCCGGTCGACCAGACGCTGCTGTCGGCGTCCGAGGGTGCTGCGTTCGGCTTGTTCCCGATCCTGTGGATCGTCTGGACGGCGATCTGGATCTACAACATGACGGAGGCGACCGGCCACTTCGCGGTGCTCAGGCGGGCGTTCAGCGGGATATCGAACGACCAGCGGATCCAGGCCGTCATCATCGCCTTCTGCTTCGGCGCGCTGCTCGAGGCCCTCGCCGGCTTCGGCACCCCGGTGGCGATCACCGCGGTGATGCTGATCGCCGTCGGCTTCCAGCCGATGAAGGCCGCCGCGGTCGCGCTCGTCGCCAACACCGCCCCCGTCGCCTTCGGCGCGATCGCGATCCCGATCGTGACCCTGTCCGGCCTGACGGAGATCCCGAAGGAGGACCTGGGCGCGATGGTCGGCCGGCAGACGCCGTTCCTGGCCCTGATGGTGCCGCTGATCCTCGTCGGCATGGTCGACGGCATGCGCGGCGTGCGCGCCGTCTGGCCCGCGGCCCTCGCCGGCGGCTTCACGTTCGCCGTCGCCCAGTTCGTCTGCTCGAACTACATCTCCGTCGAGCTCACCGACATCGTCGCCTCGCTGCTCTCCGCCGGCGCGATCATCGCGATGCTGCGCGTGTGGCAGCCGTCCGAGCCGCTGCTCGGCGAGACCGGGGGCACCGGGCCACGGCCCGCGATCGCCGGCGCGGCCACCGCGGACGCCCGCCACGAGGAGGAGGTCCGCCGTCGCGACGACGACCACGCCGACTCCAAGCGGGACGTCTGGGAGGCGTTCGCGCCCTACATCATCATCATCGCCGTGTTCTCGATCGCCCAGATCGGGTTCATCAAGACCGCGCTGGCCGATCTCACGCAGTCCTTCGAGTGGCCGGGGCTGGACATCCTCACCACCAGCGGCGAGGCACCCACGAGCCAGACGTACAACTTCAACTGGGCCAACGCCGCGGGCACGCTGCTGCTCGTCTCCGGCCTGCTGACGATGGTCGTGCTGCGCATCTCACCCGGCCGCGCGCTGAAGGTGTTCGGCAAGACGCTCGACCAGCTCAAGCTCGCCACGCTCACGGTCATGACCGTGCTCGCGCTGGCCTACGTCATGAACCAGTCGGCGCAGACGCTGACGATCGGCAACTGGATCGCCGGCGCCGGCGGCGTGCTCGCGTTCTTCTCGTCGATCATCGGCTGGCTCGGCGTGGCCGTGACCGGATCGGACACGTCGTCGAACTCGCTGTTCGGCGTGCTGCAGCAGCAGGCGGCGATCAAGGCGGGCATCGACCCGGTCCTGCTCACCGCCGGCAACAGCTCCGGCGGTGTGCTCGGCAAGATGGTCTCACCGCAGAACCTCGCGATCGGCGCGGCCGCCGTCGGCCTGGCCGGGAAGGAGGGCGACCTCTTCCGCAAGGTCCTCGGCTGGTCGCTGATCATGCTGTTGTTCATGTGCATCCTCGTGTACCTGCAGTCGACCTCGGTCCTCGGATGGATGGTCCCGTAACCGACGCCGCGCCCGAGGGTCCGGCCCGGGTCGAGGGGGCGCCACGGGGCGCCCCCGCCCGCGACCTCACGGGGCTCGTGGAGGCCCTGCGCCGGATCGTCGGCGAGCGCTGGGTCTACACGTCCGAGCACGAGCTGCGCACCTACGAGTCCGACGGCCTGCTCCAGTACCACGTGATCCCGGCGGCAGCCGTGTTGCCGGGATCCGCGGAGGAGGTCCAGGCCGTCGTGAAGGCGTGTGCCGATGCGGGCGTCGCGTGGGTGGCACGCGGCGCCGGCTCCGGCCTCTCCGGCGGCGCGCTGCCGATCGAGGACGGCGTGCTGATCGTCGTGGCGCGGATGAAGCGGGTCCTCGACATCGACCTCGCCAACCAGCGCATCTGCGTCGAGCCGGGCGTGACCAACGCGAACGTCTCGGCGGCCGTCGGCCCCGGCTTCTTCTATCCGCCTGACCCGTCGAGCCAGATCGTCTGCTCGATCGGCGGCAACGTCGCGGAGAACTCAGGCGGCGCGCACTGCTTCAAGTACGGCTTCACGACGAACTACGTGACCGGGCTGGAGGTCGTCCTGCCCGACGGCGAGATGGTGCAGATCGGCGGGATGGAGCTCGACCACCCGGGCTACGACCTGCTGGGCGCGTTCGTCGGCTCCGAGGGCACGCTCGGCGTCGCCACCAAGGTGTGGCTGCGCGTCGTGCCCTCGCCCGAGGCCGTCAAGACGCTGGTGGCGTTCTTCGACACGACGCGCCACGCGGGCGAGGCGGTCTCGCAGATCGTGCAGGCGGGCGTCGTCCCGGGCGCGATCGAGATGATGGACGAGAAGGCGATCGAGGCGTCCGAGCAGATGGCCAACGCCGGTTACCCGGTCGGTCGCGGCGCGGCGCTGCTGGTCGAGCTCGACGGCGCCGAGCGCGAGTGCGAGGCGCGCTTCGAGGAGGTCGTCGGCATCTGCGAGGCGTGCGGGTCCGACGACGTGCGCGTGGCGCGCGACGAGACCGAGCGCGCGCTGTTCTGGAAGACGCGCAAGGCGGCGTTCCCGGCGATGGGCCGGATCTCGCCGAACTACTTCGTGCAGGACGGCGTGATCCCGCGCACCAAGCTGCCCGAGGTGCTCGAGCGCATCGAGGCGCTCGGGAAGGAGTACGGGATGATCGTCGCCAACGTCTTCCACGCCGGCGACGGCAACCTGCACCCGCTCGTCTGCTACGACGGCCGCAACGAGGGAGAGGCCGAGCGGGCCGAGGAGCTCTCGGGCAAGATCCTCGACGCGTGCCTGGACGCCGGCGGCTCGATCACCGGCGAGCACGGGGTCGGCGTGGACAAGAAGAAGCACATGCCGAAGATGTTCGGTGAGCCCGACCTCGACGCGTTCCAGCGGCTGCGCTGCGCGTTCGACCCGGCCGGGCTCGCGAACCCCGGCAAGGTGATGCCGACGCCGCGGCTGTGCGGCGAGGTGCCCGGCCCGTACCGGCAACATCCGCTCGAGGCCGCCGGCCTGGCGGAGCGCTTCTAGTGATGGAGCTGGAGCCGCTCGCAGCGCGGATCCGCGAGCACGGGACGGCCGGGCAGGCCGTACGGCCCGTCGGCGGCGGCACGAAGCTGGGATGGGGTGGCGCGGGGCGCGAGGGCGCGGCCGACCTCACGACAGAGTCCCTGAACGAGATCCTCGAGCACAACGTCGGCGACTTCACGGCCGTGCTCGGCGCCGGCGTGCGGATCGCCGACGCGCAGGCGCGCTTCGCCGCCGAGGGCCAGATGCTGGCGCTCGACCCGCCGCTCGGCGAGGCCGACGGCGCGACGGTCGGCGGCATGATCGCCACCGGCGACTCGGGCCCGCTGCGCCATCGCTACGGCGGCGTGCGCGACCTCGTGGTCGGCATGACCGTGATCCTCTCCGACGGCACGATCGCCAAGTCGGGCGGCAAGGTGATCAAGAACGTCGCCGGCTACGACCTCGCGAAGCTGTTCGCGGGCTCCTACGGGACGCTCGGCCTGATCGCCTCCGTCTCGGTGCGGCTGCACCCCCTGCCGGGGCGCAACGCGACCGCGATCGCGACCTCCGAAGACCCGGCGAAGCTCGCCGCGGCTGCCGCCTCGCTCGCCGCGCTGCCGCTGGAGGCGGACTGCCTCGACGTCTGCTGGGACGGCGACCGCGGCCACCTGCTCGTGCGCTTCGGCGCCGCCGCCGCCCAGCACCAGGCGGAGTCGGTCGTGGAGCGGATGCGCGAGCTCGGGCTCGGCGACGCCCGCGCGGAGGCCGAGGACGACGAGATCTGGAACCGCGAGCGGGCGCTGCAGCGCTCCCGCGACGGGATCGTGCTGAAGGTCTCCGGCCGGCCGACCGACCTGCCCGCGGTGGTCGAGGCGGCGCGCGCGCAGCGCGGCACGGTCGTCTCGCGCGCCGCGCTCGGGCTCTCGTGGATGGCGCTGCCCGCGGACGCCGACGTGGCCGCGGTGCGCGACGCACTGCAGCCGCGCCCGGTCGTGGTGCTCGACGGCGGCACGAAGGTCGAGGATGCATGGCCCGCGCCACCGCCGGGGACGCTTGCCGTGATGGCCCGGCTGAAGGAGCGCTTCGACCCCGCGCGGATCTTCCGCCCGGGCGCCTACGTGGGAGGCATATAGCCATGGCGATCGCCTGGGACGAGCGCAAGCCGCCGGAGCTGGACCTGATCAAGGACTGCGTGCACTGCGGCTTCTGCCTGCCGACGTGCCCGAGCTACCAGGTGCTCGAGAACGAGAACGACTCGCCGCGAGGCCGGATCGTGCTGATGCGGATCGGCCACGACGAGGGCACCGAGGTCTCGCCCGAGATGACCGAGCACTTCGACAACTGCCTCGGCTGCATGGCCTGCGTGACCGCCTGCCCGTCCGGCGTCCAGTACGACCGGCTGATCGAGCAGACGCGGCCGCAGATCGAGCGCCACGGCGCGCGCACCCGCACCCAGCGCGCCTACCGGCGGATGATCTTCGAGCTCTTCACCCATCCGGGCCGGATGCGGGCGCTCGCGCCGCTGATGGCGCTGCAGGGCCGGCTCGGGGTCAACGAGCGGCTCAGCGACCGGGTCAAGCAGCCGCACCTGCGCGCGCTGCTGCGGCTGGCGCCGCCCGTCAAGCTGCGGGCCGTCGTCAGGCGGCTGCCCGAGGTCGTGCCCGCGCAGGGCACGCGCAAGGGCCGCGTCGGGTTCATGCAGGGGTGCGTCCAGCGCGCCTTCTTCGGCGACGTCAATGCCGCCACCGTCCGCGTGCTGGCCGCCGAGGGCTGGGAGGTCCACTCTCCCCGGCAACCGCGCTGCTGCGGCGCGCTGATGATGCACGCCGGGGTCGAGGAGGACGCCAAGGAGCTGGCGCGCGCGACGATCGCCGCCTACGAGGGCTTCGACTTCGTTGCGGTCAACGTCTCCGGCTGCGGCTCCTCGATGAAGGAGTACGACCACCTGCTCGCCA
>Ga0126312_10001716_pt1 | contig 14453 bp, 12 predicted proteins | sample Plot104A_FD_92537 | JGI IMG/M metagenome (GOLD analysis project Ga0126312, IMG submission 92537) | Serpentine soil microbial communities from UC McLaughlin Reserve, CA, USA - Plot104A | ecosystem: Environmental > Terrestrial > Soil > Grasslands | place: USA: UC McLaughlin Reserve, Lake County...
CCAGTTTGCCTTCCAACTCGGGTATGACTACTCCTATTGATTTTGCTGCTCCTGTTGTAGTGGGGATTATTGATACCATTGCTGCTCTAGCTCTTCTCAGATCTTTATGAGGTAAATCCAAGATCCTCTGGTCATTGGTATATGCATGACATGCTGTCATGTATCCTTTTTCAATTCCAAATCTATCATTGAGAACCTTGACAACAGGGGCCAGACAATTGGTGGTGCATGAAGCCATTGATATAATATTGTGTTTTTCATTGATCCCCATTAATATCGTTGCATCAGGTTGTTTGGCTGGAGCTGAAATTATTACTTTCTTAGCGCCTGCATTGATGTGTTTTACTGCCTCTTTAGCATCATTAAATTTTCCTGTTGATTCAAGGACTATATCTGTTTGCAAATCCTTCCATGGAATTTTGGCTGGGTCTTTTTCAGAAATAACTTTAATTTCCTTATCAGCCACTATCAGAGTGTTATTATCTTTTGCATAGATTTCTCCTTGGAATTTTCCGAAGATAGAGTCATATTTGAATAGGTGTGCCAATGTATTAGCATCGGTTAGGTCATTGATAGCAACAATATCCACTAGGTTCATGAATTCTCTGTCCTGTATTGCGGCTCTCAAAAAACATCTCCCTATACGACCAAAACCGTTAATTCCTAATCTTGTTTTCATTTTGTTAGTTTATGGTTAGCTAAGAACTAGGATTATAATATTGCTACGAACATTTTGCAGTGCAGTGAACTCATCAGTGTTAGCAAGCCAAAGGATAACGATAGAATGGTACAACAAAATTGTATTCTATAATGATTACATCTTTAGAGTTAAATTGGTTTAATCCAACAATTAAACTATATAGTCATAAAAAGCCAATGGATGCATAAAAAATTCATATTATTATGCTTATAGTAAATACATTAATAACGGGCACAGAAGCTCATTTAGAACCTATAAATAATATGGGAGAGTCAGTTTGACACAAAAGATCTTGGTTACACACGATGGATCGGAGACCCTTTACATTTGATTAGGTGGTAGCCGCCCATATGTTGAGGGAAGTCACTAATCTGCGCTTAAGTAGGCATGACTGATCTTTAGTGTTATATTTCATATTACTTATGCATGGATTAATAGAGAAGTAGTTAGTTACCAATTCCTGGATAATTCATTCACATAGTCTTTCATTTTCTAAGTCAATAACACCATTAGAATATGATATTCCTTGCTCTTTAAAGTTATTATTGCTCTTTTTATTAAGAAATATATTTGCTAAACTGGTCAATACTCATTACCAATCCATAGTATCCCTTTACATTCTCTATTGTTGATTCATAGTGTTTTTTGTTATTCGACGCAGTAGCATCAGAAATAAGAATAACATTATAGCCCACATTAAATGCCTCGCGTAGAGAAGATTCTACACTGATAGATGTATCTATACCGCAAAAGATCAATGTATCTACCCCGATACTTTTTAACCAAACTTCAATTTCAGTATCATGAAATGCTGAATCCCTTCTCTTTATTATAATATGGTCTTCATTATTGTGTGGCTTTAGGTCCTCTACAATATCTGCATCCCACGTACCTCTTACACATATTGGATTCTTTCTTATTCTTTCCTCTCTTGCTCTTGGAAGAATTTTATGAGTGTTGGTTAAAAGATCAATTCCAGATGGTTCACGAATAGCCTGAGTATAGAAAATAGGAATCTTTGCTGATCTGCATATGTCGATTAGATGGCGAATTTTTGGTATAGCCTCATTATAAGGCAAAGTGTTTATACCTAGCATGTCATATGAACCACCTTTGCTAACAAATCCGTTTTGTACATCAATTACAATAAGTGCTGGGTTAATTGTATATCCTCCAACATTCATCATGGTTTATTCAATGCAGATCTATCCGACATTAGTTTTAACAACTTTACTGTCTTTTCATACTCGTCTTCCTTCTTCCGGTGAACATAATATTTGTGATAAGTTTCCAAAGGGAGACAAAAGCATACCGAGGGTCTGAGCCCCCTAATCATTGATTCCTCTATTACGACTTATCCTATCCAGCCTAACTGAAACGAAAGTCGCAGGATTAGCCCTAGACTCAACTTAACTAACTCTATCATCGGTTCCAATTATCTATACGTTGGTTAAGTCTCCTGCGGTTTACGCTAAATATGGCTAGAGCTAGTCTTTTTGTTTCCATCGTAAAAAGCCTAAATACCAAGAACTTTTCATGAGAACGGCTATTGCAGCACCATAGCAAAATATCAGTCGCAGTTCTTGTTGTATTAGTTTCACTTTTATCCTGGTTTAATTTGGGCCCACAGACTTTTGCTCAGACAAACGAGTCAGTTAAGATGTTAATTAGTGATGCCATTGAGGATTTGCAGAATAACAACACAGATACAGCACTCACACATTTGAGTCTGGCTAGCAAACAGTTGGAGTTACCTACTACAAGTGCGGTAAGTCTTAACAAAACTTACCGCTAGGCCCTAATACAAGTTTAAACTGTTCCATGCAGTAGTCACACCGATAGTCTAGATAACTTGCTACCGAAGTATCAGGATATCTTCTTCTGTGCTGTTCTTCTTGCTCTGTCTTGGTTGTCATTCTTGGCGAGTCACATTATCTAGTAGGCAAGAAATACTGTAGAAGATGTGAGTGCTACTTACTTTATCAAATATATTTTGTCAATGTTGTGGAATGCAGCTCAGGACTACTCCAATAGAAAGAGAATGTAAAGAAAAACTGAATATGAAGAGAAAGAGGAAAAGGAAATTAGGCTTTGTATCGAAGTCTCCTTGGCTGCAAAACTAAAATATTATTTTTTCCATAATATTTTTGGGGCTTAATCATCTAGTGTCCTAGAGATTCGAAGACCGCAGGCAAACCCTAGACTCGACCCCTAATTCCAGGCTTTGCTTCATTCATCGTGGTCAATATGGTAAAGGAAAAAAGCTAAATATTGTTTGGATATGGTTAAGAAACAAGAGAATTTTAATTTTAGAGTGCCAGCAAGATGATACCTCTGTATCCTTCTGTTTAACTGAGTTACCACCTCTGTTGCACTAGCGCAATTTCATTTCCTCTTAGTTTGATAGGCATACATTTAATGCTCGAGTCCAGCTCATAATTTTTGGATACTTCTATTAACACAGCATAAAATGATTAAATGGTTATCAGGCAGGATAAAATGTTAAGTCTTCTAACTTGATTCTGTCCTTTATATTCCCAAAAAACTCTATAATCTTATATTTGTATTGCCTATGTTCTTCTTTTAGGCCTTGTTCTAATACTTTCTCTAAAACATCCTTATTTGTTAATATATAGTAAACATCTCCAATGCTTCTTATCCTGACTACAGAGTCTTCCTCCTGTGGTTTAGCCAAAGCCAACTCAACCGCAAAAGCAAGTTCTGATAGATAAAAGACGTAATCGACATTAAGCTTTTTGGTAATGCTATCCCTGTTATATCTTCCTCAACAATCTTCTTATCATATGGACATGAAAACCTGTTGAGGACTTTACACGGATAGACTAAAACACCGTCGGTATCTAAAGCCCTTGCTATTACCTTGTTTATACCGATAAATATTGCAGCTTCTTCTCTATCTGGACTCAGAAGGCAGCGAAAACATTTTGTTTTTCCATATTCTGTATTTTTAATATATTCCATTAGCTTTATGAAGTCAGAATACCATCGATCAGCTTCTTGTTTCAGCGTTTGATCCTCTATATTATCTAAAATATAGTGAAATCCAAACCTCGGGAAATCGTTAGGAAAGTATTGTAACGCTATTTTTAGTGTATAGTTTTCTTCAATTTGAAACCACTGATCCAACGAAACTATCTTTCTGTCTTTCCAGTAATGTACCTATTATTTTACCTATAGTTAGCCCATCATAAAGAGCCTCAAATCCTGATGACATCGCATCGGTATCTGTATCACTACTAAAAAGTGTGGGTATAACGTACCTTTAATCCGCTTTGCTATCTCATCTCAGCAATATCTATTATTCTCTTCTTACTCCACAGTTTTACAATCCATTGCACCACACATTCAAATTCGAATACCACTTCTGTCTCTATTTGATTACTATTAGTGTCATAGTGGACCTAATTGAGTCTATTGTTCTTATGTGTTGTGTTATAGTTTCTTTCAAGCTATCAAGATTATCTGAAGCTATTTTTACAACTATATCATAAACGCCATTTACTTCGCTAACTTCAACTACGCCTGGCACATTTTTCAGTCTGTTTAGAATATTCTGTTCAGTTCCAATTTCATAGTTAATCAGAACGTAGGCTGTTGGCATATTACCATCAAATGGTATAGCAGTTACAGCTTATATCAGTCTACTCCTGCAAGGATAATAACTTAATCCAACAACTTGAAAACGGTTCACAGGAACAGACATTCCAAGAGATGTATATTGGAACGATAACAGTTATCCCCTCTGACCTCTTACTCCCAGTCCCTGGATTGTTCATGTTATTGATATATGTAGTGTAATGAGTAGAAATCAAGATTATCCTATATAATATTACAATAATGCCGAAACGAACTAATTACGTAAGGGAGACAGTTAAACTATGTCATATACTATAAATTAAGATAAAAGCTGGTTATGCTCATATCTTCGCATTTTTATAGTAGAGCGCAGAATTACTATCCCTTCCAGTTTTTACAATTGTTATATGTGAAGGTGTAATACTTTAAATATGAATCCTTTGTCGTGTATTGCTATTGCAATTTTGGGGTTAATAACATTCACTTCTTTTTCTTCTAATCTGTTGACAAATCATACCCTTGTTTCATATGCACAGATTAATAGTACCACTACATCAAGTCCTGTGGAAGTATTACCGTCATCGTTGGGAGTAAAAGTTGCTTCGCCCACTAACAACGAGCAAATTTATCTTGAAAACAAAAACCTAAAGTTTATAGGCACCTCTACAGACAGTATAAATTCTAACTGCTACGTTTCAGTTATACTGAACGATGTAAAGCCCTACCAAAATGTTCTGCCGACTGGTCCAGGAGGTAATGGCGACTATTCGGTATGGAGTTTTTTGCTTACCTCTGACTATAATTCTACGATTAAAGAAGGACCTAACAAACTAACAGCTAAACTATCGTGTCTAAACCCCAATGCAGTTGCTTCTGATTTTGCAACATATTATACTGTATTCTTTAGAGGAGTGAGCTCTCTATCAACTAATACTACTTCATCCTCAAACATAAACCAACTGCAGCCATCAGTAATAACATCGACAATTCCTGCAGCAATAGATGCAAACACTACCAGTATCAGCACTCTTGCATCCTCCATCAATAATAGTAGAAATAATGATAATTCAACAGCTAGTATCAATACTCCAATTCCTGCTTCTATTGATACGCCTATCATTCCTAAACCATTGTTTATAAAAATAACATCTCATACCCAGAATCAAACGGTTCATATTAACAGACCACTTAAAATCTCTGGAATATCTTCGGATAACGTCAATTCAAACTGCAGTGTTTATGCTGATTGGAATGATCAGAAGCCACTACAACAAGTAACTCCTACAGGACCTAATGGTATAAATGATTATTCAAACTGGACCTTTACTTATACTAGTGACTATCATCTTATGACTGAAGGAGCAAATGAATTGACTTCAAAATTAGATTGTGGTACTGGTCAAGTAAAATATTATACAGTAAACGTTACTGGAGTTTATGATCAACAACCACAATTGGTTGGAGCAATAGCTGACAATAACGAGACAACATCGTCAAGTGTTAATGGAGAACCTTCATCATCGTTACCCTCTAATACTGATGATATGGAGGACAGTAGTTCTGACAACGAAGGCTCAGATGCTGATAATTCTGATTATGGAGATGTCCTCGAAGAAGATGTAGAAGAAAATATCAGAAACAATAATGATCTCTTTGACGAAAATGATGAGACAGACCCCTCCGACGAGGAGATTGGTGATCTTTTTGAATGATACGAGTTTGAATTCAAGGCATTTCCTTTACTTCTACTCACTATTTCTTCGGTTCTTCTGGATTAGTTTAGACTAGACCTCAATTTTCTAAAACAGCAATGCCTGGAATATAAGACACATAGGCACAAACTGCCAGAAGAACATCATAACGGTCTAACGGGAATGAATCAGGTATTAAAGTTAAGCTGGCAGATTACTAACTGCCAGACAAACCAGACAAGACCGCAATGAAAATAGCAACACATTGACAACAAGTGATGATAGAACAAGGCTAGAAATATTATCTCTTGTCAATGATTGCTACAAATACATAATGGATTTAACCACAAATAGTGTTGTTATTATTGATGCTATTAAATTTGTTCAGACAAACAAGGAGAAACTAACTATGTATACTATGTAAGATAATGAAACTATAGAGTATGTGGAACCCGACTAAAATGAAGATGAAGATCAGTTAGAAGAAAAGCAAGAAGAGGAAACAGGAGAGAACTTGATGAACAAGAAATAACAAACAAGATTTTTTGGAAAATCTGAATCCTTATCACGAGCTGTTGAGAATGGTAACAAGTTCTAAAATTTTGATAAGAGCAATATTCATTTCTATGTTCAATAAGTAAAAGTCATGACTATTCCTACTTGATTACCTTATAATGGAACCTTAATTCTACAAGTGAACTTATCAAGCTAATGAATTAATATGACATCAGTCTACAGGTCGATTAGGTCTCCTCAGCAAGTACTGAGATCTGTCCTTCGAGTGCTGTCATGTTAGAAAGGGCTAGTGTAATATTTCCCTGTTCTAAAGCCTCGCGAATGTTGTTCATACTGTTCTCAAGTTCTTTTAGCTGTTGAGTAGTAATGGTTATTAATCCTAATGACTCGCTCTCTGTCGACGATAAATTTGTCATATTTTGGGCTGACGCAGGAATAACCATTGGTGACTGCATCGCAGCTGTCATTCCTAGAAATAGGAGAGAACCAAATAACATGCTTATGGAAAGGTTTCTCTTGTCGTGAATCATGTATCTATTTTGATCGGCTATATTGTATATTAAGAGCTCCGGAGAAGACAGCAAAGACAAAGCTTTTGTTAAAGCAATAATAGAGGAATAAATTAATACAAGGTTAGCCCTTGCGGTGTGCTATTGTCTCTCCTCAAAGAGACTTATCATACACCTATCCTCTATTAGTACCAGTATTTTACAATATCACAATATTTGAATAATTGGGATGAGTAGCCAGCAAAAAATGAGAGGTAGGTATTAAACATCTATTCTTCTTTGTTTCTTCAAATCCCGATATAACTGCTTCAAGACTCGTAGATTGAAGCATCTTCCTTTACTTGCATTGAATAATACTAGTTCTGCATTCTTTCGCCTGAACAGGGAAACCATCATTTGATTATGAAAAAAAAGCTATTGTATAGATCTCTCTTAGAAAGAGGATATCTCAATAGCGACACTTTTGCCAATGCATATTTGTATAAGTTCGTATATCTTTAAGTTTTATATCGAGCAGAAATCTCTTATTAAGTAGCTGATCATCTTTTGTTGCTGGAAGATAAAAGCATAAACAACGTTTCTACAGAATCCTGTGGTCCCTTAGTTTTAAACGCCGCAGCATATTCCTCGTTCTCTAAACATTCTGATAGCATTTTGTTAAATAGAGTAACATTTGGTTGACGCAAGGCGTATTCAAATCCTTTCCATGATTGGATCTCCTCTGCAAGTGTATTATCGTCTGGCACTACGTTCATTTATTAACGCATCACCTGTTTTTCTTTTTGCCTCATCCTTACCTTGTATTTAGTTTCAACAGGAGTAGTCCTTAACTGCATACCACAACAAGCACAAAATTTACCTTCATAAAACATATATCGTTCACATCTTCTGCAATATTTTTTGCCAAATGAGTAATGTGACTGGCCTACTATTATCTTGGAGTATATTTTTTCACATATATTACGACAAACCATGGGAAAGCTAGCTCAAATGCTGCTAGCTAGCAATATAAGTAATGGCTATCAGTATGGAGAGGGAGAGGATAATACGGATCCTCAGCATTTTATTGGTAACTGGGATGGGCGATCGACGTTGCCAAAGCCCGGTCCCGATCAGAAATAGCTTTCGGGTTTGCCACATGAATATCAAAAGTGTACGGCCAGCATACATATAGATAGCAAAAACTAAAAGCTTTTCCAGCACATAGTAAGTAGTAGTTGATGTTCTGTGATCTTTAGAAGATAGTACAACAATCTCAATCCGGTAGAGTACAGCCAAACTATTACAAATACTTAGAGGTAGGGCATAATAATAGATAAATAAAATGAGGAGGTAAACAGAAAGAAATGATAAAAGCATCACTTTTGTCCAGAGCATTATTAGTAGTAATAGTATTCTTTACTCTGGTAGTAGTACCGGCTGTTCCCATTAATTCACAAATGATGAAGGTTAATATTATTTTTGCTGCTTATGCAGCCGTTACCACTACAACACTAACAGATAACATAAGCAATGCTACTAGCTCCACCAATGATACTAATATATCGTCAGAAGCAACAACAACAACAACAATTACAAAACCTTCATTATCAACAGTTTTGACAAAACCTCCACCATCATTAGAAAAAGAACATGAAGAAATTCATAAAATACTAGATACCATAGTTGAGTCTTCAGGAAACACAGCTGCAGTTGCCAAACAAGTTAGAACACTTATGCAACCTCACTTTGAAAAAGAAAGAACAATTATCTATTCCTGTTCTTGGAGCACTACTTCCTTATGTTGAAGGAACGCTAACACCAGAAGCAGAAAATCAAACAATAGAAATAGCAAATATGTTTAGGCAAGAATATAAAAATATGCTAAATGAACATACACAAATAGTAGTTGCATTAGATAACCTTTCAAATATAGCTTCAATGGAAAATAAACAAGATGCATTAGCATTCATTGAACAACTTAAAGGTCATGCAATGAACGAGGAACAAGTAACGTATCCATCTACTATAGTAATAGGAGATTTGCTTCAAATAAAGAAATAGAGAAAAAGAACAAGGAGTAGCGGTAATGTTAAGTTAGCAGTAATAACAGCTCCTTTTTTTATCTTTGTCTATCTTAATAGAAAGTTTAGGATGTTAAAGTAGCAATAGAGGAATCAAATAGGGAAATAGTGTTGTTAGTCAACTCCAACCCCCGGTATGCTTTTGTCTCCCTTTGGAAACTTATCACATACGTCTATCCCCTATTGCTATGATTATATGATATATACTGTGATATTATATTATATGAATATTGTATACAGGTAAATAGCAAAAACCAAAAGCTATGACACTTAGAACACTAAAATATATGAAGACAATCATGACAAGACCCTTTTAAAATAGTTAAGGACCACTCCATTCAAATGGGATATGCTTACTAGAATTTCCTTTTCTCTCTCATGTGTAGCTGATTTCTGGAGCGTCAACTTTCTCTTCTACAGCTTCCCCTCATATTACAACTGCCCCTGGTCCTGGTTCACTTCCAGGTGAATTAATAGTTCGACCATGCAGAGGAATACGATAGACTAGATTTTTCAAAAATGATTGACAAAGTATGGAATTTCAAAAACAAATGTGGTTATATTCCCAACATATACTTCCGTAAAGCCTATTTTGCAAATCATCAGTTATGAAACTTCTACACCTTGTTGTATATAGAATGCACTAATCTCATCTGTCTGTTGTGTCTCTATTACCAACTTGTTAAAGGTATTTGAACCCGTCACACCATCGGGTACTCTGAATTCAAACGAGCCTGAGTCTGTTTGTTCGAATATAGCCTTTAGGTCGTCATCAATATTGCCACCAATAATCGTGTTGTCATCAGCGTTGCCATCAACCAGGTATACAGACCGTATAGATTCAGGTTGATTACATTCCGTATGACAATCAGCAGAGCTAAATGTTATTGTGCCTCCTCTTTGGAGTTCCAATAGTCCGTTGTTATAATATCTCATAGGGTTCTCAACCACCTGTCGGTCATCAAACACAATATAATCAACGAATATCCCCATTCCTGTATGCTCTGTTTCGACCTCTATTGCCTCCGGTGTTCCATTTAGTTCCTGTTCAAATTTTTCATGTGCTGCGCCATCTGTGTGTTCTTCACTTTCTCCGTTTTCCTCCTCTTGATCACGTCCCTTATCTTCATAACTATTTGATGTATCTTCTTCCGATACCGGATTTAGAAAGCTTTGACTGTCGTCCGGTCTGTACATGACTTCCTCATCTCCTTCATCTAATTTGTCTTCCGCTGGCTGCATAACTAGAGCCTGTTGTACCGGCTCCATAACAATACTCTCTTTAACGGGCTGCATAAACATAGAAGAAGGATCATTTGTTGGGAAATGTTGGCATGGTTGGTCACCTGAACAGACAGTTGTATGACATGTACCACCGTCATTACACACACTACTGCTAACTTGCGATTGTCTTTGGGCTATACTGAATACTAACAATGAGTTGCCTAATGATACAAAAACTATTGCTGCTATCATAAGTATAACCAATGAATGGTCTAGGATCTGTTTCATTTTTGTACTACAACTATTCATCTTTACAATATATTTGGGCTAGGGACCTTTACCATTGTTGTTTGAGAGATACATATCTTTGGTTTGAAAGTAACTGATTTACCATAGGTTTCATATTCATAATACATTATTACTCTATAGACCCTTAGGAAAATAGCTCGGAGCCATTTATTATAGGCGGTCTGCTAGATGTGAAACTAACTAATGACCAATAGTATATTACAAGCCAAGGCTACAACAATAGAAACTCCCGCGTAGTGAATACGGATATGTAAATATAGACAGGCCATAGGTAACTTAACCGTGAGTAGCGAGAACCAAGTTGAGTCTAAGGCCACTCTGCGGGCTATGTCATAGTCATTTGTCCGAAATATAATAAAAAACATGGTATTTAGCCATACTGGTGGAACTTATTACTTGGGATATAGTTTTACGATCAGCAGGATTTGAGCATGTCCAGTATAGTTGTTCCAGGTTCTTTGGTGTAAAGGGCAAGGTGGGCTCTGGCATATGAAACAAATACGGCCTTTTTTCAGTTTTACTAAATCCATCATTTGGGTTTGGTTTAGATTGAGAATAGAACACAGGTTTATCATACGGTTCAGTCTACGAAACATTTAACGACATCATTTCCAATACTATCAAGGCCAACCTATCTTTATCTACTTTTGAGCCATTCAGAACCGTCTGTGGTCCTTATCCTGTAAATTGAATTTACGTGTTTTATCGGGAGGCTTTTCCTTTTGTGTCAACATGTGGAGTTTGTTGGGGTAGAAGTTCACGCTATATGAGGTCCTCAGCTTAGCTTGGTAAAACTCACCGGTCCTTTTGCTCTTCAACTTGTCATACCGATCTAGTTCTTTTTTGTGTGAATGGTATTCAGGTGTGTCCTGGCACTTTTTGGTCTGGCCTATCCTCTCATAAAGTTGTAAGATTTGATTATAGTCCAATGATATTTTTATTAGATGTTGGTACGTTTAAGGATTTTAACCTATGTAATCGCATTCTTTTAGGGATTTTCTTCAAGATATTTTGTAGATCGTTATCATGCTATATACAATGGTTTGTGGGGTGAAGAAAACGAGTCAAGCGGCAGCAGTCAGACTTTTTCTAATGAGTTGCGAGAGCCTAGTTAATGGAGATGCAAGAACTTGCAGGTAACTGCTTCACGTCGGGGTAAGATTCACTCTTCCAAATAACAAATTGTGTTTTATAGATATACTGACCAATTTCCATTGAAATGAGACCTGAGAAACTCTGCCAATCTATAAATTATCCAAAAGGGACGCAGACAAGGCCAGTTTGAGGATTCAGTTGAAAAAGGTGCTGACATCATTCCCCCTCAAAAACATACTGATTGTTGACGATGAGCATGATATGGTTGGATTGATCAGAAGGTTGCTAGAACGGCATGGTTACAATATAGTTGGTTTCACTGATCCTGTAGCCGCTCTCAAGCATTTTGAATTAGACAGCAAGACTTAGGGAATAAGGTTACAACAAATGACATCTATTCAAGGACAGCTGGGCATTTTATCGATCGGATAGCCTTAGATTATACAAACTTAGATCCCTCGTTGTGTCCACTTGGCAAGAGTGACCTTATTCCATTTGAAGCATTTGGATATACAGTAGTAGGAATTCATGACGGATGCTCAAAACAAAATCCTAACTATCATAGTACACCCGATACTCCAGATACTCTCAATACACAATATTTGACTTCAGTAACGAAGCTGGTTCTGGCTACAATTTTGGAATTAGATAAATTGAATCAATAGTAAACATAGGCAGCTAAGGAGGAATAATAAAGTTCTAAAGATTGATATTATATAATGGTTTAGAGATTCCATAAAATTACAGATAGTGATAGTTTATGCATGTCTTTTCACTTATTATCAAAGATCTGATATGCACATAAATAAGGTTGATTGCCGGTAATACTAACTAGGTCTTAACAATATGAGCCTTTGATATCATAAGAACTTTTCGAATGATTGAATATCTATTGGCAACTTGCTAGATAATATCATAAAGAAAAAAGTTTCAGAACTATCTCCCAACAATAAAAATACAGTTTTCTACTAGATTTTGAATGACAATCTCATATAAATGGGATTGAATACATTATACAATATAATTGTACAAGGGAGTGCCGCCCTGTTTTGCTATATTATTTGGAATGCTACTTTTATCCATCATGATCTCATCCTCTTTGGCTTTTGTTCATACAGCAGATGCAAGTACTGATAGTGACTTTTTTGAAGATCTTGAGGAATCAGAAGAAGAGGAAGAGGATTTTGAAGAGCAAGATTTTGAGGAAGAGAACTCCATTCAGATATGCTGTGCTTGGGGAAATAGTTTAGAAGATGGAAGACTCACATACTATATAGATGATGATGATGACACATCAGAAGAACAACAGCAGGAGGTACGAAACGCAGTACAAGAATGGGATACGAAGATAGAACCTCTGGAACTTGAAGAAGAATCAAGCAAGAAGGCGTCTGATATAACAATTGAGTTTGAAGATGATAATGACCAAGAAGAAATAGCAGGGCAGACTATAACTATAGCTAATGCATATGGTTTCTTGGTTAACGCACAAATAACCATTTACACAGAAGTACAAGAATATGAATTTGATACTACAACAATAGGACAGGTTGCAAAACACGAGATGGGCCATGCTCTTGGTCTTGGACATGCAAATTTTGATGGAAACCTTATGGCAGAGATGGTTAATTACGGAACAGCGACTGTTTCTGAATGCGAGATTAATGCTGTAATTGAGGCTAATTATTGGAAACTGGGAGATAATGGTGATGATAATGTTGATTCCGATAGCCCACGGTACGGTAGTGTAACATGTTAGAAATTGTAAAAAAGAATATATCGGAGCAAGTTTTCAATCCTCAGTAATAGAGGATAGAGGCATGTAATAAGCCTAGTAAAGACAAAAACATGCCCAACTGCTACTGCAGATTTAATAGATATGCAGTTTTGCTTTCTATCGATTTCTCTATTATTACTATTTTTATATATTCTGGTCACTTAGGTAAAATTAAAACTAAGTTTACGATCTCAGTAATAAAAATTATAATTGCTATCAATATAGAATCTTTTATAACCAAGCCGCAGTCGACAAAGAGTGGGAAGAAGTATTTGTAAGAGCATTGGCTAACGAGCTGCAAATATAAAAGGTAAAAACTACACTATATCTTAGCTATTACCTCTGAGACTGTATTTGCTAAGTTTAGACATGTTTGTTTAGAAAAGCCAAAGTCTTCTTCCAAGCATCTGCTGTCTCTTCTGGAGCATAGTTGTCATTAGAAGGATTTGCAAATGCATGTCCTACTCCTGGATATATGTAAATTTCATTTGTAACACCTGTTTCATTAAGAGCCCGTTCAAATGCTTTTACTGAATCTACAGATATCGATTGATCGTGGTCTCCAAATATACCAAGTACTGGCCACTTGATTTTGGAAAGTTCCCTTGTATCATTTATCACTTGACCATAGTATATTACGGTGACAGCTAAAGGATGGTCTTCAGTATTCAATGCTAACTGAAGAGATTGACCTCCTCCAAAGCACCATCCTATAGAGGCTATCCTAGAAGCATTAACGTTTTGAAGAGAGCTAAGGTAATTAACTGCAGATTTCATATTTTCAATAGCAATACCAGGATTGTTTCTTACAGCTGAAGATAACTCTCTAGCAAGATTTGGATCGGCAGTTACCTGTCCTTGAAATAGATCAACGGCTAATACAACATAACCTTGTTTAGCCAGTATGTCTGCCGTATCTTTAATATTATCATTTAGTCCTTTGTTTTCATGAATCATGATGACTGCCGGAAG
>Ga0126312_10001717_pt1 | contig 14449 bp, 16 predicted proteins | sample Plot104A_FD_92537 | JGI IMG/M metagenome (GOLD analysis project Ga0126312, IMG submission 92537) | Serpentine soil microbial communities from UC McLaughlin Reserve, CA, USA - Plot104A | ecosystem: Environmental > Terrestrial > Soil > Grasslands | place: USA: UC McLaughlin Reserve, Lake County...
ACAGAAAAGCGCTGAGAACGCGTAATGTCGGGAAAGGTCGGGTGCGCGGCAGACAAACTGGCGGAGGAGGCAAAGCCTCGAGTTTAACGGCGCGTCCAATCGGCCGAACATTGGGCGTAGCTCTGGCCGGAGAATCACCGCCTCCGGGCGAGCGGGGGGCCTGGGAGTTTGGCAAGGCAAAGCCGAGCTGATTAGGAGGCGATGGCCCGCGCCAGTTCACTTACCGACCCCCGACTAGAACGCGGCGACATCCACCGTGTATCATGCAAGTCCTCCGCTCGGGCTGGTGGCGATCATCTACACGGTTTTATTCGGCGTGGGTCTTTCGTTTGTTATTTCGTTCCGGGCTGGCCAGCCAAATTTTCCCGGCCCCTGGGAGTCAGCCGATAGGATTGTGACTTATTTCCAGACGCATTCGTGGCCGGTGCTGATGTGCGCATTCTTTCAGTTCGGCGCCGCGATTGCGCTCGGTGAATTCGCTATTTCGACCATGAGTCGCCTCCGTTTTTTTGGCGTGAATGCGAGTGGCGCTTACATCGCGCTCTTCGGAGGAGTGATGGCGGCAATCAATTTCGCCGCGTCGGCCTGTGTCTTGTGGGTGATGGCATCTCCCGCGGTGGCGCAGAATAGCGTCGTTCTGCCGGCACTTTATTATTTTCACATCACGATCGGCGGAGTCGGTTCGCGGTGCCGATGGCGCTTTTCATGGCCGGCGTGTGCATTCCGGCCGCGTTCATGAAACTGTTGCCGAAATGGATCGTCATTTTTGGACTGATACTGGCCGGGACCGGCGCGTTGAGCTGGTTCAGTATGATCTTTCCGAAGACGTGCCTTCTCATCCCGCTAACGATTTTTTCCGGCGTCATCTGGATGATCGCCGCCGGGTTCGCTTTGCCGCGGACCCCTGAGCGGTCGACCTGATTATCCTAACACGCCGGTTGGCTGAAAGATCGAGCGTCGTACGGAATGATCACGGACTCAAAACGATCGATGCAATCGCAGTTCTGAATTTATCCAACGTAAGCCGCTTATGATGCACAACGGGCATGGGCGCTTCATAGCGTCCCGCGTGATCTTAAGCCGGTACGAATTCGATTTTTACCTTGCACCCGAGCGGTCTCGCGGCGCGGTTTAACGTGGCAAGTGTAACGAAAAAGCGTGGAGATGAGATACAAAAGCAGTTATTCTAAAAAGAATGGATTACCACAAGATCATCACGATTGAACCCGGTAAGCGCGGAGGGAAACCGTGTATTCGCGGAATACGCATTACCGTCGGCGACGTGTTAGGCTGGCTCGCTGCCGGGATGACGCATCAGGAGATCATTGATGATTATCCGGACCTGACGGAGGAGGACATTCGCGCCTGTCTGGCGTACGCGGCGGACAAGGAGCGTAACGTGCTGATTGCCTTCTCTAAGGATGAAGCTCCTGCTTGATCATCACTTAAGCCACAAGCTGGTCGAGCGGCTCGTGGACGTGTTTCCAGATTCAACACAAACACGCCTGCTCGGATTCGCGAAGACAGATGATAACGTGATATGGGATTTCGCGAAGCAAAACGGGTTCACCATTGTGACGTTGGATGCCGATTATTACGACATGAGCCTGTTGCGTGGATATCCGCCGAAGCTGATTTGGTTGCGCTGCGGCAACCAGAAGACCACTCTCATCGAGAAACTGCTACGCGACGAGTTTACCCGAATACTGGAATTCGAGAAGGATCGCGCGGTCGGCTGTTTGGAAATTTATTGAATCATCACGATGGCGCGTTCGACTTAAAGCCATCGTGCGCGAGCGCCGCAAGCCAGGCACTAGAATCCAGGAGGACGAAGACGCGGGAGTTTCAGAATTTCCTCTTCGGTTAGCCTTGGAGCGTCGTCCATCATTTCATTGGCGCGACGCCACAAATCTTTGAGGCCTTGCTGCTGCAGCCAGCGAAGGACCTTTTCCCGTTCCTGCGACGGAAGTTCTTCCAATTCTTTGATCACATCCGTGGCATTCACGACGTCAAGATGGCCTGAACGTTGGAGCCATTCAAAAGGTGAACCCAATGTGCGTCCGACCGCGTCGTCGGTGCCGCATCGGAAATGAGTAGATGTCGAAAATTGAGAAGTGGGTTAACCATTCCGAGAAGGGGATTCAGATCAACAGTGAGTCTCGGGGCTTATCCACGTTTCCAGGCCAGCATCATCCCGTCCCGCCCGGTTAGGCAGACCGCGTAAAAGCTTTGCTCACGCGGTCCTCTGACGAGATTGGACGTTTCCAGCGAGAATTATTTCCGTTTCCAGGCAAGCATGATTCCATCGCGTACTGTTAAACAAACATTCTCAACGCGAGAGTCGGATTGGACGAGACGGTCAAAGGCGACGATGGCGTGGGCATCAGCATCCTTGGGCTCTACCACTTTGCCGCTCCACAGAACATTGTCGCCGACGATCAACCCGCCCGGTTTGAGCAAGGGCAGGCACGCTTCGTAATAATTTGAGTAATTAGCCTTATCGGCGTCGATGAATACGAGATCCAGGGGGCCGGTCAGCGTCTTGATTGTGTCCAACGCAGGTCCCATGCGGATGCTAATTTTGTGTCCGTGGGGACTCTCAGCGAAGTAGCGTCGCGCGATCGTCTCGGCTTTCGGATCGATTTCGCACGTGATCAGGCCACCATCATCTGGCAAGGCTTCGGCCATCAGGAGCCCACTGTATCCGGTGAACATTCCGAGCTCGAGAACGGTTCGGGCGCCGGTCAGCCGTACCAGCATTTTAAGAAAGCGACCCTCGATGGCATCGACCTGCATCTCAGGCCATTTCATCACTCGATAAGTTTCTTCCCGAAGACGGACATATAAGTCTGTTTCCGGCTCAGTGTGATCACGAGCGAATTGCTCGACCGCAATATCGATGAAGCGCTCCATATCCGTGATCAGGGTTTTGGTGTCGCGGCAAGCTTCCTGTCAAAAAAATCAGCGGTTGCTTTGTAGGACCGCACCCAATCACTCCAGCGGAGCAAGTCGTAAAATTTCGCCGGGGATGATTAGCTCGTCGCCCAATGCCTGCGGGCGGCACCGCGGGAATCCGCGTTTAACTGGTAATCTGGGTAAATTGAAACTGAATTTGGTCTACTCCCCCAGACGTTATTGAGGATACTACCAAATCAAATGTTTCCCCATAAAATGGATTTACACCTATTTTTGTTGCAGCCACAACGATAGCTTCAGTTACCATTGAGTTAACATGGCTATCAAGCGCTAAATCAATTAGAGTTGTTGGTGTAAGCCACGATACGATCAGTCCATTATCGGCTGAAAGATAGTTTGATATGTCTGTATAAAACCCTTGAGCATTTTTGTACGATAAAAAAGATGCGGAACAACGACCCACACTGTGCTGATCATCGCCTGGGATATAAATATTTGCGAGTCCTGCCAAATATTTTGAATCAAGCGTGGTATTATGAACATGAGGGTTTCGGACTAGCTTCGTAGGAATTTCGATAAGACTATTTATAAAGTCCTCTACCTTTAAGAAAAAGGTCATCGGCTCGCCACTGGGGGTTGCAGGAAGAGCCTCGGCCCTTGCCTGTGTCGTAACCAACGCGACCATCGGCACGACGGCGAGCGCAGCCCCTGCTGTGGCAAAGGTCGTTAACATCTGCCGGCGCGTGAGGTTTGAGGACACTGGGCGAGGCCGCGCCACCTCGGCCTCCAGTAACTTGGCCTTGCCCAGTTCATCCAGCGCCAGCCAGGTTAACTGTTCTGCCTGCGCGTGCGAAACATCGGAGTTCTGCCGCAGCAACTCCATTAACTGCTCGGGCGTAGTCAGGCCGTCACAATGCTGTAACACCAAGGCCGACGTCGTGTTCAAGGCATACGCTTGCTGCTGCTGATGGTCGAACACGTGCAGCTCACCGTCGCCAGCTACCATGGCTACCGTCGTTCTTTTGCGTGGATTTTTCATATAACTCTCCGTTTTAGTTGTTGTCATTTTTGTTGAGGCTCGATTGTTTGACTGCATTAGCTGCAAACCAGTTCGCACGCGGAACCAGGAACCATCCCTTCACGGGCGCTTTGAAACAACGGACTCACTTCGGCTGACTCGGGCCACCAGTTGGATCTGGAGATCGCGCTAAACGGTGTCTCAGCGAAGATCCAGCCCTGCGACTTTATTCAGCCGTGCCGAAGGATAGTTGAAACTGTCGGATGACGTAATCGGCTTTCCTCTTAAGCCGTTTGCTAACGACTGTCGAGTTTTATTTCCAACGTCTCAGCCCTGCATTCGTCGGCCTGATCGACGCGCCGCAAAAAATGTGGCTATCGAAGATGGAGAACGCAACGCGCTTATTGCTGTTCGTGCGAGACAGGCAATCTGCGGTCGAAGAATTCGGTGGTGGCACGGTACGCGCGGATCCAATTGCTCCAGCGGAGCAGGTCGTGGATTTCGTCTGGAATGATTAACTCTTCGAACGCGATGTTTTGGGCGCGAAGTTTTTCAACCAGATCGGTGGTTTGCTGAAACGGCACGTTGCGATCGTCGTCGCCTTGAACCAGCAGCACGGGGGAGCGCCAGTTCGCGATGCTTGAGACTGGCGATGATTTGAACGCGAGTTCGCGCGCTTCTTTGATGTCGGGCGCGACCTCGGGATTATCGGCCCACATCGGCAGGAAAATCGCCCAGTCGTGCACGCCGTGAAAATCGACGCCGGCTTTGAAGATGTCCGAGTTGCGCGCCAAGCCCATGGCGGTTAGAAATCCGCCGTAGGATCCGCCCCAAAGACCGATCCGTTGCGGATCGACGTTGTCGAGCGTTTGCAAAAAATTTGCGCCCGCCACCACATCTTGGTATTCGGATGCGCCGCGCCAAACCGATTTTGCCGGCTCGCGAAAGGCGCGCCCGTACATGATGCCGAGCCGGTAATTCACCGAGAGCACGGTGTAACCTTTGCTCGCCAGATATTGATTCATCGCATAGGCGTTGTGGTAATACTCCATGTAATGAAAGCCGAGCAGCATCTGCCGGATCGGGCCGCCGTGTGTGAAGATGAGAGCGGGGCCGCGTCCCGCTTTTTCCTTTGGCGTGAACAACTGGCCGTGAATTTCGACGCCGTCCTCGCTTTTAAACACCACTTGCTTTGGCGTGACTAACTGCGACGCCGGGAAATCAGCCGGAAGCATATTCTTCCCGATCGGCTCACGGCCGCTGCTCGTTAGACGATAAGGCATGGCTGGCGAAGTCGCGGTTGAGCCGAGACATAACACTGTTTTGCCATCACTCGTCTCGACTGGGTTCCACTCGATCGTTTCGCCACTCGTTAGGGCCTGCGGCTCGCCGCCAGTCGCGCCAACGCGCCAGATGTGCCGGCGATCGATATCGTTCTGATTCGACGTGTAGAGGATGCTCTGCTTATCTGCGCTCAGCATTACTTCCTCGACATCAAAATCGCCCGGCGTGAGGAGCTGAGGAGTGCCACCGGTACCCGTGATGGAGTAGAGATGATTACGGCCGTCTTTCTCGCTTGCGAAGATGATGCGTCCCGCGTTCGTGAATTTCAGTGATTCAAACGCAAACAGCGGCAGCGAATCTTCCATCGCATTGCCGCTGTGAAAGAGCTCGCGGCCTTCGCCGCTCTGCGCGTAGGCGATCCAAAGCGCCCACGGTCGCGGGAACTCAGGAATGAGCGGCCGTTTGAATTCGACTCCGGGCTGGCGAATAAACGCGACCTGTTTGCTGTCCGGGGACCAAATTGGATCGGCATCACGGTTGGTCGTCGGGGCGAGGTAAGAGACCTTCTTCGTCGCCAAATCGAGCACGGCGATGAACGAGTGGTCTTTGCGGTTCGAGCGAAACGCGATCCGCTTTCCGTCCGGCGACCATCGCGGCGTGTCGCTTTCGCCTGCTAACTCATCGAGCTGTTCTGCCTTTTTCTTGCCGTTGAGCGGCGCCATCCAGAGATGCTTCTTCGCCGGCCAAACGACATTCTTTCCATCCGGCGAAACCTGCAGATCTTCACAGCCTTCCTCGTTGCAACCCACATCGCCGAGCAACCGCGGCTCACCGCCGCTCACATTTACCGCCCACGCCTGCTGCTTCGGCATTTTTGTCTGGCTTGTCGGATTCGCCGACGCGCCTTCCTTATTCGTCTCGCTGCCGCGCGCGTAAACAATCGTTTTCCCATCCGGCGTCAGCCGCACGCTCGTGATGGCCTGGCCATCATCGCCTTTATAGTGCGTCACCTGTCGCGGTATGAACTGTGGCGCGTCTGCCACCCAGATGTTGCGCTCGCCTTTGTTGTCGAACACCCACGCGACGCGCGTCGCATGCGACGCGCCCGTTAGGCCGTAAGGAAATGGTGCGCTTAGCACCTGCTCGATAGTGAAGCTTTCACCGAAACAGACAATCGGCAGCAACATGCCGCCGAGACTAACGACAAGGAGGTGGAATGATTTTTTCAACACGGTCGCGCATTATCATCGCCGAACGATAACGCGTCGAATGGATTCGCCTGCTTTCCCGCGCTCTCGGACTTCGTGCTTGGCACGTGATCGTATTGCTGCTGAAATGCCACCCGCGAAAAATCTATGACTAACAAATTTATGACTTTCCTGGTAGTGACGGCCGTCATCGGCGGATCGGCAACGCTCTTTGCGCAAGAGGGGACTAAGCCAGCAACTGTCGGCGAGGGGACATTGATGCTTAAGGGTAAAAACTATCCGCTGAAAAACGCCGTGGCGTATGAGACCACGGTCGACGGAGAGGAAGGGATTGCGGTCGTCCTGAGCGGTCCAACGATTTCAAGCGAGAAGCTTAACGCGGCGAGGAAATCGGAAAAGGCGGGTGAGATTCCTGATTTTAGGAAGCCTTACGTCAAGCTGGGGTTCACGAAGGCGGGGGAATTCAAAGGTTGGGGCGCCGCTGCCGGCGACGTCTCTGTGGGCAGGCGTCGCGGTGGTGGTGCGACTGGGGAAATAAAGCTGCAATACGGTCGGGTAATTGGCAAAGCCAGTCAGCCGAATGAAACCGAGGGAATGTTTCCATCTGGCTTGGACGTTCGTTTCGATGTGCTTGTGCTGCGCGCTGGAGAGTCGTTGCCGCCATCCAAAAAGCCGGGCCCTGCCGCCAACGTGAAGCCATCGGTGACCGGCGTCTTCAAGGGGAACGGCAACGACGCGAAGCTGGCTTACGTATCGGCACATTGGCGCGAGCCGTTTGGCGATAAGCCATCGATAGTGCTTGTGTTCACTGAAAAGGATCACTCCAAAGAAAAGAAGCCTGACTTTCATGCCGGGTTCGGCAAGTTCGGCAGCGCATTGGTCGCCTCGCTTCATGAAGACGGTGACATCTTTGGGTGCGAAGTGGCGCACAGCGCGCTTAAGCACCAGAACTTTAGTTCGATCGGCAAAATCCAAACAAACAACTTCGAGTATGCGGACGGCAAGGTGCAGGGGGAACTGACTACGGATGGCCCCGCCGACGTGTTCGGTGAGAGCTGGGAGGTCAACGTCAAGTTTGTCGCGCCGCTTGGAGAAATTCCAAAAGAGTTTCAGCCCGCAGCTGCGAAAGAGCCCGAGCAAGACGCAACAGACAAACCGGTAACATCTGAGTCAACAACTGAGCCAAGCGAAAAGGCCGCGGCCAAGCCGACGAAGGATCAACTCAATGCGAAGGATTTGGCGCTAACAAAAGACGCATCCGACATCGATTACAAAGCGCTTGTTGAACAACTTGGATTCAAGAGCAAGGCGAACGTGAAGAGCGTTTGTGTCGAATTGTCTGCGAATCTCAAGAGCCAGGGCTGGACCAAGCAAGGCAGCGATCTAATCACGCCGGCCTCTGCGATACTGAAGCGCAAGCGAGGAGACGCCGAGCTCACAATCTTCGTGAAACCGGAGAGCGGCGGCGGCGGTACCGAGGTGAAGATGATGACCGAAGGGCTTGCTTGGAACGAAAAGTAATCCGGGCCGGTTTTTCTAGTTTCATCCTTGAGCGAGTCTCATTCCCAGCCGCAAATCCGAAAGCGTGACGTCTTCGTCGACGTACTCGACGTGCCAAAAAACTGGCTATCGAAAACTGAGAAGTAGCTTAAGAATCTCGATAGGGGTTTTAGTTCGCATGAGTGCGAGATACTCAGGCATCGATGGATACGTTGGAAACACGCCATTGATTCGACTACGGCGGCTGTCCGAGCTGACGGGTTGTGAGATTCTCGGAAAAGCGGAATTCATGAATCCGGCCGGCTCGGTGAAAGATCGAGCGGCTTACGGAATCATTACTGACGCGGAGGCGGCGGGAAGGCTTGCACCAGGCGCAACGATCGTTGAGGGAACCGCCGGCAACACCGGGATCGGGCTTGTCGTGATCGGACGGGCGAGGGGATATCGCACCGTGATTGTGATTCCGAATAATCAGTCGCCGGAGAAAATGCATTTGCTCCGCACGCTCGGCGCGGAAGTAAAAGCGGTTCCGGAAAAACCATACAAAGATCCGGAAAATTACAATCATATCGCGCGTCGTCTTGCAGAGGAACGCGGCTGGTTCTGGGCGAACCAGTTCGACAACACGGCGAACCGCGACGCTCATTTTCGCAGCACCGGCCCTGAAATCTGGAAACAAACTGAAGGCAAAATCACTGCATTCGTTGCAGCGGTCGGCACCGGCGGCACACTTGCCGGGGTGAGCATGTACCTGAAGGAACAAAATCCGAAAATCAAAATCGTCTGCGCTGATCCGTACGGCGCAGCGATGTGGTCCTGGTTTACCAACGGCAATCTGGAAGCGAACGACGGTGATTCGATTGCGGAAGGAATCGGTCAAGGCCGCGTCACAAAGAATGTCGAAGACACGAAAGTCGATCGGGCTTACCGCATTCCGGATCAGATTGGCCTAACGATTGTTTACCAACTCCTGCGCGACGAAGGTTTGTTCCTCGGCTTATCGAGCGGTATCAACATTGCTGGCGCCGTTCGCTTCGCACAAGAATCTGGCCGCGGTCAAACGATCGTCACGATTCTTTGCGACTCAGGTCACAAATATCAATCAACACTCTTCAATCGCGACTGGCTGGCTTCCAATCATCTCGATCCAGATCTTCCCTTGGAATCCATTCTGGAGATTTAATTAGGAACGCAGGAAAGCAGGAAATACTTCTTTCCGGGAGAGTGGCTTTCTCATGTTTCTCAAAGAACACGTTAGTTTGTTCGGTTGTCTTACAATATTCGACGCGAATTTTTCTATCACGGACGAGGCGGCGGCGTCGGACGAGGCCTTGGTGTGGGGCTGAATCTCGGGGTTGGAGTGGGTCTTGGCGTAGGTGTAGGAGTTGAACTGGCCGTTGCAGTTGCAGTCGGTGTGGCCGTCGCGGTCGCGGTCGGCGTGGCGGTTGCTGTCGCCGTTGCAGTCGGGGTTGCTGTAGCCGTTGCGGTTGGACTTGGACTTGCAGTTGGTGTCGGCGTCGGAGTTCCCCCCGTGAACGTCAGTGGGTTCGCATACAGGTCAAACTGGTGCAACGTGCCATTCGGGTTCGTGCCATCGCAGTTCGCGTTGTCCGCCCAGAGCGTGTAGAGCTTGCCCGCGAACGCGCTTAGACCAACGTAGTCACCATAGTCGACGCCGTTGTTCGCCGCATCCGCATTCGAGAACCCGCCGCTCAAGCGCCTGTTCGGCGCCCAAGTCGCCCCGCCGTCGGTGCTGAAGGTGCCGAAGTACTCTGCATCGTCGTTAGGAATCATGTTCGTCCCGCCTGGACCGGGTACCCCGTTGTCATTGCGACAATCGTGAAAACCCACTGCTACCGCGCCGGTTGTCGGATCGAGCGCGACGTAGGGCAAAAACTGGCTGCGCGTGGTCGCGTCGTCGTTCACGCGCACGGGCGCGGTCCAAGTCGCGCCGTCATCAGTCGATGTGCGCATATAAATCTCGGTGTCGTTGTTCTCGTTGACCGTCTCCTCGGTGTACACCAGGTAGATGCGATTGTTGAACGGCCCACCGGTCGCGTCCCATACTAGCCCGGCCTCAGCGTCGACCGAGCGTCCGTTCTGCGCCGGGATGAAGTCGAACCCGCCTACGTTCGTCGTTGAAACGGTGATGCGCGGGCTGAAACCGCCCGCTCCCAAACCGTCCGTGTCTACGTTAGCGAAGATCGTCGCCGGACCTTGTCCACCAGTTGGGCTCTGATAGGTCACGATGACCTTGCCGCCGTTCGGGCCAGGCCCGACGGCGATACCCCCAAAGCTGCCAGTCGCTGACGGGATCGCTTGTTGCGCGTTAAATGGTCCCCAAGTACCGAGACCCGTTACTGGGGCTCCACGCGCGACCATGCTTCCGCTCTGATTCCAGTCGACCCACACGCTGCCGTTGCCTACGGCGATCGACGGTTGGTCAATGCTACCACTGCCCGCGGTTACCGGTGCACTAAATGTGACGCCGCCGTCGGTGCTCAAGATCACGTTGATTTGGTTAACGCTGTTATTGATGTAGACCAGAAACAAATTGCCGAACGTGTCCCAGGCCGCCTGTCCATCGCAGCACGCCACACCCGTGGCGACCGTGCCGCGTGTCCACGTGGCGCCGGCATCTGTTGAGTACGCGCGGAAAATGCTGTTCGAGTTGGTGTTCGAGGTGGCTACGAGATTGTTTGTGTTGGTCGGGTTGACGTTCACGAAACTCTCAGCCTGGTTGCCCGTCGTGGCGCTGGCGTTGACAACTGGCTCGAGGCAGGTCAGCGGCGTAAAGAAATTAGGGAGTAGCGGTGGACGTTCGTTGGGCTTTATGCATTTGCGTGTACCGTCGGGCACATCGATGCCGTTGGTCGCAGCAAGCGCCTGCGCGTGCAAAATGGATGTGGCAGGCGTGAGCACGTTCATAATAGTGGCAAGCAAAATCAAGCGGAAGCGTGTGTTCATGTGTGTTTTCTTGTTGATGCGGCGAGTACGAGCGGATTGAAGAGAACTCGGAAGCGACGCGATTCTTGAAGCATTTCCGAACAACTGTCGAGCCTTATTTTGCTTTTAGAGCGTCTTGCGGCGCAAACTGCTATTGACAATTCATTCTCATTCGGATGGAGTGAAAAAAATGAAAACTCCACGATCACTTCTATCACTACTTGCGTTGACATTTGCCTTGGCTCCGCAATTCTCTGGAACCGCACTCGCGCAGCCGATGAAAGACACTTACCGCGCCACGCTCATTTCTCCGAGAGCGGGACAGGTTTTGAGTCCTGGACAAGTTGTGCGGATCCAATGGACGGCGAACTTTCCAGACGTGGACCTGACGATGTGTGAGACGGAAGTTCTCCTTTCGCTCGATGGCGGCAAGACCATCTACATGCTTCTTACAGAGCAGCGTAACCCGAAGGTGCAGTATTTCGACTGGACCGTTCCGAATGCGCCCACCAACAGAGCAGTGCTGGACATTCGCTTCGGATGTCTGAATCTCTACCCAGAGACTTCAAGCCTTCAGCTTAGATCAGCTTTTGTGATCAGCCCGTCAGTAAATTGATTTTCATTTTCTGCCGTGGCTGAAAGCGGTCCGAAAGCATAGTTCGTTAGCCTGCCCCGCTATGAACCTCCTGCGCAACGCCACAGTCCGTATCCTCGCATCACTCGGTCTCATGGCTATTGCGGCAACCGCGCAGGCGCAGGCGACCAGCGGACAACAAAACGCCCATGTCGACGACACGTCGTCAAGAGTCGACGCCGCATCGCTGCAGACAAAAGCCACTCAAGCCCAAGCCCGGATTAACTCCAATAAGGACGATCGCGACCAAATGATGGTGGCTGTCAAGACTAACGAGGTGCCGTTGGCCAAACAAATCCTCCTCAGAAATGGATTCACCCCTGAAGATTTGGAGAACGCGAAGATTACTCTAAGGACGGGCGGAGGAAAGGGCGGCGGAGACGAAATCGAAATATCTGCCATCTGTTGTGATCCAAAGGAAATCACGATCCAACGATCACTGGAGTACTTCACGAAGTAGCTGTTAGGCGAGATTTTTGAATCAGGAAATCAGGAACGTTTGGTGCCCGATTTTCGAATCTGGAAGCCAGGAACCTTCACCCCTATTCAAACCAATTCTGGTTCGTCTTTCTTCCTGTCTTCGTGCTTTGAAAGCCTGGCCGTTGCTTCGCATCCGTTGCAGCCTAATCAATTTTGAATCAGGAAATGAGGAACCCAATTTCCCGGAAAGAAATGTTTCCTGCGTTTCTAATTTGATTTTTTCTCAGCCGAATGTTTCACGTGCCGAAAGTGGCGACGGTACTGGCCAGGTGCGATTTTTAGAGTCCGCTGAAAGACGTTGCGCATAGCATTGACGTTCCCGAATCCGCATTCGCCTGCGATCATTTCCATGCTGTTGTGACTTTCTTCCAACCGCCGGCGAGCTGCTTCGACGCGCAGGCGCTCAACAAATTTTGCGGGCGTGGTCTTCATCTCTTTGGTGAAGACGCGCGCAAAATTGCGCGGACTCATGGCGACGCGCTGCGCCAGCAGCGGGACGGTGACCGGTTTGTGCAGGTTATCGAGCACCCATGTTTCCAATTCGCGCAACGGTTTTCGATCGGTCAGTTGCAGTGATAACGCAGCGCTGAATTGCGATTGGCCGCCGGGCCGCCGCAAATAAAGCACCAGATTGCGCGCAACCTGCAAAGCGAGGCGCGAACCGTGATCTTCTTCGACCAGTGCCAGCGCCAGATCCATTCCTGCTGTGACGCCCGCAGACGTATAAACATTTTCATCCCGAACAAATATTGGATCAGCATCGACGCGCGCGCGCGGAGCACGTTTGATCAAGATCTGACACCAGTTCCAATGCGTGGTGGCACGGCGACCATCGAGCAAGCCGGCGCGCGCCAGGAGCATTGCGCCAGTGCAAACTGAGCCGACTCGCCGGACTCTCCGGGAGATTCTTCTCAACCAGCGCACGGCTTCCGTATCGATCTTGTTCTGCTCGATCGCGTCGCCGCCGGCAACGAGCAGCGTATCGATCTTTCCGCGCGTTTCGCGAGAAGTCCTGTTTGCGGTGATGCGCAGACCACAGTTGGCAATCAGCGAGCGGCGGCCAGAAATGGTCACCACTTCGACCGAATAGATTGGAGGCGATCCGGCATTCGCCCGGCTGTGCATTTCTGACGCGCGGGCGAAAACTTGGAGCGGCCCTACCAGGTCGAGAATCTCGACACCGGGCGCCGCCACGAACACGATTCGGCGCGTCCTCGGTTCAAATAATGGTTGTTCATTCTTAAGTACGCGGTTCGCTTTCAATTTGAGGATCCAGAGACGGCCGATCGGGGCGCGATGGCCGTGACAAATTTATCTGGCGCTGCGTCGAAAGTTTTCTTGTCGTCTTCTGAGCAGAAGTAATACGTCGCGCCCTTAAAGACAGATTTTGGAGCAACCTTTGGATTGACATCCATTCCGCACACCATGCAAAGCGGATGCTCGGGAGTTGAGACAGGCGAAATGGCGTAGGTCTGATTGGAATCAGGATTCATCCAGCCTTCTCCCTGATATTCCATGTTGTATGCCGTCTTCCGGGCCACGTCGCGCCCGTAATAGCGTTCGACCACACGCAGTGCGAGATCGATTCCCGAAGAAAGACCGCCAGCGGTTGCGAGATTTCCATTCTCGACGAAGCGCGCACCGCGTTTGAGCTGAACGTCCGGAAATTGCGTGGCGAAACGTCCAAACGCGCCATGGTAAGTGGTCGCGGATTTACCGTTCAGCAGTCCGGTTTTCGCCAGAACAAATGCGCCTGTGCAAACCGACATGGTGACGTCGGTGGTTTTGGAAGATTTCCTGATCCATTCTAAAACATCCATGCTCGGTGCACTTTGCGCGGGAATGACAATCACCTTCGGCGGCGGGGCGTCTTGGATCGTGTAATCGGGAACGATCTGCATTCCACCACTGGTGCGGATCGCTTTCTTCGTTTCGGCTACCGTGTACAGACGGAACGGCATTTCTTCGCCATCCGGGATCACGACGTCCTGGAAGACTTCCCAGGGCCCGCAAAAATCGATGACGACCGCACCATCGGAAATTAGAAACGCGACCGGAATCTGGCCCTTGTTCGGCGGCTTCAGCGAAATTGTGTCGGTCGCGACTGCGTTTGGATCGGAGCGTCCGTCGGTTTTACCCGGAGCTGCGGTTACGAATAATGCACTGAGCGCCAGCACACCCAGTGCAAGCAGGAAGCCGCATCGTGCTATTCGGTAAACCGACTCTATTTTATTCATGGTGCGTGCATTCATGTCGCAATTTTCGGATGATAGATTCGTGGCAGCAATGACAACAATCACCATATTTCTGCCAACAGTAATCCTCAACGCCGGCGTCTGTCACCAAGCCTCGAGCAAATGGCGAGAAGCGATCCCGAGATTGCGCTGCGCAAGATCGACATCGTCAACTGGAAAACGGCAGTCGTGCAGCAATTCAACATTCACTCCATTCCGCAGGTGAACG
>Ga0126312_10001718_pt1 | contig 14447 bp, 16 predicted proteins | sample Plot104A_FD_92537 | JGI IMG/M metagenome (GOLD analysis project Ga0126312, IMG submission 92537) | Serpentine soil microbial communities from UC McLaughlin Reserve, CA, USA - Plot104A | ecosystem: Environmental > Terrestrial > Soil > Grasslands | place: USA: UC McLaughlin Reserve, Lake County...
AAAAGCTGCCGAATACTTGGCGCTGGAGAACGAGCTCAGAGCGTTTCTGTTTTTTCCCGCATGACTCTGGAACAGATGGACCCCTTTGCAATCGGCTAGGGCTACTGTCCCTCAAGGGGGTGGTGGAAAGGCAGCAGGAGGAAGGAAGCTCCAATGATGCGCAATAAATTGTGTGACCAGTATATTATCATCTTAGAGACCACAGGGGCGCGCTCTCGCCTTGTCTAAAGAGAAACTGCCGCGCCCAGCTTGGCCCCGGCGGTGTTTTTGCAGTCGTTGCGAGCAATTATGGCTGGCGAGAAAATTTAAACAATGTTTCGCTTCTCGGATCAGAGAGCAGGCGGCAACTATGCTATTGCTTCTTCTGCTCTTCCTTGCCTTCATCTTTGTTGCTGTCGTAATCCAGCTTCTCGTCGATCTTTTTCTGCAGCTCCTTATAGAGCTCGTATTTCCGAGTCCACTTTGAAAATACCAGCCACTGCCTTATCCCCAGCCCCATCCATACAAGAAAGACTGCAATTGGAATGAGAACTACGGGGTTAAAACCGCCGGGGCCAAAGTTGTTGCCTGGCCCTTCACCACGCTGAAACGGCGGCCCTCTTTCATGCGGCCCAAAGAATGCAAATGTGACAGCAAACGCTACCGGCACGATGATCATGGTGGTAACTATCATTATGATAAGCATTTTCTTGGTCTTGTTTATCTGGTATATGATCTCGTCCATTATCTGAAAGATGTTCTCTGTAGACCTGCCTTCTTTCTTGCTCGAATCTGCCACTGGCTAGATTTCCCTCCTGTTCGTTATAAAAAATATGGTAACTTTGTTACCTATAGCCATTATGACTTTTCGTCTCCCTCGCTCCTTGGGAACAATACTTCGTACGGCTCTAGTATCTCCTGAAAGATGGCCCTTCCCTTCTCTGAAACCTTGTATTTGATTATCGTCTTGTTGCCCCACGGCTCTTCAAACCTTGTAATTAGTTCCTTTTCCACCATGTCGTCAATTATTTCCTTGTGTTTCACGTTGTTCAGCCCGCAATAGCTCATCAGCTTGCTCTGGTTAAGCTCTCCGTATTCAGACAGCTTCAATATCACATCTTTTCTAATGTAAATTCTATCGCGGTATTCGTGAACCAATTTAACCAGATTTCTCAGGCTTTACCGGTACAGGATTAATGAAACACAATGAGCAATAATAATCATCATGATGCGGCATGCCTACCACTAGCATTATGGCTCTCACTTCCTAAAATGATTTTTTGCCAGAAGTAGATTAAGGGTGTCGTAACTTTGTTACCTATCAAGGGTGAGCAATGTCTAAAATACATCGAGTTGAACTTTGCGCCATGACAAATTCAAAACACGTATTGGCAGTGGGGCTGACCGCGGCAGCGCTTGTAGTGGTTCTGCCTTTTTTGCAGGGAGTGCTGTTGTTGGTGGTACCAGAGTTTGCGTCGCTGGTGGTGTGGGCAGGGCTTGCACCAGTACTGGCGGCATGGTTTGGACCGGTGGTTCCGATAATCGCTGTTGCTCTGGCAACGGCAGCGTTTGTTGTGTCGTGGAAGCATAAGTCATTTCTTGTAGCAGGACTGCTAGCTGCAAGTGGCATCATCTTCATGGTTGCATCCGTGATAGCTACAGAATACTTTGCAGTCATCATGGTTTCGGGTCCTATCCTAGGAGTCATCTTTGGGCTGTGGATACTCGGGCTTGGTCTTGCAAAGGGGATAAGAACAGCAAAGACAGCAGTGATAACCGCCAGCTAAACCCATTTCCTTTTTATTTTTTATTCTATTTCTCAATGAGCACTGATCGACGATATGATCAGATGTCGGGTAACTAAGTTACGTGTCATGGGTAAACAATGGTTAAAATAATTTGTGCCGAAGTGTGTGCCATGACAACAACAACAGGATTTGTCAGCAAAAAGACAGCAGTGGTCATAGCCATCGTGGCAGCCGGCGCGATATCTGCCGTGCTGGCGGCTGCTGCTCTGGCTCCGGTGTATGCCAGCGCTTTTGGCGGACCAAGGTTTGGAATGCACGGCGGACCTCCGGGAGCTTTTGGTGCAGGGCCGTTCGGCTACGGCGGCATGCCGCCATGGCTTGGGCACGGAGCAGAAGCAAACTGGACGGGATCTATTCCACTCGACTCTGTACAGGCAGATGTCATTGAAGCAGTCAAGTCCAACGTAAACGTGTCAGTCGCCGATGCGGCCTCTGCGGCCGAGCAGTCAATTGGAGCCGACAGCAGAGTATTCTCTGTCTTATTGACGCCGAGCAACGGGTACCTGGTCTACACCGCGCTTGGGATCGATTCCGCAAACAACTTGCACAAGGTCATAGTGGACGCTGGAAACGGCAGCGTGCTTGACAGCGCGCAAATTGAAATGGGAATGATGATGTCAGCGTCTTGGAAGGGTCATCACGGGTTTAGAGATGGAATGCAAGGGCAAAACCAAACTGGATGATAATAATAGATAGAATTGCGGAGGTGGTCAAGTGAATAGTATCCTTTTCCTTTTTTCTTCCATATACGGTCAATCATCCCTTTTGCCGGTCGCCGGATCGAAATACTTGTGTACCTGTTGTCGACATAGAACAGCAGTGCAAAGAGCGGGACGTAGACTGCATACTCTGTGGCAAGCGCACTACCGAGGTGGCAAAGTCGCCGCTGGGGTACTACGAATAATACAGCTGCGAAATGAACGCGCTGGCGATAAAGCCGCCTGCGCTGGCACTGATCAGGTTCATGTTGAACAAGATTGCGTTCATTTATTTTCTGAAAAAGTCGCACTCTGGTTACTTGTCCACGCTACAACAAGGCAGTGCGGCTGACGCTTTGTATTAATGTAACAACTTTGAGGTCAGGCAGGCGCGTTGGCAACCTTGCTAGAAGAGATTGCGCCGCGCTCCGCTTGGCCCCAAGAAGTGTCGTTGCAGTCGCCAGCTGTAAGCGACACCCGGGAAAATTTAAACGGTGTTTCGTTTCTCGGATTAGAAAGTGTATGTGCGCATTCTTTCTTTATTCTGCGGCTTCCTCGCCTTCTTCCGCTTCTCCTTCTTCCTCGGCTACCTCGGCTTGCTGTTGCTGCTTTTGCACTTTTCTTGCAAACACCAGATACGTCGTGTGGCCTATCATCCTCATCGAGGGCCTGGTCATGCCCTCTCGCGCCTCCATGTTGCGGATCATTAGCTCGACGCAGTCAATGTCCGCATAGCCACTTTTCTTTAACTCAGCAGCGGTCTTTTCGATCTGGTTCATGGTTGGGCAGATGGCGACAAACGCGCCGCTGCCCTTGAGCGCGTCATGCACTTGGTCAAGCACTGTCCACGGGTCGCCAAGGTCGACGATTGCGACGTCGGCATCCCTCACGTCGACTCCCTGGTGCGGGTCGTGCTGGTTCATTGTAACAAAGCTTGACATGTCTGCCTTTTCCAGGTTGCGCCTTGCTATCTCCATGAACTCGGGGTTGACGTCGTAGCTGTAGACATGGCCGTCAGGCTTGATTATGCTCGCCATAAAGGTGGCAAGCGCGCCGCTGCCGGTGCCAATTTCCAGCACCTTTGAGCCATTCTTGAGGCCGGTGCGAGCGGCGATATACCCGAGGTCTTTTGGGTAGACGATCTGCGTCCTGCGCTCCGACTTCATGATAAAGTCGTGAATAGTGGGCTCTATCAGAAAAATGAGCTTGCCTTCAGTAGTCCTGACGGCCGAGCCGTACTCCATGCCAATGACTGAGGAAATGTCGATGATGCCTAGGTGCGTGTGGAGCTTTTTCTCAAGGGTTACCTTTGCAAGCCACTTTTTGCGCGGCGTGTGGAAAAGCAAGACATACGACCCTTCCCGTATCTTCAATGTGTGTATACAGCGATAGCAAAATAACGCAGGGCATAAAAATCAATCTAAAAACAGAATGTCTGCTACAATTCTTACATACATTACATAATTAACCACTGACCCTTGCTTTACCGCAACTGGCATGTCGTGCATGAGCATCTACAGAAAAAGCATCCAAACTATATACTCCTTTGAGAAAGATAGACTATTCGAAGGGCATGAAGGTGTGTATGTCATGCGATAGGGCGATATTCGTCAGCTTGATCGATTTTCATTGTGCTTGCTACAACAATAGCCTCCGCACAAAGCCACAGTACTACGGCGAGAGAACAGCGAGGCGGTCAGGGAAACCACCGTTCACCGGCACTAGCATCTGTGTTTGTTACATCCGCTTAAGCGCGGTTATGCCCAGCATCACAAGGGCGTTTTTCAGAGTTACGCCAAAAGCCCTGACAAGCGCAAGGCGCGCCATCCTGACATCGGCGTTCTCTTCCTTCAGGACCGGCACCTTTTCGTAAAAGAGGTTGAACATCGTCGCAAGCGAGTAGGCGTAGCGGGCAAGCGACTTGGGCGACAGCGACCTGGCTGCGTCTTCTACCACAAGGTCGAGCTTGGCTATCTCTTTTATGACTGCGATCTCGGACTCGTGCGTCAGGAGGTCGAACCGTGCGGCGTCGTTATTTACGCTCTGGCCCGATTTCTCCAAAATGCTCTGCGACCTTGCGTAGGCATACTGCAGGTACGGTCCTGTGTCTCCTTCGAGACTCAGCGACTCCTTGACATCAAACGTGATTATCTTGTCCAAGTCCTGCTTGATTATGTTGTACCGTATGGCAGAGATCGCAATCTCTTCCGCAATGCTGTTCAGCTGCTGATCTGTAAAGTCGGGGTTTCTTGTCTTGACCTCCTCGTACGCCTTAGCGTGCAGCGTGTCGAGGACATAGTCGGCATTGACATAGATGCCCTTTCTGCCAGACATGTGCATGAACTGCCGGTCGCCGATGTCGATCCCAAACGTCTTGGCAGTCTCGGAGCTGAGCGTGACGGACTCGTATCCGAGGTGGTAGTACCTTCGGCCGCCCGCGCCTATCTGCGAGAGCACCTGCGATATTATCCTCTGCAGGCGCGCCTGCCTCGAATCGATTATCGTTATCACCCGCTCGCCCCCGTTAAATTTTTTGTCTATCTTGCCGCCGCTGTTGCTGTTGCTGCCGCCGTCAAGTGCTGTTGCGTAGAGGGTCGAGCCGTCCCACTGGTCCATGAATTTGCGGTACGAGAATGGGTCGTCGACGAGTCCGAGCTTCCAGGCGGCATAGGGGATATCCTTTGCGATGTAGGTGGTCGTGCCGTCGCTCCTCACTATAACCTTGTCTTCCTCGTCCTTGGCCTCAATCACCCAGCAGCCCTTGTTCTTGCCTTCCGTCTCGAACCGGGCAATGCCATTCTTCTTTAGCAGTTCAAACGCCCTACCCCACAATTTTGAAACGACAATGTGCGACTCGAAATTCAAGAGGTCGTAGCGCGCCCTCATGCGCCAGCAGCTCTTTAGCTGCTCTTTCAGGACCCGAAGCGTGATTTCAGAGGCAAAGCGGGCGATCTCGGATTTGCCTTCCTCTATTTCCTTCAGCACTAGCTTGCGCTTTTCCGCAAGCTGCGGATCCTTTTCGTACATCTCGTTTATCTTGACATACACGTCGTCGCCGCAGTAGTGGTCGAATTTTTGGTTCCTGTCTGGCGGCTCGACAGGAAAGCCGGCGAACTTGAAGCCTACCACTATATCGGCGACCTGCAGGCCCGAGTCATCGATGTAATTGAGCACCGTCGTCCTGTGGTTCGTGGCGCTCATTATGCGGTACAGCGCGTCTCCAATTATCACGTTGCGCATGTGGCCCACGTGCAGCGCCTTGTTCGGGTTGACGCTTGTGTGCTCAATGACGACTCGCTGCCCCTTTCCCGAGTCATAGTATCCATATGTGTCGGAATTTTTTAGGACCTGCGCCAGCGTGGCTGTTGAGATCTTGGCATAGTCTGCCTTGAAGTTGATGTGACCCGCAGGGTGCGGCTCGACTGATAGGACGAACGTATCTTGGATGCTCGGCTTTATCCTTTCAACCAGCTCGGCCGCAATCTTGGCCGGCGGCTTTTTTGTGTGCCTGCTCAGCCTGAATGTCACATTGCACGTGAGGTCGCCAAACTCTTTTCGCGGCGGCTCTGACACGTCAAACTCGACTGAAGGGTAGTCTGCTGCTGCGACTGCCGACTCGACGGCCCTCCGTGCCTGCTCCTTCAAAAGCCGGAACGTCATGCCTTCACCCCCAAGTAGTTGAACGCAACTAGGTCGATAGCTTCTGCAAGGCCGGCGCCTTCCTGCCCGCTCACCACGTGCGTCGCCCTAGCTTTGACGCCGTCCTCGGCATGCCCAAGGGCGATGCTGCAACTGCAAATGTCGTACATCGGGACGTCGGTCTCGCTGTCGCCTATCGCTACCGTTTCTTCAGGGCCAACCTTTAGCAACTTCAATGCCTCTTTCAGCCCATGTGCCTTATCGATTCCTTTTTCGTTGATGTGAAAGGCGTACTTGCTGTCTGACAGGTAAAGCGGCAGGTCGTGCTCGTCCAAAATTTTTTGGCCCTCCTTCAGGTCAAATGTGCGAAGCAACACCACCTCAGTCATTCTGGGAAAGATGGGCTTTTGCTGCACGCCATCAAGGCTCTTTTTCAATGTTTCATAGCCCTGCAGGCACTTGTCCTTGCTTGCCAATAACTTGTGCTCCTGCGGAGCGATTGTTATCGCGCCGCCGTTTTCGCCCACGGCGATTCTGGTAGTGCCACCAAACACTGCAAGCATGTACGCCTCGACTGAAGACCTGCCAGTGACATAGACGACGTTGTAGCCCAGCTTTTCAAGGTGGCGCAATTTTGCAAGTGCGGCCAGGTGTATGACGCCTCCACCATTCTCGGTAAGGGTGCCGTCTATGTCTACCGCGAAGACCTTGATTGGCAATGAGAAAAAAGCACAGCTTGAACGTTATAAGTGTAGCCCAAAAAAGAGAGGGGCAATGGCTATGCCACTATACGCGGGGCTTCGCCGCGCCTTGCTATTGCCCTGCCCATCCTCCACGCCATTTCCAGAGCGCCAAGGGTCGGAGCGAACCCGAGCGCCACGAGCAGTATCGAACTTACTATGTCTACCATTTTTTCAGCAGATCACCGCGGGTATTAACGCGGAGATAGCTGATTAATTCTGCTTGGCTTGCATTTTGAGTGTTCATACAGGGCTGCAAGCTGTAAGCAGCGGAGCTGAGTTCTTAGCAGCTACTTGGATATGTCCATCGTGAGTGAGCTCTTCAGCATCTCCCTGAAATTGGCCATGTCCTGCAGGGTTATTGCAGCAGTAGTAGTGGCTGCCGCAGGCACGACCTGCGGAACCTTGGCGAGCTCTTCAGGCTTCTTTTTGGCTGGCGCCTTGGCAGTCTTGCCCGGGCCCCTTATCCGGCGGTCGGTGAGCGACTTTTGCTTTTTGACCATCACTTTTACCTTGAAGCCGTACTGGCTGCGGTTGCTCCACTTTTCGAGCTCGACGATGTCGCCGCTGCCGACCAGCCTGTCGCCCTCCCGGGTGACTACTGTAAAGTCAGTCCTGTCGCCCTGCCTGATGACAGAGATCTTTTCGTAAAAGTGCTGCCAGTCGAGCGGGTTTGTAATGAGCGCCTGAACAGTGAGCATGTCGCCCATCGAGACCTCCTTGATGTAGCTTGATAAAATTTCAATGTTACAAAGCTTGGCGTACACATCATCTTCATGGCGAGCCTAGAATAAATAACTTTTGGAAATAGATACTATCGTTTGCAAAGAATTTGTTATTTTTGCAAAACAATATAATCATTACAATAAAAATGCATTGTTTATGTAATACCTGCATTTGCTGCCCATGAGCGTGGATAGAAATCACGATTGGCTACTAGCACACATATACAGAAGTTACGTATGTGGACGCTGACGTCATCAATACTTTTGCCATGGTTTTGCATGCTTTTGAAGATGACAGGCTTCTGAACAAAAATAATCGTCACACATGTAGCAAAATATCGGGTAGTCTTGTGTCTTCTTCCCACACGTTCCGCAGCTAGAAGACATGTCCATGAGATTATGCTACGTGTCCGTGCGAATTAAAGTTTTGAAATGGCACGTGCCTGTCTCTGCCGGTAAGGACGCTGCAAGAGTCTTACGGCATGTTTCATATATACGAAAACTTTACGACATAGCAAGGGCCCGTCGCCTAGTCAGGACAGGGTGCTGTTTCTTTCAAAAAGAAGCACAAGCCTCCGAAGCCAGTTGTCGTGGGATCGAAGCCCACCGGGCCCGCTACTTTTTAGGGTCAAGTACCTTATGCCATGGCCTTTCATTACAATGAATAGCAAAAATGGTAAATGCTCCTGCAACCAAATGCCCAGAAAGCAAGCACACTTTGCTTCTAAAAGATGATGGAGTTAAGCGCTGGTATAGAAACATGGGAGGAAAGGGGAAGCATCATTAAAGCTGAACTGTCGCTCCGCAGGCTTGGCAGGGATAGGAACTCTAAATCCATTGCTTCTTTTTAAATAGGAATAATAATAGTGGCCGACGAAGTAGTCATGCAGCCATCATAATTCATATACATAATATTCTTTTAGCAGAACGATTTTCTTGCTTAACAAAGTTAATTCACGTTAATTAACCAAAGCCAATGATATCTATGTCTGTGACGTGATAGATGAACATAGTTGCAGACTTAAATAAGAACTCAACACATGTCAGCATCACAGCCAAAACATGTGTCCTTAACCATGAAGACGGCAAGAGAAAAGTTGTTTATGCATATTCGGATTATGCTCATTCTTTTTTTGTAGATAAAACGGAAATGCTTTTGGCACAGCTAATTTCATGCAAACGTCTCCTGAAGTACACGACAGATACAGCAGATAGAAAGTCTATCGAAAGGGAAATAGCTGAACTGAACCTTGTGTTAGATTTGATGACATGATATGCCATCATATGCAATCGCTGATTCCATTATCTACCCTCCAGTCAGTAGGATTTTGAACAAAGAGTAAAAGGAGATTGTTGTTGTTGTTGTTATCAGGTGGCTGGCGGTGGTCGCGCCGCCAATATTGCACTCAAGTCTATTGATCGACCATTTCTATGGACTGTGAATGTTATACCCTGCCTGTCTCCTACGGATTTGTATCAGGTTGAGCGAGTACGTCTTGCTCCGCAGATACACCTTGCTTCTCTTTTCAAATGCATCTTTACAATCGTTACGTTTACTGTTTTTTGTGGTTGCTGCTGTGTGTCAAGAGCCAATACGTTGTTTGTTGTAGCATAGGAAAACATGCCTGTGCTCCATCCGCCCCTAGTTGCGGCCAGCGCTACTACTCCTGCAACAACTATTGCACCCATTACTGCGCTCAAGACAGTCATATTTCTTTTCATATACATGGTCACATGATGCATATACACATCGAACTAAGACAAAGGGAATGTTGAACATTGTCAATTAACTTGGTTAGCTCAGGCTAACACTAGCGCGGACTTTAGCCAGAGCCCTCAGCCGCTCCATGTCATTCCTCTTAGCAAGCACGAGCTAGATTTCATTGCACCATTTATAGAACTTGGAATGGGAGATTGATGACATGCCCAATGTCTAAGGTTCATCAACCCAGGCGTTGTATAGAGGGCCTGTATAGCCATGTGACTGGAGTCATGCCTAAGAGTATCGCGTACGCCACCGCAGGTCTGGTACATAATACTCAACTAAAGTATGGATGGTTATATTGTTCCAAAATAAATGATCCCCGGTTTTACTTCGTCACTAACGGCACTATAAAGGAAAACGTAAGAAAGCAATTAGCAGAAGCATAATGGTAGTCATGCATAAACTTAAAGCTCTGGCTGTGCATGAACCTACCACATGACAACAACAACAACAGCACCAAATCCCACTGGCCCAGGAACAGGTACTTACCCCTAATTAGGGGCAGAAATCACCAGGCCCGCTGCCTCTATAAGATACAAATATCAATATTTGTCGCTGAAATGATGACCTGTTATCCGTGGGAGTGAAAGCGATGAAGTGCTTACGACAGTCTGATGAGATCTGGTATAGAAGAATTATAACTGGTTTTCCACATGCTCCACTGGAAACGCGCATGCGGGTTATTACCTGCTGATCAATAGATCGTGCAGCTGCTTCATTATCCTCGCAGTCGCGCCCCAGATCACGTTATCATTGTAGGTAAACTTGAACGCGTCTTTTGCAAGCAGGTAGTGCTCGGTGTCCGGCTCAATAGTTGCGAGCGTTTCGAGCAGCGGCGCGTCTATTACTGCCTCCACTTCGCTTGCCGCGATTCTGTGCTCCGGCAGGCTGTCCTGCAGCGCGATAAAGGGCACGATAAAGTGGTTTGAGGTCATTGTCCTGACGGCCCGAAGGTTGCCCACCACCTGCTCCGGCGTAAACACGATCCCGATCTCTTCTTCGGTTTCCCGAAGCGCGGTTGCAAGGAGCGTGCCGTCGCTTTCGACGTACCGGCCTCCGGGAAACGAGATCTCGCCCCTGTGCGACTTTAAAGTCGAGCTGCGCTTGGTCAAAAAAACGTGCGGCCTGTCATGGTGATAATGGTAGTAGTGGATTATCACGAGTACCGCGGACGGCGTCGCTGAAGCAGCATCCTGCGGCAGGTACAGCCGGTGCTCAAGAGTCGGCTTCAGTATCGACAGGATCTCTTCCTTGCGCAATGCCCTTCCTGAGGATGCAGGCTACATATAATATGCATGCTCTCTCAGTCATGTGACCTCGCATTTAATAATACCTCACGTCGATTTTGTTGCTGTAAAGCGATGAAGATATCCTATGAGCTGAACCCGCCCAAGATAGTCAAGGGCGAGCGGTTCGACCTTGTGCAGCTTGAAAAGGACATGCAGGTGATGGCTGGCCGCGCGTCGCAGCTGGCAGGGCTTGTCAGCGGCATCCACCTTACCGACTCGGTGCTTGGCATCCCGCGAATCTCGAGCATAACTGCAGCAAGCTACATCATCAGGAATGCTATCAGGGCTGATGCAGTCAGGATGAGCTGCAGCATCAGGGTTCGCGACCGCAACTTTACTTCGCTCTGTCAGGCGGTGTCTGATGCCATACTAGCTGGAGTAGACAGCCTGCTCGTGCTGATGGGCGACGAGCCGGCGGACAAGCCGCCGGGCGACTCGGGCCTCAGGCCAAGCGCGGCTGTCAGAATGCTCAAGAAGGAAGGCTACGACAGCAGGATCAAGCTAGACCTGTCGTTTCCTGCAAGGGTCAAGGGCAGGTCTGCGCTGTCGATACAGAGCAAGCTTGACGCAAAGCCGCACTCGCTTGTGACACAGTCGATATCGTCGCTATCCGACCTTGGCTCCATAGTCGACCTCGCCAAGTCGCACGGCATCAAGGTTGCTGCCGTAATCATGGTCCCGTCTGAAAAGAACCACCAATCGGCAGCGTTAATCGGCCTTGACTGGTCCGGCTACGAGAAAAACCCGGCAGACTTTGTCAAGCAGGCTGCCAGGATGGCAGACAGGATACTTCTGACCTCGCCTAACAGCTTCAGATCAGGGCTTGAACTGCTACAACAGCTGCTCAGATGACGCCGCTGTCGTCGTCGTCGTCGCTCCTCCTGTCGGCTGTTATTATCTCGCCCTTCACTGCGTCAATTACCTGCCTGTGAAAGGTGCGCAAGTTGTCATCCTCTGGAAGGCGCGGCCTGCGATGGTCTATCGTTATTTCTTTTTTCACCGTGCCCGGCCTCTTTGTGAACACGACCACCTTGTCGCCGAGGCATACCGACTCCATTATGTTGTGCGTGATGAACACGATTGTTTTCTTTGTCCTAGCCCAGATCAATTGCAGTTCCACCAGCAGGAGGTCGCGGGTCTGGCTGTCAAGGGCGACAAAGGGCTCGTCCATCAACAGCACCTCAGGGTCCATTGCAAGTGCCCTTGCTATTGCCACCCTCTGCTTCATGCCACCTGACAATTGATAGGTGTATGCGTCGGCAAACTTGGTAAGCTGCATCATGTCAAGGTAAAGCATCGCCCTGTCCTGCCTCTTTTCCTTTTCCAAGCCCTGCATCTTTAGCCCAAACTCGACGTTCTCTATAACTTTCAGCCAAGGAAAGAGTGCGTTTTCCTGAAAAACCATCACTCTGTCCGGGCCGGTTTCTGTGACAGGGCGGCCGTGCAGCACGACCTCGCCTTCCGTTGGCCTGTCAAGGCCAGCCAAAATGTTAAGGAGTGTCGTCTTGCCACAGCCGGAAGGCCCCACGAGGCATACAAACTGCCCGTCCTCCACTGCCAAGTTGATGCCTTTGATGGCAGAGATGGTCCGGCTCTGGCTGCCTTGCAGCACAACAAAATGCTTGCCTATGTTTTTTGCCTCAAGCTTGGCCAAGTGGCATCATCATCCTATCAAACAAGGTCGCTCGTGTCACCGAATTGCTTCATTTTGTTAATGCGCCGCCTATCTAAAATCGTTATGGCTGCGCCGGCGACAAGCAGGGCAATTCCCACGAAGAGCAGCGAGATAAATGTCATTGCAAGAGTGGCAAAAGAAAGGCCGCTCTCCTGTATTATCGTCTCACTGTACCCTAGTATCGCAGCGACATCCACAGCCTCGCCAGACGGATTTGCAATGATAAGTGAATACTCGCCACCTTCTGCGATTTGGAACTGCTCAAAAACTGGAGGGTCGGTTGGAGAAACGCTGACGCGCCTCCGGTCTAGAGTCATGTCTGAAGGGCCTGCAAGCCGGACGTCCAGCTGCGCAGGCGTCTCTGAAAAGCCAATGATGTACGCGCCCAGTGCGCTCTGGTTGATAAATTGCCTTATCGTTTGCGAGCCGCCTGGCGAAACGACGTACCTGTTGTCGTTTAACAGGCTGTCTGCAAGTATCACGGTAGAATAGGTGAATATTCCAAGGCTTACCGCCGCGATGCCCCCGCCTGCTAACAGCAGGATGTGACCCCTTTTTGGCCGCAACTTATGATGGTGTTTGCTTTTTGTAATTATATATATAGTCCTATCAAGGAAAATGCGAGATGATGATTGCATTTGCTGCTGGCAGAGAATGTAACAAGTCGATAGTACTAGAACAAGGTTTAAGAGCTCGCTGTGGGTATTACTACCAAAAGATGGACGAATCTTCTTCTTCTTCTTCTCTTCAAAAGAAAATGAAAAACATGGACGCAAAAATAAACACGGCAATCAATCTGGCAGTAATGGGCGCTGGGATCGCAGCCGCGGTCGCTGCGGCAAACAAGAGCAAGGCAGCCAGAGTCGAGGCAAGCAAGATTGAAAAGAGCATCAGCGAGCTGAGCGCCAAGTTTGATAAGATGGCCGAGCAGCTAAAGGTCATGCAGCAGCAGGCACCACCGCCGCAGCAGCAGCAAAAGATCGAAGTCGGCGCATCAGGCGCAAAGGAAGCAGAGAAAAAGCTCGAGGCAACCCAGCAGCAGCAGCAAAAGCCGCAGGACGTAATATACGTGAGAAAGTCATCGGAATTCTCATTCTACAACTAGGTTATAGCACAAAGTCACTATCTCTGTTTATACCCAATGCTCTCTTTTTGATTATAGTAGTAGTAATTTGCTCTTGAAGATAGTGATAGCTGCGGTGGCCCTTGCCGTCGCAGTTGCCGCTGCAGTTATCGTATTTACAATGCCGGTGCAGAGCGCGCCTGGAGCGCCAAACGTCAGGTTCACTGAGTACATGCCCGACAGGCTAGACATCAAAGTCGGCGAGTCCACTAAAATAGTGTTCAACGTGCAGAACATGGAGTCCAGGAACATCAACGATTCGCAGGTAGTCACGGTGATAGAGCCCTCAGGCTACCAGCCCTACGTGTCAATTGACAGGCCCACTATAGAGCTGCCAGACCTGCAGGGCAAGGACGCGCGCACGGGTGAGATGCAGGTCGCAATTACCGTCACAGGCTCGCCGGCAAAGGAAGCGCTATACGTAGTCAAGGGAGTTCTTATGGTCGAGGGCAAACAGTCAGACGTCAGGCAGTTTGATCTAAGGATACGCCAGTAGGCTTTTTGCTGTAGCTTGTCATGCGACATCGTATCGCATGCAGAACAGCTCTATCACACCAAGCACTCCATCCGGTCCATTGATTGCAATCATATCATAGTCGCTAACGGTTCGGCAAACATCTTTTGGGTATTCAGCTGTCTTCTATCGTATAGGCAAACTTTGCATTTCTGCCCTCTATGAAGATATAAAGTCAGTTGGTTCAAAGATATCCTAAAGCTAAGAGTGATATCAAGAAAGAGGATTTAGAGGTGTTGTTATAGAGTGATGGGCAACAAGAATAATGATAGCAATAGTAGCAGTCCCAAAACTAAGTGGGGAAATAGGTTTATTATCGCAGCTATAATCCAGGGAGGAATAATTACAGGAATGGCCCTAGCCACTGTAACATTTCAGCTATTAACCACAGATGTCGATGTAATTCAATTCCTTTCCTTATCATTTGAAGGACCTGCAAAATGGTTCTTTATTGGGATCATTCTATATTTGATACTAATTGTTGCTATAGCA
>Ga0126312_10001719_pt1 | contig 14444 bp, 14 predicted proteins | sample Plot104A_FD_92537 | JGI IMG/M metagenome (GOLD analysis project Ga0126312, IMG submission 92537) | Serpentine soil microbial communities from UC McLaughlin Reserve, CA, USA - Plot104A | ecosystem: Environmental > Terrestrial > Soil > Grasslands | place: USA: UC McLaughlin Reserve, Lake County...
CGCTTCACCCTGGCCGGTCTCCTGCTGCTCTTACTCGTGCGCTTCGCGGATCCCGAGAGCCGCCTGCGCCGCGAGGATTTCTTCGCCGTGCTCGGCCTCGGGGTGGCCGGCGTAACTATCACCCAGACGGTCTTCACCATCGGGGTGAGCCTGACGACGGCGGCCAACACGGCCCTCGTCTACTCGACGGCCCCCGTGTGGGGGATGCTCCTCGGGTTCGCGCTCGGGCTCGAGCGACCGAGGCTCGCCGGCATCCTCGGCATAGGGCTCTCCCTCCTCGGGGTCGGATTCATCGTGTACGGCGGGCTCGAGTTCGCGGGCACGAGCCTTCTCGGGGACGCTCTCATCCTCGTCGCGGCCGTCTTCTGGGGCTCCTACACTGTCCTCTCGCTCTCGTTGCTGAACCGCTACTCTCCCGTTGCCCTCGCCGCCTATGCCATGACGTTCGGCGGCCTCGCGGCCTTCCCGCTTGCAGCCCTCGACCCCGGCGGTTTCGATATCGGTTCCCTGGACGGCCTGACGTGGGGAGCGGCGGCCTACTCAGCGCTCTGTTCCTCAGCCTTCGGCTTCGCGGCGTGGGGATGGGGCGTCTCCCACGTTGGGGCCAACCGCGTCCTGATCTACCAGTACCTCGTCACCCTGACCGGTGTCACCGCTGGCATCGTTCTCCTCGGCGAGGATTTCGGACTGGGACAACTCGTCGGCGCCCTGGTAATCATCTGTGGCGTCTACCTGGCGAGATGGAGATAGCCACTGCCGCCCACTCTCACCCCCTGACGGAGCGTCGTCTGGTTCGGCGGGCGCCTCTGGGACCTTCCGGCTCGGGCAAGACGAAGATCAGGGCCAGGACGACGATCAGCGCCAGGCTCGCCGCCGGGCTGAGGAAGGCGAGCGCGAAGGCCAGGATGTAGAGGAGCATGCCGAACACGTAGCGGCGCGTCATGGCCCGCAACAGGAGAGGGTCGACCGTTCTGTCGATGAGGCGGTAGTTTGCGGCGGCGTAGAGCCAGAGCAGAGTGAAGAAGACGGCGGTCACGGCCAGCGTGCCACTGTAGACGGCGACGGCGGTAGTCCGGTGCTCATCGGTTCCGGACAGATAATCGGCGAGCAGGGCCGTGGGGAAGGGGATGAAGGCGACGCACATCAAGAACACGATGTTCAGGAAGAGCAGGATGTGGTCTGAGCGTGAGATCAGGCGGAAACGGTTGTGGTGGTTCGCCCAGACGGTGCCGATGACGAGGAAGCTGATCGCATACCCGAGGTAGGAGGGCCACAACTCGACGAGCTTTTCGGAGAGAGATTCCGTGCCCACCACGTGCGGGACCCCAATCTCTATGATAAGCAGCGTGATCGCGATGGCGAACACCCCGTCGGAGAAGGTCTCTATCCTTCCGGTATCGCTTTCTTGCCCACCGCTCGCAGTCACTCGGTCCCCTCTTCGTACTGATCCTTGCCCCATAGTTTGCCCCACCTGCAAGTCCGGACGCAACGCTCCGGCCCCGATTCGAGAGGGGCCAGCAACGTAGGGAGCGCGTCCCCGGTCGGGGATGCGCTCTGGGAGGCGGAAGGTCCGAAGCGCCTTACCGGGGGCTCTCGGCGAGGTCTACCTGAAGCTTGCTCTTTTCGCCGTTCCTGAGGACCGTCAGATCCATCGTATCGCCAGGCTGGTAGTCCCGCAGCGCCGAGATCAGGTCACCCGAGCTACGCACCTCCTCCGAGCCTGCGGCGATCACCACGTCGCCGCGCCGTATTCCGACGGCGTCGGCCGGACCACCTGGCTCGACCTTCTCGACCACCGCTCCCGAGTCTACGGGGCTTCCGAACTTGCTCGCGGTCTCCGGGGTCAGATCGGAGAGATAGACGCCGAGGTAGGGGTGGACGGCCTCGCCGTTCTCGATCAGCTGGTCCGCCACGGAGACGGCAGTGTCGGAAGGTATGGCGAAGCCGATGTTCTCCGCGCCCGTCTCGCCCGGCGGCAGGTAGGCCACGTTTATACCGATGACTCGGCCTTCACGGTCCGCTAGGACGCCGCCCGAGTTACCCGGGGAGATGGCCGCGTCGGTCTGGATCAGGTCGACCAGGGAGGTTTCCTGCATACCGCCCGTGTACTCGGCGGGGACCTCGCGCCCCGTGCCGCTGACGATGCCCGATGTGACCGTGGACTCGAAGCCGGACGGGCTCCCGACCGCGACCGCCGTCTGGCCTACTATCGGGTCCCTGCTCGCGAAGCTCGCGGCCGGCAGGTCGTCGCGGTCCACTCTTATCACCGCGATCTCCGTCGTCGGGTCCGTGCCGACGACCTGTCCGGGCTCGGTGGATCCGTCCGCGAAGGCGACCTCGACGTCGCGGGAGCCCTCTACGACGTGGTTGTTGGTAATGATGTAGCCGTCAGAGCGGTAGATCACACCGCTCCCTATCCCCTCTTCCTTCTGCGCCCCGTAGGGGGTCTGTTTGACTCCTGAGACGTTGATCTGCACCACAGAAGGACTCAGCACGGAGGCTACTTTGGCCACTGGCTCGTCGGCCGGGATACTCGATGGAGCAGACTCTACCGGCTCGGCGGTCTGCGTCTGGCCCGGGTCGAGGTAGATGACGCCGAGTACGAAGACCAGCGTCGCCAGCGCCACGAGCCCCAACAAGAGCGTGCGTCCCAAAGCGCGTCCATTCATACCGTTACCTCCCCGAGGCCACTCCCTCCTCGCGGCCCCGACTCCAGGAGCGACTTGAGAAGTCGCTCCGCCCTGCGCTGTACCCTCCTTACGGCTTTCTCGGAGATACCGAGCTTCGCGGAGAGCTCGCGCACGGTCGCCTTCGTGCCTCTATCGAGACCGTAGCGGTTCACGAGCACGTCCCGTTCGCGCTCCGGCAACCGCCTCATGGCCTCCTCGAGGCTGAGGCTGTCTTCCGGGTCGGGGCCCTGGGGTTCCTCATCCTCGATGAAGTCTCCGAAGTTGTGGGCGCCAGCCTCGGGGCCGAGAGGCTGGTCCAGGCTCGAGACTACGGGTACGGCCTCGAGGACGAATCGGACCTTTCCGGCCTCCCATCCGAGCCGGTCCGCGGTCTCCTGCAGGGTCGGTTCGCGGTGCAGTTCCGCCACGAGCTCGCCCTGTGCTTTGCGGACTTTGCGTAGCTTCTCGTTCATGTGGGCCGGGAGCCGAATCTCGCGTCCCTTGTCCCCCAGGGCGCGTTGGATCGACTGCCGGATCCACCACGTCGCGTACGTCGAGAAGCGGTTGCCCTTCTCGGGGTCGAACTTCTTCACCGCCTTCATGAGCCCGATGTTCCCCTCCTGGATAAGGTCCTCGAAGGGAAGACCCTGCCCACGATATTTCCTGGCCACCGAGACGGCGAGCCTGAGGTTCTTCTCGACGAGCCGCCGGCGGGCCTCACCGTCGCCGGCTCTCGCCCTGCGGCCCAACTCCATCTCCTCCTGGTGGCCGAGCAACTCGCCCCTGCCTATGCGCGTCATGTAGGCCGCCAAGAGCCCAGGCGTTTCTGCCTCCCTGTACGTTCTCGGATAAGTCGCCAACTCTCCTCCTTCTGGTATGCGATCTCTGCCCTGTAGTCTGAATTTCCAACATGTGAAGAGCCTTTGCGCTCCATGAGCGTTTTCACAGGAAGGGCCGCAGACGGGGCAGAGTCGCTGCAGAGCGGCGATAATACACGTGTGATGCGGATACTGGTGGTAGAAGACGAAGAGAGGCTGGCCCGTCTGATCTCGCGGGTCCTCACCGAGGAGGGCTACGCCGTCGAGACGGAGGCCAACGGCCGGCAGGCGCTCGTGCGGGCTTTGGCAGACGAATACGACCTCCTGATCGTGGACTGGATGCTCCCCGACCTGAGCGGCGTTCAGCTGGTGAAGAGGCTAAGGGCCGCGGAGGTCGGAACGCCCGCCATCATGCTGACCGCCCGCGACCAGATCGAAGACCGCGTAGAAGGTCTGGACGCCGGCGCCGACGACTACCTCCCCAAGCCTTTCGCCTTCCCCGAGCTACTCGCCCGCGTTAGGGCCCTCGCCCGCCGTCCGTGGGCCGAAGTGAAAGACGGCGCGATCCTGGGGGCCGGCGACGTCACGCTCGACCCCGTGCGCCACGTGGTCCGCCACGGGGGGGAGATCGTGGACCTGACGGCCAAGGAGTTCGCGCTGCTCGCCACCCTGCTCCAGCGCCCCGGGCAGGTCTTCACCCGCCCGGTTCTGCTCGATACGGTGTGGGGCGCCTCGCCTGAAGTCTACGCCAACGTCGTCGACCTCTACATTTCCTACCTGCGCAAGAAACTCGACGATGACGGCGACACCTCCCACATCCGGACCGTTCGCGGTGTCGGTTACACGTTCGAGCCACAGCCCGGACCGCGCTGATGTTCGAACACATCCGGAAGCGCCTGACGATGGGCTACGTGGGCATACTGGCCCTCATCCTGTTGGTCTTCGGCGTCGTAGTGGTGTTCACCTTCTACATGCGAGTCAGCGAACAGCAGGATGACTTGCTCCTGCAGAAGGCGGAAGAGGCGGCCAACAGCGTGTTGGGCGGTAATAACGAGTACGGCGTCGTTAAGGCGACCACGGATTACGACGTGGCCGTGATAGTACTTCTGCCCGATGGTTCGTCTTACGGGGATCTGGACGAGACATCCTACTCTTTAGGCCTCCCCTACACCGACATGGCCGAGAGAGCCGGGCAAGAGAGGCGGACGATCAAAGACACCGTTCCCGGGCCCGACGGCAAGGTAAGGGTGATGAGCATCCCCGTAAAGAAGTACGGAGAGTATGGAAGCGTGATCGCGGTGGTTCAGGCCGCCCAGTCGCGCCAGGCGGTGATGGAGACAGTCGGACGACTCGTCGTCGTGCTGCTCTTCACGGGCCTGGGGGCGCTGATGCTGGCGGCGGGTGGCGGGCTATTCATGTCGCGGCGGGCGATGTGTCCGGTTCAGGAAGCGTTCGGCAGGCAGAGGACGTTCATCGCCGACGCCTCCCACGAGTTGAAGACGCCGCTGACCCTGATCCGGGCCGACGCCGAAGTCCTCTCCCGCGGCATCGACGACCCTAACAAGACCCCGGACAACCGCGAGCTCGTCGAAGACCTGCTCGGCGAGACCGACCGGATGAGCGCCCTGCTCTCCGACCTCCTTCTGCTGGCGCGCCTGGATGCGGAGAAGCTCACCGTCTCCCGCGAACCTTTCGACCTCGCCCTCCTCCTCTCCGAGACCTCAGAGCGATTCGCCCCGCGAGCCGGCGCCGAGGGCCAGAACCTCGAGGTCCACCACTCGGGCAAGCTTCCCGCGCGCGGCGACGCGGACCGTACGGGCCAGATCCTCGCCGCCCTCCTCGACAACGCCCTCCGCTTCACGCCCGCTGGCGGGACGATAACGGTGGAGGGTCGTATCACGGACAAACGGGTCGAGGCGACCGTCACGGACACCGGGCCTGGGATCGCTCCCGAGAGCCTGGATCGCATCTTCGAGCGTTTCTACAGGGCCGACCCCCACAGCGCCGCCCGGAGCCGAGGGCCTTCCGGCGGCGGTACCGGCCTCGGTCTCGCCATCGCCCGCGACCTCGCCCGCGCCCAGGGCGGCACCCTAGGCGCCGAAAACCTGGAAGGAGGCGGGGCGAGGTTTACGCTAAGCCTGCCCACCGGTTCCTGAACCTTACTTGCGCCAGGTCTTCCGCAGCACCCTGATCCAATTTTCGTGGGCAAGTTTCTCCAGCGCCTCCTCGTCGTAGCCTGCGGTCCGGAGCGCGGCGAGGAGTCCGGGGAGACCTGATACGTCGCCGAGTTCCTTTGGGACCTTCGCCCCGTCGAAGTCAGAGCCGAACCCCACCCTGTCGATGCCGACGCGCTCGACGAGATAGTCCACGTGCCGCACGACCATCCCGAGCGGGGTGTCTTCCGACTCGCCGCCGTCCTCGCGCAGGAAGCCGACGGCGAAGTTTACGCCGACCATCCCGTCCGAGTCTCTGATGGCGTCGAGTTGCCTGTCCGTCAGGTTGCGCGAAGCAGGACAGAGAGCGTGGGCGTTGGAGTGGGTCGCCACGAGCGGCGCTTCGGAGAGCCCCGCCACGTCCCAGAAACCGCTTTCGTTTATGTGGGAGAGGTCGATCAGGACCCCGAGCCGGTTACACTCTCTGACGAGATCCCTTCCGGCGCCGGTCAGGCCAGGCCCGGTGTCTGGAGAGGAAGGAAACCTGAATGGGACCCCGTAGGCGTAGGCGTTCGGCCTGCTCCACACGAGCCCGAGCGAGCGGAGGCCTACCTCATAGAGATCTTCGAGCGCGCCGGGATCAGGACCCAGGTTCTCGGCGCCCTCGAAATGCAGGATGGCGGCCACGGTTCCGTCGCCCAGGCACCCTTCGAGTTCCTCGGCTGTCCGTATGATCCTGAGCCCGCCTTGGGATTCCAGCTCGAAAAGGACCGCCACCAGATTGTCGGCGAAGCCTCTAGCGTAGTCCGGATCGAGCCGCGGGGCGTCCGAGACCTCGTAGCCGTCCTCGGTAACGGTTAGCGCCGATTCCTCGTTCCAGCCATCGTCTTCAGGAGTGGGGGTGTAGCAGGCGAAGAACCCACCGCCGAACCCGCCCGCGCGGGCCCGTGGCAGGTCGATGTGGCCCAAGTCGCTGCGCTCGAAAAAAGAGCGACCTTCGCCGCGGTCGGGAAGGTGGAGGTTCAGCAACGTGTCGTTGTGGCCGTCGAAGATGAGGATGTCATCCACCCGGTAGATGATACAGATCAGTGGACGTTTCTTCTGGTCTCTAGACTAGCCGCTCTGCTCTTCGTCCACCAGCCCGCCGCGCAGGGCGCGCACGATGGCCTGGCTCCTATCGTTGACTCGAAGTTTGGTGAAGATGTTGGAGACGTGGTTGCCTACTGTCCTCTCGCTGATGACGAGCCTGGCGGCGATCTCCCGGTTGCGCAGACCCTGCGCGATGAGGCGGAGAACCTCCATCTCCCGCGGTGTAAGTTCGTCGAAGAAGGCCTGGCGCGCTTCGGGACGCGGCGTGACGGGAGGCGGTTGCGCGAACTGCTCCAGGGCACGTCTGGCGATGGGAGCGGCGAGCAGAGCCTCGCCCTGGGCCACCGCCCGTATTGCCCGCAGCAGCATGCCGCGGTCGGCGTCCTTCAGGACGTAGCCTCGGGCCCCCGCCTTCAGCGCCGCGAATACCGACTCGTCGTCCTCGAACATGGTCACCACTATGACCCCGATGTGCGGGTTGCGTCCCACGATGGCCCTCGTGGCCTCGATACCTCCCATCCCCGGCATCTTCAGGTCCATAAGTACCACGTCGGCGAGCAGCTCGTCAGCGAGGCCTACGGCCTCCTCGCCCGAAGCGGCTTCCCCGACCAGCTCCACATCTTCCGCCCGCTCCAGCAGGCTCGCCACGCCCTCACGGAACAGCCTGTGGTCGTCGGCCAGCAACACCCGAACGACCTCTGCCGGATCTCTCCCTGGCTCTGTCACCGCTCCGTCGCCTGCGCCGGAACGCGTAGGGTTACCTCGGTGCCCGAGCCGGGATCGCCCGACAGCCTTAGCGTGCCGCCGAGCAGTTCCGCGCGCTCGCGCATGCTGTTGATGCCGGTCCCGGCGACGCGACTGTCTGCGCCGAAGCCCACCCCGTCGTCCCGAACTCTGAGATCCAACCACCCGTCGCGTTGCTTGAGTCGTACCTCGACCCGCGAAGCGTTCGCGTGCTTCTGGACGTTGAGAAACGCCTCTTGCACGACCCGCAGGAGCGTGACTTCCGCGGCGGCGGGGATCGACGGGTCAGGATCTGCTTCGAAGCCGGCCTCGATGCCGCTCTCCCGGGAGAATCGCTCGCAGTGCTGCCTTATGGCGGGCACGAGTCCGAGCTGGTCGAGGACCGGCGGCCTGAGGTCATACACCAGACGCCTGATGTCTCCGGTCGCCTGGCCGACTAACTCGTAGAGTCGTTCCAGGTCACCGGAGAGAGACGCCTCCGTCTCTTGTGCGGTGTTCAGGCACGCCTCCAGGCGCAGACGCATGCTGGCGAGCACGGGACCCAGACCGTCGTGCAGGTCGCGCTGGATGCGCCGGCGTTCTTCCTCCTGGGTTGCCACCAGCTTCTCGCGCGAGCGCCGCAGGTCTTCGAGGCTGGAGCGGAGCGCCACGGTAAGCCGGACGGCGTAGGCCGCAGCGCCCGACTGGGTCGCCAGATCCCGCAGCAACGTCTCGTCCGCGGTGGAGAAATTATCTCCGGGTCCGCGGGGGGCCAGAGACAGGACGCCGACGAGCTCGCCGTGATGGAAGAGCGGCAGGACCAGGGTCGCGCCCCGTGCTTCGAGGACGGAACGATACTCGCCAACCGGGCCGAGGTCGGCCAGAACAAGGCCTTCCCGGCTATAACGCAGCCTCTCGATAGCGTCCGGGTCCCGCACGGCCCTCTCCGGTCCGGTCGCGTCGTGGGCCGCCCCGAGGAGGAGTTTATCGTCGTCGGAGAGCCAGATCCCGACATGCGGCAAGCGGAGCGCCCGCGCGATGTCCTCGACCAAGGTGGGCAAGACCGCCTCCGGCTCTAGCGACGCTTCCGGGCGTCTCCCCAGCCGCGAGAGCACCGCATAAGGTTCGTCGCGCTCACCGTACATCAGGCGGTTGACACTGCGCTGGAGACGCTCCCGCAGAGGCTGGAAGAGCACGGCGACGAGGCTGGCGGCGATCAGGGAGATAACCAGGTTGCCGCTGGTACTGAATACAGCACCCAGGTAACCGACCACCACTATGTAGAGTCCGGCGACGCTGGCGGTCAAAGCGCCGTAGACCAGGGTGCGATTGATGATTATGTCTATGTCCCACAACTGGTGGCGCAGGATCGCGATGCCTATGGTCAGGGGGATGAGAAGGAGCGGGACGGCCCCGACGGCGGCCACCGTCAGGGTGTATGGTGAGCCCGCGCTCGCCAGTGAGGGAGAGATCATGCCCGGTAGGACGGCTGCCATCGTTCCTGTGACCGTCGCTGCCGCCCCGAAGACGACCCACTTGCTCTGTTGTCTTTGCACCCTGTCGGAGACGCGCCGGTAACGATAGATCTGGGCGAACAAGCCGCTACCCCAGATGCCCAGAAACAGAACCTGCAGCAGGAGATCCCACCCTGCTTCTCGACTCAGTGGTGAGTCGGGGATGAACGTCAAGGGCACCTGCAGGACCGCGATCAGCACCGCCAGAGGGCGCGTCCAGCGTGGTGTGAACCGACCGTCCGGGAATAGGTAGAAGAAGAGGCTTAGGCATACCCACCCGGTGTACTCTGGGATCTTGAACAGCCAACCCTCCTCCGGGGTAGCTCCGGCGAGATCGCTGAGTAGAAAGGCGGCGTTGACCCCGAACGTCGTGAGAAAGAGCGAGACGAACAGCGCCACCCGAGAGTCCGACCTCCGCCAGAGGATCGCTCCGGCGACGATGTAGTAGACCAACACAACGAGAACCGCGAGCACGACCCGAAAGATGGCGTAGGAGCCGGCGGAGATGCCGAGCTGCGCCAGACCGGTCTGCACGGCCTCAGAAGGATTGCCCAGTTGGGCGTAGTACGAGGGAACCGCAACCGCGAAGCGGATCAGGGAAAGCAAGGCGATCGCGACACACGCCACCAGCGCCGCGAGAAGCCAGGCGTGGCGCAACCTTGCCTGCGGTTCCTTGCGCGACTTGGAACGCGCCGCTGCCTCCTTCGACGCGTGTTGCACGTTCACCCAGGGCTCCTCATCCGGGCGCCGGTTCGGCGATAGAGACTATCGTACTCTGTCGCCTCTCGGGTCGCAACGATATACCTTCGTTGCGACCCGGTCGGAGCCTGCCTTCTTCATCGGACTTCTCGGCTCATGGCAGGCACGTTTGCCGTCCTGCGCACCTCGAAGAGCGTAAGCGCGATGTATCCCGCTCCGCACAGGAGCGACAGGATGCCGCCAGTAGTTCCCCAGCTTCCGGGAGCATCCGGTACTGCCAGCGCGGCTGCGCCGAGGTACATGAATGCCGCGCCTGTAAGGATGCCCAGGACGCGCCAACCCGGCCGCTTCGTGCTCGTCAACAACCCTGCCAGGAGCAGCGACACGGTATGCTCGAAGTTAGTGATCCAATCACCACTCATGCCTTGCAGTTCCCTGCCGAGCGTGAGCCAGAGCCCCGGCGCCAGCGAGACCGCGGCCAGGAGGCCGAGGGCCAGAAGCGGACGGCTGATCGAACCTGTCGGAGAGAGGCTCATCAAGGCGCGAGGGTCGGGGTAGGCGGCGATCACCAAGACGAGCGGTATCACGACGAGGAAGATGTAGGGTCCCTCGAAAGGCGCGATCTCTATCACGGCCAGCACGGTCGCGATCGCCAGGTACTGCAGCGGGAGCGGCGTCGCCCGAGGTCGCCATATCACGGCCACTAGACTTCCCACGGTCAGGATCGCGATGGCCACCGTCATCGCGTCGCTCCACGAACGGAAGTCAGGACTACCCTGGACGAGCCACGGCTCCGGAAGTAGACGAAGGTTCGTCACAAAGAGGAGGGCCGCCAGAACGGCCAGCACCCTGAACACGACCGTACGCCAGTCTCTATTCCTCTCTGCCTCATTCGCCGTATCGACCATAGCAACCACTCCTGTGTCCGCTTACCCTTGCCGATACAACTCTACGAGCCGTGGTGTCGCCCCGTCATGAGGGCATACCCCTAACTTTGTCCCTATCTTTGATAGCGATTGCCCGGCATCGTATAGGGGCATGCCCCTGGTCGGTGGCTTGTTGCGGAATGTCAGGTTCGAGAGAACGGTCTGCGGAGTAGTATCTGAGAAACGTAAGCGTCACGAAAAGACACCGGATGGCTGGGATCTTCGGACCTCCCAATGCGTAGTCTCCACATACCCATGGCGTGGGAGGAGTGGGAGCGTATGCCGTGGCGATTCGGGTGGAAGCACGAGTACTGGGATGGTCGTGCCCATCTGACGCCGCGCCAGGACCACGTCCACCTCGAGATCGGACCGCGGCCGATGGTGGCGGCGTTGCCCCGGCCATCCTTGCGATCTGTGCGACCGAGGACGAGCGAGGACTGGTTCAGGCATTCCTCGAGGCGTTCGAGGACGGGGTGGAGTTCTGCGACTGACCCGAGAAGAAGGTCCACGAGTACGCGCGGCGTAATATCACGGACTACCTCGCGGGGCGGCGGGGCACGCCGTTGCTGAAAACGTCGCGCCTGGCGCTCGACGAAGAAGGCAAGATCGTTGGTGCGGCATTGCTGGGCGGACGGGATGCGGGTCCGACACTAGCCCTCTTGATGGTGCGCCCGGGCTTCCGCCGGCGTGGGACCGCCAACACGCTCGTCGCGGAGGTGGTAGAGGAACTGCGCTCGCAGGGCGAGACCGTTCTTCGCAGCGCGTACTGCGTGTCGAACGAAGAAAGCGCTCCGTGGCACCGGGCGTTCGGCTTCAAGGAAGAACCGGAGCTCAACCTCGCGCGCCTGCGCCGAATGTTCTACGCTCACGAGACCTCGCGCCACGCAGGGCTGGAGACGGCGGAAGCGCGGCGCGAACACGCGCGTCTCGAAGCACTGCGCGAACTCTGGAGCCGCCGCACCGAGGAGCTCGAAGACCTCGCCAGGCGCGAAGGCTTCGAAGCCATGATGCCCGCCTTACGTTATCGACCGTGCTCACCGGCAGCTCGACCGGCACATGAACAGGATAGAGTGCCCTGTCGACGCCTATCAGGGCTCTTTGACGAATCCGGCCTGGACGAAGTGCCGGTCGAACGTGAAGGCCGTGGTGCGCCCGCGCTCTGCCATGACGACGAAGGAGATGCAATCCGTCAGCGAGTAACGCTTGTCCTGACGCTCCTTGAAGTGGTCGAAACCCTTTCGGAACAGGTCTTCATCAACGTGTATCAGGCGAACCGAAGGGCTGTTTAGAAGGATCTCACCAATCTCGACAGCCTTTTGATGGTGACCGCGACCGTTGAAGAAAGTGACCACCTCGTCGAAGACTTAGCTGGTGGTTGTCAAAATGGGGAACGCCGGAAGCCGCTGCCAATGATCGCGTGCCGCTTCGTGATCCTGGTCGTCCGCGTCCTCCAGGGCGATGAGGTAGCCGGTGTCGAGAAAGACCTCCGCGTCAACCACCGCGGCGGCTCATTCGCCGTACAGGTAGCGGTCGTGATTCTGGGAGCCATCGCGCGTCCCGGTTTGCACGGGGTTCTCCCCAAGAGCCGGTATTGGGTCGTCGGTGGGCAGCACGAGGAGCCTGCCCGGTTCTTTGCGGATCTCGACCTCTTCTCCAGACATGCCTTCGAGCATCTCCCTGGGGATGAGAACTCCTTCTTCGGTGATCTTCGCTTTCATCTCTACTCCCTGGTCTCGCCCGGAGACGCAGTGTACGCCGCTCGCAGCATCATCATTCTACAACCCAACCGGCGCGACAAAGAGGGCAGGACCGCCGAAGCGGCCCGCCCAGAATCCTGATGCCTGAAACCTTCTTAATACTTCGGGACGCTGGGGTCTATCTCCTCGCTCCAGGCGTTGATGCCGCCCTTGACGTTGTAGACGTTGTGGTAGCCCGCGTCCTGCAAGAGCTTGACGGCCTTCGCGCTGCGTCCGCCGGTCTTGCAGTGGACGACGAAGTACTCGTCCTGATCCAACTCCGCCAGACGCTGCGGCAGCTCACCCAAGGGTATGAGCTTAACGCCGATGTTGGCGACCTCATACTCGTGCGGCTCGCGCACGTCGAGCACGTTTACGTCCTCGTCGTTGTCCAGTTTGGCCTTGAGCTCGTTCACGGTTATCTCGGGCACGCCGTTGTTCTCTTCCGCGGCGCCCTCCTGCGGGATGCCGCAGAACTCCTGGTAGTCGATCAACTCCGTAACCGTCGGGTTCTCGCCGCAGACGGGGCAGTCCGGGTCTTTGCGTAGCTTCATCTCCCGAAAGCGCATGCCCAGCGCGTCGTAGAGCATGAGACGCCCTATGAGCGGCTCGCCGATCCCGAGTATGAGCTTGACGGTCTCGGTAGCCTGGATGGTGCCGATGGCGCCGGGCAGGATGCCTAGCACCCCGCCCTCGGCGCAACTGGGGACGAGGCCGGGAGGGGGCGGCTCGGGGTAGAGGCAGCGGTAGCAGGGGCCTTCCTCGGCGTAGAATACGCTAGCCTGGCCCTCGAAGCGGAAGATGGAGCCGTAGACGTTCGGCTTGTTCAGGAGGACGCACGCGTCGTTTACCAGATAACGGGTCGGGAAGTTGTCCGTACCGTCCACGATCACGTCGTAGTCCTCGAAGATCTCCAGGGCGTTCTCGGAGGTGAGCGCCTCCTCGTGGACCCTGACCTCGACGTTGGGGTTTATGTCTTTGATCTTCTCGTAGGCGCTCTGGACCTTGGGACGGCCCACGTCCGAGGTCCCGTGGATGATCTGGCGCTGCAAGTTCGACTCGTCGACCACGTCGAAGTCCACTATCCCGATGGTCCCGATCCCCGCCGCCGCCAGGTATAGGGCGAGCGGACTCCCGAGCCCACCGGTGCCGACCGTGAGTACCTTCGCGGCCTTGAGTTGTTTCTGCCCCTCGAGGGCGACCTCGGGCATGATCAAGTGCCTGCTGTAGCGGGCGATCTCCTCGTTGCTTAGCTCGAGCGCCCCGTTGGGCGACTCTACCAATGGCTTTCTTGTCTGCATCTGAAGATAAACCTCTCGTTCGAAAATGTAACGATCGAAGAATGACTCTTTGCAAACTACCTACATCGTGTTCTGGCGATGCCTCCTGCGATGGAGGGGATAATGGAGATCTCATCGCCCTGCGCGACCTCGGTGTCCTGGCCTTCGAGATAACGGATGTCCTCATCACCCTTGTAGACGTTGACGAAGGAACGCAACTTACCGTCGCCCGTGTACAGGTGCTGCCTGAGGTCGGGGTGCTCGGAGGCGAGGTTCCCCAAGGCCTCGCCCGCCGTGGCGCCGCCGACCTCGACCTCGGTGTTACCGCCGGTGTACTGTCTGAGAGGGGTTGGAATCTTGACCTTCGGCATATCTGAGTCTCCTTATCCTACGATGGGCTCTTCATCATAGCCCGAGCGGTCGTCTCTGAGGGTCCACGATCGCATGTCTTCTACGTTCTCATTGCTTACCGAGGCTATTACGTACGAGTATCCCGGCCAGGCGTGCTCCCGGTCGTACTCGGAAGGCTCGGCCGGGTGGTCAGGGTGGGAGTGGTAGAAGCCGAGCAGTCCCATGCCTCTCTCTTCGGCCTGCTCCTCGAACCTCTTTACCTCGAGCGGCTCTATGAGAAAGCGGCGGCTGCGCTCCTCCTGGTGCGTGTTCTCGGCCCGCCACACGTCGACGACGACCTTGATGCCACCGTCGATACCGACCAGCGCGCCGGCACACTCCTCGGGGTACGCTTCTCTGGCGTGGTCGTGGATCCGGCCCAAGTCCCCAACGCCTATCTTGAGCGGCAACCTACTGCTCCCAGAAGCTCTCGGAGAGGTACTTGTC
>Ga0126312_10001720_pt1 | contig 14439 bp, 11 predicted proteins | sample Plot104A_FD_92537 | JGI IMG/M metagenome (GOLD analysis project Ga0126312, IMG submission 92537) | Serpentine soil microbial communities from UC McLaughlin Reserve, CA, USA - Plot104A | ecosystem: Environmental > Terrestrial > Soil > Grasslands | place: USA: UC McLaughlin Reserve, Lake County...
CCCGAAGTGCTTGAGGCTCAGCCGCGGAACGCGACCGCGCACGAGTACGTCGCGCGTCTCGGCGAGATAGCTCGCTAGGAAGACGATGATGCCGACCTTGGCGAACTCCGCGGGCTGGAACTGGACCGGCCCGAGCTTGATCGCCAGGTAGGCGCCGTTCGTCTGCGCGCCGATGAGCGGCAGCCGCGGCATGAACAGCAGAACGATGCTCGCCGCGGCGATCGTGTAGCGGTAGCGCTCGAGCGAGTGGTGGTCGCGCAGGAGGATCACGGTCGCGCAGAAGAACGCGAGCCCGAGCACGAACCACTGCGCCTGCTGGCGCGCGAGCTCCTCGTCGATGCGGTAGATCATCACGAGCCCGAACGCGGCGAGCAGGGCGGCGAGGGGAAAGAGATAGGGATCGGCGTCGGGGAGCCGCGCGCGGATGAAGAAGTGCGCGAACACGCACAGGCCGAGGAAGACGGCGCCGTACGTGAGGCTGAGGTTGCTCACCTCCTCGGTGCGGCTGATCAGCACGGCGGTGAACCCGGCGGTCACGAGCAGGCCGGCCGGGAGCAGGCCGAGCAGCTCGCGCAGGCGGGCGGAGACCACGGTCAGCGCCCTCCGCCCGCGAGCCGCGCCGTGCGGCCGGTCTCGAGCTGGCGCACGAGGTCGGTCGCGTCGCGGCGGCTGCGCAACTGATGGTCGAGCACATTGCCGCGCTGGGGCTGCGGCAGCTCGACGGCGGGCAGCGTCGTCTCGTAGACCGGCTCGTACAGGTCGACGCCGAGCGGCAGCTCGTACGGGAGGCCCCGGTACAGCGCGATGAAGCCGGCGTCGTTCGTCCCCAGGAAGTACAGGCTGCGGCCCGCGACGAACAGGCCGCCGGCGACCGCGACGAGCGCGACGAGCGCGAGCAAGCCGCTCAGCAGCGCCCGGCGCCGGCGCGGATGTGAGGCGCGGCGCTCGCGCCTTTCGCCCCGGCGGCGCCGGCGTTCCTCGGCGCGAGCCGCCTCCGCCGTGCGCCGATCGACGACGAGCGTCTGTCCCGTCGCCGGCGGATGGCCGTATCCTTCGTCCCGAGCGCGTCCGGCCGGCGCCCGGTCGCCCGCCTCGGCCGCGGCGAGCGCGGTTCGGACCTCGTGGGCATCGAGCGAGGTCTGCGTGTCCTCGCCCGAGAGCGTGTCGCCCTCCTCGAGGGCGGCCCCCGTCTCGGACACGCGGAAGAGGATGACCGTGATGTTGTCGCGTCCGCCCGCCCGGTTGGCCGCGTCGACCAGCGTCCGGGCCGCCTGCTCGAGCGACGACCGCTCGCGCAGGATGTCGGCGACCTCGTCCTCGGAGACCATCCCCGTCAGCCCGTCCGAGCACAGCAGGTAGACGTCGCCGTCGCTCGCGGCGCAGGTGAGGGTGTCGACCTCGACCTCCGCCTCGACCCCGAGCGCGCGGGTGATGATCGACTTCTGCGGATGGCTCTCGGCCTCCTCGGGTGCGAGGCGCCCGGCGCGCACGTACTCCTCGACGAGCGAGTGGTCGGTCGTGAGCCGCTCGAGCTCCCCGTCGCGCAGGCGGTACAGGCGACTGTCGCCGACGTGGCCGACCGCGATCTCGCGCCCGTCGACGATGACCGCGGTCAGCGTCGTGCCCATGCCGCGGTACGCCTGATCGCTGTGAGCGAGCGCGTAGATGCGCCGGTTGGCCGCGCGCGCTATCTCCCCGAGCCGCGCCTCGGGCTCGACCTCGTCGGGCGACTCCCCGAACGCCTCGACCGCCATGCGCGAGGCGACCTCGCCGGCACGCGCCCCGCCCATGCCGTCGGCGACGGCGAACACCGGCGGCGCCTCGTAGAACGCGTCCTCGTTCGCCTGGCGCTGGCGCCCGACGTCGGTGAGCCCGACCTCCTCCACCACGGACACGGTCATCCGGCTACTCCCGGTACCGCAGCTCGGTGTCGCCGATGCGCACCGTGTCGTTCGGCTCGAGCGGGTACGGGCGCGTGAGCTGGCGGCCGTTGACGAACGTCCCGTTGGTCGACCCGAGGTCCTCGATGTACACGCGGCCGCCGCGCCGGTGGATTCGCGCGTGGGCGGCGGACGCGTACGAGTCGTCGATGTGGACCTCGCTGGCCGCCGCGCGCCCGAGCCGCGCACCCCCCGCGACGTCGAACATGTGCCCCGGCTCGTGGCCCTTGGCCGCGATCACCTCGAGCCGGGGCTGGAGCTCGGGGCCCGGGCCGTCGCGGTCGGCCACCAGGCCTCCGCCCTCGGCGTAGCCCGCCCCCGCGACCGCGACGTCGCTCTCGTCGCGGCGCAGGTCGCGCAGCGCGCTGCGGGCAATCCAGAGCAGAAACAGGTACAGCACGGCGAGGAACCCGAACTTGAGCAGGATGGCGACCGGGTCGGCGTTCGCCATCACTCCACCTCGAAGCGAAGCTCCAGCGTCCCGAGCACGATCTCGTCCCCCGGCTCGAGCTCGGTGCGCTCGACCCGCCGTCCGTTGACCTTGACCCCGTTCGTCGAGCCGAGGTCGGCGATCGACCAGTGCCCGCCCTCGCGGCGAAGCTCCGCATGCCGCCGCGAGACGTTGGGGTCGTCGAGCACGAGGTCGGCCTCGCGCGAGCGCCCGAGCACGAGGCGGTCGCCGCTCAGCATGCGCCGGCGCCCGTTGCCGACGAGCAGGGCGCGCTCGCTGCGAGGCGGCGCCGGCTCCTCCTCCTCGAGCGGGCGCTCGATGCTGCCCGGCGAGTAGACCATCGTCTGGCCGAACCCGGCGGGCTCGGGCTCGTGGGAATCGTCCTCGGACGTGCGCAGCAGCTGGGCCTGGATGCCGAACTCCCCCGCGCCGAGGCGATCGTCGGTCTCGAAGGTCACCGTCGGTCGGGTGACGAGCGTCAGTCCCTCGGAGCGCGCGTGCTCGAGCAGATGGTCGGAGAGCTCCTTGGTGAGGGCCGCCTCGTAGCCCGAGAACTCCTCGCGGTCCTGCGGGGAGAGCCACACCGTGTACTGGTTCGGGACGTACACGCGCGAGATCGACTGCGCCTTGTGCTGGTCCATCTCGCGCGCGAGCTTGCGGGCGAGCTCGACCGGCTGCACGCCCGATCGGAAGGCGCGGCTGAAGGCGCCCTGAACGAGGCCCTCGAGCTTCGCCTCGATGTTCCGGAGCACGCTCATGCCACGGCCATCCTACGCAACGGACGGCCGCTCGAAGGCGCCTGCTATGGCGCCCTCGGGATGCCTGGCCGGAGAGTCTCCGAAGCTCGCGCGCAGGGTCGCGGCGGGCACCGCGAACGCGAGCGCGAGCACCGGCCCGACGACCGCTCCGCGGGCCTCAGCCACACTTCCGCCGAGGGCGAGCGCCTCGCCGAGAGCCGCGTGCGCCGCGATGGAGCCGGCCACCCACAGCGCCCCGCGCGCCAGATCGAGCGCGAGCGATCGCCCGCGCACGGCGAGCGGGAGGACGGCGGCGAGCAGCGCCCACAGGAGGGCGGGGGCGAGCGCGGCGGTGGTCACGAAGGGCGGGATCGCCTGGGTGAGCGCGGCGGTGACCGAGCCGATCCAGGCCGAGGGCGCCGGCACCGCCGCCGGTGCCCCGTAAAGGAGCCGCTCCCCGGCGATCGCCTCTGCCGCCGCCAGCCACAGGAAGCCCGCGGCGCCGAGCCCGGCCCGGCGAAGCGCCGTCCGCGCGAGGCCCGCCGCCCCCAGGTAGGCCGGAGCGAACGATGCGGCTCCGAGCAGGGGGGCGAGCGCGGGCAGCGACCAGCCGCGTCCGGCACGCGGGAGCAGGAGCATCGTGGCGACGAGCGCCGGCAGGGCGACGAGCGCCGCGCCCGCGAGGCCGGTGCCGAGGATGAGCCAACCGAGCACCGCGGCCGCGGCCGCGAGCCACCCGATGCGGGGGAGGAGCGCCGCGGCCCCGGCGGCGACCGCGCCGGCGCTCACGATGTCGGCCGGCGGCTCGGTGGCCGGGACGGCCAGCACGGCGGCCGTGAGGCCACCCGCCGCGAGCCCGGCCGCGGCGCGCGGGCCGAGGCGCGCGAGCAGCGACCCGCGCGGCGCTTCGGCCGGGTGCGCGGGAGGCGGCGGACGTTCGCGCGCGCGCGCCAGCTCGTAGGGCGCCGGCGGTGCGTCGCGGTGCGCATCGCGCCAGCTCGGCGGCGGGTCCGGGAATGGCGCGACCGCCGGCTCCGGGCGGTCGCCTTCGCGGCGGCGCGGCTGCTCGGGTTCGCGGCCGGGGAGGAGCCCGACGCGCGCGAGCGTCTCGGGCTCGACGAGCCCGCCCTCGGTGGCGAGCTCGGGCGCGGCCTCCGGGAGCACGGCGCCGAGCTCGACGAGCTCCGGGCGGCGCTCGGGCCGCGGGTCGAGGCATGCGTCGAGCACGGCGCAGAGGTCGTGGGGAAGGTCACGGCGGTACGCGCGCAGCGGCGGCGGGCGCCGGCCGAGGAGGCGTGCCGTCTCCGCGGGGCTCCGCCCACGCACCGGGTTCTCGCCGGCGAGCCCCTCGTACAGTGTGAGCGCGAGCGAGTAGACGTCGCACGCGCCGGTGGGTCGCCGGCCCTCGGCCTGCTCCGGCGCCATGTACGCGAGCGTCCCGACGACGTCGCCCGTGCGCGTCAGCGGGTCGTCGCCCACGAGGTGGGCGACGCCGAAGTCGGTCAGCTTGGCGAACCCGGCGCCGGCCGACGGCTCGGCGACCACGATCACGTTCTGGGGCTTCACGTCGCGGTGGATGACCCCGCGCTCGTGGGCGTGCGCCAGCGCCGCGGCGAGCGCCGCGCCGATGCGGACGACGTCGCGGTCCGACAGCGCGCCCGCGCGCTCGAGCTCGGCGAAGGTCCGCCCGCGCACGAGCTCCGAGACCAGGTAGACCGACTCCTCGTCCGCGCCCATCTCGTACAGCGCGACGATCCCGGGGTGGTTGAGCCGGGCCGCCGCGCGCGCCTCGCGGAAGGGACGGTCGTCGGCGCCGGCGGCGGCCTCGGGGATACGCGAGATCGCCTTCACCGCGACCTCGCGCTCAAGGTGCTCGTCGCGTGCCCGCCAGACGACGCCGAAGCCGCCGGCGCCGAGCCGGCGCTCGAGCCGGTAGCGGCCGAGGACGAGCCCGCCGGATGCCGGGCCGTCACCGCCGGACGGCATCGCCCGGGTCGGCGCGCTAGCCTCTGGGGCGACAAGTGGCCGCGTCGGCGGTTCGGGAGCTAGCCGGCTCGTCGGATCGGAGTTTTCCACGTCGGCTTCCAGTTTTCGTCTCGTCGCCGTCGCGACCTCCCCGGCGAGCGAGGACGGCCGCGCCAGCGGTAATACTGCCGACAGCCCTCCCCGGGCGTCGACGGCCAAGGAGGATCGAGCATGTCCTTTGTCCAACTCGACGAGGCACCGCCGCGCTACGAGGAGGCTCCCGACGCCGCTCCCGAGCGCCCGCGGCGGCCACCGCGCCCGACGGGGCCGGAGCGCCGAGCGCTCGTGCGGCGGAGGATCGTCGCCCTCGTCGTCGCGCTCGGGCTCCTCGCGCTGCTCGTCGTCGCGACGCGCGGGTGCCTCGACTGGCAGGCCGACCGGGCGTACACGGAGTACGCGCGCGACGCCGGCGCGGTCGCGGTCGACTCGCTTCACCAGAGCGAGAGCCTGTTCGAGCTGCTGCGCGGAGGCGAGCAGAAGGATCCCATCGAGCTTCAGAACAGCGTCAACGGGTTCCGCGCGCAGGCCGACCTGCTCATCGACCGGGCGCGCAACCTCGATGTGCCCGATCGCTTTGGCTCGGCCAACCGCTTTCTCGTCTACGCGCTCGAGTTCCGGCGCGACGGACTCGCGCAGCTCGGCCGCGAGCTGCCCACCGCACTCGGCGAGAACGATCGCGAGGAGGCCAACGGCCGGATCGCCGAGGCGATGCGCTCGTTCCTCGTGAGCGACGTCCTGTACTCGCAGCGGCTCACCCCCGACGTCGGCGAGGCCCTGCGCGAGCGCGACCTGCCCGCCGACAGCGACCTCCCCGGTGAACGGTTCCTGCCGACGATCGACTGGCTGCGGGAGAGCACTGTGAGCGATCGCCTGAGCGAGCTGCGCGAGGGCCCCGGCGAGGTGGCCGCCGGCGCGCGCGGTCTCGGCCTCGGCGTGGTGACCGCGGGCGGGGAGACGCTCAGCGCGAGCTCTCCCACCCAGCTGCGCGCCTCCACCGACCTCGCCTTCTCGGTCCAGCTCCAGAATCAGGGCTCGGTGCCCGAGGAGCAGGTGGAGGTGACCGTCTCGGTGACCGGCGGGTCGCAGCCGATGTCGGTCGAGCGCGTCGTGCCGACGATCCCCGCCGGCGGCTCGGAGACCGCGACGATCCCGCTCGCCGACACGCCGCCGGCCGGTCGGTCGGTGACGGTCAAGGTGCGCGTCAAGCCGGCGCAGGGCGAGACACGCACTGACGACAACGAGTCGTCGTTCCCCGCGACGTTCTCCGCCTCCTGATGGCCGCCTGACCGGCCGCGGCGCTCGCTAGCCTGCGAGCCCATGCAGGAGCTCGTTCAGCCGGCCGGGTTGGTCGCGATCGGCGCGGCGGCCGGCACGGTGCTCACGCTCGGGATCGCCGTGCTCGCGCTGATCCGGATCCGCGGACTGCGGCGGTCTCAGAGCGCCGTGCTCGGCGACGGCCGTCGCGATCTCGTCGCCCACGCCGAGAGCCTTCAGACGGGATTCGCCGAGCTGCGCGACTGGGTCGAGGACTCGATGCGTCACTTCGACGACCGCACCGGCGGCATCGAGCGCCGGCTCGACGGCTGCCTCGCGTACCACTCGGTGGTCCGCTACGACGCCTACGGCGAGATGTCGGGCCGGCAGTCGAGCTCGGTCGCCCTTCTCGACGCGAACCAGACCGGCGTCGTGATCTCCTCGATCCTCCACCGCGACCAGGCCCGTATCTACGTCAAGCCCGTGCGCCGCGGCGAGTCGGAGCTCGAGCTCTCGCCGGAGGAGTCGGAGGCGGTCGGGGCCGCGCTCGCGGCCGAGAAGGTCTGAACCGCCCGGCGGTCCCTCCAGACCGTTTTTTGCGAGCCGAGACGAGCGTGCGCGTCGCCTTCCTCGGGCCGAGCGGGACCCACAGCGAGGAGGCGGTGCGCGCGCTTGCGCCGCCCGGCGCCGAAGCGGTGGCCTGCTCCTCGGTGCGCGAGGCGATACTCGCGGTCGACGCGCGCGCGATCGAGCGCGCCGTCGTCCCGATCGAGAACTCGCTTGAGGGCTCGGTGACCGCAACGCTCGACGCGCTCGCCCTCGACGCGCCCGAGGTCCGGGTGGTCGCTGAGCGCACGCTTCCCATCCGTCACGCCGTGCTCGCTCGCGAGCCACTCGAGCTCGTGTCGATCGAGCGCGTGATTTCCCATCCGCAGGCGCTAGCCCAGTGCGCGCGCTTCCTACGCGAGCGCCTGCCGCGCGCTGAGCTCGCGGCCGCTGGCTCGACCGCCGACGGGGCGCGGCGGGTGGCCGAGAGCGACCGGCCGTGGGCGGCGCTCGGGTCGCGGCTCGCGGCCGAGCGCTACGGCTGCGCGGTGCTGCTCGAGGGGGTCGAGGACCAGGCGGACAACGTGACGCGGTTCGTGTCCCTCGCGCGCGCCGACGATCACGCGGCGCAGGCGCCGGCGCCCGGGGACCCGGCCAAGACGTCGCTCGTCTTCTTCGGCTTCAACGACGTCTCGCCCGGTGCGCTGGTGGCGGTGCTCAGCGAGCTGTCGAGCCGCGGGATCAACCTCACGAAGATCGAGTCGCGCCCGCGCCGGGTGGGGCTCGGCCACTACATGTTCTTCGCCGACCTCGAGGGGAGCGTCGAGCAAGCACACGTGGCCGAGGCGCTCGCGGCGTTGCGCGCCCGGGTCGAGACGCTGCGGGTGCTCGGCTCGTATCCGGCGCCCGAGCCGCCGGAGGAGCCTCGCTAGAATCCCCGCGACCCGTGACGACGATCGAGCGTCCAGCGGCGGTGACGGACTCCGACGGCGACCTCGCGCCAGCGGGCGCGCTGCCCGCCGTCCGGGCTGGGCAGCGCGCGATGGTCTCGAGCCGGGTCCTCGTCCTCAACGCCTCGTACGAGCCGATCAACGTGTGCACGGTGCGTCGCGCCACCGTGCTCGTGCTCAAGTCGCGGGCCGAGATCCTCGAGCACTGCGACCAGTTCATGCACGCCGAGACCCTCACGCTCCCGCGCCCGGCGGTCATCCGGCTGACGAAGTACGTCCGCGTGCCGCGCGACGCCCACGCACGGCGGATCACCCGGCGCGCCGTGTTCGCTCGCGACCGCTGGACGTGCCAGTACTGCGGCACCGTCCGCACCACGCTGACCGTCGACCACGTGATCCCGCGCTCCAAGGGCGGCCGCTCGTCGTGGGACAACATCGTCGCCTCGTGCGCGCCGTGCAACCGCCGCAAGGGCGATCGGCTGCCCGCCCAGATCGACATGCACCCGCGCCGCCAACCCGCTCCGCCGCCCCCGACGATCTTCGTCCACGTCGCGACGGCCCGGATCCCGTCGGCGTGGGAGCAGTACCTGGCGGGCTTAGCGCCCGGAGAAGCGCGAAGGGCGCCCTGAGGCGCCCTTCGCGACACGGCGTTTCACTGGACGTGATCGACGGAGCGTTGCTCGGCGCCTCGCAGCACCGGGCCGGAGGGACGACTCCCGGCCTCCTCTGCCGACAATGCCCGGGGTGGACTCCGCTAAGCGAGCCCAGCGTTCGACCTAGCGGCCGGACACCTCCAGGGTCCCAAAAGAACTGTCACTCAAGATCTCGGACCACCTCCTTTCCCTGGTGATCACTATGAAAGCAGATTGCTCGGCGGAGGTCGGCGCGGGGGCTCCGGTGGTCAATACTCCTCCGGCTCGGGCCCGTCCGCTGTCCCGCCACCAGCGGCATCGGCCGCCGGCGCGGCACCGTCGGTCCCCGCGGGGATCTCGTCCTCGAGCTCCGCGGCGAGCTCCTTCTCCTCGCCCGTCGCCGCGCCCGTGCCGCCGCCCGCGTCCACCACGAGCGCCACGGCGCTGACCTGGTCGTCGTCGCGCAGGTTCATCAGCCGCACGCCCTGTGACGCGCGCCCGTAGCGCGAGATCCCGCGTACGCCGGTCCGCTGGACCATGCCGTGCTGAGAGATGAACACGAGATCCTGGTGCTCGCGCACGATGAGCGCCCCGGCGAGGCCGCCCTTGTGCTCGGTGAGCTGAATGGTCTTGACGCCCATGGCCCCCCGCCCCTTGACCGGATACTCGGCCACCGCCGTGCGCTTCCCGTAGCCGTTCTCGGTCACGACGAGCAGCTCGGCGTCGTCGCGGGCGATGTCCATGGCGAGCACGTGGTTGTCGCCGCGGTCGACGTTCATCCCGCGCACGCCGGAGGTATCGCGGCCGGTCGGGCGCACCTGGGCCTCGTGGAAGCGGGCCGCCTGCCCTGACCGCGAGACCATAATCACGTCGTCGTCGCCGTCGGTGCGGCGCACGGCGACCAGCTCGTCGTCGTCGCGGATGTTGATCGCGATGATGCCGTCTGCCTTGATCGGCGTGTTGTAGGTCGCGAGCTCCGTCTTCTTGATCAGGCCGTTGCGCGTCCCGAACACCAGGTACCTGCCCTCTGAGAAGTCGCGCGTCGATATCACCGCCCGCACGAACTCCCCCTCTCGCAGCGGGAGCAGGTTGACGAGCGCGCGCCCCTTGCCGGCGCGCGAGCCCTGCGGCAGTTCGTAGACCTTCTGGCGGTAGACCTTGCCGCGGTTGGTGAAGAACAGCAGGTAGTCGTGCGTCGAGCACACGAACAGGTGCTCGATGTAGTCGTCGTCCTTCATGTCCATGCCGATCACCCCGAGCCCGCCGCGCTTCTGCTGGCGGTAGGTCGCGAGGGGCAGCGACTTGATGTAGCCGGAGCGGGTGATCGATATGACCATCTGCTGATCGGCGATCAGGTCCTCGATGTCGATCTCGTCCTCGGAGACGGTGAGCTCGGTGCGGCGCTCGTCGCCGTAGCTCGCCCTGATCTCCGCGAGCTCCTCCTTGATGACGCCGAGGACCCGCGACTCGTCGCCCAGGATCTCCCGCAGTTCGCGGATCTGCTCGACGAGGTCGTCGTGCTCGGCGCGGATCTTGTCGGCCTCGAGCGCGGTGAGGCGCTGGAGGCGGAGGTCGAGGATCGCCTGAGCCTGCTCGCGCGAGAGCTCGAAGCGCTCGATCAGCCCGTCGCGCGCGGCGTCGGGGTCTGCCGAGGAGCGGATCAGCTCGATCACGGCGTCGAGCTCCGACAGCGCGATGAGCAGGCCCTCGAGGATGTGGGCTCGCGCCTCGGCGCGGCGGAGGCGGTGCTTGGTCCGGCGCACCACGACGTCGCGCTGGTGCTGGACGTAATTGTGGATGATCGCCCGCAGGTCGAGCGTGCGCGGGACCCCGTCGACGAGCGCCACCATGTTCACGCCGAACGTGGTCTGCATCGGCGTGTGCTTGTAGAGCTTGTTGAGCACGACCTTGGGGACGGCCTCGCGCTTCAGCTCGATCACGACGCGCACGCCCGACTTGTCGGACTCGTCGCGCAGGTCGGCGACCTCAGGGACCTTCTTGTCCTGCACGACCTCGGCGATCTTCCGGATCAGGCCGGAGCCGTCGTTGCGGCCGTCGCCCTTGGGGACCTGGTAGGGCATCTCGGTGACGACGATCGCCTCCTTGCCCTGCCGCAGCGGCTCGACGTGCGCCCGCGCCCGTACGACGACGCGCCCGCGCCCGGTCTCGTACGCCTCCCTGATCCCCCCGCGACCGACGATCAGGCCGCCCGTCGGGAAGTCGGGCCCCTTGATGTGCTGCATGAGCCCGGGGATGTCGATGTCGGGGTCGTCGATGTAGGCGGTCGTCGCGTCGATCGCCTCGCGGAGGTTGTGCGGCGGGATGTTCGTCGCCATGCCGACCGCGATCCCCGCCGACCCGTTCACGAGCAGGTTCGGGAAGCGCGCCGGCAGGATGAGGGGCTCCTGGCGCGACTCGTCGTAGTTGGGGCCGAACTCGACCGTGTCCTGGTCGATGTTGCGCAGGAGCTCGGTGGCCAGGCGGTCGAGGCGCGCCTCCGTGTAGCGCATGGCGGCCGGCGGGTCGTTGTCGATCGAGCCGAAGTTGCCCTGCCCGTCGACCAGCGGGTAACGCATCGCGAACTCCTGCGCGAGCCGCACCAGCGTGTCGTAGATCGCCTGGTCGCCGTGCGGATGGAAGTTGCCCATCACGTCGCCGACGACTCGGGCACACTTGCGGTACGGGCGGTTGGGCTGGAGGCCCGCCTCGTGCATCGCGTACAGCACCCGGCGATGGACCGGCTTGAGCCCGTCGCGCACATCCGGAAGGGCGCGCCCCACGATCACGCTCATCGCGTAATCGAGGTACGACGAGCGCATCTCCTTCTCGAGGTCGCGGTCCTCGATGTTGCCGCCGGAGAGGTGGTCGACGGAGGCCATCAGCTAGCCCTCAGACGTCCAGGTTCGTGACTTCGCGCGCGTGGTTCTCGATGAACTCGCGCCTCGGCTCCACCCGGTCGCCCATGAGCATCGAGAAGATCTGGTCGGCCGCGCTCGCGTCCTCGACCGTCACGCGTTGAAGCGTGCGGCGGCCCGCGTCCATCGTGGTCTCGAAGAGCTGATCGGGGTTCATCTCGCCGAGACCCTTGAAGCGCTGCATGTGGACGCCTTCGCGGGCGACGTCGATGACCGCGCGGCGCAGGTCCTCGAACGACAGCGCCTCGTCGCTCTTCCTGCCGAGCGCGACCGCGAACGGTGGCGTCCCCGCGAGCTCCCGCAGCTCGCCGTGGACGCGGACGAACGAGCGGTAGTCGTCGGCGGCGAACATGTCGCGCCGCAGCCGGTAGGTCGAGGCCGACCCGCTGCGACGCTCGACGACGCGCACCGACAGCGCGGTCTCGTCCTGGCCGAGCAGGTGCGTCTCGTACGGCTCTCCCTCGGGATCCTCGCGCTCGAGCAGCGCGACGACCGCTTCGACGTCGAGCGCTCCCTCGTCGAGGATCTGCGACTCCTCGAGAAAGGTGATCGTGTCGTGCCCGAACTCGGCGCGCAGCGCCGACGCCCAGCCCTCGTACTGCTTGAGCAGGCGGTTGTACTTCTGCCACCGCGCGTGCGTGAGCTTGAACGGCCGCGCGCCGCGGTCGGCTACGTCCATCTTCTCGAGCTTGTCGCGCAGGAGGAAGTCCTCGAGCTCGGACTCCTTCTCGATGTAGAGCTCCTGATTGCCCGACTTGACCTTGTACAGCGGCGCCTTGGCGAGGTAGACGCATCCGGCCTCGATCAGCTCGGGCATCTCGCGGAACAGGAAGGTGAGCACGAGCGTGCGGATGTGCGCGCCGTCCACGTCGGCGTCGCACATGACGATCACCTTGTCGTAGCGGCGCTTCGACAGGTCGAAGTCCTCGCGGATCCCGGTGCCGACCGCGGTTATGAGCGCCTGGATCTCCTGGTTCGACAGCACCTTGTCGATGCGGTTCTTCTCGACGTTGATGATCTTGCCCCGCAGGGGGAGGACCGCCTGCGTGTTGCGGTCGCGGCCCTGCTTGGCCGAGCCCCCGGCCGAGTCGCCCTCGACCACGAACAGCTCGGCGAGCGCCGGATCGCGCACGGTGCAGTCGGCGAGCTTGCCGGGCAACGTCGTGTTCTCGAGCGCCGACTTGCGTCGCGTGAGGTCGCGCGCCTTGCGCGCCGCCTCTCGCGCCCGCGCGGCCTGGACCGCCTTCGAGACGATCTGCCGGGCGTCTTGGGGGTTCTCCTCGAGGAACTCGGACAGCCCGCGGTTGACCGCCTGCTGGACGAAGCCCTCGACCGGTGGGTTGCCGAGCTTGGTCTTAGTCTGCCCCTCGAACTGAGGCTCGGGCACCTTGACCGAGATGATCGCGGTCAGGCCCTCGCGCACGTCCTCGCCCTGGAGGTTCTCCTCCTTCTCCTTGAGCAGTCCCTTGGCTCGGGCGTAGGCGTTGATCGTGCGCGTGAGGGCCGAGCGGAACCCCGAGAGATGCGCGCCGCCCTCGTGCGTGTTGATGTTGTTGGCGAACGAGAGCAGCGACTCCTGGTACGAGCCGTTCCACTGGAGCGCGACCTCGACGTCTCCGATGTCGCTTGAGTCCTCGAGGAACGCGATCTTCTTGTGCAGCGGCTCGCGCGTTCCCTGCGAGTGCAGGTACGCGACGAAGTCGCGGATCCCGCCCTCGTAGCGGAACGAGCTGTGCGAGCCCTCTCCACGGTCGTCGGCGAAGTCGATGCGCAGCCCGCGGGTGAGGAAGGCCATCTCGCGGAAGCGCTGCTCGAGCGTGGAGTGCTCGTAGTCGATGGTCTCGAAGATCTCGAGGTCGGGCAGGTACGAGATCCGCGTGCCGCGGCGATCGGTCCTCTCTCCCTTGACGAGCGGGCCGGTCGGGACCCCGCGCTCGTAGCGCTGGCGCCACTCGTGGCCGTCGCGCCACACCGTCAGCTCGAGCCACTCGGCCAGCGCGTTCACCACCGAGACCCCCACGCCGTGCAGGCCGCCCGAGACCTTGTAGCCGCCGCCATCGCCGAACTTGCCGCCGGCGTGGAGGACGGTCAGCACGACCTCGGCGGCCGGGCGCCCCTGCTTCTCCATCACGTCGACCGGGATCCCTCGCCCGTTGTCGATGACGGTGACACTCGCGTCGGGATGGATCGCGATCTCCACCAGGTCGCACTCGCCCGCGAGCGCCTCGTCGACGGCGTTGTCGACGACCTCGTAGATCAGGTGGTGGAGCCCGCGCGGGCCGGTCGACCCGATGTACATGCCGGGCCGCTTGCGGACCGCCTCGAGGCCCTCGAGGACGGTGATGTCCTGCGCCCCGTATGTCGACTCGGGGGGACTCGCGGGGGCGTTGTCGGTCATGAGGCTTCTCTTGGCTCCTTACGCACGTAACCCCGGCTCGCGCTCGGTCTGGCAGGGCGGCCGGGGCGTCCGAACTGACACGACAATCGTAGCAGCGCGGGCCGCCGTCACGGGCGCGGGAGGAGCGGCAAAATGCCCGCAAATCGCCAAAAAACGCGCACGCCGGGCACGGTCATGGCGCCCTGTGTGAATTCCCTGGTCCGAAGCCCGCCGTCACGAAGCGCAGGGTGGTGACGGACGGGTGGCCGTCGGCGCGGTCGAGAGCCGCGTTCAGGCGCGCGAGCAGATCTCCCGAGAGCAGCTGGAGCTCCTGTGCCCACACCGACGAGCCGCACCGGATAGTGACCGTGCCCGCGCGCTCCGACACCGGCTCGGCCTCGGCGCCCACCGCTTCCCCCGCCACCGCCGGCCACGCCTCCTGCACGCGCGCCAGCGTGGTCGCGGGTCGCAGGCGCGGGAGCGCGGCGGCGAGCGCGGCGTCGATGGGGCGAGGGGCGAGGCGTCTCATGCCGCCGCGAGCCGCGGGCGCACCGCCGCGCGACCGGCCTCCACGTGGACGTGCGTCACGTCGGGGGAGGCAGCTCCCGGCAC
>Ga0126312_10001724_pt1 | contig 14436 bp, 15 predicted proteins | sample Plot104A_FD_92537 | JGI IMG/M metagenome (GOLD analysis project Ga0126312, IMG submission 92537) | Serpentine soil microbial communities from UC McLaughlin Reserve, CA, USA - Plot104A | ecosystem: Environmental > Terrestrial > Soil > Grasslands | place: USA: UC McLaughlin Reserve, Lake County...
ACGATGCCGCAGAAGATCGGCGAAGCCGTCGCGGAGGGCCTCCGCGCCGAGGCGCTGCCGGTCGCGCGGCAGCTTGCAGAGGTCCGCGGCCTCGCGAACCAGACGATCCGGCGGCTCGAGCGGATCGAGGGCGACAACCTCGCCGAGCGGCACGCGCGGGTCGACGACCTCGCCCTGCTCGTCGACCTGATCACCTCCGGCTGGCAGAGCGTCGACGAGCGCCTCGTCCGCATCGAAAAGGGGCTCTCGGAGAGCGGCGGCGCCATCGTCTACCGCATCGAAGATGCCCAGGACCGCCGCACTTCCAGCGGCTGACGCTTCGGCTTCGCTAAAAGTCTCACGACTTTCGGCGACCGTATGCAGCCGGGCAGCGCTTCGCGCTGCGCGGCCCGTTCCGCCGCCGTTAGCTGTAGCCGAGGATCGCCGCTGAGGTCACCGCCCACGCGGCGACCGTTGCGAGGATGGGGACGTCGCTGAGGAGGACACGCTCCGGCTCCTCGCCGAGCTCCTCGCGGTGCATCAGCAGCAGGTAGCGGAAGAGCCCGAAGACGACGAACGGGATCGTGGCCATCATCGCCGAGCCTTCGCGCGCATTGAACGTGTACAGCGAGTACGCCACGATCGTGCACGCGGCGACCACTGACACCAGCTGGTCGACGAGCGGGAGCGAGTAGCCGTCGAGCACCGGACGCGCGCCTGCCGCTGACATGAGCTCGCCACGGCGCTTCGCCAGCGCCAGGAAGAGCGCGAGCAGCGCGGTGCAGACGATCAACCACGGCGAGATCCGGACGTTGACGGCTTCTGCGCCGGCGGCGGCGCGGATCACGAACAGGCCTGCGATCGCGATCACGTCGATCAGGACGACGTGCTTGAGCCGCACGCTGTAGGCGACCTGGAGCGCGAGGAAGCCCGCCATGTAGGCAACCGAGGCCCAGCCGAGCACCGCGGTGATCGCCACACCGACGATTGCCAGGAGCGCCGCAGACACGATCGCTCGCTCCGGCGACAGCCTTCCGCTCGCCACAGGCCGCTCGCGCTTCAGCGGGTGCAGCCGGTCCTGCTCGGCGTCCAGCACGTCGTTGAAGACGTACGCCGCACTCGAGGCGGCGCAGTAGGCGAGAAACGCCGCAAAGGCCTCGGCCCACTTCGCCGGCTCGTCGTATTGCGCCGCGAAGAGGATCCCCGCGAAGACGAGCAGGTTCTTCGACCACTGCAGCGGCCGCATCGCGGCCACAAGCGCTCTCAAGCCGCTGGCGAGGCGGGCAGGATCAGCTTGAAACAGGTGCCGCGGCCCGGCTCGGTGTCCAAGAGGATCCGCCCGCCGTGCGCACTGGCTAGCTCGCGGGCGATCGCTAGCCCGAGGCCGGTGCCCCCGCCGTCACGCGACCAGAACGGACGGAAGATCCGGTCGACCTCGTCAGCGGGGATGCCGGGGCCGGAGTCCTGCACGGCCACCGAGACTGCGCCGTTCTCCTGCGCCAGCGCGAGCTCGACGCGCCCGCCGTCCGGCGTCCAGCGGAAGGCGTTCGAGAGCAGGTTCGAGATGATCTGGAGCACGCGGTCGCCGTCGGCGACGATCACCGGCCGAGCGCTGATGTCGTGCTGGTAGTCGATCCCCCGCGCCCGCGCCTCCTCCGTGAACGTCCTGTACGCCCGCTCGAGGAGGCGGCCCATGTCGACCTCTTCGCGGCGCAGCGTGAACCGGCGCGTATCCAGCTTCGCCAGGTCGAGCACGTCGCCCACCAGCCGCTCCAGCCGAGCAGCTTCCGCGGCGATCACGCCGAGCGACTCCGCGCGCGACGCCTCGTCGTCGGCGACGCCCTCGCGCAGCGCCTCGACATGGCCGCGGATCGCCGTCAGAGGCGTCCGCAGCTCGTGCGAGACGGTCATCAGGAAGTTGCGTTCGAGCTCCTCCGCCTCCTGCAGGCGCGTGGCCATCTCCTCGAAGCTCTCGGAGAGCTGCCCGATCTCGTCGCGGCTCGTGACGTGCGGGACGTCCACGTCGTAGCGCCCTTCGGCGATCTGGTCGGCCGCGACGGCCAGCGCCTGCACCGGCTTCGTGATCCGGCGGCTCAGGTACCACGCCAGCGCGCCGGCGACGAGGATGCCGACGAGGCCTGCGAGCGCCAGCCGTTCGATCAGGGTCGTCCACCGGTCGCGCAGCTCCGCCTTCGGCTTGGCGACGATCAGCGTGCCGAAGTACGGCTCGCGCTTGCCCAGGCGGAGCGGCGACGACACCGCGAGGTACTCACGATTCGCGTCAGGGGGCGTGAACTCGAAGCTCCGGACCCGGCCGTCGCGCCACCGGACGATCGTCGGGGGCACCGTCCGCAGGCCCGACCGCTCGGAACCGTAGAAGATCCTCTGGCCCGCGTAGTAGATGCGGCTGCCGCTGGCCTGCTCGAACTGCAGCGTTGCGCGGGCGAGGCGCCGCAACGTCAATTCTGGCTGCCCGATCGCGCGCTCGGCCTGCTCCGCATAGAGGCTCGTGAGTCCGCGTGCCTCGCGGCGCATCTCCGCGATCAGCCGATCCTCGGTGTAGTCCTGGAAGAGGCCAACCGAGATAGCCGTCGAGACGAGCCCGGCCAGGATCGCGCCGGCGAGGAAGAGGGCCGGCAACCGGAAACGCAGCGACCGGAACATGTCGCGCCGTCTTCCCTAAGCGCTGACCGTGTCCTTGGAGGCGTCCTTCGCCGGCGCGGCCTTGTAGCCGACGCCCCACACCGTCACGATCGGCGATGCGTCCCCGAGCTTTCGCCGGAGCTGACGGATGTGGACGTCGACGGTGCGCGTGTCACCCGCGAAGGTGTAGCCCCAGACGCGCTCGAGCAGCTGGTCGCGGGTGAGGACGAGGCCGTTGTGGTCGAGCAGCTCCCAGAGAAGGTCGAACTCCTTCGGCGCGAGCTGGACGCCATCGCCATCGACCTTGACCTCGCGGCGGCCCGCGTCGACGAGCAGCGCCCCGTGGCGGATCTGGGTGGTCTTGGCCTCGCGGCGCTCGGGCGTCGCACGGCGCAGGATCGACTTGACGCGCGCGACGAGCTCCCGCGGGTTGAAGGGCTTCGTGAGGTAGTCATCCGCGCCGACCTCGAGCCCGACGATCTTGTCGACGTCCTCGTCGCGGGCGGTGAGCATCAGGATCGGCACGTCCGAGCTCTGCCGGACACGCCGGCACACCTCGATCCCGTCGATGTCGGGGAGCATCAGGTCGAGGACGATCAGCGACGGCGACGCGGCTTCGGCCTTGGCCAATGCGTCGCGCCCGTTCGGCGCTACCTGCACGTCGTACCCCGCGTTCCGCAGGTACATGGCGACGAAGGACGCGATCGACTGCTCGTCCTCGACGACCAAGACTGTCTGCGCGTCGGCTCCTGCCATCGCGCCTCTCAGGATGCCAGACCGCCTACGGGCCAACGGGTGCGGCGAGGTCGAACCGCATCCGTTCATTGGGGAGCGAGGCGTAATCCACGTCGTTCAGCGAGTACGCGCCGTCGAAGAAAATACCCTCGCGCGGGTCGCCCCAGCCGTCCATCCAACCATCCCCGCGTCCGACGGCGGAGAAGTTCATGCCCTTGCCCGAGATCTTGACGGTGACGCGGCGATCGTCCGCGATCCGGAAACGGATCGCCTTGCCGGTGTAGACGGTCGTCTGCTCGTTCTGATACTGGACGCCGGCCCACCCGCGCACGATCACCGTTGCATCGTCACCCGGATCCGTGACGACCAGCGTTCCCTTCGCGAGCCGGCCGATGATGCTTCCTCGCATCTTGAGCATGATCGCGGCGCGCGCGTCGCGCACGGACAGCGTCCCGTCGTGCATCGGCGGACGATTGGGGAGAGCCGCAACAGCCGCACCGGCAAGCGAGCCGGCAGTGAGTGCAAGCACGGTTACAGCCTTGGCAAGGCGCACCGCCGGAGTATTCCCTGCTCCGGTGTAGCTTCGTTGAGTGATTTGTAAGGAAAGGGTTTGGTCATGGAGGAGCTGACAGTTTTCGGCACGATCGTGCTCGTCGTCGCCGGTGGGCTGCTCCTCGCCCTGATCGCGACGAAGCTCAACGAGCGATTCCCCGTTCCCGAGCCCGCGGTCTTCCTGCTCCTCGCCGCCGTCGCCTCGGATGTCTTTCCCGAACTCGGTGATCGGCTCTCGATCAAGGAGGTCGAGCGGATCGGCGTCGTCGCGCTGATCGTGATCCTCTTCAACGGCGGCACCCTGGTGGGCTGGCGGCGGTTCCGTGTGGCCGCGGTCCCGATCTTCACCCTCGGCGTGCTCGGCACCTTCGCGACTGCGGGCGTCGTCGCGGTGTCCGCTCACTACCTCTTCGACTTCTCCTGGACGATCGCCGGCGTCCTCGGCGCCGCACTGGCCCCGACCGACCCTGCTGTGATGTTCTCCGTGCTCGGGAACAAGGAGATCGGCGGGCGCGCGGGGACGATCCTCGAGGGCGAGTCGGGCGTCAACGACCCCGTCGGGATCGCGCTGATGATCGGGATGATCGAGCTCGCGACCCATGTCGACGCCTCCTTCTGGGTGGTCGTGGAGGAGTTCTCGGTTGAGATGTCGGTCGGCCTCGTGGCGGGCCTCCTCGGCGGGATTGCGCTCCGTCCGCTGCTGCGCTTCTCGCTCCCGAACCCCGGGCTCTACCCGCTGCGCACGCTCGCCGCTGCAGGCGTCATCTACGGAGCGGCGGCGGCGGTCGGCGGCTCGGGCTTCCTCGCCGTCTTCGTCGCCGGCATCGCCGTCGGCGACGCCGACATCCCACTCCGCGACCAGATCGAGCGCTTTCACACCTCCCTCGCGAGCCTCGCCGAAGTCGTCGTGTTCGCCGCACTAGGGCTGACCATCGACCTCACGGAGCTGTTGACGAGCCCCCGGCTGCTCGAGGGGCTCGTGCTCGCGATGATCCTCGCCGTGGTCGCCCGGCCGCTCGCCGTCGGGCCCCTCCTCATCCCCACGCGGATGCGCCGGAACGAGCGACTCTTCGTGATCTGGGGCGGGTTACGCGGGGCGGTGCCGATCCTGCTCGCCGCCTTCGCGCTGCTGGCCGCGGTCGAGGACGCGCGACGCGTCTACGACATCGTCTTCGTCGTCGTCGCCTTCTCCGTGATCGTTCAGGGGTCGAGCATCCCCTTCGTCGCGCGGCGGCTCGAGATCCCGATGCGAAGCCTTTACTAGTAGCTGAAGAAGCCTTCGCCGGTCTTGCGGCCGAGCTTGCCTTCCCGCGCCATCGCCGCGAGCCGCTCGGGTGGCGCCATCCGCTCCTCGCCCAACGCGTCGTGAAGCGCCTCCGACGCGTGGATGTGGATGTCGATCCCGACGAGGTCGACGAGGGCGCACGGGCCCATCGGCCAACCGGCGCCGTTCGTCATCGCTTTGTCCAGATCCTCCGGCGTCACGCTCGCCTCGTCGAGGACGCGGACGCAGTCGTTCAGCAGCGGGATCAGGATGCGGTTGACGATGAATCCGGGAGTGTCGTGGCAGCGCACCGGCTGCTTTCCCGCGCGCTCGGCCCACGCGTAGGCCGCGTCGACCGCCTCGTCGGCGCTCTGCTCGGTGCGGACGATCTCCACGAGCGGCAGCACCGGGGCGGGGTTGAAGAAATGCATCCCGATCACCCGTTCAGGCCGTTCGACGGCCTCGGCGATCTTCCTCACCGACAGCGCCGAGGTGTTGGTCGCGAGGATCGCATCGGGCGGACAGATCCGGTCGAGCTCGGCGAAGAGCTCCCGCTTCGGCTCGAGCTCCTCGACGATCGCCTCGATCACGAGCTCGCAGTCGGCGAAGTCGTCGAGTGTCGTCGTGAGGGTCAGCCGGTCGAGGGCGGCGGCCCTGTCCGCGGCCGACAACCGCCCCTTCTCGACCGCACGGCCGAGGTAGCGGTCAATCGTCGCGCGCGCGCGCTCGTTCAGCTCGTCGGACACCTCGCGGCCGACGGTCTCGTGGCCCGACTGCACGCTGACCTGCGCGATCCCCGCGCCCATCGTTCCCAAACCAACCACTCCGACCTTGCGTATCTCCACGGGTGGCGATCCTAGTTGGGGAAGAAAGCTCGGCCGCCGCTCGTCTGGAACGAATGGAGGGGAGACGGATCATCTTGGCACTGGCCGTTGCGGCGCTCGTCGCGGTTGCGATCGTAGGTGCGGCGCTACAGCTCGTCCGCGGCGAGCGGCCGGTGCTCCTGGCTGCTTAGGTCGCCGGCCGCTCGCGCCGACTGACCACGGCCAGCGCGACCAGCAGGGCCAGGATGGCGGCGCCAGCGACGATGTTCGTGACGACGGCGATCACGCCGGCGACGTCGCTCGTGTCGGCCCAGATCAGCCCGATGATCATCCCGACAGCGAAAACGGCGACTGCCGCAGCCAACCAGTAGAGGATCCGTCGCTTCGTCATGCTGCCGAGCGTACTCCTGTCGGAGCGACGCGCCTAGCGGCGCTCAGAGCCGCTCGACGACGCCGGCGATCGCCTGGCCGAAGCCGATGCACATGCATGCGACGCCGTAGCGCTCGTTTCTCCGCTCGAGCTCGCCGAGCAGCGTCGCAGTCACACGAGCTCCCGTGGCGCCGAGCGGATGTCCGAGGGAGATCCCGCCGCCGTTCGGGTTGACGTCCTCCCAACGGTTCTCGAGCCCCGTGTCCTGGAGGAACTGGAGGACGACGGCGGCGAAGGCCTCGTTGACTTCGATGACCGCAATGTCGTCCCACGAGAGGCCGGCGCGCGCGAGCGCCTTCGCGCACGCCTCCGGGTTGCCGTGGAGCATCCGGTGCGGGTCGACGCCGGACAGTCCGAAGGAGACGAAGCGCGCCCTCGGCTCGAGCCCGAACCGCGAGGCCGCGTCCTCGGAGACGATCAGCACAGCGGCGGCGCCGTCGCAGATCTGGCTCGAGTTTCCCGCGGTGACCTTGCCGTCGGGGATGAACGCCGGAGAAAGGGAGGCGAGCTTCTCCGCCGACGTCTCGCGGCGCGGCGTCTCGTCGACGCCGACAAGCGTCCCGACATGCGGATTCGTGACCTCGACCGGGATGGTCTCGCGCTCGAAGCGACCCTCGTCGATTGCCGTGATCGCCCGCTGGTGCGACTCGAGCGAGTACGCGTCGAGCTCTTCCCGCGAGAGGCCCCACTCCTCGGCGATCACCTCCGCGGAGATGCCCTGCGGGACGATCTGCCAGCGATCGGTCAGCTGCTCGGAGAGATCGCCGCCGTTCGACCCCATCGGGACGCGGGACATCATCTCGACGCCGGCCGACACGGCCACGTCGAGCTGTTCCGACCAAATCGCTGCCGCCACGTTGAAGTTCGTCTGCATCGAGGAGCCGCATTGCCGGTCGACCGTCGTGCCGCAGACGGTCTCCGGCCAGCCCGCGACAAGCGGAGCCATTCGGCCGATGTTCCAGCCCTGCTCGCCGATTTGGGTGACGCAGCCCATCTGAACGTCCTCGACCTCGCCTGGGTCGAGGTTGTTGCGCTCGACAAGGCCGTTCAGCACCTGCGCGGCGAGCTCGTCGCCGCGGACCTTCGAGAGCATCCCGTCACGCTTGCCGATCGGACTGCGAGCGGCGTCGATAATCAGTGCGTCAGACACGCGAGACAGCGTACAACTGCCGTTCGCCTACGCCCTTGAGCTCGTGCGTTCCGCGGTCCGCGAACTCGAGGCCCGAACCGGCGACGAGGTCCTTCACCGTGCTCGAGACGAGAACCTCACCGCCGTCCGCCAGCGCGGCGACACGGGCGCCAGTGTGCACCGCGATCCCGGCGACGCCGCCGTCGGCGAGCTCGACCTCTCCCGTGTGCAGGCCGGCGCGGACCTCGAGCCCGAGCTCGCGCACCGCCTGCTGGATGGCACGCGCGCAGCGGACAGCCCGCGCCGGCCCGTCGAAGGTCGCAAGGAAGCCGTCGCCGGCGGTGTCGACCTCGCGTCCACGGAACCGCTCGAGCTCGCGCCGCACCATCGTGTGGTGCTGCTCGAGGAGTTCGCGCCAGCGGCGGTCGCCGAGGTTCGAGGCGCGCTCAGTCGAGCCGACGATGTCCGTGAAGAGCACCGTCGCCAGCACTCGGTCGGTCATCGGCGCGGGACGGCTCCCGGTGAGAAAGTCCTCGACCTCGTCGACGAGCCCATCCACGTCGCCGGCCCAGATGAGGTGCTCGTCACCCGGAAGCTCGACGAGCCTGGCGCCCGGGATCTGGCTCGCGATCCAGCGCGCTTCTTCGACTTTGACGTCGCGATCGGCCACCCGGTTGAGCACGAGCGTCGGAACGCTGATCGTCGGCAGCGCCGCACGCACGTCGATCTGGCTGTTCATCCGCAAGAGCGCGACTGCGGCGCCCGGGCTCGCGCTGCGCCGGAGATACGCCACCGCGCGACGTTTGAACGCCTCGTCGGCACTCGGCGCAAGGACCGAGATGTCCATCTCGCCGCCCCATGTTCGCTCCGTCGCCTCGATCTCGGCAGCGCGCGCCTCCGGCGTCGGAGCCCACGGATAGTCGGGGCTCCAAAGGCGCTTCGCATAGATCGCATGGGTGACGAGCGCACGCGTCCGGTCGGGGTACGTCGCCGCGAAGAGAACGCTCATCAGGCCGCCCTCCGACGAGCCGAACAGCGCCGCGCGTTCCGAACCTGCTGCGTCCATGACCGCTCGCACGTCGTCCATTCGCTGCTCCAGCGTCGGCAGGCGCACGACCGGGACAGGATCCGACATTCCCGTCCCGCGTTTGTCGAACAGGATCAGCCGCGAGAACGCCGCAAGCCGGCGCAGGAGTCGCGCGTGTGCAGGCTCCTCCCACATCAGCTCGATGTTCGAGATCCAGCCGGGGACGTAGACGAGGTCGAACGGTCCATGCCCAACCACCTGGTACGCGATGTTCACGTCGCCGCTGCGCGCGTAGCGCGTGTCAGGAGCCATTGACGGCATAGAGCCTCCAGTTTCCTAGACTGCCTCCGTGGCGACAACGGCGACCGAGAAGCGTCTCCTGATCGGCGGAGAGTGGGTCGAGACGGGCGAGTGGCAGGAGGTGCGCTCGCCATATTCCGGCGAGGTCGTGGGGCGCGTGCCGAAGGCGGGCTCCGACGAGACATCTCGCGCGATCGACACCGCCACGGCCGCGATGCAGGAGCCGCTGCCGGCGCACAAGCGCGCCGAGATCCTCGTGCGGGTCGCGGGTGCGCTCGGCAAGCGGCATGAGGAGGTCGCACGGCTGATCTCCGAGGAGGCCGGCAAGCCGATGAAGGCGGCGAAGATCGAGGCCTCGCGGGCGATGTCGACCTACACGTTCTCGGCCGTCGAGGCTCGGAAGCTCGCCGGCGAGATGGTGCCGATGGACGCCTCACAGGCCGGTGAGGGCAAGCTCGCGTTCACGCTCCGCCTGCCGGTCGGCGTCGTCGGCGCGATCAGCCCGTTCAACTTCCCGCTCAACCTCGTTGCGCACAAGATCGCTCCCGCGCTCGCGGCCGGCTGCGCCGTCGTCCTCAAGCCCGCTAGCCAGACGCCGCTTTCGGCCCTCCTCCTCGCCGAGCTCGAGGCCGAGGCGGGCCTGCCGCCGGGATGGCTGAACGTGCTCGTCGGACCCGCGTCCGAGATCGGCGACGCCCTGATCGATGACGACCGCGTGAAGCTCCTCACGTTCACCGGCTCGGGGACCGTCGGCTGGGGCCTGCGCGAGCGCGCGCCCCGGAAGCGCGTCAACCTCGAGCTCGGCAACGCAACGCCGCTGATCGTCGACGCCGACGCCGACCTGGACGCGGCCGTGGCCGCGACGGCCCAGAACGGGTTCTCGTTCGCCGGCCAGAGCTGCATCTCGATCCAGCGGGTGTACGTCCAGCGCTCGCGCTACGACGATTTCGTCCACGAGCTGGTCCCGCGCGTCGAGCAGCTCGTCGTCGGGGACCCGGCGGATGAGGACACCGACGTCGGCCCGGTGATCGACGAGGATGCTCGGGATCGGATCCTCGACTGGGTCGAGGAGGCGCGCGCGGGGGGCGCGGAGGTCCTGACGGGCGGCGAGCTGGAGGGCGAGCTGATCACGCCGACGGTGATCGCAAACGCACCGCGCGAGCTGAAGGTCTCGTGCGAGGAGGTCTTCGGACCGGTGGTGACGGTCAATGCGTACGACTCGCTCGACGAGGCGCTCGAACTGGCAAACGGCACGAAGTACGGGCTCCAGGCAGGGATCTTCACGACGAACGTCAGGACCGCGCTTCGGGCGGCACACGAGCTCGAGTTCGGTGGCGTTACGGTCAACGAGGCGCCGACCTTCCGCGCCGACCAGATGCCCTACGGCGGGGTCAAGGAGTCAGGGAACACGCGCGAGGGCCCGGCGTACTCGGTGCGGGAGTTCACCGAGGAGCGCGTCGTCGTCCTCGAGCTCTGAGTTTCGGCTCCCCCACGGCGGGAATCACGAGAGCGTGATTGCAGCCGGCATCGGCCTCATTCTGATCGGCCTCCTCCTCGGGCTCTTCTTGGGCGTCTTCGGCTTCATCGTTTCCGTGGTTGGGCTCGCCCTCCTCGTCCTCGCGCTGGTCGACTTCGGACGGCGCTCGGCCGAGGGCCGACCCTAGGCACGCCGCCGCGTTCGCTAGATTCGACGGTCGATGGCACGTCTGTGGCCGTTCGGCCGTAGTCGCGCGCGCACTGCCGAGGGCGAGGCGCCGCGACGCGCCAACCATCCTGCGGCGCTGAAGCGCGAGCGGCGGGCGCTGCTGCGCGAGCGCGAGGACCGGATCCGCGATCTCGGCGGCCTCGTCTTTGAGATGTTCCGGCGCGACCGGTTCCGCGTCGAGCTCGTGACGGAACGCTGCGCCGACCTCGTCGCGCTCGAGGAGCGACTGAACGAGCTGGACGGCCTGCTCGCGGCAGCCACGAGCCGCGGCGGCCTCCGCTGCGAGTGCGGCGCGCCGCTCGCCTGGGGCACGCACTTCTGCGCCAACTGCGGCCGGCCCGCCGGGCCTCACCCGGTGGTCGCCTGCGCGCGGTGCGGCTCGCCGCTCCCGGCCGAGGCGAGGTTCTGTGGGAACTGCGGCAGTGCCGTCGAGCTCGAGCCGCAACCTCCGGCCGACACCCAGCCCGAGCCGGCGCCCAAAGAGCCCGCGGAAGTTCAGTGAGCGATGCGCAGACGCCTTGCCCGCGCTGCGGCACCGCGGTGGAGCCGCTGCAGGAGTACTGTGTCGAGTGCGGACTCCGACTCCACACTCCCGGCGTCGTTCCCGCGCTGGCAACCGGCTGGCGGCGCCGGCTGCGCTGGTATCCCGGCGACTGGATCTGGCCGTCGCTGCTCGCGCTCCTGATCGCGGTCGTCGCCGGCGGTGCGGCGATCTGGTGGACACGCGACGCGGAGAGCGCCGCCACCGAGACCGTCATCGGTGACACGTCGCAGTTGCCGACCGCAGCCGTGACGGTCAGCCCGACGACGTCGACACCCGCGCCCACCGTGCCCACCACGAAGACGACGCGGACGTCCACGACCAAGCGCAGGGCTGCGAGCAACCGCCTGATCGAGTGGCCGAAAGGGCGCACCGGCTGGACGCTGGTGCTCGTCTCGCTGCCGGCGCCGGCAGGCCGTCAGCAGGCGATCGCCAGAGCGCGCCAGGCACTCGCCGCCGGCCTGACCCAGGTCGGCGTCATCGACTCGTCCGAGTTCTCGAGCCTGCACCCCGGCTACTTCGTCGTCTTCAGCGGCATCTACCCGTCGCTCAGCGAGGCGCAGGCGGCAGCGTCGAAAGCCGCGGGCGCGGGCTACGGAAATGCGTATGCGCGGCGCGTGACGAGCTAGGCCGCTTCGGCCGTCTCGAGGTGCTGGTGTGAGGGGCAGTAGTCGCGCTCGGGGAGCGGGGTGCGCTGGCACGGCTTGCCCTTGCGCGTCGTCGCGCGGCAGCGCGGGGCGCCGCCGTCGAAGGCGCCGGCCTCGATCTGCTCTGAGATGAACGCAACTGCCGCGCCGACGCCTTCCTCGACGACCCACGCGACCTGCGCCTGCGCCGTAATCGGGAAGTAGCGGCGGATGTCCTGGAAGAGCGCCCGGTCCGGCTTCGCGAAGTAGAGCGGGTCGCGCGCGAGACGCTCCATCGTGTCTTCGCAGGCCGCGAGGACGGCTTTCCGGTACTCCGTCTGCGTCTCGGCGGGAACATACGGATCGACGAGATCCTTGATCGAGCGGTAAATCGCCCGTGAGTATTGATACATGCGGGTCTGAATCGCGAGCTTCTGAGCGTCCATCTCTAGGTAGCAGCTCCTCGATTAAGCGGCGGCAAATATCTGTTAAGCGGGCATTAAATGCCCCGTCTCCCTAAGCGGAGAGTTCCCGGAGAGTTGAGCATAACGGGTCCGCGGCCGCTGTCACAAAGTCCGACGTGAAGTTGTCATTACCGGCAACTGGGAGCAATGAGGAAGAATAGGCCGCCGAGTGTCCCACGACACCGACAAGCTCATCCGGCAGCTCTCGCTCGTCGCCTTCCTGATGGCAGAGCGGCGCGCAGTGACGGCTCGGGACGTCAAGGGCAATGTGGAGGGGTACTCGGAGATGTCGGACGAGGCCTTCGCCCGCCGCTTCTATTCCGACCGCGCCGAGCTGCTGGCCCTCGGTGTCCCGCTCGACTCGCAGCGCGACGAGTTCACCGGCGAGGAGCTCTACAACCTGCGCTCGGAGCGCTACTTCCTGCGCGAATTCAGCCTCGAGGACGACGAGCTCGCAGCGCTCCAGACCGGTCTCTACCTGCTCGAGGGCACGTTCGCCTACGCCGAGCCGCTGCGCCTCGCGCTGCAGAACCTCGCGCTTGGCCGGCCGGGATTCGAGCAGCCGCCGACGGAGACAGCCGACCGAGTCGTCAAGCGTGAAGCCGACTACTCGCCGGAGACGCCCGGCCGCCTGGCGAAGCTCGAGAGCGCGATCTCCAAGCAGCGGACCGTCAAGTTCGGCTACCACTCGATCTCACGCGACGAAGAGCGAGAGCGGACGGTCGACCCCTACGCGCTCCTGCTCGACGGCGGCCGCTGGTACGTGATCGGCCAGGACCACGACCGTGACGACATCCGCACGTTCCGCGTCTCCCGGATCCGCGGCGACATCCGGCTCGCGACGCGGCGCGAGCGCGATTTCCGGCTGCCGGAGGACTTCGACGTGGAGGCCCACCGGAACCGCGCCGAGTGGCAGATCGGCGACATCGTCGGCGAGGCGCGGATCGCGGTTGCGGGCGACACCGCGTGGTGGGTCGAGCGCGTCTACGGCCGCGCCGGCCGGCTCGAGGACGGCGTGTTCGTCACGGAGTACGCGGGTCTGGACTCGCTGGCGCGCTGGATCCTGCGACAGGACGGCCGCGCCGTGCCGCAGGCGCCGCCGGAGCTGCGCCGGATCGTGAAGAGCGCGCTCAACGCGGTGCGCGAGCGTCACGAGGGAGCCCCGCCGAAGGTGGCGCCTGAACAGCCGCGGAGCGACGAGGAGGCGCCTGAGCGGCCGGGCTCGCCCGTCGCCCCGGAGCGCTTCGGGCTGCTGCAGGCACTCCTCGCCTACCTGCTCGATGCCTGCGGCGAGGGACGCGAGGCCGAGATTCCGGCGCAGGAGCTCGTCGAGCGTTTCCGCATCCCGCCGGAGTCGCTCGAGGAGCACCTCTCGCTGCTGAACCTCGTCAACTTCGGCGGCGGCTGCTACGCCGTCTACACCGAGCTCCGCGGCGACCAGGTCCACGTCGACAAGGAGCTCTTCGGCGACACCTTCCGGGCGCCCCCGCGCCTGACGCCGCTCGAGGCCCGCGCGATCCGACTCGCGCTCGAGCTCGTCGGCCCGATGATCGCAGCGGACACGCACACGCCGCTCGAGCGCGTTCGGCGCAAGCTCGAGGAGACGTTCGGCGAGTTCGCGCTCGCGCAGACACCCGAACCGGACGTGCCTCGCGCCGAGGAGGATCTCGTCTCGACCTTCAGCGACGCCATCCGCGACCACCGGCTCGTCGAGATCGAGTACCAGAAGGAGGGTGAGAAGGAGCCCCGGCGGCGGACGATCGAGCCCTACCAGCTCGAACGGGAGCTCCCCTTCTGGTACCTCCACGCCTTCGACGTGGACAGCAACGCCTCGCGGAGCTTCCGCCTCGACCGCATCCGCACCGCGAAGAAGCTGCGCGAGCGCTTCGAGCCGCGGCCGGAGTTCGATCCTCAGCGCTTCGGCGGGACGCAGACGGTTCGGATCTGGTATTCGCCGAAGGTCGCGCGCTGGGAGACGGAGCGTGGCGCGACGCCGCTCGCCGACGGCGCGGCTGTGAAGGAGGTTCAGGCGGGCGAGGACTGGCTCGTCGGCGAGATCCTCTCCTTCCGCGGCGAGGCCGTCGTGGTCGAGCGCGACGAGCTGAGGGGACGCGTGGCGACGCGGGCGAGGGAGCTCGCGCGAGAGCTCAACGTCTCGCGCGTGGCGGCCGCGGCAGGCTGATGGGCTTCCTCGACCGGTTCCGCCGAAGCCGCGAG
>Ga0126312_10001725_pt1 | contig 14435 bp, 15 predicted proteins | sample Plot104A_FD_92537 | JGI IMG/M metagenome (GOLD analysis project Ga0126312, IMG submission 92537) | Serpentine soil microbial communities from UC McLaughlin Reserve, CA, USA - Plot104A | ecosystem: Environmental > Terrestrial > Soil > Grasslands | place: USA: UC McLaughlin Reserve, Lake County...
ACGACCTGGGCACCGACGAGCAGGTCGCAGGTCAGCCCGAGCTTGCGCTCGAGCCAGCCCGAGCCGCTGCCGACGGCGAGGCCGCCGACGCCGGTGTTGGAGACGCGCCCGCCGGTCACGGCGAGCGCGTGGTCCTCCGCCGCGGCGTCCAGCTCGCCCCAGATCGTGCCGCCCTGGGCGCGGACGAGGCGGGAACCGGGGTCGACCTCCACCGCGTTCATCGGACGCAGATCGAGCACCACGCCGTCGTCGACGCTCGAGAACCCGCCCGTCGAGTGCCCGCCGCAGCGCGCCGCCAGCGGCAGCTCGTGCTCGCGCGCGAATGCGATCGCCGCGACGACGTCGCCGGCGCCGGCGCAGTGGGCGATCACCGCCGGGCGCTTGTCGACGCGGCCGTTGAAGACCTTGCGGGCCTGCTCGTAGTCGGTGTCGCCCGCGACGACGACCTTGCCTTCCATGGTGGCGCGCAGCCCGTTGGCCGCCGCGGCCGTTGCAGCTTCCATTCTTTCTCCTGTCGTTGTGCCTCGCCCGCCTGCGCCGATCCTGGGCGATGGGATCACCCGATTCAAGGAGGATTCGGTATGTCTCAGCCGCCGACCTTGAGGTAGAGCTTGTCGCTCTGGGGCTTGTTGTCGCTCTGGAACTTCGCCCGCACCGAGTAGGAGCCCGACTCGGGCACCGGGAGCTCGCCGGAGAACTTGCCGCCGGGCTGGCCGACGATCTTCTGCTCGCCTGCCACGTCCTGGAAGTCGCCGCCGGGGGCGCAGCGCTTGAGCTTGACCTTGACCTTCCAGCGCCCGTCCGGAGCGGGGCTGACCGTACCCGAATAGGGGACGCGTACGGGCGCCTTCGAGTAGAGCTGGAACGGCTCGGTCTTGCCGCAGGCGGTGGCGTTGACGTTACGGGTCGAGCCGCCGATTTGGAGGGTGATCTTGCGGTCGGTGCCCCCGCCGCAACCGGGCAGGGCGACGAGCGCGGCCGCCGCCGCCAGTGCGATCCTCTGCCTTCCCATCGCGGCGAGCCTATAGCCTCGCGCGCCCGTGCCGCTGACCATGCATCACCAGGCGCTCTACGCTTCCTTCGACCGCTTTCCCTCCCGCAAGGGCAGTGCCGTGCACATCGACCGTTTCGCGCGGACCCTCTTTGCGCGCGCCGGCGGGGGCCTGCTCTACGTGCTCGGCGGCGACGCCCTCCCGCCCTACCAGCGCGAGGGCGAAGTCGAGGTCGTGCGCTACTCGCGCGCGAGCGAGAACTACCTCGAGCGCGCGCTCGGGTTCTCCGCTCGCCTCGAGGCGCTCGTCGATGCCGAGGGTGCCTCGATCCGCGTCGCCCACTTCCGCGATCCCTGGAGCGGGATGGCGGTGGTGGAACGCGACCTGGTCCGCGTCTACGAGGTCAACGGGCTGCCGTCGGTCGAGCTGCCCTACCTCCATCCCCGCATCCCGCCGGGCACGCTCGAGCGCATCGCCGAGGTCGAGCAGCGCTGCCTGGACGCGGCGCACGCCGTCGTCGTGCCCTCGCCGGTGATCGCCGCGGCGCTGCGGCGTCGCGGGGTGACGCCCGAGCGGCTGCATGTGATCCCCAACGGGGCCGACCTCCCCGCCGCCACGCCCCGACCCCCCGACGCGCCGCACCGCTACCTGCTGTACTTCGGCGCCCTGCAGCCGTGGCAAGGGCTCGACACCGCCCTGCGCGCGCTTGCGCGGCTTGGCGATCTCGACGACCTCCACCTCGTCGTCTGCGCCTCGGTGCACCGCCGCAAGGCCAAGCCGTACCGCAAGCTCGCGGCCCGCCTCGGGGTCGCCGACCGCGTGCACTGGCGCTTCGCGCTGCCCGAGCACGAGCTCGCGCCCTGGCGCGAGCACGCCCTGGCCTCGCTCGCGCCCCTGCGCGACTGCGCCCGCAACGTCGCCCAGGGCTGCGCGCCGCTCAAGGTGCTCGAGTCGATGGCGTCGGGCGTGCCGGTGCTGGCCTCCGACCTGCCGGTGGTGCGCGAGCTGATGCAGGACGGGAGGCAGGGGCTGCTGGTGCCGCCGGACCGTCCGGGCGAGCTCGCGCGCGCGGTGCGCACGCTGCTCGACTTCCCGGAGCGTTTGGCAGCCATGGGCGCCGCCGGCCGGGCCCGGGTGGAGGAGCGCTTCACGTGGTCGGCGGCGGTCGCCGCGCTCGATGACCTCTACGCCACCCTCGAACCTGGTTGGATTGGCGCCGTGCCCGAGGGGAGCCTGACCTGAGCTCGATCCGCAGCAGCTTCCGCTCGCTCCAGCCCGAGCAGCAGCAGCTCCTGCAGACCAAGCAGGTCGACGCGACGCGCACGGCGTCGGACTGGGTCAAGCTGCTGGCCCCCCTCGCCACCTACGACGCGGAGGCCGACCGCCTGCGCAGCCGCCTTGGCGGGTGGATGCTCGGCATCGGGATCGCCGGGTTCATCCTCGCGATCATCGGCGTCGCGATCGTCCCCATCGCGGGAGCGGCGATCGCGGTCGCGGTCATCGTCGCGCTGATCGCGCTGTATCCGAACTACCGGTTCACGAAGAGGCTCGACGTCAACCGCACGCCGCTCGAGTTCATCACGGGGGTGGCGCCGATCCTGCGCGAGGACTGCGGCGACGACGGCGCGCTGCACCTGCGGCTCGACATGCGGGGCCCGCTGCTGAAGGAGAAGCAGACCGGCGTCAGCCAGCCCTACTCGCGGGGCCGCTATTACCGGATCGTCGACACCTACTACATGGACCCGTGGTGTGCGGGCGGGGCGGCGTTCGTGGACGGCACCCAGGTGCAGTGGATCGCGACCGACTACGTGCGCTCCCAGCGCAAGACCAAGCGCAACCCGCGCGGAAAGGTCAAGACGAAGACCAAGAACAAGAAGCGGACCGAGGTCGATGTCACCGTCACCTTCCGCGACAAGCTCTACGACAAGGCGCCGCAGGTGGCCGGCCCCGACCGGCAGCTGCGCAAGGACAAGGTCAAGGACGACCAGTCCAAGACGGTGGTCCGGGTGCGGCGGACGATCAAGTCGCCGAATGCGGCGACGCCGCTCGACCCCCGCCACCTCGTCGACCTGATCGCGGCAGGATATGAGCGCGTCCGGCCGACCCGCCGGAAGAAGCTGGTGGGCTGAGCGAGTGACCACGCTCGACGTCTGCGCATGCAAGCGGGGCTTCTTCACGCTCCGCGACTGCGGCAACCCCGCCACGACCTCGTGCCAGCTGTGCACCCGCCGGGTCTGCGACGAGCACCTGGCGCCGCGCGTGGACACCCGCGTATGCGTCGAGTGCGCGGCCAAGCAGGAGGAGGGCCAGCGACCGGGCGCGGCCCAGCAGGCACAGCCGCCCGGCCAGCAGTCGGCGGTGACTGGCCGCCCGGCCGTCGAGGACGAAGACGCGATCCTCTCCCGCGACTACCCCTACCGCTACCGCCGTAGCTACTACAGCGACTGGGGCTACTACCCGTGGTGGTGGGGCACCTACGACCCGTACTACAACGACTACGGGTACCGCTACTTCGACGACGACGATGACGACGACGGAGGCGGGTTCGGGGATTCGTGACGTCCGCCCCCTCTGGCTGACCGAGACCTACCCCCCATCGCGCGGGGGCATGGCCGAGTCGTGCGACCGGATCGTGCGGTCGCTGCGCGCCGCCGGCGTGCCGGTCGACGTCGGGCATCTCGTGCGCCGGCTCGGAGCGACCGCCCGCTTCGAGCAGCAGCACGGCGGGCGTTACTGGGCGTGGCCGATCGAGGACGACCCCGCCCATGCGCTGAACCTCGCGTGGAACGAGCTCGAGCGCGAAGCGGGCGAGCCGGCGACCTTCACGCACGTCGTCGCGTTCGGCGGGTACCTCCCATTGCTCGCCGGTCCGATCTTCGCCGCCTGGCTCGGCGTGCCCCTGGTCACCCTGATCCGCGGCAACGACTTCGACGCCAACTTGTTCACCCCGCGTCGCCGCGACGTGCTCGCCGACGCGCTCCAGCGCTCCGCCCTGGTGTGTGCGGTGGCGCAGGACAAGGTCGACCGCATCGCGGCGCTGCACCCCGGCCGGCGGGTGGTGCGCGTGCCCAACGGGATCGACCTCGACCGCTTCGCCGCGCTGCCCTCCGACCACGCGCGCGCCGAGCAATGGCGCGCGGCGCACGCACCCGCGGGCCGTCGCGTGCTCGGCCTCTTCGGGCAGCTCAAGCGCAAGAAGGGCGGGGCGTTCTTCCTCGACGCGCTGCGCCGGTCCGGGCGGGCGCAGGACGTGCACGTGCTGCTGTCGGGCTGGATCGATCCCGACATGGAGGCGTGGCTGGCCGAGCACGGCGACGCCATCAGCGTCACCGTCGAGCCGTTCGCCGACCGCTACGAGCTCATCCACCGCTTCCTGGCCTGCCACGCCGTCGTGCTGCCGAGCTTCTACGACGGCATGCCCAACGTCATGGCCGAGGCGGCCGCCCTGGGGATCCCGCTGATCGCGTCGCGGGTGGGAGGAATGGCCGACTGGCTCGAGGACGACCGCACGGCACTGCTGTTCGAGGCCGGCGACGAGAGCGGCTGCGGCTGGGCGATCGAGCGTGCGGTGGCATGGCCGGAGGAGCGGCTGCGGGCGCTGGGCGCGGCGGCGCGCGACATGGCCGAGCGCGAGCTCGACCAGCGCACGGAAGCGGAGCGCTACGCGGAGCTGCTGCGCGAGACGCTCCCGGCGGCGAGCCCGAGACCGCTTCGCGCCGTGCGGTGATCGTCTACTACGCCATCGGGGGCGGGCTCGGCCACCTCGTCCGCGCACGCGCCGTGCTGCACACGCTCGGCGTGTCCGATGCCGTCCTCGTGACCGCATCGCCCTTCGCGAACGACGCCCGCGTGACCGGCGAGGTTCCGGTGATCGAGGTGCCGCCTTCACTCGACGGCGACCGCGCCGGCCTGCGGAGCTGGTTTGCCGGCCTGGTCGCTGGCGAGCGGCCCGAGCGCGTCATCGTCGACGCCTTCCCAGCGGGCGTGCTCGGCGAGCTGGTCGAGCTCGAGGTGCCGGTGGATCACGTCGCGCGGTTGCTGCGCTGGCCGAAGTACGCGCGCCGCCTCGACCGGCCGTTGCCGCGGATCGAGACGACGTTCGTGCTCGAACCGCTCCACCCCGACCACCTGGCGGCGCTCCAAGGCGCTTCGGACCGCCTCGAACCCCTCGCCCTCTTCGACCCACCGGAGGAGGCGCGCCACGATGCCGCCGGCGCCGCCCTCGTCGTCCACGCCGGTCCCGACCACGAGGTCGATGCGCTCCTCGCGCTGGCCCGCACCACCGGTCACCGCGTCCGCGTCGCCCGCCCCGGCGGCCCCGATCTCGACGTCCACCCGGCTTCCGCGCTGTTTTCGAGCGCCGCGGCGATCGTCACCGCGGCGGGCTTCAACGCGATGCGCCAGGCCGCGGCGTTCCGCGATCGGCACGCGTTCGTGCCCTTCCCGCGACCGCTCGATGATCAGTTCGCGAGGGCTACGAGGATCGTCGCGCACCCGCACGCGACTCACCGAAGGTCGACTGAGTCAGCCTGCGGCTGACGGAGTCGACACTCGGCCGCTGCGCCGTCGGTCACGAGGCCGGATCCGCGTGGGCCACGGGCTCGGCATCGCCGGCGCGGTGGCTCCAGGCCATCCAGCCGTACAGCGACGTGCCCGCCACCTCGGCCGCCACGTAGCGCCCGGTCACCGCGCCGTTGACGGCGCCCTGCGCGTCATAGGCCGGCAGTTCGATCGGCGCGACCGCGCACGGCCACACGATCTGGCCCTCGCGCAGCAGCGCCCGCACCATCCCGCCGCCGCGGGCGTCGAGGAAGCTCCACACCAGATAGGAGTAGTGCACGTCGTGGCGGTCGCCCTGGTCGGCGCCCGGATCGCCATAGTGCAGCCACTTGGCGCCGGCGTTCGTGCCCGCGCGCGTGTCCTGCGGACGCTTGTAGTGCAGGTCGGCCGGGATCGAGCGCACACGCACCACGTGCGCCCTCAGGATCCCGTCGGGCTTGAACGCCTCCCCGCGCCCGCCGCCGCTCGGTACCGGCGCGCCCGGGTCGGCGGCGAGATCGGCCACCGCCACGTGCCCGTACTTGACGTTCTGGGCATCGACGAACCCGTTGCCGCCGCGCGCGAAGACGAGCTCGCCGGCGGGCGAGGTTAGGCGCTCGTGGTAATCGAGCCGGACGCTCCCGTCCTCGCCGCGCCCGTCCCGGTAGGCGAGCTGCGACGCCGCGAGCGCGAACCCGGTGGGCTCCCCGTCGGGGTAGCGAAGCGCGATCGGGTCGGTCGCCGGAGGCACGTAGACGTCGGCGTGCCGCTGCCCGTCGGCGTTGACGCGGGGGCCGAAGAGGGACACGCCCCCAGCCTAGGCGCGCCCCCGCGAGGGACCCATCCCCGCATTCTGGCCGCCGGACGGGTAGAACCCGGGACGTGCCGTCCGAGAACCTCGAGCGCTACCGCGCCAAGCGCGACTTCGAGAAGACCCGTGAGCCGAGCGGCAAACGCCGGGGCCGGCGCGCCCGCAAGCGGCGCGAGCCGATCTTCGTCGTCCAGAAGCACGCCGCCCGCAACCTCCACTACGACTTCCGTCTCGAGGTCGACGGCGTCCTGAAGTCGTGGGCGGTGCCGAGGGGCCCGTCGACCGATCCCCGCGAGAAGCGCCTCGCCGTCGAGGTCGAGGACCACCCGCTCGACTACGCCGACTTCGAGGGCGCGATCGGCGAGGGCAACTACGGCGCCGGTGCCGTCATCGTGTGGGACACCGGGCCGTACGAGAGCGAGGAGCCGATGGAGGAGGCGCTTGACCGCGGCCACGTCACCGTGCACCTGTACGGCCACAAGCTCTCCGGCGGCTACCTGCTCCAGCGCACCCGCAGGGTCGCCGGCAAGCAGCAGTGGCTGCTCATCAAGCGTCGCGACGAGGGAGCCGACGCCCGCCGCAACCCGACCTCCACGCAGCCCGAGTCCGTGCTCAGTGGTCGGACCGTCGAAGAGGTCGCGGCCGGGTGAGCGCCGACCCGTTCGGCGCCCTGCGCCCGCAGGAGCGCGAGCTGCTGCGCGAGGCGCCCACGCCCGGGTTCAGCCCGCCGATGAAGGCGACGCTGACCGACGAGCGCTTCTCGGACCCGAACTGGATCTTCGAGCGCAAGCTCGACGGCATCCGCTGCCTGGCGATCCGCGGCGACGACGGCGTCACCCTGTGGTCGCGCAACGACCTGCTGCAGAACGCGCGCTACCCCGAGCTGGTCGACGCGCTCAACGCCGAGGTCCAGCGCGACTTCGTCGTCGACGGCGAGGTCGTCGCGTTCAGCGGCGCGCGCACCGACTTCGGCAAGCTCGTGCAGCGCCACCGCCTCGGCCCCCAGCGCGTGCGCGTCTTCTACTACGTCTTCGACGTGCTCCACCTCGCCGGCCGCGACACCACGCATCTGCCCCAACGCGCGCGCAAGGCGGTGCTCAAGCGCGCGCTGCGCTTCCACGGCAACGTCCGCTTCACCCCGCACCGCAACGCCGACGGCCAGGACTACTACCGCCACGCGTGCTCCCACGGCTGGGAGGGACTGATCGCCAAGCGCGCCGATGCCCCGTACGTCCATGGCCGCAGCCGGGACTGGCTGAAGCTCAAGTGCTCGGCCGAGCAGGAGCTCGTCGTCGGCGGCTTCACGGCGCCGAAGGGCAGCCGCACGATTCTCGGCGCCCTCCTCGTCGGCTACTACGAGGGCAAGCGCCTGCGCTACGCCGGAAAGGTCGGTACGGGCTTCACGCGCGCGACGCTCGAGGAGCTGCAGGAGCGGCTCGAGCCGTTGCGGCGCGACGCGTCGCCGTTCGCGGACGCGGTCAAGGAGCGCGCCGTCACCTGGGTCAGGCCCGAGCTCGTCGCCCAGGTCGGCTTCAGCGAGTGGACCGGCGACGGGCGCCTGCGCCACCCCCGGTTCGTCGGGCTGAGAGAGGACAAACCGGCTCGGGAGGTGGTGCGGGAATGAAGCGCACGGCCGAGATCCGCTGCGGTCGCCGAACGGTCGAGATCTCCAACCCAGACAAGGTCCTGTGGCCCGACGCCGGGATCACCAAGCTCGACCTCGCCGCCTACTACGCGCGCGTGGCCGAGTACATGTTCCCCCACGTCAAGGACCGTCCGATGAACCTGCACAACTTCCCGCAGGGCGTCGCGGGCAAGGGGTTCTTCCTGCAGGACATCCCCGACCACTTCCCCGAGTGGATCGCCCGCGTCACCGTGCCCAAGCGAGGTGGCACCGTCACCCATGCCGTGGCGAAGGAGCCCGCGACCCTGCCCTACCTCGCCGGGCAGAACTGCATCACGCCGCACCTGTGGTCCAGCCGCGTCGACATGCTCGACCGCCCCGACCACATGGTCGTCGATCTCGACCCCTCCGGCGGCCCCTTTCACGAGATCCGCGCCGCCGCACGCGCGGCCGGCGACCTGCTGCGCGCCAAGGGCCTGCACCCGTTCGCCATGACCACGGGCTCGCGCGGCATCCACGTCCTCGTGCCCCTGCGGCGCACCGCCGACTACGACCGCGTGCGCGCATTTGCGCGCACCCTGGCCGAGGAGCTCGTCGACGAGCACCCGCACAAGCTCACGCTCGAGCACCGGATCGAGAACCGCGGCGATCGCATCTACGTCGACGTGCTGCGCAACGCGAAGGTCCACACGGTCGCCGCCCCGTACGCCTCGCGCCCCAAGCCCGGCGCCCCGGTCGCGACGCCCCTGCACTGGGACGAGCTCGGCGATCGGCGCCTCACCCCGGACCGCTGGAGCATCAAGACGCTGTTCAAGCGGCTCGACGCCATCGGCGGCGATCCCTGGGCCGAGCTCCGCCGCCACGCGCGCGCGCTGCCGCGCTAGCCTGCGCCGCCATGGCCGTCGAGGCCCTCCCCGCCGAGCTCGCCCGCGACCTGCCCGAGGTCGCCGGCGTCCGCCATCGCCTCGTCGACGTGCAGGGCGTGCGCCTCCATGTCGCCGAGGCCGGCGCGGGCGCTCCGATCGTCCTCCAGCACGGCTGGCCCCAGCACTGGTACGCGTGGCGCCACGTCATCCCCGAGCTCGCGCGCACGCGCCGGGTGATCGTGCCCGACCTGCGCGGCATGGGCTGGAGCGAGGCGCCGCCCGGTCGTTACGAGAAGGAGACCTTCGCCGCCGACCTGGTCGCCTTGCTCGACGCGCTCGAGCTCGAACAGGTCGACCTCGTCGGGCACGACTGGGGCGCCTTCGCCGGCTTCCTCGCCTGCCTGCACGCGCCCGGCCGCTTCCGCCGCTACCTCGCCCTCGGCATCACCCACCCGTGGCCCAAGCCCGACCCGATCGGGCTCCTGCTGCGACTGCCGAGTCTCAGCTACCAGTTCGTCCTGGCCACACCGCTGCTGGGCGAGCTCGTGCTGATGGGCTCGACGCTGCCGCTCGAGCGCGGGCTGGCCCAGTCGGCGGGTCGCCCGATCGAGCCCGACGCGCTGCGCTCCTATGCGAAGCGGCAGCGGGACCGGGCGCGGGCGTCGGCCACCAGCGCGCTGTACCGGACCTTCCTCCTGCGCGAGCTGCCGGCGCTCGCCCAGGGGCGCTACGGCTCGCGGCGGCTGATCGTGCCGACCCTGCTGCTCGTGGGCTCCGAGGACCCGGTGGTCAAGGTCGCCAACCTCGGCGGCTACGAGGACCACGCCGACGACATGGCGGTGTCCGAGCTGCGCGGCGTCGGGCACTGGATCGCCGACGAGGCGCCGGACGAGCTGCTCGAGCAGATCCGCGCGTTCATGGGCGAGCCGGTCGGCGCATCGGACGACGGCGCGGGCGCCGACGCCTACCTGCACCCCGAGCGCGAGCACGTCGACGAGGGGCTCGAGACAGTCGTAGAGTCGGCCGATGCGGAGGCCGCGGAGGGCGCCGGCGCCGAGGTCCACGTCCGGGAGCCGTGGGAGGGCTACGACGGCATGCGCGTGCCCGAGATCCGTGAGCGCCTGCGGGATGCCTCGCCGGAGCAGCACGCGCTCGTGCGTCTGTACGAGGCGGCGCACAAGAACCGCACCGGCGTCCTGCGCGCCGTCGGCGATGCCTGACCACGGCGCGCCGATCTCCTACCTCGTGCTCCAGCCGGGAACGCCCTGCTTCACCGTCGACGACCGGCCGGTCGGCACGGTCAAGCGGATCCTGGCCGACGAGGAGAACGACATCTACGACGGGCTGATCCTCGACACCGACGACGGCGAGCGCTTCGTCGACGCCGAACACGCCTGCGACCTGTACGAGAACGGCGTCGTGCTGACCCTGACCGCCGATCAGCTCCACTACCTCCCCGACCCGACCGCCAATCCCGCCACCATGGGCGTCACTCCCGACGACACGGTCAAGCACGGGCTGGGCGAGGAGCTCGGCGACACGCTGCGCCGGGCCTGGGACCGGATCTCCGGCAACTACTAGAGTCGGCAAATGCCCGAACATGTCGTGATCGCCGGCGGTGGCTTCGGCGGGCTGTATGCCGCCCGCCGGGTGCTCAAGGTCGTGCCGCCGCAGAGCGTGAAGGTCACGCTCGTCAACAACCGCAACTTCCTCCTCTACGCGCCGCTGCTGCCGGCCGCCGCCGGGGGGACGGTCGAGCCGCGCCACGTCGTGGTCCCGCTGCGCGAGGGGCTCGGCCACGGCGAGCTGCGCCTGGGCGACATCACCGGCGCCGACCCCACCAAGCACGAGCTGTACCTCCGCAGCGAGCACCAGGGCGACGAGACCATCGGCTACGACCGCCTGATCGTCGCGCTCGGCTCGGTCGCGCGGATGCTGCCGATCGACGGGCTGGAGGAGCGCGCGATCGGCTTCAAGACCCTCGGCGACGGCCTGGCGCTGCGCGACCACGTCATCGAGTGCCTCGAGGCGGCCGAGGTGGCCGACGACCCCGACGAGCGCGCCGCCTGGCTGACCTTCCTGTTCACCGGCGGCGGCTACACCGGCGTGGAGGGAATCGCCGAGCTGCAGGAGCTCGCCATGAACGTCATCGACCTCTACCCGCGCTGCGCCGCGGCCGGCATGCGCTGGGTGCTCGTCGAGGGCGAAGAGCGCATCATGCGCGAGGTGCCGGCCTCGCTGGCCGAGTTCACCCGCCGTGAGCTCGAGGCCCGCGGGATCGAGGTCCGCACGGGCGTGCACGTCGACGCGGTCGGCGAGACCGACGTCCACCTCACCGACGGCACGACGATCGCCAGCCGCACGCTGGCGTGGACGGCGGGGATCATGGCCGCGCCGATCGTCGGCAAGCTCGGCCTGCCCACCGACCACCACGGCCGCATCCCCACCGACGCCCACATGCGCGTGCCGGGCTTCGACGACGTGTGGGCGGTCGGCGACGCCGCCGCCGTGCCCGACCCGGCCAACCCCGGCTCGCCGTGCCCGCAGACCGCCCAGCACGCGATGCGCCAGGGCCGGCTGGTCGCCGACAACGTGGCGTCGACGTTCGGGCGCGGCCGCTCCAAGCCGTTCACCTACAAGACCATGGGCATGGTCGTCGACCTCGGGCGCCACAACGCCGTCGCCTCCCTGCTCGGCGTCAAGGTCCGCGGGCGCCCGGCGTTCCTCGTCGCGCGCGCCTACCACCTTGCCGCGCTCCCGGGCTGGGGCGGCCGCCGCATCCGCATCGCCGGCGACTGGCTGTTCGCGAACCTGTTCCGGCTCGACTCGTCCGAGTGGGGCGTGACCGACTCGCGTCCCACGCCGCTCGGCACCGCGGCGCCGGAGGAGGCCTAGTGACCCGAGCGCGCTACTAGACCACGGCGGGCGCGGCGTCCGCAACCGGTTCGGGCGCCGGCCGCCGCTGCGTGACGACGATGCGTGCGCCGTCGCGCGGCACGATCGTGATGCCGCGCCGCTCCATGCGCGCCGGGCGCGGCGAGGCCGGGCGGATGTCGCAGCGCTCGAGCACCGTGCGGATGACCGTCGCCATCTCGAAGGTGGCAAACGCCGCGCCCAGGCAGCGGCGCGTGCCGCCGCCGAACGGGATCCACGTGTAGGTGTCCGGCGCGTCCTCGGACAGGAACCGCTCGGGCCGGAACTCCTGGGGATTCGGGTAGCGGTCGCCGCGCCGGTGGATGAGCGCGATCGACGGGTTGATCTCGACGCCGTCGGGGATCTCCCAGCCGTCGAGCTCGAACGAGCCCCCACGGACCACCCGCCCGACGCCCGGGATCACCGGCCGGATGCGCAGGGTCTCCTTGACCACGGCATCGACGTAGTCGTCCTCGCCAGCGGCAAGCGACGCGCGCAGCCGCTCGAGCACCTGCGGATGGTGGGCGAGCAGGTCGAACGCCCAGGCAAGGCCGGTGGCGGTGGTCTCGTGGCCGGCGACGAGCAGGGTCACGAGCTCGTCGCGCAGCTCCTGGTCGGTCAGCGGCCGGCCGTCCTCGTCGCGCGCCTGCATCAGGAGCGAGAAGACGTCCTCGCGCTGGTCCAGGTCGGTGGCGTCACGCCGGCGCGCGATCTCGTCGAAGATCAGCTCGTCGGCCGCGGCCCTGCGGCGCGCGAACTCAGCGAAGCGGCCGCGCTGCCGGCGCCCGCTGAAGGCGAGGATGAGCACGCCGAGCCGGCGCGAGACCGGCATGATCATCGCCCGCAGCCGGCGCTTGAGCTCGGCCAGCCGCTCCCCCTCCTCGACGCCGAAGACGGCGCGCGTGATCACGTCGAGGGTGAGGGCCTGCATCGACGGCATCACCGCGAACGGCTCGCCAATCGGCCACCCGCCGATCTCGCGGTCGGCCGCCTCGCGCATCACGCGCTCGTAGGCGCGCATGCGCCGGCCGTGGAACGGGGGCAGCATGAGCTTGCGCTGCCGCAGGTGCTCGGCCCCGTCGAGCAGGAGCAGCGAGCGCTGGCCCAGGATGGTGCCCAGCAGCGCGTTGGCCTCGCCCGCGCGCAGGCGGTCGGGCGGCGCGCGGAAGACCAGCTTGACGAGGTCGGGGTCGAACACCATCACGAAGCCGGAGTCGAACGAGGTCGAGAAGGTCACGACATCGCCGTAGCGCCGGCGCATCGCGTCGATGAACTGGACCGGCGCGAGGATGAACCCGAGCGTCTGGACCAGGGCGGGGAGCTTGGGGCCTGGCGGCAGCGCGACCGCAGTCACCGCTCTATGGTGGCAGGCGGCTCGATCTCGCCGGTCAGCTCCGCGTGCTGGAGCGCCTGCTCCTCGGCTTCGCGCGCCCGCAGCGGCTTGACCCGCAGCTCGTCGACGAGGATCACGGTGAGCGAGAGCAGCGGAACGCTGATGAACAGGCCGATCACGCCGAACAGCGCCGCCATCGCGACGACGCCGATCGCCAGCACCGCCGGGTGGACGTTGACCGCGCGCGACATGATCAGCGGGTAGAGCACGTTGCCCTCGAACTGGTTGACGACGACGTAGACCAGCAGCACCAGCAGCGCCTTGCCGGGTGAGTCCTGGAGGGCGAACAGGATCGGCGGGATCGCGCTGATGATCGAGCCGTAGTTCGGGATGACCGTCAACAGGGCGCTGAGGACGGCGAAGGTCAGCGCGAACTCCAGGCCGACGATCTCCATCCCCACCCAGAGCAGGAACCCGAGCACGATCCCGTCGACGATCACCCCGCCGAGCCACGCCAGCCAGGCCGAGCGGATCCGTTCGAGCGCCCGCGCGACCTTGGGCTGCTCGCTCGAGGGGAACAGCGCCAGCAGGCCGCGCACGAGCGGGCCGGGGTTCGTGGCCATGAACACGGCGTTGACGATCACGATCAGGAACAGCACGACCGAGCCGAGGATCGAGAAGCCCACGTCGGTGACCGGCCCTAGCAGCTGCTCTGGGTGGTCGCGGAAGCGGTTGACGAACTCCCGGACCGCGTCGCCCGCGTTCTTGGTGTGGATCCCGATGTCGGCGAGCGACCGTTGGGCCTCGTTGACCGCGGTCGGCAGCTGATCGACGACCGACGCGACCTGGTCCACGAGCGGAGGCAGGATGATCGCGAGGAGCAGCGCGGCCGCGGCGGCGATCCCGAGCAGCGTGAGGAGAACGCCGGCCACGCGCGGGACATGCGCCTTGTGCTGCAGGAAGGTCGCGCACTTCGACAGCGGGATCGCGAGGAGGATCGCGACCACGACGGCGAGCACGATCGACAGCAGCGTGTCGAGCAGCAGCACGGCGCCGACCACGGCGACGCCGAACAGGACCACGCGGTAGAGGTCCTGGACCCGGATCGGACGCGACTCGCCCGGCGGCACACCTCGACGGTACCCCCCGGAGGCGCTGGATGGCTGATTCCGCGGCCGCGTGTGCGCGGGGGGCGCGGGAGCAAGCCGGGCTATTGAGAGTCGCCCAGAGCCCGCCCGAAGCCAATGTCAGCCATTGGCGAGCCCGATGACCCCGATCCGGCGCAGCTAGCCGCGCGTCATCCGCGTGCGCGGGGTCGTGGGATCAGCCATCGGGGTCAGGACGTGACGCGAAGCTC
>Ga0126312_10001726_pt1 | contig 14433 bp, 13 predicted proteins | sample Plot104A_FD_92537 | JGI IMG/M metagenome (GOLD analysis project Ga0126312, IMG submission 92537) | Serpentine soil microbial communities from UC McLaughlin Reserve, CA, USA - Plot104A | ecosystem: Environmental > Terrestrial > Soil > Grasslands | place: USA: UC McLaughlin Reserve, Lake County...
CAGCCGGTTCCGTGTGTTTTGCGCCGTCAACCTGCCGCACGCGATGCCGGCGATCTTCTCCGGCCTGAAGGTCTCGATAACGCTGGCGGTAGTCGGCGCCGTGGTCGGTGAATTTGTCGGCTCCAATTCCGGCATCGGCTATGTGCTGCAACGCTCGATCGGCACGTTCGATCTGCCGACCATGTTCGCCGCGCTGGTGATTCTGGCGCTGCTCGGCGTCGTCTTGTTCTGGATCGTCGACCGAATCGAACGCTTCGTCATTCCCTGGCATGTCAGCCAGCGCGAGGACATCATTTTCGCCTCGTGAGGGGTGGACAAAAAAACGGCCCGCCGAGGCCGCGCAAACACGAATGGGAGGAAGATCATGATGAAATGGATTTTGGCTGTCGCGGCGACGCTGGCCTTGACGGCTTCGGCTTCTGCCGCGGACAAGGTCGTGCTGATGCTAAACTGGTACGTCTATGGCGAGCACGCGCCGTTCTATTTCGGCAAGGCCAAGGGCATCTACGCGGCTGAAAATATCGACCTGGAAATCCAGGAAGGCCGCGGCTCGGCGGCGACGACGCAAGCCGTGGCGGCCAAGACCGCCGACTTCGGCTATGTCGATGTCCCCACCATGATGCGCGCCGCGGTGAAGGGCGCGCCTGTGGTTGCCACCGGCGTGCTGCTGCAGACCAGCCCGATGTCGGCGATGGGCTTTGTCGAGAAGAACATCAGGAAGCCCGAGGACATCAAGGGCAAGACGGTAGCGATCACGCCGGCGGATTCGATGACGCAAATCTGGCCGCTGTTTTTGAAGAAGACCGGCCTGAAGGAGAGCGACTTCCAGACGGTCGCCGGTGACGGTCAGACCAAGCTCAACGCCGTCATCAACGGCCAGGCCGATCTCTTGCTCGGCTACGTCATGGATCAGTCGATGAAGATCAAGGACGCCACCGGCAAGGACGTCTACCCGATCAAGTTCGCCGACTACGGCATCAACATGGTCTCGTCAGGCGTCGTCGCCAACACCGATTACGTCAAGGCAAATGCCGATCTCGTCAAGCGCTTCATGTCGGCGACCACCAAGGCCGTCGAAGCCGCCGAGAAGGAGCCGAAGGCCGCCGCGCAATCGATCCTCGATGCCAACCCGAAGGGCGGCAAGATCGATACGCTGACGCAGGGCTTTGAGCTGACGGTCCCGCTGTATCGCACGGCCGATACCAAGGGCAAGCGGCCGTTCCAGGTCACTGACCAGAATATGAACGACACCGTCGGCCTGCTGGTTGAGTACGGCGGGCTCGATGCCAAGGCCAAGGAAAACCCGAAGGCGTTTTACACCAACGACTATCTGCCGAAGTAGATGAACGCAGCGACCAAATCAGCGGCCAGCCAGCCGGGCGCGCATCTGCGCCTGGTGTTGGATCCCGCCGCCAGCGGCACGCCGGGCATCAAGCTTTCCGGCGTGTCAAAGACCTATCGGGCGCGCGACGGCGATGTGCCGTCGCTGCGGCCGCTGGACTTTCATATCAACGAAGGCGAGTTCTTTGTCGTGGTCGGCCCGTCCGGCTGCGGCAAGTCCACGCTCTTGAAGATGATCTCCGGGCTGCTGGCGCCCTCGACCGGCGAAATCTTGGTCGAAGGCGAACAGGTGACAAAGCCGCACGGCAATGTCGGCATCGTGTTCCAGAATTCGCTGCTGCTGCCGTGGCGCAACATCCTTGCCAACGTGATGCTGCCGATCGACATGAAAAAGCTGTCGCGCGAAAAATATCTGCCGCGCGCCAAGGATCTCTTGAAACTGGTCGGTCTCGAAGGCTTTGAGAAAAAGCTGCCGTGGCAGCTTTCCGGCGGCATGCAGCAGCGCGCCTCGATCTGCCGCGCGCTGGTGCACGATCCCAAAATCATGCTGATGGATGAGCCGTTCGGCGCGCTCGACGCCATGACACGCGAGCGCATGAACGTGGAGCTGATGCGGATCCAGCGCGAGACCGGCAAGACGGTGCTCCTGATCACGCATTCGATTCCCGAAGCGGTGTTCCTCGCCGACCGCGTGCTTGTGATGACCGAGCGGCCCGGCGCGATCGCGGCGATCTACGACGTGCCGCTGCCGCGCCCGCGCTCGCTCGATGCGATGGCTGATCCGGTGTTCACCGACCTGGTGCAGCGCATCCGAAAACATTTTTTCACCCAAAGCTCGCTGAATTGAGGTTGATCAATGCCGCCACGTCTGGCCGTGCGCGATATCGCATTCTATGAACGACCGGTCGCCTTCGCCCGGCCGTTCCGGTTTGGCGCGGTTGTCATCAACGCGACGCCGCAGGCGTTTGTGCGCGTAGAGATCGAGGTCGAGGGAGAAGGGACCGCAACCGGCGCCGGCGCCGAGTTTCTTGTGCCGAAATGGTTTGACAAGCGGCCGCAGCTTTCGCCGGACGAAACGGTGGCGGAGTTGCGGCGCTCGCTGCTGATCGCGCGCGAACTCTATCTCGCCCGCTCCGGCTTCGACACCGCTTTCGGCCTGCACGCCGCCTGCATCGGCGCGCAGGTCGAGGCCTGCGCGCGGGAAGACATCCCGCCGCTCGCTGCGGCTTACGGCCCGGCCGAGATCGACAAGGCGATCCTGGACGCGCTGCTGCGCCGTACGCAGACGAATTTCTTCGACGGCATGGCGGGCAATATTGCCGGCGTCGATGCGCGGCTGTCGCGCGATCTCGGCGATGACGACGTCGCGCAATTCCTTTCCGCCCGGCGGCGGCTCGATCGCGTCGCGATCCGGCACACTGTGGGCCTCGACGACCGGATCGAAGGCGAGGGCGGCGTCGCCGACACAAAGGAAAATGCCGGCGCACGCTATTTCAAGCTCAAGCTTAACGGCGATCCCGCGCATGACACCGACCGCTTGATCCGGATTGGCAGGGAGCTCATCACGCTGCCATATGATTACCGCGTCACGCTGGACGCCAACGAGCAATATGCCGACCTCGCAGCGCTGGGCACCCTAGTCGACCGCCTCGACCGCGACAGTGCACTGAAGCCGATCGCGGCGAAGCTGCTCTATATCGAGCAGCCGATGCCGCGCGACATCACAAGAGCCTCACCGCTGGGCGCGCTCGCCGGTCGCGGCTTCATCATCGACGAGGCCGACGATTCCTACGATGCGTTCCCGGTTGCGCGCGCGCTCGGCTATCGCGGCATCTCCTCGAAATCCTGCAAGGGCATCTACAAGTCCGTCATCAACGCGGCCCGCGCCGCCAAATGGAGCGCGAATGGCGCAAAATACTTTGTCGCCGGCGAGGACCTGACCTGCCAGGCCGGGCTTGCCGTGCAGCAGGACCTCGCGCTCGGCGCCCTGATCGGCGTCACCCATGCCGAACGCAACGGCCACCATTATGTCGACGGCTTTGGCGACACGCCGGTTGCCGAAGCGGAATCCTTCCGGTCGGCGCATCCCGATCTCTACCAAAGCAACAGTGGCAAGGTCCGCCTCGCCATTCACGACGGGGACCTCCTGACGGGATCGCTGACGGCGCCGGGTTTTGCCACCTCCGTGCATCCGGACTGGTCCGCGATGCCGCCGCTCGAGCGGCCAACAACAAGAGTTTTCCAGGAGCAAACTGTATGACGACCAAACGCCTCGGCCTTATCATGAACGGCATCACCGGCCGAATGGGGTTGAACCAGCATCTGATCCGCTCGATTGTTGCGATCCGCGATTCCGGTGGCGTGCTGCTATCGAACGGCGACCGCATGATGCCCGATCCGATCCTGGTCGGTCGCGATGCCGAAAAGATCGAACACCTTGCCCGCCAGTTCAATGTGAAGCGCTTCACCACCGATCTCGACAAGGCGCTGGCCGACAAGGACGATACGATCTTCTTCGACGCGGCGACTACCCAGGCGCGACCGTCGCTGCTGACGAAAGCGATCAACGCCGGCAAGCATGTCTATTGCGAAAAACCGATCGCGACGAACCTTGATGAAGCCGTCGCGGTGCTCAGGCTCGCCAAGCAGAAGGGCATCAAGCACGGCACCGTACAGGACAAGCTGTTCCTGCCAGGCTTGAAGAAGCTTGCCTTCCTGCGCGACTCCGGTTTCTTCGGCCGTATGCTCTCAGTGCGCGGCGAGTTCGGTTACTGGGTATTCGAGGGCGGCTGGCAGGAAGCGCAGCGGCCGTCATGGAACTATCGCACCGAGGACGGCGGCGGCATCATTTTGGACATGGTGTGCCACTGGCGCTACGTGCTCGACAATCTATTCGGCGAAGTCGAGAGCATCAGCTGCCTCGGAACTACCGACATTCCGGAGCGTTTTGACGAGCAGGGCATAAAGTACAAGGCGACCGCGGACGATTCCGCCTACGCGACTTTTCGCCTCAAAGGCGGCGTGATCGCCCATATCAATATGAGCTGGGTGACGCGGGTCTATCGCGACGACCTTGTCACCTTCCAGGTCGACGGCACGCATGGTTCGGCGGTGGCGGGCTTGACCGATTGCGTGATCCAGGCGCGGCAGGCGACGCCGCGGCCGGTATGGAATCCCGACGAGAAGCGCACGCACGACTTTTATGGCGACTGGCAGAAAATGCCCGAGAACGTCATCTACGATAACGGATTCAAGGAGCAGTGGGAAATGTTCATCCGCCACGTCTGCGAGGACGCGCCGTACAAGTTTACGCTGCTGGAAGGCGCCAAGGGCGTTCAACTCGCCGAATGCGCGCTGCAGAGCTGGAAAGAGCGGCGCTGGATCGACGTCGCTCCGATCAAGCTGTGAGGCAAAGCCATGAACAAGCCAGTATTGCCGGTATCTTCGCTATCCCTGAGGCTGCCAACGGCCGATCGAAAGATTGAGGCCTATCGTCTGGCGGCGTCGCGGACGTTTCCGTCAAAACTCGAAGCCACGCTCAACCGCGTCGCGTTCTCCGCCGCGCATGTCGTGGCCGATCCCATGGCCGATGCAAATCCCTGGCTGACGGCCGCGATCGACTGGGACCGGACGATCGCATTTCGCGAGCATGTCTGGGACCTCGGCCTTGGCGTGGCCGAAGCGATGGATACCGCACAGCGCGGCATGGGACTGGACTGGCCGACCTCGCTGGAACTGATCCAGCGCTCGGTGAGCGCGGCAAAGGCAAGGGGAGGCGCGCTGGTGTATTCCGGCGGCGGCACTGACCACCTTGCGTTGGAAGACGCCAGGACCATCGACGATGTGATCCATGCGTATGAGGAGCAGATCGCGGCGGTGGAGAAGGCGGGAGGGCGCATCATCCTGATGGCCTCGCGCGCCCTGGCAAAGCTCGGCAGCAACGCCGACGACTACGCAAAGGTCTACAACAGGGTGCTGTCGCAGGTCCGCGAGCCCGTCATTATTCACTGGCTCGGCGACATGTTCGATCCGGCGCTGGCAGGCTACTGGGGCACGGCAGATCTCGACCGAGCGATGGACGTCGCGGTCGGCATCATCAACGCCAACGCCGCCAAGGTCGACGGCGTCAAAGTCTCGCTGCTCGACAAGCAGCGCGAAATCGACATGCGCCGCCGGCTCGTTCAACCCGTCAAGATGTATACCGGCGACGACTTCAATTACGCCGAACTGATCGGCGGCGACGAAAAAGGCTTTTCGCACGCACTTCTCGGCATCTTCGATGCCATTGCACCCGCGGCGTCGTATGCGTTGTCGCGGCTCGCCGCCGGCGACGAAGCCGGCTTCCACGACGTGCTCGGCCCGACGGTGCCGCTGTCGCGCCATATCTTCAAGGCGCCGACGCGCTTCTACAAGACCGGCATCGTTTTCATGGCCTATCTCAACGGCCACCAGGATCATTTTACGATGATCGGCGGGCAGGAGAGCACGCGATCCACCTTGCATCTCGCCGAACTGTTCCGCCTTGCCGACCAAGCGGGCCTGCTCGCCAATCCCGAGCTTGCGACGCGGCGGATGAAGACGGTGCTGGCACTGCGCGGCATCGAGGCGTGATGCGGGATTTTTCGGTCGATCATCGCTGGCTGTCGCTGAACACGGCGACTGTCCGCAAGCAAGGCAGTCTCGTGGAGATCGTCGAGGCCTGCGCGCGTCGCGGCATCCGCGCCATCGATCCCTGGCGCGACCAGGTCGCTTCCGTCGGTCTCGATCGCGCCGTTCGCGCGGTACGCGACGCGGGGCTTGAACTCTCCGGTTATTGCCGCGGCGGCATGTTCGTCGCCGATGCCGCGCATCGCATCGAGGTGCGCGACGACAATCGCCGTGTCATTGACGAGGCAAAGGCGCTCGGCGCGCCGTGCATCGTGCTGGTTGCCGGCGGCCTGCCGCAATATTCAAGGGTGGGCAGTGCGGCTTCCAGGGATATCGCGCAAGCACGGACGCAAGTCCACGACGGCATAGCGGAGATGCTGGAATACGCCACGCAGGCCAACATGCCGCTCGCGATCGAACCCTTGCATCCCGCCTATGCCGCCGACCGCGCCTGCGTCAACACCACAAGGCAGGCACTCGATCTCTGCGACGCGCTCGATCCCAAACGCACCGGCATGCTCGGCGTTGCGCTCGACGTCTATCATATCTGGTGGGATTTTGAGCTGATGCCGCAGATCACGCGCGCCGGCAAGGACCGCCTGCTGGCGTTCCACGTCTGTGACTGGCTGGTGCCGACCAAGGACATTCTCAACGACCGCGGCATGATGGGCGACGGCGTGATCGATATCAAATCGGTCCGTGCGGCGGTCGAGGCGCAGGGTTTTGCCGGCTATTCCGAGATCGAGATTTTTTCCAACGCGTGGTGGCAAAAACCGATGGACGAGGTGTTATGGACCTGCATCGAACGGCACAGGTCCGTGGTGTGAGGGACAGCCGTCGTTCCGGGGCGCGTGCAACGCGAACCCGGAACCTCGAGATTCCGGGTTCGGCTCTGCGAGCCGCCCCGGAGGGTTATCGCGCCTGCGCAAGGAAGGCGATGATCTTTGCCCTCTCGTCTTTGGATGCGAGACCGCCATACGGTTTCATGTTGTTACCGGCTACGACCTCATCGGGGTTCGCGATGAAACGCTCGAGCTTTTCCTCGTCCCAGACGAAATCCGCCTCCTTCATCGCGCCGGAATAGTTGTAGCCCGGCAACGATCCTGCTTTCCTGCCGATAACCTTATGCAGGTTGGGGCCTAGCCGATTGTCGCCCTCCCTCACCACATGGCAGGTTCGACAGGCATTGTTGAACGCCAGTTGCCCTGATGCGGTCTCCTGAGGCAGGGCGGAGGGTGATGACAGCATGTAGGCCATTGCGCTCAAGGCCACGATCGGGTGCACACGAGCTATACGCCTGATGAACTGCCACTGCCTCATTCGATCACCTCTTCAGCGAAACTGATTGTGCCGCAGTTGCTGTTAGGGGCCTGCGACCTGTTGCAGCGTGTTGAAGCGCGCCTTCTGCTCGCTGCTCAGCATGGCATAGAATTCGTCCAATGCGGGCTGCACGCGCTGGGCGGCCTGCAGCATCGCCTGAAGCCGCTTCTCCATCGCCTCCAGCCGTCCGACCGGCGTAAGCGGCACGTCATCCGGACAGGCGGCCTGTAATCCTTGAACCGCTTCCCTTGTTGCCTCGCTCAGGCGATCGAGCGCTTCCTTTTGCTGGCCCGCAGGGTGAACCACGGCCTCGATCCGCTCAATCGGGAACTGGGTCAGGCTGGACTTCGGCTCGCCGCAGGTCTCCGCCTGCGCCTTCGCATCCTGCTGCGGCTGGGGGGCTGGCGAGCGCCCACCGATATCGGGACCGAGTGCATTGAAGCGGGCCTGTTGCTCGTCGCTCAGCGAATTGTAGAACTTCTCAAGCGCCGGCCGAACGATCCGAACCGCCTCGAGCGTGGCGCTGATGCGGGTCGTCATCGCCTGCAAGCGGCCAGGGGGCGTCATCGCAAATGTATCGGTGCAGGATTGTTTGAATACATCGGCAGCCTTGGCCGCCGCGGTCCGCAAGTCGTCCAGCAGGGCGCGCTGTTCGGGCGTCGGCCGTACCGCCCGCGTGATCGATGCGAGCGGCCAGGCGGTGATGCCCTTGTCTGGATCTGCGCACAATTGCCGAAGGGCCTGTGGGCTCACCCCTGAGCGTTCGCGCGCGCGATAACCGTAGCCAACGGCCGCGCCGCCGGCGTCCGGATAGGTGGCGTAGGCGGAATAGGGACTCTCGGTACCCCAAAACACGGTGTCGACGAAGTCGTCGTAGGCGTAAGCCCAATAGCCGGTATCGTAAGCGTAAGGCCAGAATGTGTAGTCGAAAATGTCGGAATAGGCGTAAGGCCAGAACACCGGACCGAGCCAGGCCACAAACGCGGCGCGGTGGCCGCGCCGCCAGGCATGCCGCGGAGCCCAGCCGCTCTGCCGGACGCGGAGCGCCGCCTGCGCCTGCGGATCGGCATTGCTGCGGAAGCGCCCGGCAAACCGCCCGCGTTCGGCAGCCTGCGCGGCGGCGGCTCGCCCGGCCGGAGGCTGAAGGCCCAACCGCTGCTGGCGCGCCAGATCAGTTTGTTGTGCGCGCTGCTCACGCTGGAGCAATCGGTTCTGCGCCTGTAGCAACCGTTGCTGCTGACGCTCAGCTCGCGCACCTTGCGGCTTCTGCGACTGCAGTTGCTGCACGCGCCGCTGCAGGCGGTCGATGCGGGCCTGACGATCCACGGTCTGGCGCGAAAGTACGTTGCTCTGCCGCTCCTGCACCATCTGCTGTCGCTGCTGGAAGCGTTGCTCGCGCGCTTGCGCACGCTGTTCTCGTTGTGAGGGCCGCTCGCTCAAAGCCGATGGTGCGCTCGGGCGCGACGGCGCGGCGATATGCGGCGGACGCGCCGGCAATCCAGCCGGACCACGATGGAATTCGGGCCGTGGCCCCGCGACGCGCGGCGTGGCCGGGCGAGACGGTGCGGCGATGTGCGGCATCGGACGCGGCGCCATGGCAGGACGCTGCGGCGCGGGTGCCGAACGGAACGCCGGTGCGGCGGGCCGCGCCATGGCCGGCGGCGCTGCCGGGCGGGCCACGGCCGGGGGTGCCGCTGGACGGGCCACCGCGGGCGGCGGTGCCGCCCCGTGCCCTCTCAGTCCTTGGGCGGACGCGCCGACGTTCACGATGATCGCCGAGACACCAACCAAAAACGTCGCAAGGCAAACGCTGCGCGGAAGCATGTCGCTAGCTCGCTGGTCTAGAACCCCTAAACCAACGCGCGAGCGCAAGATTCGTTCGCCCTTGGCTCCTCGACTGCAGTTGCTGGCCTTGCGATTTTGTGACGCAGGGTGGGCTGGTGTTGAAGTATTCACGCTGATCGAGTTCGTCTCCCTCAAGCCGAAGGGCCGCAGCAAGCCGCCCAAGCGTTCAAGGGATCTGTTATTCACCTACTACACACGGCACGCGCAAAAATCCGCGAAACCGCACCCGGCCGCCGCGTACCGGCTCGCCGTTGGGCGCATAATTCGGAAACCGCGCCAAAAACCGAGAGATCGCGATCGCGCCTTCCAGCCGGGCCAGCGCCATGCCGGCGCATTGATGCGCACCGGTGCCGAAGGCGAGGTGGCGGTTCGGGGTGCGGCCGATGTCGAGACGCTCGGGGTCGGCGAACTGCTGCGGGTCGCGGTTGGCGGCTCCAATGCATAATGTCACCGGTGTGCCCGCCGGCAGTGCGATGCCGCCGAGTTCGAACGGCTCGACGATCATGCGGTTGCCGAGCTGGTTCGAGCTTTCGAACCGTAGCATTTCCTCGACTGCGGTCTTGATCAGATCGGGGTTTTCGATCAGGCGCTTTTTTTCACCGGGATGATTTAGCAGCGCGACAAGGCCGTTGCCGATCAGGTTGGTCGTGGTCTCGTGGCCGGCGTTGAGCAGGAAAATGCAATTGTGCAGCAATTCCTTCACAGTGAGCCGTTCGCCATTGTCCTCGCCCTGGATCAGCCGCGTCAGCACGTCGCGATCGGGGTTGCCGGGCTTTTCGCGGCGCCGCGCCACCAAAATTTCCAGATAGGCGAGGAAATCCCTCACCGCATTGTTGCCGCGCGCAAACACAGTTGGGCTGACGACGGGCTCAAGCGCACCCAAAATCGCCAGCGACCAATCGCGCAGGGGCTCGCGCTCGTCGTGGGGCACGTCGAGCAGATTGCCGATCACCTCGACGGGGATCGCGGACGCAAAGTCCTCGATCAACTCGACGTTGCCTTTGGCGGCGAGGCGATCGAGCAGCCGATCGACCAGGTTGACGATATCGCCTTCCATCAAGGCGATCGCGCGCGGCGACAGCGCGCCCATGATCAGCCGCCGCACCCGGGTGTGTGCCGGCGGGTCGTTGAAGACGAGGCTGGTGGTGTGATGCTCGAAGAGCAGGCTATCGCCATACTTGGGCGAAAACTCCTTCTTCTTGTCGGAGCTGAACGCCTTGGTGTTCTTGTAGGCGGCGACCAGATCGTCATAGCGGGTCAGAAAATAGGAGCCGTTCGGCATCCGCTTGACCGGCTCGTTCTCCCGCAGCGCACGATAGGTCGGGTAGGGGTCAGCGTAGAATTCCGGCGTCAGTTTTTCGAGGTCAAACCTGGCCGCCAACCCTCGGGCATCCAAATTCATGGCTCGTTATACTCTTGGTGAACGCGAACAAGGGAGCCGCACGCCAAATTAGTCGCAGATGCAACTATCTTAAACTCCGTCCCCGGTGCGGCGTCAAGCGGCTATGCTGTTTTTGCACTTTCGCCAGGCGACGTGCCGTCTACAGTCCTGCTCCGAACCGCTTTCCCTCCCCCAATGGAAATCCAAATGCACGCCCGCACCGATGCGTTATCCGAGCAAGCGGCCTCCTGGCCCGAGGAGATTTTTTCGATTCTGGAGCGCTTCGACGTGCGCCAGGTTCCCTATGTGCCGGATGCCGGGCATTCGCAACTGATCGAGCGCGTGCTGGGCTCAACCTCGATGCGCGGCATCTCGCTGACCACGGAGGAGGAGGGCGTGGCGCTGCTGGCCGGCGCCTGGGCCGGCGGCCAGCGCGGCGTGCTCTTGATGCAGTCGAGCGGCGTCGGCAATTGCATCAATATGCTGTCGCTGACCCAGATCTTTCGCTTTCCGTTCCTCACCCTGGTGACGATGCGCGGTGAGTGGGGTGAGTTCAATCCCTGGCAGGTTCCAATGGGTTCGAGCACCGCAGCGGTCTTCGAACTGTCCGGCATCAAGGTGCTCCGCGCCTCCAGTCCCGAGGAGGTGCGCGAGGTCGTCGAAGCCGGTGCTATGCAGGCCTACAACGCCTGCACGCCAACGGCCGTCTTGTTGTCGCAGCGCCTGATCGGGACAAAGGTTTTCACCAAATGAACAAGGCCAACCTTCTCGATCGCCGCAGCGTTGTTTCCAGCCTGCTCAAAGACCGCAAGGGCACCATCGCGGTCGGCGGCCTCGGCGCCTCGACCTACGACATCGCCGCCGCCGGCGACCACGACCGCAATTTCTATCTCTGGGGGGCCATGGGCGGCGCGGTCATGATCGGGCTCGGCATCGCGCTGGCGCAGCCGAAACTGCCGGTGGTCGTGATTACCGGCGACGGCGAAATGCTGATGGGGATGGGCAGCCTTGCCACCGTCGGCCTGCAAAAGCCCGGTAATCTCTCGATCGTGGTGCTCGACAATGAAGCCTATGGCGAAACCGGCGGGCAGGTCAGCCATACGGCGGCGGCGGCCGACCTCGTCGGCGTCGCAAAAGCCTGCGGGATTTCGGACGTCCGTGCCATGACCACCCTGGCCGAAGTCGAGGCGTTTGCATCGACCCTGCAGGACGTCTCCAGCGGTCCGCGCTTTGCCAACGTCAAGATTGACGCCGCCAATCTGGAGCGGGTGCTGTCCAGCCGAGACGGTACCTTTATCGTCAACCGCATCCGCGGCTCGCTGGGGTTCAAGCCGATCTAGGGTTGCAAATTCGTTGGTGCGCCGCACAATTTCCTTGACTTTGCCATGGTGAGTGATTACTCACGCGGCCATGTCTAACCTCCGCATGACCAGCGATTTGCGGCGCCAGCTGATCCTCGGCGCCGCCAAGCGCTGCTTTGCCCGCAACGGGTTTGCCGGTACCACGACCAAGAGCGTGGCGGCCGCCGCTGCCATTTCGGAAGGGCTGCTGTTCAAGCACTTCCCCTCCAAGGCCGCGCTGTACGCCGAAATCCTGGCCGAGGAATGCGAGGCCGATCCGGATCTCGCCCATCTGCTCGGACAGGAGCCGTCGACCAAAACGCTGGTCGAACTAATCCGGGGCATGGTCGGTCACTTCATGCAGATTTCCTCCGGTTCCGATGACGAGGAAGCGCAACGGCTGCGCTTCATGACCACGAGCCATCTTGACGACGGCGAATTCGCGCGCCTGCTCTATGCCAAGGTCGCCGATCTGATCGGGCCGGTGTTCACCGCTTCGCTCGATCGCGCGATCGCAGCCGGCGACGCGTCGCGGATCGGCAGCGAGCCGCTCAATTTGTTCTGGTTTGCCCACCACCTCGTCCTGATGGCGGCGCTGACGCGGCTTCCCGCTATTCCCTGTCTGAGCTACGGCAATGCCGACGACCTCGAACGGCAGCTCTGCCAATTCATCCTCCGCGGCATCGGACTTAACGAAGCCGCAATTACTTCGCATCTGGACCGCGCGTTATCGTCGATTCCGGCACCATCGGTAGCTGCAGAAAGTGCATGACATGAATATTGCAAGGGAAGCCAATATCACGGGCAAGCCGATCAACGAGCCGCGCAAGCGTCCGGTGCGGATGTTCCGCTGGTTCATGATCATTGGACTAGCGCTGGTGCTGTTGGTCGGCGCGCTCGTCGGCTTCGAAGCCTTTCGCTCCAAGATGATCAAGCAGTTCTTCGCGAGCAACAAGCCGCCGCCGGTGGCCGTGACGATTGCGGAAGCCAAATCCGAAGTGATTCCGAACCTGCTTACCGCGGTCGGCGATCTCGCCGCCGTGCACCAGGTCAACGTCACCTCCGATGTCAGCGGACGCATCACCGAAATCCTGTTCCAGGCGGGCGCCAGCGTCAAGGCGGGCACGCCTTTGCTGCAATTATTCGACGGACCCGAGCAGGGCGATCTCGCCAGCTTCAAGGCGCAATCGACCATGGCGCAACTGTCGCTCGAACGCGCCAAGCAGCTTGCCGCGCGCCAGTTCGGCCCGCAGGCGACGGTGGATCAGGCGCAGTCGGCGTTCGATGTGGCCAATGCCGGCATCGCCAAGACGCAGGCCATCATCTCGCAAAAACTGGTGCGCGCGCCCTTTGACGGCGAACTCGGCGTTCGCAAGGTCGAAGTTGGACAATATTTGACCGCCGGAACCCAGATCGTCTCGCTGACCGATCTGTCCGAGCTCTATGCCAACTTCACCATTACCGAAAAGGACAGCGGCAATTTAAATGTCGGGCAGGTCGTTCGCATCAAGGTCGATGCCTACCCGGGCAGGAGCTTTGAAGGCAAGATCACGACCATCGAGCCGCAGATCTCCACGGACACGCGCAACATCCGCGTTCAGGCCACGATCGCCAACCCCGAGCGCATCCTCAAGCCCGGCATGTTCGTGACGACCACGGTGGTGCTGCCGGACAAGCCGCCGGTCATCACCATTCCGGAAACCGCCGTGGACTACACGCTGTACGGCGATTCCGTCTATCTGATCTCCGAGAAGGAAGAGGACGGCAAGACCAGCCTGACGGCAACGCGCAGCTTCGTGCAGACCGGCAACCGGATCGAAGGACGCGCCGAAATCCTCAAGGGCCTCAAGCCGGGCGATCGCGTCGTCGCGGTCGGCCAGCTCAAGCTGCAGTCGGGATCGGCCGTGACGATCTCGACCGACCCGGCGCCGCCGATCCCGGCGCAGCCGCCGCGCTATTAATTTTTATTCGAGGCATCCGCGATGGCCGCCCTTACCGATATCTTCATCAAGCGTCCGGTTCTGTCGGTCGTCGTTAGCCTGCTGATCCTGCTGATCGGTTTCCGCGCGGCCACCAGCCTGCCGATCCGGCAGTATCCAAAACTGTCGAACACGGTGGTCAATGTCACCACCTCGTATCCGGGTGCATCCGCCGCGCTGATCCAGGGATTCATCACGACGCCGATCGAGCAGGCGGTCGCCTCGGCCGAGGGCGTCGATTACATCACCTCTTCCTCAGTGCAGGGCACCAGCACGATCCAGGTCTATATCAAGCTGAATTTCGATCCGAACCAGGCGCTGACCGAAGTGCTGGCCAAGGTCAATTCGGTCAAATACCTGATCCCGAAGGAATCCAACGACCCAGTGGTCACCAAGACTACCGGCCAGACCACGGCCGTGATGTATCTCGGCTTCTCCAGCGAAGTGCTGTCGGGATCTGCGATATCGGACTACCTGACGCGTGTGGTCCAGCCCGTGCTTTCGACCGTCGATGGCGTTGCTTCCGCCGACATTCTGGGCGGTCAGACGTTCGCGATGCGATTGTGGCTCGATCCGCTGC
>Ga0126312_10001728_pt1 | contig 14419 bp, 13 predicted proteins | sample Plot104A_FD_92537 | JGI IMG/M metagenome (GOLD analysis project Ga0126312, IMG submission 92537) | Serpentine soil microbial communities from UC McLaughlin Reserve, CA, USA - Plot104A | ecosystem: Environmental > Terrestrial > Soil > Grasslands | place: USA: UC McLaughlin Reserve, Lake County...
CCCTTTCGCGGTCGAACCAGTCGGCGGTACGCCGTTGACTGCCACGGAGGGGTCCAATCCGGGGTCCAATCTGAGCGCAACCGAGCCCAACTCAGAACATCTCAGGCCGCTTGAGAGCACCGAACAGCACTCGGTACGCCTGGATCGCTCCGGCTGGGGGCCGGGCGGTCGCAGGTTCAAAACCCTGTCTCCCCGATCACCACGAAACTCCTGCTAATAACCGCGTTTCGTGTGCCGCGGCGACCTTTTGGACGGGGAACAACGGGGAAAATCTCTTACGGGCTTCGGCGTCGTAGAGGCGCTCGTCTTGGCTCTAGCGCGTGGTCCGAATGCTCCGGCGCGCCGTGGAGGGGCTGCGCCAGTGCGTTGCGCCCGGTCCGAGACCGGGCGGTCGCAGGTTGAGCGGCGCGTCTGCCCGTGAATGCTGAACCCGATGACTCCCGCCCTGGCCAAGGCCTCGTGTCAGCACTGCGGGCATTGCGAAGCCCGGCAGCGCTCGCCGGGGCAGCCCACTCAAAAGCAGCGCCTGATGTCACGCACGACTACGACGCAAGCGCCAGTGTGCGCCTGTCGCCCTCGAACTCACGACCGATGGCGACGAGCATGTCGAGCATGGCTGCCACCGCGCGCGAGCGGTGACCGCCGGCGAGCGTCCCCGCGACGATGTGACGCTGCGGAGGCCGTGGGGAGATCGCCCGGATCACCACGTCGTCGCGCACGCCGAGGAGCGCGAGGTCGGGAACCAGGGCGATCCCCATGCCGGCGGCGACGAAGCCCTGCATCGAGGAATAGTCGTCTGACTGGAAGACGATCCGGGGCCGGAACCCGGCCGCACCGCATGCGGTGTGGATGATCGCGTGGTCCGGGCAGCTGCCCGCGGATCCGACCAGCCAGGCGTCGTCGCGGAGGTCGTCAAGTCGCAGCCGGCCCTTGCCTGCCTTGGGATGGCCTCTCGGCAGGCACACGTACATCGGGTCGGTCACAAGCTGCACGCGGTCGAGGCCGTCGTCAATGGAGCGCCGCTGGTCCGCATCGACGAGCAGGGCGATGTCGACGTCGCCGGATCGCAGCATCGCCTCGCCTTCTAACGGTGCGGCCGGCGTGAGGGTCACCTCGACATCTGGGTGGGCGTCGCGAAAGCGCATGATCGCGCGTGGCACGATCGAGGCCCCGGCCGTTGGGAACGTCGCCAGGCGCAGGCGCCCTCCGCGAACTCCGGCGATCGCCTCCAGCTCGGCCTCGGCGTGGGCCAGCCGCGCGATGATCACGTGCGTATGGCGGAGGAGCGCTTCTCCCGCTTCTGTCAGTTGCACCCCTCGCGTGTTCCGCCGCACAAGGAGGCTCGCGGTCTCCCGCTCGAGCGCCGCGACGTGCTGGGAGACGGCGGATTGCGTGACGTGCAGGGCTTCGGCGGCGGCCGAGAACGAACCGTGAGCGGCGACTTCGCGCAACACGCGCAGGCGGCGGACGTCGAGCACCGGAGGTTTATAGCATATGGTAAAACCAAAAGACGATGCGGTCGTCCGCTCCTTCGATATCGCCCACCGTCGCCCAGATCCCCGTGCACGGCACTCGGGCGATCGCGGCGATCGCCGCCGGCCGCGCGGATGTCATCAACCTCACCCTCGGCGAGCCGGACTTCGACACACCGCGGCACATCGCGGAGGCGGGGATCGCGGCGGTGCGAGCCGGTCACACGCGGTACGCCCCCGGAGCAGGCCTCCCTCAGCTGCGCGAGGCGGCTGCCGCCGCGGTCACCGTCCGCTGCGGTGGGATCGTGTCGGCGGAGCAGGTCGTCGTGACCGCCGGAGCCGTCCTGGGCGTGTTCGCCGCGCTCGCTGCGCTCGTCCCACGCGGAGGCCGTGTGTTGGTTCCCGACCCCGGCTGGGGCTGCTACGTCGGCCAATGCGTGGCCCTCGGGCTCGAGCCGGTGCGCTACCCGCTGCGCCCCGAGACCGGTTTCGAGCCCGATCTCGAGACCCTGGACGCTCTGGCGGCAGAGTCGGGCGCCTCCTTGATGGTCATCAACAACCCGGGGAACCCGACAGGCGCGGTGTGGCGGCGCGACGCCGTCGAGGGATGCGTCGAGCTGGGGCGCCGCCACGGTCTGTGGGTCCTTGCCGACGAGGTCTACGACGAGCTGACGTTCGATCGCGATCACGTTTCGACCGTCCCGTTCGGCGAGGGCGGCGTGGTGACCACGTTCTCCTTCTCGAAGACCTATGCCATGACCGGCTGGCGGGTCGGCTACCTCGTCGGATCGCCAAGCGTCGCCGCCGCCGCCACCCGAGTGCTCGAGCACGTGGCTTCGAGCGTCGGGATGCCGTCCCAATACGCGGCGTTCGCAGCGCTGCAAGGACCGCAGAACTGCGTCGCCGAGATGCGCTCGGCCTACCGGGCGCGGCGTGACCTGGCAATTGGGAGGCTGGCGGAAGCAGGCCTGCCGAGCTCGAAGCCGGACGGCGCGTTCTACGTGCTGGCCGACGTCTCGGCCGCCGGCACCGGCTCGGCCGCTTTCGCCCGCGAGCTCGCATCCCAGCCGTCCGGGGTCGCATGCGCTCCCGGGGAGACATTCGGGCCGGGCGCCGCCGGGATGCTGCGGCTGTCGCTCGCTGCGCCGCCCGAGGCGATCGAAGAGGGGATCCGGCGCATCGGGAAAGCTGTGCAGGACCGACGCGAAAGGTTTGGCCGATAAGGTGCCAGCAGGTTCGCACGTGGAAGAGACGAATTTCGACAGGGTGCGGCGTGTCCGCTCGTTCGACGACGTCGTCAGACAGTTGCGCGAGGCGATCTACTCCGGACGGATCCGGCCGGGCCAGCGTCTGCCCGGGGAACGCCAGCTCTGCGAGGAGTTCGGTGTCGGCCGGCCCACGCTGCGGGAGGCGCTACGGTCGCTCGAGGCCGTCGGGATCATCGAGGTCCGCCCGGGCAAAGGCGGCGGGTCCTATGCCGTCACGCCGTCGGAATCGACCGTCGGCGACGCCCTGGCGGCCCTCGTCAACCTACGGGGCGCGTCACTCGAGGACTTGGCCGAGTTCCGTGTCGACTTCGAGGCCGAGAACGCCTCGTGGGCGGCGCGGCGCGCCGACGCCGGCGACATCGCGATGCTGCGCTCCATCGTCGCCGAGGCACGGGCAGCCGCTGACGATCCCGCGACGCTGAGGGAAGTGGCGGCGATCGACGTTCGATGGCACGAGGCGCTCGCGCGCGCGACCAAGAACCGGCTCCGCATCGGCATCGCGCTCGGCATCCACGAAGCCGTCCTGCGCCGCCATCGCGCAGCGGTGCAGCCGCCCGATGCCGACGAGCACTCGCTCGCCATCCCCGACGACATCGAGGCGATCACCCGCGCCGTGGCGACCGGGGACGCTGACTCGGCTCGCCGCCTCATGCGCGCGCACATCGGCACGTGGAACCGCCGCGCCACCGGCGACGCGACCGTCGTCGCCGACGACGCCCTCAGCGCCTAGCGACCCTCACTCGGTCGAGTCGATCGCCTTCGGGGTTGACGCTCGCTCCCTCCGCGGTATGGTATTACCGAAAGCTGCTTCGTTTGAGGAGAGGTCCCTTGTCAGCACCGGCCGTGTTCACGTTGCCCCCCGCGCGCAACGAGCTTCCACTTGACTATGCGCCCGACTCGCCGGAGCGCGCGGCGGTCGACGCCGAGCTGCGCCGGCTGCGCGCTGACGCGCCGGAGCTGCCGCTGCGCATCGGCGGCGACGACGTCGAGACGGGGCGGCTGCACCCGGTGCTCGCCCCGCATGAGCGTAACCGCCCGCTTGCCCAGAGCCACTGGGCGGGGGAGCGGGAGGTCGAGCAGGCGATCGCGGCCGGCGCGGAGGCGTGGCAGGACTGGTCGCGGATGCCGTGGGAGGACCGCGCCGCCATCTTCCTGCGCGCGGCGGAGCTCGCCCGCGGCCCGTGGCGGGCCAAGCTCAACGCCGCCGCGATGCTCAACTTGAGCAAGACGGTCCGCGAGGCTGAGATCGACGCGGCCTGCGAGACCGCCGACTACCTGCAGTTCAACGTGCGCTACATGCGCGAGATGTACGAGATGCAGCCCGAGTCGCTGCCCGGTACGTGGAACCGGATCGAGTACCGGCCGCTCGAGGGTTTCGTGCTGGCGATCACGCCGTTCAACTTCCTCTGCCTCGCCAATCTCGCCTACGCCCCGGCGATCATGGGCAACGTCGTGCTGTGGAAGCCCGCCGAGCAGGCCGAGCTCTGTGCGTGGGTCGTTCTGGAGATGCTCGAGGAGGCCGGACTCCCGCCGGGCGTGATCAACCTCGTCTTCGGCGACGGTCCCGAGATCGGACGCGTCGCGCTCACGCACCGCGATCTCGCGGGCGTGCACTTCACGGGCTCCACGGACACCTTCCAGGAGATCTGGCGCACCATCGGGACCAACATCTCGGGGTACCGCAACTATCCGCGGATCGTCGGCGAGACCGGCGGCAAGGACTTCATCGTCGCTCACCCGACGGCCGACGCGGAGGCGCTCGCGACGGCGGTGGTCCGTGGCTCGTTCGAGTACCAGGGGCAGAAGTGCTCGGCGCCCTCGCGCATGTACATCCCTCAGAGCCACTGGCCGGCGCTGCGCGAGCGCCTGCAGGACGAGGTGCCCCGGCTGCGGGTAGGCGATCCGACCGACACCGGCGTGTTCGTCGGCGCGGTGATCGACGAGGACGCGTTCGCCAAGCACCGCGCCGCGATCGAGCAGTCCAAGGCGGAGGCGAACATCGTCGTCGGCGGCGAGTTCGATGACGCCGAGGGCTGGTTCGTCAAGCCGACGATCGTGGAGACCGCCGACCCCGAGTACCGGCTGCTGCGCGACGAGCTGTTCGGGCCGATCATGACGGCGTTCGTCTACCCCGACGACCGCTGGTCTGAGGTGCTCGAGCAGGTCGACCGCCAGAGCCCGTACGGGCTCACGGGAGGCGTGTTCGCCAACGATCGCCGCGCGGTCATCGAGGCCAGCAACGCGCTGCGCCACGCCGCCGGCAACTTCTACGTCAACGACAAGCCGACGGGCTCGGTGGTCGGCTTGCAGCCGTTCGGCGGATCGCGCGCGTCGGGCACCAACGACAAGGCGACGTCCCTGTGGAACCTCAGCCGCTGGGTGACGATGCGCACGACCAAGGAGACGTTCGTGCCGCCGGTGGACTGGCGCTACCCGTCGATGACCTTCGACGGCGCGAACGGCGGCCCGAGATGAACGAGCCCTTCCAGAAGCTCCACCACGTCTGCATCGTGGTGGACGACATCGAGCGCAGCGTCGCCTTCTACGAGGCGGCGGGGATCGGGCCCTGGCTGCCCTATCCGCCGCTGGGGGACTTCACAGACCTCAACACGCCGGACCCCGACGGCTTCCGCAAGCTCGACTACCGCTACGCGTGGGTCGGAGACCTGCAGCTGCAGCTGTGCCAGCCGGGCCCCGAGCCGACGCCGCAGCGGAAGTTCCTCGACGCTCGCGGCGAGGGCGTCTTCCACATCGGCTTCGAGGTGCCGGACGCCGACGCGGCCGACGAGACCGCGGCCGAGCGCGGGCTGGAGGTGCTCATGCGCGGCCGTCGCACCAACGGCAGCGGCTTCACGTACTACGACACCACCGAGCAGGCCGGCGTCATCCTCGAGATCCGCCAGAGCCCGCCTGGCGAGGCACCGCCCCGATGATCCTCGTCACCGGCGCGACCGGCCAGATCGGTGGCGCGCTGCTCGAGAACCTCGCCGGCGTCTCTGGCCTGCGCGCGCTGGCCCGGGAGCCCATGGACGTCGAGGGGGTCGACGTAGCCGTCGGCACCTTCGACGACGAGCGCTCGCTCGTCGCCGCGCTGGACGGCGTCGAGACGGTGTTCCTGACGGGCCGTGACAACCCCGACCAGGTGAACCAGCACTGCCGTGTACTCGCCGTCGCGCGTGACGCCGGTGTGCGCCACGTGGTCAAGCTGTCGGCGATCGGGGCCCGTCCCGAGTCGCCGGTCGCGCTGATGCGCTGGCACGACGCGATCGAGCAGCGCCTAAGCGAGTCGTCGTTCGCCTGGACGTTCTTGCGCCCGCACCTCTACATGCAGAACCTGCTTCGCAGCGCGGGCGACGTCGCCGAGCAGAGCCGGATCGCCGCGCCGATGGGCGAAGGGCGCTACCCGCTGGTCGACACCCGCGATGTCGGGGCCGCCGCCGCGGCCGTGCTGCGCGATCCGGGGCCGCACGTCGGCAAGGCGTACACCATCACGGGTCCGGCGGCGCTCGGGTACGCGGACGTCGCCCGGGCCATCGGGGACCTGATCGGCCGCCCCGTCGAGTACGAGGCACGGCCCCCGGAGAGCTTCCGCGCCGGCCTGGTCGAAGCCGGCATCCCGGAGTGGCGCGCCGACGATCTGGCGGCGATCGCGGCCGCTTACACGGAGGCGGAGAACGTCCCGAGCTCGGACCTGCCAGAGCTCATCGGCCGCTCCGCCACGCCACTCGAGCGATTCCTCTCCGACCACCGTGAGCACTACCTCGCGGGCCTCGCCCGCACCCACCTCTAGGCACCTCAGTGAAAGGGCTCCGCTCGTGCTCGAATCCTCCCCCCGCACCGTGAGCGTCGCGCGGCGAACCGACGCCGAAGGCGAGACCGTGTGGCAGCACGAGCTTGCCGATGGCCTGATCGACGCGGGCATCGAGGTCGCCGCATGGGTGCCGGACAAGCGCCTGGCTCCGATCGGCACACGCCTGGCCGAACGCGGCATCCCGCTGCGGACGCTCACTCGCGAAGAGGAGTGCTTCGGCTACGCGGCCGGCTATCGGGCCGCCGGTGGCATGCCGCTCGTCATGGTGCAGTGCTCCGGCCTCGGCAACTCGCTGAACGCGATCGGCTCCCTCGTGATTCCCTACGGCTTGGGCTTTCCCGTCGTGGTGTCGATGCGCGGAACGCTCGGCGAGCGCAACCCGTCGCAGATGCCGCTCGGCCGGACCACCGTCGCCATGCTCGATGCGCTCGGCGTGCAGTCGTTCTCGTTGTCTGACCCTGGCGCCGTCCCGGCGATCGTCAAGGGCGCGATCGGGGTCGCCGAGGGTGCGCGCGTCCTCGCACCGATCCTCCTCGAAGCAGAGCTGGAGCTCCCATGAACCCGACCGACATCGTCCGCACGATCCTGCGCGCCGCCCCTGACGCGCTCGTCGTGTCGTCGCTCGGCACCGCCACGTCGGCACTGCGAGCGGCGAGCGACGACGGACCGCATCTCTATATGGGCGGTTCTATGGGCACCGCGCTTGCCGCGGCCATCGGCGTCGCGGAGAAGCAGCCCGCGCGCGCCGTGATCGCGATCCTCGGCGACGGCGAGGCCGTGATGGGCGCCGGCTCGTTCTGGAGCATGGCCGGGATCGCCCCGCCGAACCTGCTCGCGATCGTGCTCGTCGACGGCCACTACACGATCACCGGCGACCAGCCCCTCGGGGTTCCCGACGTGTTCGCCGATGTGGCCGCCGCCCTCGGGCTCGAGACCGCCACGGCCTACACCGACGACGAGATCACCACCCTGGTACAGACGCTGCACCGGCCGGCCGTGCTCGAGGTCCGCTACGAGGAGCGGGCGTGGCCCGGATCGTCGCCGTTCGTGGACCCGCCAGTGGTCCGCTGGCGCTTCGAGCAAGCCGCCGTCGGTGCGTCGACGTGAGCCACGCGAACTTCACCGCGCGGATCCTCGACGGCCACCCGGCGGAGGCCGTCGCGATCATCGAGCGGTCGCGGACGGGCGAGCGGCGCGAATGGACGTTCCCGGCCGTCCGGTCGCGCGTCGAGGACCTCGCGGCGGCGCTGCACCGCCTCGGCCTCCGGCCCGGAGACGTCGTGATGTCGCTTGTCGGCAACCGCCCCGAGTGGGTGTTCGCGATGCTCGCGGCGTTCCGACAGGGATATGTCGCGCTGCCCTGCAGCGAGCAGCTGCGCGCCAAGGACCTCCGGGAGCGCCTCGATGCCGTGGAGGTCGCCGCCGTGATCGCCGATCCTCGGAATCGGGCCGAGCTCGATGCGGCGGGACCGGCATGCCCGGTGGTGTGGACCGACGAGCTAGAGCCGGCGTCGCCCGGTCCGCCGCCGGTCGCCGCGACCGCTCCCGACGAGCCCGCCCTCATGACCTTCACCTCCGGCACGAGCGGACAGCCGAAATGCGTGGTCCACGCGCACCGCTACCTCTGGGGCCAGTCGCTGCAGGCCGAGCACTGGATGGACGTGCGCTCCGGCGATCGTGTGTGGTGTACGGCCGCCTCCGGCTGGTCGAAGTCAGCCCGCAACAGCTTCCTCGCGCCCTGGTTGCGCGGCGCGACGGCCGTGCTGCACGACGGCCGATTCGACGCAGAGGAGCGGATGCAGATCCTCGAGGAGGAACGCGTCGATGTGCTGTGCATGGCGCCGACCGAGTACCGGGTGATCGTCAACCGGGACGCGCTCCGGCGCCCGAGTGACCTCCGCACCTGCCTAGCCGCGGGCGAGGCGCTCAACGCGGAGATCCTGCGGGTTTGGAGCGACGCCACGGGCGTTGCGATTCGTGACGGCTACGGGCAGACGGAGACGGGCCAGATCACGGCGATGCCGGTCCACGCGCCCGTGCGCTCCGGCAGCATGGGCACGCCGCTGCCCGGCGTCCGCGCCTGGGTCGACGACGGCGAGCTCGTCGTCGCACCGTCCACGGTGCCCACGTTCTTCTTGCGCTACCACGGAGAGCCCGCGCCGGACGCGAGTGTGTGGCGGACGGGCGACCGCGTGACCCAGGACGAGGATGGCTACCTGTACTTCGAGGGGCGCACCGATGACGTGATCGTCTCCGCGGGTTACCGGATCGGTCCCTTCGAGGTGGAGTCGGCGCTGCTCGAGCACCCCGCCGTCGCGGACGTCGGCGTCGTGCCGGCCCCGGACGACGAGCGCGGCAGCATCGTGCGAGCGGTGGTCGTGCTGCGGGACGGGTTCGACGCGCGGCCCGAGCTGGCACGAGAGCTCCAGGACCATGTCAAGACGATCACAGCGCCGTACAAGTACCCGCGGCGCGTCGACTTCGTCGACGCGCTCCCACGAACCAGCAGCGGCAAGCTGCGCCGGAGGGCGATCCGATGAGCACCAACGCCACTGTCGCGAGAGGCATTGGCCCGCGCGCCGCGGGGCTCGGGCACCAGATCGCGCGCAGCGCCATCCTGCGGGCGGCCGACAGCCCGCGGGTGAACCGGTTGGTGTCCCGCCACGGCATGAGACTCGGCGCACGGCAGTTCGTCCCGGCGGAGAAGCTCGACGAGATCGTCCCGATCTTCCGCGAGCTCAACGCCCAGGGCGCCCGGGCCGTCACCGGGCTCTTCGACGATTACGCATTGACGCCGGCGCAGGTCGCCGTTCACGAACACGAGTACGCGCGCCAGGTCGCGCGGCTGGCCGACGAAGGGTTGGACGCGAACGTCGGGCTCAAGCTCACGCATCTGGGCGTCTACTTCGACCATGAGCTGATGTTCCAGAGCGTCGCGCGCCTGCTCGACCAGGCCGGTGAGCGCGGCATGCGGCTGCGCATCGATATGGAGGAGAGCGCCGTCGTCGACGCGACGCTCGACTGCTACCGGCGTTTGCGCGAGAGCGGTCGCGACAACGTCGGCGTCGTGCTGCAGAGCTACCTGCATCGCTCGAGCGACGACTTGAACCGCCTGCTGCCCTTGGGCCTCAACGTGCGGCTCGTCAAGGGCGCCTACCTCGAGCCCGCGCAGATCGCCTTCCACTCCAAGGCAGAGATCGACGCCTCGTACGTCTCCCTGCTGGAGCGCTCGCTGCCGCACGCGGAGCTCACCGCGATCGCCACCCACGATCCGGTCATGATCCGCGCCGCACTCTCGATCATCGAGCGCGAGGCGATCACTCCCGACCGCTTCGAGTTCCAGATGCTCTACGGGATCGCGCTCGCCGAGCAGCGCCGCATCCTGGCGGCGGGCCTGCCGCTCCGGATCGCCGCCCCTTACGGGCCCACGTGGTTCACGTATCTCATGCGCCGCCTCGCCGAGCGGCCCGCCAACCTGACCTTCTTCGTGAGAGGGGCGCTGAACCGATGAACGCCTACGCGCTGCACATCGCCGGCCGCGAGACTGCCCCGGCGGCCGGCCGCACCTACGAGACGCTCAACCCGTTCACCGGCGAGGCGTGGGCGCGGGTCGCCGATGCCGGCGCGGAGGACGTGCACGCAGCAGTAAGCGCCGCCCGCGAAGCGCTCCGCGGGCCCTGGGGGGCGATGAGCGCCCCAGAACGCGCGGGCGTCCTGCGCGCCGTCGCCGACATTCTCGAGCAGGAGGCGGACCGGCTCGCCCGCCTCGAGACCACCGACAACGGCAAGCTGTTGCGCGAGACCGCCGGGCAGATGGCCGCGATCCCCTCATGGTTTCGCTACTTCGCCGGCGTGGCCGAGACGGCGCGAGGAGAGACGATCCCGACCGCCAAGACGAACTTCCTCGCCTACACCGTCCACGAGCCCGTCGGCGTCGTCGGTGCGATCGTGCCGTGGAACTCTCCGCTCCTGCTGCTCGTCTGGAAGCTGGCGCCGGCCCTGGCGGCCGGCTGCACCGTGGTGGTCAAGCCCTCCGACCACACACCCGTCAGCACGATCGAGCTCGCGCGCTGCCTCGAACGCGCCGGGCTGCCACCCGGCGTCCTGAACGTCGTCACGGGCTGGGGACCGGAGACGGGGAAGGCGCTCGCCGAGCATCCCGGGGTGGACCTCGTGGCCTTCACGGGCTCCACCGACGTCGGCAAGGAGGTCGCGCGCGCGGCCGCCGGACACCTCGCGCGCACCACGCTCGAGCTCGGCGGCAAGTCCGCCCAGGTCGTGTTCGAGGACGCCTCGCTCACGGCCGCCCGCGACGGGGTGATGGCCGGCATCTTCGCCGCCACGGGTCAGACCTGCATCGCCGGCTCGCGGCTACTCGTGCACCGCACGGTCAAGGACGAGCTCGTGTCGGCGCTCGCCGACCGCGCCCGCACGATCGTGCTGGGCGATCCGCTCGACGCCGAGAGCGAGATGGGTCCGCTCGCCAACGGGCAACAGCTCGAAGCGGTGCGCGGGCACATCGACCGCGCCATGAGCGAAGGCGCCGAGGTCATCACGGGCGCCGACGACGGCGGCAGGGGCGGGCTGTTCCTGGCGCCCACGATCATCGATCGCGTCACCCCCGACATGGCGCTGGCCAACGAGGAGGTGTTCGGCCCCGTGCTCGCGGTCGACGTCTTCGACGACGAGGACGAAGCGATCGAGAAGGCCAACGCCACGCGCTTCGGCCTCGCCGCGGGCGTATGGACCTCTGACGTCGGTCGCGCCCATCGCGTGGCGTCCCGCCTGCGCGCGGGCACCGTCTGGGTCAACTCGTACCGGGTGGTCGCGCCGCAAGTGCCCTTCGGCGGCGTAGGCGACAGCGGCTGGGGCCGCGAGAGCGGACTCGAGGCGATGCACGCCTTCACAGAGACCAAAGCCGTCTGGATCGAGCTCGAGGGCCAGACGCGCGATCCCTTCCGCATGGGGTGAGTCCGCTCAGCTCGCGAGAAACCTCTCGAGCTGATCCAGGGCCGCGCGACCGGTACCGGCTCTTATGTGCGCGTGAACCACACGGCTGCAGTCAGCTTCAACGCCGCTGAGCACGGCAACGGCCGTGTCGACCAGCGTGTCATCCACCGTGATCACCGCCCCGATGCGGGCAAGCAGCGCGCGCACAAAGTGGTCCTCGGCATGCGCCGGTCCCTCCGCCATGACGGTGACACCGCGCCGGATCTGCGCGGCCGAGTTGACGGCGATCCGGTACACCGCTGAATCGGGATAGGCGTCGCGCACGACTCCGAGGGACGTCCCCGCAACCGCGGACACGAGGATGCGAGCGTGTGGGGCCACCGCCGCCGCGATCCTTGCCATCTCCGACGGACCGTGGCAGAGGACGACCACGTCCGCCCGCTCGGCGACCGCCTCGTAGCTCGACAGCACACGGCCTCCTAGGGCTGCCGCCAGGGCCGCAGCTCGAGCGCCGTCCGTGCCGGCGAAGAGAACCTGCTCGTCGAGGCCGCGGGCGAGAATGGCCGCCGTCCGGTCGCACCCGATGAACCCCAACTTCACGGCGATGATCGTACGTGGCCGTGGTTCACCCCGGTAGCGAGACGAGCCATGTCAAGGCGCTTCCGGTCGACGGGTTCGTGCGAGCGGTGTGCGCCGAGGCCGACGAGCTCAGAGAAGGGGACGCTGACCCGCCACCGCGTTGGGTTGCCGCAGAGGGCTACTGCGACGCCATTCGGCGCGGCTACTCGATCCTTTCCGAGCTAACGCACCCGAACAACCTCGCGACGACGCTCTCGCATGCCCGCAACGACGAGTGGATTCTGCAACCCGAGATCGGCACGACGGTGATGGCCGCGACGCTCAGGCCGTCGTGGATCGCGCTGACAGCAGCACGCGTCGCCCTACGTGATCTTGTCAAAGCCGCGAGCGATCACCCGATGGAGTTCCCTGACGCTGACCCCGGATTCGCTGCCGACGAGCTCAACCCACGCACGCGCATCTGGAAGTAGGTCGCGCGGCGGGATCGGTGGCGCGGGCGGCTCGATCAGCTCGGCCGCGAACGACGAGCGCGTGCTTCGGCCGGCACACGTGCGGCCACCCTGGCGACTTCGGCATGGGACGGGGTTCAATCCGGGGAACAAACTGAGCGCGACCGAGAGCAACTCAGCGCAACTCAGATCGCTCTAGGACGCCGCAGAGCACCGGGTGCGCCTGGATCGCTCCGGCTGGGGGCCGGGCGGTCGCAGGTTCAAATCCTGTCTCCCCGATTCGGATAAAGCCCTGCAATAGCACCAGTTCCGGCGTTCTAGAGGCGGATCAGCCGGGGGTGCATTCCGGGATCAATTTCGGCGCCGGGTGGTCGCAGGTTGAGGGATGCCGGCTTGTGGTCTCGGCGGTCGCGGGCTCGATTCCCTCCGCTCACCCCTCACGAGGGGCCTGCGATGCAGGGCCTTTCTCGTTTCGGACCTAGCCGATCCGAATGAGCTTCTTGTTCCTCCGACCTGGAGGCGTTCCGGGTCGCATTCGGGCTCGGCGACGAGGCGCCGATCATGCGCCCGCGCCAGCAGGGATCGAGATCTGGTGAGCGCCTAGCCTCGCCCGCACACGGGGCGGAACGGCCGGTCCGGGAGCGCATCGCGCCACTCGCGCTCGGTGATCTCGCGGCCGGCCACCAGGCACGCGTGGCGCTTCCAGGACGCGGGGCGCACGTCCCAGCGCACGCCGCGCCCCTCGTGTGGGACGGCGAACAGGTAGGAGCCGTCGCGGGAGAAGCGGGCGGACATGTACGCCTCCGGCTCGATCTCCAGTGACGAACCGATCGCGCGCTGCGTGCCGACGCTCCACAGCCGCACCCTGCCGTCGACGGCGCCGGTCGCCAGCGTGCGACCGTTGCCGGAGAACTCGAGCGCGGTCACGCGCGCATCATGGCCGTCGAGCGCGCGGCCCACGGGCTTCCAAGTGCGCGTCGAGTAGAACAGGACCGTGCCGCCGTAGCGGCCGACGGCGAGCAGCCGCCCGTCGGGGCTGAAGGCGACGGTGCGCACGAAGTCGCCGGTGGACAGGCGGGCCACCACCCGCCCGGTCCGCATGTCGCGCACCTCCACCGGGTCCTCCATCCCGTTAGCCGCCAGCAGGCGACCGTTCGGGCTGAACGCGAGCGAGGCGCCGTAGACGTCGAACTCGACGCCCGTGGGCCGGCGCGAGCGCACGTCCCACACGAGCACGTTCTGCTTGCCGTCGGCGGCGCCGCCCGCGGCAACGAGGCGGCCGTCGGGAGAGAACACGACCTCCTGGGAGAACCCGCTCAGCCCCTTCAGCTCCCCCGCTCGCGTCAGGGTGCCGGTGTCCCAGAGCGTTACGCGCGCGCCATCGCCGGTGACCGCCAGCAGGCGACCGTTGGGGCTGAAGTCGACGGCGAGCGCCGGCTTGCGCTGGGCGCGCACGCTCGAGCGCCTCTGGAGGGTGCGCGCGTCGAGCAGGTCGACGGACCCGTCCACCTGGGTGACCGCGAGCGTGCGGCCGTCCGGGCTCAGCGCCGTGTCCTTGGGCGACTGGTCGTCGATGACCAGCGCCGGGCCCGCGTCGAAGCGCGTGTCGAGCCGGCGGTCGCCCGCGAGATCCCAGATCCGCATCCGCGCGTCGGGTGCGGTGCTGTAGAGCGTGCGGCCGTCGCTGGAGATCGCAAGGCCGTAGACCTCGCCACGCGGACCGGCGAAGCGCTCCCGGACCTCCCCCCGCTCGACGTCCCAGACCACGATCTCGCCGCTGTCGTCGGAGGCGACGAGCCTGCGCGCGTCCGGGCTGAAGACGAGGTGCATGCCGCCGCCCCGGTGGCGGCCGCGGAGCGGGCGGACGTCGCCGGTCTCGAGGTCGAGCAG
>Ga0126312_10001729_pt1 | contig 14416 bp, 13 predicted proteins | sample Plot104A_FD_92537 | JGI IMG/M metagenome (GOLD analysis project Ga0126312, IMG submission 92537) | Serpentine soil microbial communities from UC McLaughlin Reserve, CA, USA - Plot104A | ecosystem: Environmental > Terrestrial > Soil > Grasslands | place: USA: UC McLaughlin Reserve, Lake County...
CGCTGCCGATCGACGTGCGCGCCGCCGAGGGGGTGCGGACACCCGTGGTGATCTTCACCGGCTCGATCGGGCGCTTGGCATATGCCGCCGGCCGGCGGGTGCGGGTCGCGGATCGGCTCGGTCTGGCCGATCCCGTGGCGGCGCGGCTGCGTCTCGCGCCCGTGCGCGAGCGGCGCGCGGGGCACGAGAAGCTGCTGCCGGCCGCGTGGTTCCTCGGTCGCTTCGCGGATCCCGGGTCGGTGGCGGCGAACCCCCGCTTTGCGGGCAATCCGCGCATCCCCGCCGCTCGCGCCGCGCTCCGTTGCGGGCGCCTCGGCCGCCTGATGCGGGCGGTGACCGCTCCGCTCACGCCCGCCCGCTTCGTGGCCAACCTCGGGACGGCCGTCGACCTCTACTCGCTGCGAGTACCGGCCGACCCGGTCGCCGCCCGGCGCGAGCTGTGCCGGCGCTGACGCGCGCCGCGCAGACTCGCGGGCGGGCCCCCCACGGGGCGCGGCCGCCCGCTCCGCCGCCGACCGGGCTCGCGTACACCGCCGCCCCAGGGCGCTCTCCATGGTACCTGCGGACGGCAGGTCTTGAGCTCGAGGCCTGCGCGAGGCACCGAGCGGCCCGTCGAGCGAAACGCGCCGGGGAGCATTCTTGCGCGCAGGAGGGAACCGGCCTCTGAGCAGGAAGTTTCGCGGCCGAGGAGGCTCGCGGAGACATCCGCCGAATGTTTATGTACCCTACCGCCGGTCCAAACGCCGAGTCCGGGCCCCTCCGGGGGTCCGGAGCGGGGAACCCAAGGCGGCCGCGAGCCGCAGGGGCGAATCGTCGCCAGTGTGCGTCGTAGCGTGATCTTTCCCACGCGAGCCCGTCAGCTAACCCCGTAGGCCTGAGTGAAAGAAAGGGTTCGCCTTATGACAGCTCTTCATCGCGATCTGAGCGCACCTGAGGTCTGGCAGCGTTCCCTCGAGCGCTCGCGCCGCCGCCGGGTGACCGCCCCCAAGCTTCGACGTCAGGCCGCCCGGCGCAAGCACGCCTCCTCGGCCATGGCCGCCGCCATGCTCGCCGGGCCCGCGGCCCAGCTCGCGGCCGCCCAGCCCTCTTCCGACGGCTCGTCGCAGCCGAACATCGCCTCCGAGTCCCCCGCCAACCGCGCGATCGGCGGCGGCGAGGATCGGGCCGCTCAGATGGGGCTCGCGCTCGGGAGCGCCGGCCAGGCGGTGGTCGCGGTCCAGCGCAAGCTCGACGTGAAGGCGACCGGCTACTTCGACGCGGACACCGACCGCAGGGTACGCGTCTTCCAGGGCAACAACGGCCTGAAGGTCGACGGCATCGTCGGCCCGCGGACATGGAGGGCGCTGTTCGCCTCGGGGAGCACGGTGCCGACCGCGGGCATCGGCGGACCCGACCTCAAGCTCGAGCCCGCCGTGGCGACGGGCGACGACGCCCGGGTCGGCAACAGGACCCAGTTCGCCGTCCGCATGGCCTCTGACGACGAGCTCGATTCCGGCGAGCGCGGCGAGCTGAAAGCGCACCGGGCGGCGACCCGCAGTCGCGACGGCGGCGCGCTCGTGGCGATCGAGTTCCGCGCTCCCGAGGGCAAGGACACCGGAGAGTCGAGCGCGAGCGACAACGGCCGCTCGGCGAGCGCCGCCCGGTCTGGGTCGAACGCCGGCGACCGGAGCCAGTCCGACGACGGCGGCTCCCGGGGCTCGTCGCGTGGCGAGAGCGGTAACGGGAGCCAGAGCGGCGGCGAGAGCCGTGGCAACGACGGGGCAGGCAACGACAACGGCAACTCCGCTGGCAACGACAACGGCAACTCCGCTGGCAACGGCGACTCCGAGCCGAAGCCGGGCAACGAGGGACGGCCTCGCAACGACGCCGGCGGCAGCTCGGGCTCGGGCTCGTGCTCGCGTGAGATCGAGGATCCGCTCGACGGCAGGGGCACCCATACGTCGGGCTATGGCCCGCGCTGGGGCCGGATGCACACCGGCGTCGACCTGGCGGCTCCGAGCGGCACGCCGATCCGCGCGGCAGCGTGCGGCGTGATCAGCTTCCTTCAGGGCAGCTCGCAGAGCGGTGGCTACGGCAACTTCATCTGCATCAAGCACTCGAGCAGCTTCACCACGTGCTACGCCCACCTGTCGCGCTTCTCCAACAAGGGGGTCGGCGACTACGTGAGGGCCGGCCGGATCATCGGGTACGTCGGCAGCACCGGCAACTCGACCGGGCCGCACCTGCACTTCGAGACGCGGACGAGCGCCCCGTACAGCGGTAGGCCCTTTGACCCGACTCCCTACCTGCGCGGTAGGGACTTCGGGGGCAGCATGGTGAGGTCCTCGTCCGTGGGCGGTCCGGACCTCGCGCCGCGGGAGAAGGCACCTACGGCGTCGAGGTCCTCGTCCGTGGGCGGTCCGGACCTCGCGCCGCGGGAGAAGGCACCTACGGCGTCGGCGCAGGCGGCGAGCAGCGAGCCGGAGCCCTCGGCGGTCGACATCGCGACCGACGAGAGCGACGCGCAGGCGCCCGCCGACACGGAGAGCAAGCCGGCGGCCACGGCGCCCGAGTCGACCGAGGCCGAGCAGCCGGCCACGGAGCCGGCGGCCGGCGACTCGAACGCGAGCCAGGATCCCGCTAGCGCGGACGAGGGCTCGGAGCCGACGCGTGGCGAAGAGGGCACCGCGGAGGAGCCGACCGACGCCGGGACGACCGGCGACGGTGAGGACGCCTCCGGGGAGCAGCTCGAGTCCGTGCCCGAGCCGGGAGCGACCGGTGGCGAGCCGAGCGGAGAGACGTCCTCGTCGGAGGGCGAGGTCTCGAGCGACCCGGTCCCCGAGGACACCGGGACGGAGAGCGGTGACTCCGCGGGCGGCGGCGACGCCGGCTCGGAGGCCGGCGGCGACGGCGACGTCGGCGCGCCGAACCCGGGCTCGGGCGAGGCTCCGAGCGATCCCTCGTCGAGCGACGGCTCGGCGAGCGACTCGTCCGGCGTGGTCTCGAGCGAAGGCGCGGACACCTCCGCGTCCGGCGACGCGAGCACCGGCGCCGATGGTGCGGGCTCGGCCGACGCGGGCTCGTCCGCGGGCGACTCCGGTTCGACCGGCGCGACCACGGGCGGCTCGGCTTCGACGACGGTCACGCCCGACACGTCGACCGGCTCGAACGGGGCGGCGACGTCCGGCCAGGCCGGGTCGACGGGCGGCGCGCCGAGCACCGGCTCGGCCGGCGGCGAGAGCGCGGCGACCGGCTCCGGCACGAGCGGCGCGGGCTCGACCGGCACCAGCACCGACGCGGCGGGCGGCGCCTCCTCGGGCGGCGCGGCCGGCGCGGCCGGCGCGGCGGCGCAGGAGGCGACCGGGAGCGAGTCCCAGGACGACGAGGAGACTCGGACCGGCGCGGCGGCCTGAGCGCCAGCAGGCCGCTCAACCGACTGACACGGCGCCCCGTCGCCGCCTGCGGGCGGCGGCGGGGCTTCGTCTTTCTCGGGCGCGGGCGTCCCGGTCGGCGCTGTCGCCCGTCGCGCGGCGCCCGCCCGGCGCCTCCGCTACTTCTTCGCCGACTCGAAGTAGGGGTTCGTGCCCGACGCGTGGTCGGTCACGTCGATCACCCGGTCGACTTCGGGCACGTTGTCCTTGATCGCCACCTCGATGCCCTGGCCGAGCGTCACGGTCGCCATGCCGCAGCCCTGGCACCCGCCGCTCAGACGGAGGTAGGCCGCCCCCTCCTCGAGGGCGACGAGGTCGGCGCGGCCGCCGTGCGCGGCGATCGCCGGGTTGACCTGGTGCTCGAGCACCTGGACCACGCGCTGCGCGACGTCGCCGGTCAGGTCGGCCGGCGCCCCGCCGCCGACGGCGGGGCTCGGACTCGACAGGCCGCTCAGCTTGAGGCCGCCCGCGAACAGGTCGCCGGACCATTCGACGGTGGCGCCGCGCAGCTTCTCGACATCGGCGGCGGGAACGACGACGCGCAGGTCCCCGTGCTTCTCGACGTGATCGTCGGGCCCCGCCTCGTCGACGGGTCGCAGCGACAGGTTGTACGCCCACTCGCCGGCGGAGATCCCGGTGATCTCGATCCACATGGCCTGGCGGTCGGGGGTCGGCGCCTGCTCGCGGAACCCGAGCACCTTGGCGTGCGCCTCGTCGGTGACGGCGAGGATGGGTGTCGAGCCGTCGGTGGTCATGGGGAGCGGGCGCGCTCCGCCTACGATAGCGGGGTGACCCGCGTCCTCCTCGTGCTGCCCTCGGGCACCTACAAGGCGCCCGACTTCATGGCCGCGGCGCGGGCCGTGGGCGCCGAGGTCGTCGTCGCGTCCGATCGCCGTCAGGCGCTGTCGGGCATGCTCACCGAACGCGCGGTCACGCTGCGGCTGCACGACCCCGACGACGCAGTCGAGCGGATCGTTCGCCTCGCCGAGCGCGCGCAGCTCGACGCCGTGGTGGCCGCCGACGACGCGGGCGTGCTCGTCGCCGCGCACGCCTGCGAGCGGCTCGGCCTGCGCGGCAACCCGCCGGCCGCCGCCGCCCGGACCCGCGACAAGGCGTCGATGCGCGCGGCGCTCGGCGCCGCAGGGATCCCTCAGCCCGCCTACGTCATCGCCGACCCGGGAGCCGACGTGGCGGCGCTGGCCGCCGAGGTCGGCCCTCCGTGCGTCGTCAAGCCGCTCGCGCTGTCGGCGAGCCGCGGGGTCATCCGGGCCGACGATCCCGCGGCCGCGGCGCGCGCCGCCGAGCGCGTCCGCGCGATCCTCGCGGAGGCGGGCTGCGACCCCGAGGACGAGCGCCTGCTCGTCGAGCGGTACGTGCCCGGCGCCGAGATCGCAGTCGAGGCGCTCGTGCGCGACGGTCAGCTCGAGCCGCTCGCGATCTTCGACAAGCCCGACCCGCTCGAGGGCCCGTTCTTCGAGGAAACGCTCCTGGTCACGCCGTCCCGCCTCGAGGATGGGTTCCGGCGGGAGGTCGAGCGGACGGCCGCGGCGGCGGCCGCGACGCTCGAGCTGCGCGCGGGGCCGGTGCACGCCGAGCTGCGGGTGACGCCGGAGGGGCGCGTCCTCGTCCTCGAGCTCGCGGCGCGCACGATCGGCGGGCTATGCGCGCGCGCGCTGCGCTTCGGGCTCGGGTCGTCGCTCGAGGAGCTCGTGTTGCGCGACGCCCTCGGCCTGCCGCTCGCCGGGCTCCGGCGCGAGGAAGCGGCGGCCGGGGTGATGATGCTGCCGATCCCCCGGGCCGGCGTCCTCGAGGAGGTGCGCGGCGCCGAGCGCGCGCGCGCGGTCCCCGGGATCGCCGGGCTCGAGCTGTCGATCGCACCGGGCCGCCCGGTGCGGACCCTCCCCGAAGGCGACCGTTATCTCGGCTTCCTGTTCGCGCGCGGCGCGCGACCGGCGGAGGTCGAGCGCGCGCTTCGCGCCGCGCACGCGGAGCTCGAGGTGCGGATAGCCGAGACTCCGGGCGAGGTCGCTCCGGCCCGCGACGCCGCATGAGGGCGCTGCTCGTCTCGACGTACGAGCTCGGCCACCAGCCGCTCGGGGTCGCCTCGCCGGCTGCCGCCCTGCTCGCCGCGGGACAGGACGTGCGCTGCCTCGACCTGTCGGTCGAGCCCTGGCGCCCGGAGCTCGTCGACTGGGCCGAGGCGGTGGCCTTCTCGGTGCCGATGCACACCGCGATGCGGCTTGCGCTGCGCGCCGCGCGGGCGATCCGGCGACGGCGACCCGAGCTGCCGATCTGCCTCTACGGGCTGTACGCGCCGGTCAGCCGCGACTTGACGGTCGGCGCGGTCGCCGACCGGGTGATCGCCGGGGAGTACGAGCCGGCGCTCGTCGCCTGGCTCGACGGGCTCGCCGCGGGCTCGCAGGGACCGGGGCGCTACACGCTCGAGCTCGAGCGCACCGGCTTCGAACTGCCCGCGCGGCACCTGCTCCCGCCGCTCGAGCGCTACGCCCACGTCGCGCTCGACGGCGAGGAGCGGCCGGTCGGCTACGTCGAGACCACCCACGGCTGCCGCCACCGCTGCCGCCACTGTCCGCTGCCCGCGGTCTACGACGGGGCGCTGCGCGTAGTTGGCCGTGACGCGGTGCTCGCCGACGTCGAGCAGCTCGTGGCCATGGGCGCGCGCCACATCACCTTCGGCGATCCCGACTTCCTCAACGGGCCGGGCCACTCGCTGCGGATCGTCCGCGCGCTCCACGCGCACTTCCCCGAGCTCACTTTCGATTGCACGGTCAAGGTCGAGCACGTCCTCGACCACGCCGGGATGTGGCCGGAGCTCGCCGCGAGCGGTTGCCTGTTCGTCGTCACCGCGGTCGAGCTCCTGAACGACGAGATCCTCGCGCGCCTCGACAAGGGTCACACCGCAGCCGGGGCGGCCGCCGCGGTCGAGCTGCTGCGCAGGCACGGGATCGAGCCGCGCCCGACCTTCCTCCCGTTCACGCCCTGGACGACGCTCGACGACGTGCTCGACCTGCTCGATTTCGTCGTGCGGCACGACCTGGTCGGCAACGTCGACCCGGTGCAGTACTCGCTGCGCCTGCTGCTGCCGGAGGGGTCGCTGCTGCTCGACGCCGCCGACCCGGTCCTGCGCGAGGCCCTCGGACCCTACGACGACGAGCGGCTCACGTACACGTGGCGCTCGGCCGACCCCATGGTCGACCTGCTCCAGGCCCGGCTCGCCGAGCTCGTGGAGGGCAGTGTCGCCGCGGGCGAGCCGGCGGCCGAGGCGTTCGCCGGCGTGCGCGCCGCCGTGCTCGAGGTCGCGGGAACCGGCGTCGAGGAGGAGCTCGCCATCCCCGCCGGCTCGACGGAGGGCCGCCCGCGGCTCACCGAGCCCTGGTTCTGCTGAGCTGAGCCCACCGAGGGCCAGTTGGGTTCTCTGGACGAAGGCTAGGAGGGAGAGCGCTCGACGGCGCGCCGCCCCTCGGGGGCGAGGCCCCCGGGCTGGACCGGCTCGCCCGGCGCCTCGTCGGAGATGCCGAGCCCGGCGGTGATCACGAAGAAGGCGCGTGCGTACGGCGACTCGCTCGTGCGCTCGCGGAGGGCGTCCCAGTCGATCTGCTCGCGCACCGAGCGCGCGATGTCGAGGAGCGGCTCATAGTCGAGGTAGTGCTCGTGCATGGCGAGCAGCTTGGCGGTGAGCACGTCCTCGACCTGCATGACCGGGATCGTCACGCCGAGGACGTCGAGGTTGTCGCTGCGCTCGAAGAGCGCGTCGTCGACGGTCAGGCCCATCGGGTGGTAGATCAGGTCGACGAGCACGTTCCCGTCCCATGCCTTGAACAGCCACTCTTCGGGCGGCCGCTCGGGCTCGAGGCCCGCTTCGACGAGGGCGTCGAGCGCGCGCTCGGCGTGGTCGGGGCGGACCATGTAGTCGACGTCGTGGGCCGAGGCGGGGCCGCCCCGCGCCCAGCACGCCACGCCTCCCGACAGCAGGAAGTCGACCTCGGCGTGCTTGAGGGCGGCCGCCGTCTTCTTGAGCGTCACCTGGATCTCGTCGAAGGTCGCCTCCCCTGCCGTCATCGGGGCGACCGTACCCGAGCGGGAGCGGCGGCCGCATCGCGAGCGTTCGCCCGGCACCATCCGGGTAGTCGAAGCCGCGATGCCGACCGAGCCCCCGCCCGACGACCCTCCGCCGCCCGCCCTGCGCGTGGCCGCGGCCGGCGACGTCCACTGCTCGCCCGTAAACCGCGACGCGACGCGCGCGACCTTCGCCGGCCTGGACGGTCGCGCCGACCTGCTCCTGCTCGCCGGCGACCTGACGACCCACGGCGAGCCTGCCGAGGCAGCGGTGCTCGCCGAGGCGTGCGAGCCGCTCACTATCCCCATCTTCGCCGTGCTCGGCAACCACGACCACCACGGCGGGCGCGGCCACGAGCTGGGCGCCGTGCTCGCCGAGGGCGGGGTGACCCTGCTCGAGCGCGGGTCGGCCACCTGCCGCGTGCGCGACGTCGAGGTCGGGGTCGCCGGGACCAAGGGCTTCGTCGGCGGCTTCGACGGCTCGTTCCTGCCCGACTTCGGCGAGCCGCTCCTGCGCGAGGTGTACGCGGAGTGCGGGCGCGAGGTCGAGGCGCTCGAGCACGGGCTCGCGTCGATCGCCGGCTGCGACCTGCGGATCGCCCTGCTTCACTACGCGCCCACGCCGGCCACCCTTCAGGGCGAGCCGCCGGGGATCTTCGCCTTCCTCGGGTCCGGACGCCTCGCCGAGCCGATCGCCCGTCACCGCCCCGATCTCGTGCTCCACGGGCACGCGCACGCGGGGACGGTCGAGGGGACGATCGAAGGGGTGCCGGTGTTCAACGTCTCGGTCCCCGTGATTCAACGCGACTTCTGGCTGTTCGAGCACCCCGGCGCACACCGCCCCGAACGCGAGGGCCTGCGCGTCCGCACGGCCTGACTCGCGGCGGCGCGGCGGTGCGGCGCCCGAACGCCCTAGACCTCGACGCCCTGCCCGGCCAACCAGCCGGCGACGGCCTCCGGCGGCTCGCCGCCATCGAACTCCGCGCGCGCGGCGAGCCGCAGCAGGTCCTCGCGCGGCTCGTCGACCTCATCGCGGCGGAAGGCGAGGTACGTCGTGACCGCGGCGGCCATGGTCACCGCCGGGACGTCGCCCTCGGGGTCGAAGGAGCGGCGCGCCTCCTCGACCCGGTCGCTCAGGTCGGCCACCGCGGTGATTGGCTCGTCGGCGTCCTCGAGGAAGGCGACGAGCTCGCCCACCTCGGGCTCCTCGTTGTGCGGGTCGACCGCCTCGGCCGCGCGATGGACGGCCTGGGCGAGGGTCAGCGCTTCGGGGTTGGGGGTCATCGTCTCCTGGCTCGGGTCGTATCCCTACCCGCGAGCCCGCGCACCGATGCCTCGTCGCCTCCGACCGCCTCGGGACCGACGGCGGGCGCCCCCGAGCCAAGGAGCCGCCTCCCCGGCCTACTCGAAGTCGGGGACCTCGTGCGGGCCCACGCATGCCACCGCCGGGGCCCCCGAGACGCCGCGGGCGACCTCGCGCACGCCCTCGGGAGTCACCTCGTCGAGCGCGGCGATCGACTCCTCGGGCGAGGCGATCTCGCCGAACGTCACCTTCTGTGCCGCGGCGCGCGCAGCGACCGCGGTGGTGCCCTCGAGCGCCAGCACCGTCGAGCCGGCGGCGTAGGCGCGCGCCCGCTCGATCTCCTCCGGCTTCGGGCCGTCCTCGGCGAGCTCGGCGACGATCTCGCGGATGCGGCGGTAGGCCTCGACGCACTTGGCGGAGTCGAGGCCCGAGGCGACCTCGAGACTCGCCGAGTCGGCGTGCGACGACGCGACCGCGCGAATCGCGTAGCAGAGCCCTCGCTGCTCGCGGATCTCGTCGAACAGGCGCGAACCCATCGATCCCCCGAGCAGCGCCGTGTACACGGCGAGGGTCGCGCGCTGGCGCAGATCGCCCGGGTCGATCGGCGCGCGCCAGTGGAGGCGAAGGTGCGACTGGTTCGTTTCGCGCGCGTCGACGAGGATGCGCCGCTCGAAGCCCGGCGCCGGCTCGATGCCGTCGTGATCGGGGCGGGCGGGAAAGCGCTCGAACAGCTCGGCGAGGCGTGCCTCGTCGACGCCGGACAGGTCGCCCGCGAGGAACGCGCCGCCGGGCCCGGTGGCCCACCGCCGCTCGCGGAAGGCGAGGATGGCGTTGGGCCCGAACGACTCGAGATGGTCGGCCGGGCCGAGGACCGGCCGCCCGAGCGGGTGGTCGCCGTACGCCGCCCGGTCGAGCAGCTTGCTCGCCACGCTCGCCGGCTGGTCGTTCGAGCGGTTGATCTCCTGGATGACCACGCCGCGCTCGCGCTCGAGCTCGCCGGCGTCGAGACGCGCCTTTCCAACGAAGTCGGTGAGCAGGTCGGCGGCGTCCATCACCGCCTCCGCCCGGCACGTGACGTGGAAGGCGACGGCGTCGTGCGAGGTGTACGCGTTGAGCTGCGCGCCGAGTCGCTCGGCGGTCTGGTTGACCTCGCGGTAGGTGGGGTAGAGCTCGCCGCCCTTGAACACGAGGTGCTCGAGGAAGTGCGCCATCCCGTTCTCCTCGGCGCGCTCCGTCCGGGCGCCGGCGTCGAAGGCCACGAGCACGGTGGCCGCGCGCGTCCCCGGCATGCGCAGCGACACGAGCGGGAGCCCGTTTCCGAGGACCGTGTCGCGCACCTCGATCACGGGGGAGAGGGTAGGCGGTGACGGTGACCGGCGAGCAGCGTCGTGGAGGATGCGGACATCCGCGCGCCGATCTATGCTGCCGCGCGAATGGCAGCCGCTGGGCCACCTCCAGGACGCGGGCGCGAGCTCGAGCGCGAGCGTGCGTGGGAGGGCGACGATCCCGAGCGCGCCGCCCTCCTCGAGCAGCTCACGACGACGCGGCGGTGGGCGTACTTCGCCACGTTCCTCGCCTTCCTCGGGGCGGCCGGCGCCGCGGTGGCGATCGCCTTCGCGCTCCAGGACGACGGAGGTCGCTCGGGCGCCTCACGCTCGTCGGTGCGATCGCTCCAGGAGGACGTCGCGCGCCTCGAGGACCAGGTGAGCTCGGGGCGCTCGTCCGCGCAGGACGCCGAGAGCTCGGCCGAGTCGCTCGCGAGCCGCGTCGAGGAGCTCGAGCAGGACGTGTCGAGCGCGCAGGGGCCCGACCAGAGCACGCAACGCGAGCTCGACGGGCTTCGCCAGGACCTCGACGACCTCCAGCAGGAGGTCGCCGAGCTCCGCCAGGACGGCGGCTCGGGCGGCTCGTCTCCCTGAGCCCCGCGCGCGGGGGGCCTCTGCGGCGCGCGGCACGCGCGCGGGCACCGCGACGTGCGCCGCCACGTGCGCGACACTGACGGGCGTGGCGGGACAGCAGCCCCGCATGATCCACCTCGGGTACGGCAAGTACGTGCGCGCCGACCGCGTGTACGCGCTCGTCCCGCTCGAGGCGTCCGACAGGGGTGACGGACGCCGCACGTATGTGCACGTCGAGGGGGTGCCCGAGCCGCTCGTCGCGTCGCGCTCGGAGCGCGCGATCCTCGCCGACCTCGAGGCCGCCCTCGCCGAGGCCGCCGGGCGCCCGCGCCGGCGCACCCGCGGCTTGCGCGAGCAGGAGGGCCTGTTCTAGGGTCGGCGGCGATGGAGGACCAGGCGCGGATCGCGTTCGTCACCGGCGGCTCGGGCTTCATCGGCGGACGGCTCATCGAGCGGCTGCGGGGCGACGGCTACGCAGTGCGGGCGCTTGCGCGATCCGACCGTTCCGCCTCCGCCGTGGAGCAAAGGGGCGCGGAGCCCGTCCGCGGGGACCTCGACGACCCCTCCGCGATCGAGGCCGGCGCACGCGGATGTCGCGTGGCGTTCCACCTCGCCGCGGCGCTCGGCACCTGGGGCGAGCGAGAGTGGTTCGAGCGGATCAACGTCCAGGGCACCGAGAACGTGTTGAACGCCTGCGCCCGTGCCGGCGTCGAGCGGTTCGTCCATTGCAGCACGGAGGCCGTCCTGCTCGCCGGCGAGCCGCTCACGCGCGCCGACGAGGGCACGCCGCGCCGCCCCGATTCGTCCTCGCTCTACTCGGCCACCAAGGCGCGCGCCGAGGAGGTAGTCGAGCGGGCGAGCCGCGACGGCCTCGCGGCGACGATCGTCCGTCCCCGCTTCGTGTGGGGGCGTGGAGACACGACCCTCCTGCCCGTGCTCGTCGAGCAGGCACGCTCGGGCCGGCTGCGGTGGGTCGGCGGCGGGCGACATCTGACCTCGACCACCCACGTCGACAACGCGGCCCACGGCCTGATGCTCGCCGCGGCCGGCGGCGCCGCCGGCGAGATCTACTTCGTCACCGACGGCGAGCCCGTCGTCTTCCGCGACTTCGTGGCGGAGCTTCTGCGCACGCAGGGCGTCGCTCCGCCGACCCGTAGCGTGCCGGCGCCCGTCGCCCGGTCGCTCGCGTCCGGCTCGGAGCTGGCGTGGCGGATCCTCCCCCTCCGGGGCGAGCCGCCGTTCACGCGCTTCGCGTACTGGTTCGCCTCGCAGGAGTGCACGCTCGACGACTCGAAGGCTCGGCGCGAGCTCGGTTACTCTCCGGTCACGACCCGCGAACAGGGGCTCGCCGACCTGCGCGAGCGGCCGCCGGGTACGTAGACTGCGAGCCGAACCGGACGGGAGGAGCAGGATGGGGATTAATCTGGCCACGCTGCTGACCGAGACCGCCGAGCGCCACGGCGAGCGCACGGCGCTCAAGCTCGACGACGCCGAAGTCAGCTACGGCTTCCTCGCCGAAGGCAGCGCGCGGATCGCCGGTCTGCTTAGGGAGCGCCGCTTCGAGCGCGGCGACCGCGTGGGGATCATGCTCCCCAACGTCCCCTACTTCGCGTTCATCTACTACGGGATCCTGCGCGCGGGCGGCATCGTCGTCCCGATGAACCCCCTCCTCAAGGGCCGCGAGGTGCGGTTCTACCTCGAGGACCCGGGCGCCAAGATCCTCTTCGCCTGGCACGGCTTCGCGGAGGCCGCGGACGAGGGCGCGTCGAACGCGGGCGCCGACTTCATCCAGGTCGAGCCCGGCGAGTTCGAGAACCTCGTCCAGCACGCCGACCCTGCGCACGAGGTGGTCGACGTGGATGGGGACGACACCGCCGTGCTCCTCTACACCTCGGGAACGACCGGCAAGCCGAAGGGCGCCGAGCTCACCCACTCGAACCTGAAGACCAACGTCGAGGTGACGCAGCGGCTTGGGCAGATGAGCGAGGAGGACACGCTGCTCGGCGCGCTGCCCCTGTTCCACTCGTTCGGCCAGACGTGCGGCCTGAACTCGAGCGTCGCGGCGGGCGCGCGACTCACGCTGATCCCCCGCTTCGACCCCGACAAGGCGCTCGAGATCATCGAGCGCGACCGGGTGACGATCTTCCAGGGCGTGCCGACGATGTACACCGCGATGCTCCACTCCGACCGCAGGGACGACTTCGACGTCTCGTGCCTGCGTCTGTGCATGTCGGGCGGCTCGGCCATGCCGGGGGAGGTGCTGCGCGCCTTCGAGCAGCAGTTCGGGTGCAAGGTGCTCGAGGGCTACGGCCTGTCCGAGACCTCGCCGGTCGCGTCGTTCAACCACCCCGACCGCGAGCGCAAGGTCGGCTCGATCGGGACCCCGATCGAGGGCGTCGAGCTGCGCGTGGTGGACGAGAACCGCAAGGAGGTCCCGCAGAGCGAGGTCGGCGAGATCGCCATCCGCGGCCACAACATCATGAAGGGCTACTGGAACCGCCCCGACGCGACCGCCGAGGCGATCGACGACGATGGCTGGTTCTACACCGGCGACATGGCCTACGCCGACGAGGAGGGCTACTTCTTCATCGTCGACCGGAAGAAGGACATGATCATCCGCGGCGGCTACAACGTGTATCCGCGCGAGATCGAGGAGGTCCTGTACGAGCACGAGGCGGTCGCCGAGTGCGCGGTCGTCGGCGTCCCCGACGACCAGATGGGCGAGGAGGTCGGCGCGGCGGTGGTCCTCAAGGGCGGCGAGGACACGAGCGAGGACGACCTGCGCGAGTACGTCAAGGAGCAGGTCGCCGGCTACAAGTATCCGCGCAAGATCTGGTTCGAGGACGAGCTGCCCAAGGGCCCCACGGGCAAGATCCTCAAGAAGGACATCGAGGTGCCGGAGGCCGTGAAGGCCGGCTGAGGGGCGCGGCGAGGACGTTCGACTCGAAAAGCGGCCTGCGCCCAACTCTGTCACTTGACGCTAACGTAAGCGGGTGCTTTAATAGGCAGCGTTATGGACGCGGCCGCGCGCGCGCTGGCCGAGCCGCACCGGCGCGAGATCCTCGAGCTCGTCAGGGACACGGAGTTGAGCGCGGGCGAGATCGCGGCTCGGTTCGACGTCACGCGACCGGCCGTCTCCCAGCACCTCACCGTGCTGCGGGAATCAGGTCTCCTCGTCGAGCGGCGCGACGGGACGCGGCGGCTGTACCGGGCGCGCCCCGAGGGCCTGGCCGAGCTCAAGCGGTTTCTCGACCGCTTCTGGACCGATCGCCTCGAGCGGCTCAAGATCGCCGCCGAGCTGGAGCAGCAAAGGAGGGACGCGAGTGGCAGGCGCAGAGACAGAGGCCGCCGTCGAGGTCGAGGTCCGAATCGACGCGGCGCCTGAGACGGTCTTCGACTTCTTCACCGATCCGGCGAAGATGGTGCAGTGGATGGGTCGCTCGCACGAGCTCGACCCGCGTCCGGGAGGCGTCTTCCGGTGCGACATCAACGGACGTGACGTCGCGAGCGGGACCTACACCGAGCTCGAGCGCCCTCGGCGCATCGTGTTCACGTGGGGCTGGGAGTCGGCGGACAACGCCACGCAGCCGGGGGCGAGCACGGTGTCCGTAGAACCGCTTGAGGGCGTCGGTGTCGCGACCGGCGACCTCGAACCAGGCGACCGGGTTACCCATGGGTACCTTCCTTTCCGCGCACGTCGTCTCAGTGCGCTCGCTTGCCCTGCTCGA
>Ga0126312_10001730_pt1 | contig 14409 bp, 11 predicted proteins | sample Plot104A_FD_92537 | JGI IMG/M metagenome (GOLD analysis project Ga0126312, IMG submission 92537) | Serpentine soil microbial communities from UC McLaughlin Reserve, CA, USA - Plot104A | ecosystem: Environmental > Terrestrial > Soil > Grasslands | place: USA: UC McLaughlin Reserve, Lake County...
GCCTCTGGGCCAGGGCGAGCCGTGAGTTCGACTCGCTCACTTCCGGTCTCGAGCGGGCGGACTCCTGGTCGACGGACGCGCACAAGTGGCTCAACGTCCCGTACGACTCCGGGATCGTCCTGTGCGCGCACCCGGAATCGCACCGGGCGGCGATGTCGGCCGAGGCGGAGTACCTGATCCAGGACGAGGGCGGTCGCCGCGTGCGGGACGAGCTGGACTGGGTGCCCGAGTTCTCGCGCCGGGCGCGCGGCTTCGCCGTCTACGCCGCCCTCCGCTCGCTCGGCCGCTCGGGCGTCCGCGAGCTCGTCGAGCGCTGCTGTGCGTGCGCACAGAGGTTCGCGGACCTCGCGTCCGACGTGCCCGGCGTCGAGGTGGTGAACGAGGTCGTCCTCAACCAGGTGCTGTTCCGGTTCGAGGACGATACGCGCACGGACGAGGTCCTGGCGCGCGTGCAGCGCGAAAGCCGCGTCTGGATGAGCGGCACGACGTGGGACGGGCGGAAGGCGATCCGTGTCTCGGTCTCGAACTGGCAGACGACCGAGGAAGAGATCGAGCTCGCGGTCGCGGAGTTCGCGGACGCCGCCCAGTCGGCCGTTACGCGGTAGACGCGACGAACGGGACCGTCCGCGCGTGGGCGCGGAAACCGAGCGACTCGTAGAGCTGCTTCGGGACCGTGTACTCGTCGTCCCCGCGCGCGTAGACGACCGCGCGCGTCGCACGTTCTTCCGCGAGCCGCCGCAGCGCGAACGCGCAGACCGAGGCCGCGAGACCAAGGCGCCGGAACTCGGCGTGCGTGCCGACCGGCTCCAGCTCGCCGGCGCGGTTGTCGTCGTCGAGCCACGCGAGGCAGTACGCGGCGACACGGCCGTCCGGCGCGACGGCGACGCAGTCGAGGTCGCTCCTGTACGGCCATGCCTGCATCACGTTCCGGTAGCTCTCGACCGTCACGCGCGACGGATCGAACGCGCTCCGGTGCGCCGCGACGCGCGAGTCGACGTCGCGCGCGGCGACGGTTCGCAGCGCGAACCGCTCCGGCGCGGGCCGCAGCGGGAGCGAGTCGAGGTCGCGGGCGAGGTACGCGAAGAACGGCGCATCGGGCGCACGCGTGAACCCCCGCCGCTCGAGCGTCGCGATCGCCTCGAGGTTTGCATCGATCGCGTCGGTCTCGCGCGCCTCGGCCCAGTCGAGCACGTCGTCGAGGAGCTCCGGCCGGTCGGGGTGGACGCAGAAGTCGAGGACGGCGCCTTCGAAGACCCAGCCGTATGCGACGACGCTGCCGCCGTGCTCCCACAGCCTCGTTCGCCACTCCGGCTCGCGGCCCACGTGCTGGAAGCGCCCCCACGCGAGGTCGCCCACGTGCTGCGCCCACTTTGGCCCGCGCAGCTTCCACGCATCCTGGACGAGACGCTGCATGCGCCGGAGGTCGTCGGCGCCCTCGTAGTCGCGGGCGACGGTCGGGCTCAGCGAGCCGGCCACGCGCCCGCGCGGTAGACATAGCCCTCGAGCTGCCGGCCGAGCAGCTCCTCGAGCCAACGCGAGACGCCGATCAGCCCGTCGACGTCGATCCCGGTCTCCACCCCCTCGCCCTCGAGCACGTACACGAGATCCTCCGTCGCGACGTTCCCGGTCGCCTTCGGCGCGTACGGGCAGCCGCCGAGTCCCCCGACGGAGGCGTCGAAGACGGTCGCCCCCGCTTCGAGCGCGGCGACCGCGTTCGCGTACCCGGTGTTGCGCGTGTTGTGGAGGTGGACGCCGACCGGCGGGCCGAGGATCGACACGCGCTCTACGAGCCGCCGCACCGGCGTCGGCGTCGCCACCCCGATGGTGTCGGCGAGGACGAGCTCGCCGGCCGCGTCGAGCTGCTCGCACAGGTCGGCGACGCGCGCCGGATCCACCCGGCCTTCGAACGGACAGCCGAACGCGACGCTGACGACGACCGTCGTCGGCAGCTCAGAGGCTTCGACCATCTCGCGCACCTGCGCCGTCGCCTCCTCGAGCGACATGTTGCCGTTCCGCCGGTTGAACTCCTCGGTTGCGGCGAGCGTGCAGTTGACGCGGTCGAGCCCGCTCGCGCGCAGGCGGTCGTAGCCCTTCCGGTTGAGGACGAGCCCGGCATACTCGATGCCGTCACGGCGCTGGATCTCGGCGACGACATCCTCCGCGTCCGCCATCTGCGGCACGCGCTCGGCGCGGACGAACGACGCAGCTTCGATCCTCGGAACACCCGTGGCCGCGAGCCGGTTCACGAGCTCGGCGCGTACCGGCGCCGGCAGCACGTCGGGCTCGTTCTGCAGCCCGTCACGCGGGCCCACCTCGCAGACGGTCACCCTCACGCGCGCCACCGTAGCTCGCACGCGCGGCGCCGCCCGACTCAGTCGATCTGGGAAGCGCGCACCTTGTCCGCCGCCACGCGCACGATCACGCGCTCCTCGTCGGGGCCGACGCCGTACGTCTCGCGCCCGGTGTAGCGGTGCGCGAGCACGTCGATGTGCTCATCCGCGCCTTCGTGCTCGAGCTCCGCCGTCCCGGTGATGCTCAGCCAGCGATACGGGTTCTGCCTGTCGACGACGCAGACGCTCACGCGCGGGTCGCGGCGCAGGTTCTTCGGCTTCGCACGGCCTTCCGCCGTGTTGAACATCACGCGCCCGTCCTCGGCGTCGATCCAGGTCGGCGTCTGCTGCGGTGTCCCGTCCGAGCGGATCGTGGCGACGATCGCGAGGTGGCCCTCCTTCAGGAACTCCGTCTGCCCTTCCGTCAGTGCCATTGCGCACCCTCCTCCTCTTCGCTTCAGTGGCTGCTACGGCCTCTACGCACGACAAGAGTGCCCGCGACGGCATGGTCTACACCGCGCCGCGACCCACATCCGCTCCGCCCGCTCTCAAGCCGGCCGGCCGCGCCGCCGATCTCCCGTCTTATGGTCAAGGTGCTGCTCGTCATCGTCATCGTCGGGGCCGCCGTCTGGGCCGGGACGAGTCATGAGCGTGACAAGAAGACGGAGCACCGGCTCGGGGTGATCGCGAGCGAGATCGCGGCCCGCCCGGTAGGCGTGAACTGCCAGAGCTTCGCGGCCGAACTGATCGACGTCACCTCGGACGTGGGACGCGTCGAATTCGACCGCGGTCGCCCCTCCGACGTCACGAAGCTGAAGAGAAAGGTCTGCGGCGCGCTCGAGCGCCTGCGCCACGACGCCGCGTCGCCCGACCTCGCGTGCGTCGACTCCGGCACCCGCTGCCCGCAGCGAGTTCACGCCGAAATCTGGGCAGCGACGGTCCTCGCGCACGAGTCGATGCACCTCGCCGGCGAGATCCGCGAGGACATCGCCGAGTGCAAGGCCGTCCAGGTGACGCCGCTCGTCGCGCAGCGGCTCGGCGCGTCGGAGGAGCTGGCTCGCGCCATCGGCGGCTACTCGTGGCGGTACGTCTATCCCGAGGCGCGCGAGGACTACCGCTCGCTCGACTGCTTCAGCGGCGGCCCGTACGACCTGCGGCCGGCCGACCCGCGCTGGCCGTAGTCGGACTTCAGCCGAGTGCGACCATGCGGTCGATCGCACCGCGAGCGCGTGCGGCGATCTCCGGATCGACCTCGACCTCGAACTTCCAGTCGCGAAGCGAGTTCCGGACCTTCTCGAGCGTGATCATCTTCATGTACTTGCAGAACGCGTTGCGGTTGACCGGCTCGAACCGCTTGCCGGGAGCCTCCTTCTCGAGCCGATGGATGATCCCGATCTCGGTCGCGACCAGCATGCGCGGCTTCGACGAGGCCTTCGCGAAATTGATCATCCCCTCGGTGGACAGGATGTGCGTCCGGTCGTTGCCGAACGCCATCGCCTGCGACGCGCAGCCGCACTCGGGATGGACGAGCAGCTCGGCGTCCGGCGCCTCGGCCTGCCACCGCTCGATGTCCGCGGGCTTGATGCCCGCGTGCACGTGGCACTCGCCCAGCCAGATGTTGAGCTTCCGTCCCGTGATCTTCTCCAGCCAGAGGCCGAGGTACATGTCCGGCAGGAAGAGGATCTCCTGGTCGCGGGGAATCGCGTCGATCACGGCCTTCGCGTTGCCCGAGGTGCAGCAGTAGTCGCTCTCCGCCTTCACCTCGGCGGTCGTGTTGACGTACGAGACGACGACGGCGCCGGGGTTCTCGGCCTTCCACTGCCGGAGCTGGCCGGCGGTGATCGACGCGGCGAGCGAGCAGCCGGCGTCGAGATCGGGCAGCAGCACGGTCTTCTCCGGCGAGAGGATCTTCGCGGTCTCTGCCATGAAGTGGACGCCGCAGAAGACGATCGCGTCAGCGCCGGTGGCGGCGGCCTGACGTGAGAGGCCGAGCGAGTCACCGACGAAATCGGCGACGTCCTGGACCTCGGGCACTTGGTAGTTGTGGGCGAGGATGACGGCGCCGCGCTGGGCCGCGAGCGCGCGCACCTCCTCGTGCAGCGTCGTCGTCAGCTCGGCGGTGGTCATCGAACCTCCATGGAGACGTCGAGGGAGCGCGCCGAATGCGTGAGCGCGCCGACCGAGACGAAGTCGACGCCGGTCGCAGCAACCGCGCGAATGATCTCGAGCGTGACGCCGCCGGACGCTTCGGTCGTGGCGCGGCCGCCGACGAGCGCGACCGCCTCGCGAAGCTGCGGCGGTGCCATGTTGTCGAGCAGGATCGCGTCCGCGCCGGCGCCGAGCGCCTCGCGCACGTCGTCGAGCGTCTCGCACTCGACCTCGACCGGCAGGCGCCGGCCCTGCGCGCGGCGGACCGCCTCGTCGACGCCGCCCGCGAAACGCAGATGGTTGTCCTTGATCAGGATCGCGTCGAACAGCCCGAAGCGGTGGTTCGTGCCGCCGCCGGTGCGCACCGCGAGCTTCTCAAGCGCGCGCAGCCCAGGGGTCGTCTTGCGGGTGTCGAGGATCTCGGCGCCCGTGCCCGCGATCGCGTCGACGTAGCGGCGCGTCAGCGTCGCAATCCCGGAGAGGCGGCCGAGCAGGTTCAGCGCGGTCCGCTCGCCGGTGAGGAGCGCGCGGGCGTTGCCCGCGAGCCGGGCGACGTCGCCGCGCGTCGTCTCGCCGTCGTGGGCGAGCGGCTCGAACTCGACGTCCGGGTCGAGCTCGCGGAAGACGGCCGCGGCGACCTCGAGCCCGCAGAGCACTCCCTCCTCTTTCAGCAGGAGGGTCGCCTCGAGCCCCGCATCCGCGGGGACGATCGCCTCCGTCGTCACGTCGCCGTCGCCGACGTCCTCGGCGAGGAGCGAACGGACGTCGAAAGCGGTCAGCTCCACGGCTCCAGCTCCGGCTCGTGCCCCTGGCGAATCACGGTGTGCAGGCCGTCGAGCGCATCGTCCTGCTCGAGAAAGTCGGCGCGGAAGTGGCCGCCGCGCGATTCCTCGCGCGCGAGCGCGGAGCGCGCGACGAGCGACGCGAGCAGGTGCTGCGAGCGCGTCAGCCGCGCGAGCCCGTCGGCGCTGCGGATCAGGCCGGCGTCCTCCCACATCGCCTCGCGGAGGTCAGGAGTCACGGTCGCGTCCCTTTCGGACGTCTCGCGGTACCCGGTACGAGCCGGATACGTGCCAGGGACGGCTGTACGCGCGGACACGTCCAAAGCGGCCAATGCGGCGCGGCGGCCGAAAACGAGGCACTCGAGCATCGAGTTCGACGCGAGGCGGTTGGCGCCGTGCACGCCGGTGCACGCGCACTCGCCGGCGGCGTAGAGGCCGCCGACCGTTGTGGCGCCGTCGAGATCCGTCACGACGCCGCCCATCGTGTAGTGCGCGGCCGGCGCGACCGGGACCGGTTGCTGCGGATCGAATCCCTCGTCTGCGAGCCGCTGCATCAGGTTCGGGAAGCGGGAGCGGTCGATCGGGCGCAGGTCGAGCATCGCGGAGCCGCGCGCCTTGATCGCGCGGGCGACGACGTCACGCGGGGCGAGCTCTTCGACGAACCGCCGGCCGGTCGATGCGTCCAGCAGCAACGCGCCGTCGCCACGCAGTGCCTCGGAGAGGAGCAGCGAGGAGCCGGCGAGCGCCGTCGGATGGAACTGCACGAACTCGAGATCCGCGACGGTCGCGCCGGCGCGATACGCCATCGCGATCCCCTCGCCGACGGAGCCGGGCGGGTTGGTCGTGCGACCCCAGAGCGCTGCGTAGCCGCCGGTCGCGAGCAGCACTGCGGGCGCAGGGATCGTGCGTTCGTCGGTGACGACCCCCGAGACGCGGCCGTTGTCCGTCGCGAGCTCCAGGACGCGCTCGCCCTCGCTGACGTCGATGCGCGGATGCGCAAGGACAGCGCGCGCGAGCACCCGGGAGATCTCGCGGCCAGTCTGCGCGCCGCCGACGCTGTGGACGCGGCGCCGCGAGTGGCCGCCCTCGAGACCGAGCTCCAAGTCGAAGGCGACGCCGAGGTCCGCGAGATCGACGAGGCGTGCCGGCGCTTCCTCCGTGAGCACGCGCACCGCGCTCTCGCGGCAGAGCCCGCGCCCCGCGGTGACCGTGTCCGCGGCATGCAGCGCCGGCGCGTCGCCCGGCTCGGTTGCACCCGCGACGCCGCCCTGCGCAAGCCAGCTCGACGATGTCAGCACAGGCCCCTTCGAGACGACGAGCACGCGCGCCTCAGTCGCCGCGCAGAGGGCGCCGTAGAGGCCGGCAACCCCGCTGCCGACCACGATCAGGTCGTATGTCTGCACTATCTCGGCTAGGTTTTCGACTTACAGTTGAAAACTCCGCGCCATTCTATACAGGTTGTCGACCGTGAGGCGAAAACCGCCGCCACGCACGTGTCGCTCGCCGTCGTCCTCCAGGTCCGCGACGGCGGGCTCGAGGTGCTGCTCTGGCAGCGCGCGCGGGATCCGTACTCGCGCGCGTGGTCTCTCCCCGGCGGCTACCTCGAGGCGGGCGAGACGCTCGAAGACTCGATCCGCCGCCATCTCGCGACGAAGGTCGACGTCCGCGAGCTGGCCCACCTCGAGCAGCTCGGTACGTGGAGCGAGCCCGAGCGACACCCCCGCGAATGGCAGCTTGCGACGGCGTACGTCGGGCTCGTGCCCCGCGACGTCGATCCGGCCGTGCCGGACGACACGCGGTGGCAACCTGTAGACGCGCTCCCGCGGATGGCCTTCGACCACGCCGAGATCGTTCTCGCCGGGCGCGAGCGGCTTCGCGCGAAGCTCTCGTACACGAACGTCGGCTTCGCGCTCGCGCCCGACACGTTCACGATCTCCGAGCTCCGCGAGCTGTACGCCGCAGCGCTCGGCCACGACGTCAGCGCGACGAACCTCCAGCGCGTGCTCGTGCGCAGGCGGCTGCTCGAGGAGACGGGCGACGTGCGCCCGCCGGGGCCGACGGGAGGGCGGCCGGCGACGGTGTTCCGCTTCCGCTCCCGGCAACTCGCGATCACCGACCAGTTCGCGGTCCTGCGGCCGCCGCTCGCGGCAGCGTTCGAGCCGAGCTTGACGCGGCCGCCGCACACCCGTACCCTCCCACGAGGTTCCGCGACGAAAGGAGGCGTGTCAGATGACTGAGACTGCATTCACCGCCTCCGTTCGCGCGCGCGGCTAGATCAGCGCGCGCCGCACGTCCCGGTAACCACTTCTCAGGAGGAGCTCACGTTGAATCTGGAGTCCCTGGGGTGGGACGCCTCGTATGCGGAGGCGTTCCGGCCCCACGAGCAGGACGGCCTCGCGCCCGCGCGCGTCGCCGCGGAACATCGAAGCGAGTATGTCGTCTACAGCGCCCTCGGCGAGCTGCGCGCGGACGCGGCCGGCAGGCTGCGTTTCGACGGCGAGCATGCGGCCGTCGGCGATTGGGTCGCAGTCGCGCCGCGGCCGGACGAACTGCGGGCGACGATCCAGGCGGTGCTGCCGCGCCGCACCGCGTTCGTCCGCAAGGCGCCGTGGCTGGAGACGAAGGCACAGGTCATCGCGGCGAACGTCGACGTCGTGTTCATCGTCTGTGGGCTGGACGCGAACTTCAACGTCCGGAGGATCGAGCGCTACATCACGCTGGCGTGGGAGTCGGGAGCCGAGCCCGTCGTCCTGCTGACCAAGGCGGACCTTTGCGAAGACGTCGACGCTCGGCGCTGGGAGGTCGAGGCGGTCGCGATCGGCGTCCCCGTGTATCCGGTCAGCGCGCCGACGGGAGAAGGTCTGGACGCCGTCGCTTCGCACCTCGGCGACGGGCGGACCGCGGCGCTGCTCGGCTCGTCGGGCGTCGGCAAGTCGACGCTCGTGAACGTGCTCGCCGGCGAAGAGCTGCTCGCGACGCAGGAGGTGCGCGCCGACGACGGCCGGGGCCGGCACACGACGACACACCGGCAGCTCGTCGTCGTGCCGCAGGGCGGGGTGATGCTCGACACGCCGGGCATGCGGGAGCTTCAGCTCTGGGACGCGGACGAGGGACTGAGCACCGCGTTCGCGGACATCGACGAGCTGACGACGGACTGCCGCTTCAGCGACTGCGCGCACGAGCGGGAGCCGGGTTGCGCGGTGCGCGCGGCGCTCGCCGAGGGCACGCTCGAGCGGGACCGTTTCGACAGCTGGCGCAAGCTGGAGCGCGAGCTGGAGGGCCTGCGCATCAGGCAGGACGCCCGCCTGCTGTCGGAGGCGAGAAAGGAGCGGCGCCGCTTCGCGCGCGCGATGCGGAACACGGCTTACTGAGCGAGTGCCGCGAGCCGCTCGCGCAGCGGCGCGACAATTGCGGGAGCCTCCTTCGCTTCTGCGACGGCGATCGCCTGCTCGAGCTCACCCTGCGCCTCGTCTCGCTTCCCAGCCAGCGCCAGGACCTCCGCCAGGTCACGATGCGCATTCGACATCTGATGGGATGACTCGAGCGGGCGCAAGATGGCGAGCGCCTCGCGTGCCAGGGACTCGGCCTCGTCGAGCCGGCCGCGCCGCGCGAGCACCTTCGCACGGACGAGTCGCAACACCCCTTGCGATGCGAGGTCCCCGGGCCCGGCGAGCTGCTCTGACTCGAGTGACGCCGCCTCCGCCTCGTCGAGCCGCCCGAGCCGATACAGCGCTTCGCCGTGGTACGCGACGTTCGTCGAAAGGTAGCCCGTCTCACCCATCGCGCGCAGTGATTCACATGAGTCTCGCAAGGCCACCTCGGCCGCGGCGGCGTCGCCGGCGACCAGCTCGATCATGCCCTCGACGAGCCCGCTCCCGGCGGCGATCATCTCCAGCCCGAGGTCGGCATAGCCCCGTCGGACCTCGCCGATCCTCGCCCGCGCCTGGTCGAACTTGCCGACGTAGGACTCGAGCCCGGCGATCGTGTTCTCGATCGCGAGGCGGTGCAGCATCGTCCGCTCGTCCGACGACCAGCGTTCGCAGATGCGGAAGGCCTCGGACACCGGCGTCGCGCCAAGCCAGTGCCCCCCGAGGACGAAGATGAACGCCTCTCCCTCCTCGTGAACGTCGCCGACCATGCGCGCGACCTCGACCGCGGCCTCTGCGATCCGGGCCGTTTCGACGAACGTCCTTCCCATCAACGCGGTGACGAACTCGAGGTCGAGTGCGGCAAGGCGCAATCGCGGATCGCCGAGCTCCTCCACCTCCGCGCGCAGGGCATCGACGTCCGCACGCGCGTCATCCACACGCACCGCTGGATCCGTCTGGAGCGCGAGTTGCAGGATCCGGAACCGGGACTCGAGCACGCGGGCCCGGTCGCCCGACGCCTCTGCCTCCGCGAGCGACGCCTCCAGCGTCGCTCGTGCGGGCCCAAGGTCGCCGAGGGTGAACAGGATGTACCCGAGGCGCGGCAGCAGTCGCACGCGCACGGGGTCGGCGACCGGAAGCAGCTCCGCCGCACGCTCGAGCAGCGAGCGCGCGGCAGGTAGGTCGCCGCGGTTCCCCGCGCGAACACCAGCGTCGCCGAGCCGCCGGCCCGCCTCCACGGCGAGACCTCCCTCGACCGGAAGTCCGATCTCGCGGCGGTACACGACCGCCCGCTCGAGGTGGTAGCCGAGGATCTCGTCCAGCTCGTGCCTGGAGTCACCCACACGACCCTCGAGCCAGCGCACGAACCGCTCGTGAAGCTCGGCGCGCAGCGCCTTCGGCAGCGCCTCGTAGACGGCGTCGCGAATCAGGATGTGCCCGAAGCGGAAGCCGTCGTCGCCGGGGAACTCCGCCCGGTCGGGTCGAACCAGCTCCTTCCGGACAAGGGCCATCAGGTGCGACGTGATGTCCTGCCTGATCTCCTCGGGCGCGAGCTCGGCGACGGCGCCGCGGTGGAAGAGGCGTCCTTCAACGGCGCCTCGGTCGATCACGGTTCGCTCGCCCAGCTCGAGCGCGTCGATCCGCGCCTCGAGCAGCGCGTGGATCGTCGGCGGGATCATCACTGCGCCGCCGTCGGCGTCCGCGTTCAGCGCGAGCAGCTGCTCGACGAACAGGGGGTTGCCCTCGGCGGCGGCGACGACGCGGCGGCGGTCCTCGCCCGACAGCTCCGCGCCCTCGAGCAGCTCGTCCACGAGCAGCTCCGACTCCTCGGCGGCGAGCGGCTCGAGGACAAGCGTCTCCGCGTTCGCGCGCGGCGCCGTCCACGACGGCCGAGCGTCGAGGAGCTCGCTGCGCGCGGTGCAGACCAGCAAAATCGGGAAGCCGGCCGAGAACCCGGCGACGTACTCGACGAAGTCGAGAAACGTCGGCTCGGCCCAGTGCAGGTCGTCGAGCACGACGATCAGCGGCCGTTCCGAGGCGAGCCCCTCGAGCAGCTTTCGCGCCGCCCAGTGCGTCTCCTCGATCGGCGCAGGTTCGCCGCCGAGGCCGACGGCGGCGGCGACGCTCTGGGCAACGAGCTCGTCGCCGACCAGCTCGCGGAGACCGTCGGCGTCGCCCGCGAGCTGACGGACGATCTCGACGAGCGGCCAGTACGTGATCCCCTCTCCGTACGAGAGACAGCGGCCGACGACGACGCGCGCCCGGTCGTGTGTGCGCGCAATCAGCTCATGGATGAGCCGCGACTTGCCGATCCCCGCCCCGCCGAGCACTGTCACGAGCTCGGCGCGCGGCCCGGCTGCGGCGCGCTGCAGCGCGGCCTCGAGACGCGCGAGCTCCTGTTCGCGGCCGACGAACGGTGCGTCGAGGCGGCGCGTGAACGCAGGCGTGTCGTCGAGAACGGCGACGAGGCGCCGGGCGCGAACCGGCTCGCTCTTGCCCTTCGCCGCGACGGGCTCCGGCTCGCCCACGCGGACGGCGTCGCGGGCGAGGCGATAGGTCGCGTCTCCGATCAGAATCTCACCCGCGCCGGCCGCCTGCTCGAGGCGTGCGGCCACGTTCACCGCGTCGCCCGTCACGAGCGTCTCCCCGGCCGCTGCCACGACCTCGCCGGTGTTGACGCCGATGCGGAGCTGCACCGTCAGCTCGGCATCGCGCAGCTCGACCGCCGCGCGGAGCGCGCGGAGCGCGTCGTCCTCGTGCACCACCGGCACGCCGAACACGGCCATCACCGCGTCGCCGATGAACTTCTCGACCGTCCCGCCGTGTCGTTCGACGATCGACCGCGCAGTCTCGTAGTACTGCGTCAAGACGCTGCGCAAGAGCTCCGGGTCGATGCGCTCGCCGAGGCTGGTCGACCCGGCGACGTCGGCGAAGAGCACCGTCACGGTCTTGCGAACCACGCGGCGAGTCTAAGGACGCTCGGCCGCGCTCCAGCCGCGCGTGAACCCTCCCGCGATACTTGGCGAGTGACCGTGCCGGCGCCGGGCCCCCGCTCCGGCCTCACGCGAGCCGAGGCGGAGCGCCGCCTCGCCGAGCGCGGGCCGCTCGAGCCGCCGCAGACGAGCCGCTCCTACGCGAGCATCGTCCGCGCCAACGTCCTCACCGTCTTCAACCTGATCCTGCTCTCCGCCGGGCTCGTGACGCTCGCGTTCGGCGAGTGGCAGGACGCGCTGTTCCTGGTGATCCTGCTCGCGAACTCGGGGATCGGGATCGCGCAGGAGGTTCGCGCGAAGAAGGCGCTAGACCGGCTCGCAGCGCTCGTCGCTCCGCACGCGAGCGTGGTTCGCGACGGTGACGTCGAGCGCGTCGACGTGGACGAGCTGCTCGAAGGGGATCTCGTCCGCCTCCAGCCCGGGGACCAGGTGGTCGCCGACGGCGACGTCGTGTCGGCGACCGCTCTCGCCCTCGACGAGTCGAATCTCACGGGCGAATCGCGGCCTGCGGCGCGCTCCACCGGCGAGCAGGTGCTGTCGGGATCGTTCGTCGTCGAAGGGAACGGCGAGTACGTCGTCACCGCGGTCGGTGCGGAGAGTCATGCGATGCAGATCGCGGGGGAGGCGCGCGCGTTCCGCCACCCGCGCTCGCCGCTCGAGCGCGCGCTCAACCGCCTGTTGCTCGGGCTCGTCGCGATCATCGTCCCGCTCGGGATGATCCTGGGCGCCGCGCTGTGGGAGCGTCGGACTCCGATCTCGGAAGCGGTCCCGACGTCGGTCGCGGCCGTCGTGACGCTCGTCCCGGAGGGATTGATCCTGCTCGTGAGCCTCACCTACGCGGTTGCGGCCCTGCGCATGTCGCGCCGTGGCGCGCTCGCGCAGCAGCTCAACGCGATCGAGTCGCTGTCGTCGGTGGACGTCGTCTGCCTCGACAAGACGGGAACGCTCACCGAACCGTGGCTGCGGGTGCTCGAGCTCGTTCCCGCGGACGGCGTCGGAGACGAGGAGCTCGCCCGCGCCGCCGGCCGCTACGCCGCGTCTGCGCCGGTGCGCAACGCAACGCTCGACGCGATCGCGGCCGCCTACCCGGCCGAGGGCGTCCACCCGGACGCGCTCGTGCCGTTCTCGTCGCGCCGGCGCTTCGGCGCGCTCGCTCTCGACGGTGACTCGTACGTCCTCGGCGCGCCGGAGCTCTTTCGGCTCGGGACGCTCGAGGAGCGCGCCCTCGCGGCCGCCGGCGACGGACGCCGCGTGGTTGCGCTCGGCCGCACCGCATCGGACCTGGACGGGGACGCCAACGGGATCCCGGAGGGCGTCACGCCGATGGGACTGGTCGTGATCGCGGAGGAGCTTCGGCCGCAGGCGTCCGAGACCGTCGCCTTCCTGCGCGCGCAGGGGGTCGAGCTGAAGGTGCTCTCGGGGGACCGGCCGCAGACGGTCGCCGCGATCGCGCGCGACGCCGGGCTCTCCGCGGTCGACGCGTACGACGGCACCGACCTACCGGAGGACGCCGCGTCGCTCCGGCGCGTCGCGCTCGAGTCGACGGTGATCGGCCGCATCTCTCCGGAAGGAAAGAAACGCGTGATCGAGGCGCTCCGCGACGAGGGCAAGTACGTCGCGATGATCGGCGACGGCGTCAACGACGTTCCCGCGTTGAAGGCGGCCCGGCTCGCGATTGCGCAGGGCTCGGGCACGGAGATGGCACGAAGCGTCGCGGACCTGGTGCTCGTCAAGGGCGAGTTCGGCGCGGTGCCCGAGATGATGGCCGAGGGTCGCAAGATCCTTCGCAACCTGCAGCGCGTCGCGAAGCTCTTCGTGACGAAGTCGGCCTTCGCGTGCGTGCTGATCCTCTCGGTCGGCCTGACGCCGACCGCGTACCCGCTGCTCCCCCGCCATCTGACGCTCGCTGCGGCGCTGACGATCGGGATCCCTGCGTTCTTCCTCGCGCTCGCGCCGAGCGAGGGACGCTTCCGCGTCGAGGGCTTCCTCTTCGACGTCGCGCGCTTTGCGTGGCCCGCCGGAGTCGCCGCGGCGCTCGGGGTGCTGTCGAGCTACCTGTTCGCGCTCAACGTTGCCGACACCGGCCTGGTCGAGTCGCGGACCGTCGCCACGACGGTGCTGATCCTCGTCGGCCTCTACCTGATCGTCGCGCTCGAGGCGTCGGCGCCGCACAGGGGAAATGCCGTGTCGGTGCTCGCCGGCGCGTTGCTCGGCCTCTACGCGCTCGTGCTCGCAACGCCTTCGGCGCGGGAGTTCTTCGAGCTCGTCGTGCCGGGGGTCGCCGCCGTTGCCACGTCCGTGACCGGCGCTTCGCTCGCGATCGGCAGCCTCTGGCTCACGAGCGACCGCTTCATCCCCGGCCGAGGCGCGCCGCAGTAGGCGGCGGTCCCAGGTACGTGCCGGGTATCCGGTGCGTCAGCGGACGACGAGGACGTCGCACTCGGCGCGCCGCACGACGCGCGCGCTGACCGAGCGGAGCCACAGCCGGCGGAGCGCAGTCGGCTCCAATGCGCCTCGGCGTCCTGCTCGGGCAGGACGTGGACCTGGTTGGCCTCGAGCCGTAGCCGGTGAGGTCGGCGGCGGCGGGCGCTCAATGGGTCATCGTCCCTTCGGGGTTGCCGATCTTCAGGAGCCCGACCTGCCCGAGATCGACGTGTGCGAACGCGTGGCTGACGAACGGGTAGAGGCCTTCGCCGTCGATCTTGACGTCGAAGACCGCGCCGCCGCCGGCCGGCACGAGCACGGTCTGCACTCCGCGCTGGAACTGCGTCATGTCGCCGTTGACCCA
>Ga0126312_10001731_pt1 | contig 14409 bp, 13 predicted proteins | sample Plot104A_FD_92537 | JGI IMG/M metagenome (GOLD analysis project Ga0126312, IMG submission 92537) | Serpentine soil microbial communities from UC McLaughlin Reserve, CA, USA - Plot104A | ecosystem: Environmental > Terrestrial > Soil > Grasslands | place: USA: UC McLaughlin Reserve, Lake County...
GCTTCAGCCTCGTCGCCCATGCTCACCCACACGTCCGCGTAGACCGCGTGTGCGCCGCGCACCGCCTCGGCGAGCTCGAGAAGCGGCACCTCCGGCAGCGCGAGCTCGGGCGGCGAGGCGACGGCCACCTCCACGCCCGCGCGCGGTCCGATCGTGAGCAGCGAGCGGGCCATGTTGTTGCCGTCGCCGACGTAGGCGAGCTTGAGCCCGTCGAGCGTGCCGAAGCGCTCCCGCAGAGTCACGAGGTCGGCGAGCGCCTGGCAGGGGTGGTGCTCCCTCGTGAGCATGTTGATCACCGGCACCGAGGCATGCTCCGCCATCCGCTCGACCGTCTCGTGCGGACCCGTGCGGACGCCGATCCCCTGCACCATCCGCGACAGCACCAGGGCGGTGTCGCGCAGCGACTCCCCCCGGACGGCTTGGAGATCGCCCTCCCTGAGCACGAGCGGGTGCCCGCCGAGCTCATGGACCCCCGTCTCGAACGACACCCGCGTGCGGGTGGAGGGCCGCTCGAACACGAGCGCCACGCTCTTCCCGGCCAGCGCCCGTGAGGAGAGACGGTCCGCCTTCAGCGTGAGCGCGCGCTCCACGAGCCGTCCAAGCTCCGCGGCCGTAAGCTCCTCGCCGGTCAGGAAGTGTCTCGTCAATGCGGGTCCTCACCTGGAACCTCTACCACGGCCGCGACTTCCCGCCAGATCCGGCGCTCTTCACCTGGCGCTCACGCCTGCTCCGCGAGACCGAGCTGGGCGCGATCCACGTCCAAGTGAACAAAGTCCTGCTGGACGAGTTCGCGGGCTGGCTCGCGGGGCGCGACTGGGACGTCGCGCTGCTGCAGGAGGCGCCGCCGCGCTGGTTCCGTACGCTGGCGTCCCGCTGCCGGGCGAGCGGAGCCCTCGCGCTCACCTCTCGCAACTCGCTGCCGGCGCTCCGGCGCCGGATCGCCGACTGGAACCCGGACCTGGTCGCCTCAGGCGAGGGCGGCTCGAACCAGCTGCTCGTCCGCGGCCGCGTAGTGGAGGTGCGGCGCATGACCTTGACGCTGCTGCCTGAGCGCCGGCGCATGCTGTGGGCGCGAATCGACCTGCCCGAAGGGGAGCTCTGCGTCGCGAACCTCCACGCGAGCGCCGGGCGGCCACTCAAGGCCGCGGCCGAGGTGGAGGCGGCGGCCGAGCGCGCGGTCGAGTGGGCCGCCGGGGCGCCGCTCGTATTCGGCGGAGACTTCAACCTCCGCCCAAGCCAAGGCCACGGGGTCTTCGTTAGCCTGCGCGACCGCCTCGCCCTCGCCGAGCCGACCCCATCAGACTCCATCGATCATCTTCTCGTGCGAGGCCTCGTAGTCGTCGACGCGCCGCGCCGCCTGCCTCCCGAGGAGCGCGAGCTGCGTCGGCCGGACGGGAGGCTGCTGCGGCTCTCGGACCACGCCCCGGTGGAGGGGTCGTTTTCGCAGGAGGCAAGTAGCCGCGGATGAGTTTCAGGTGAAATAGTCCGCGCACAGGGAAACGCACTCGTAACCAGTACGCGGCTGAGGAGGAGTGCCAATGGCGGATCGCCGGACTACGAAGAGCACGAGCGGGGGAGCGGGCAGATCGCGCGCGACGGGAGCGTCGCGCCGGACGAGCTCTGCCTCCTCTGCCAAGCGCACGGCAGCGGCGAGGAAGGGCGGGCAGGCGCGCGGCCGTCAGCAGCGCGCGACGAAGGCCGCCGGGAGCACCGCGCGAGCGGCGACCAAGCCGGCTGGCAAGGCCGGCGTGGAGGCCAAGACCGTCGCGGAGTTCCGCGAGGCGCTGCGCAAGAACCTGATCCGGCCGATGGACATGGTGCTGCTCACTCGCGACCGCATCGAGGAGGTCCTCGCCGAGGCCGTCAAGCACGGACGGATGACCTCGAAGGACGCGCAGGGTGTCGCCTCCCAGCTGGTCACGCGTGGTCGCAAGCAGACCAACGACGTCCTGAAGGACCTCGAGAAGCTCCTCGGACGCGGCCGCGACGAGATCGGCGGCCGCACGTCCGGCGTCCGCAAAGCCGCCGGCTCGGCGGCGAAGGGCGCGCGTAAGCAGGCGACCGGGGCCCGCAGTCGCGCGGTCCGCAGGGGCTCCCCGGCGCTCGCCCAGGCCGACCGTGCGCGTCGCGCCGCCGGCGTGGGACCGAACTTCCCGATCACGACCTATGACGAGCTGACCGCGGCGCAGGTGCAGGGCCGGCTCGGGACCCTCACGCCGGCCGAGCTCCGCAAGGTGCGCGACCACGAGCGCCGGAACGCGAACCGCAAGACCGTCCTGAACGCGATCGAGTCGAAGCTGGGGTAGGCGCCGAGCAGGGGCGCTCCGCAACGGTGCGCGCCTAGCGCTGCGCCAGGCTGGAGAACCGGGCTCGCCCGCTCAGGCGGTCACGCCCTGCGCCCGCAGCGCAGCGTCGAGCGCCGGCTCGAACTGCGCGCGGATCGCGGCGGCCGTCGCTCGCTCTTCTCCAGCGATGCGCTCGGCAACGCGCGCGGTGTCCTCGTCCCCTGCGCGGCGGGCGACCCGGAGGAGCAGCTCGTAGGCCGCGACCTCGAGGTGCTCGAACGCGAAGGCGAAGCCGGCCAGCTTGGCAGGCGTGTCCGGTTGGGCTCCGAAGAACCCGCCGAGGTTCAGGCCGCCGATGCGAAGCGCAACGTCCTTGAATCGCGACGGACGAGCGTCGTGAGCCTCGAGACGGGCGCCGACGGCGGCCCGGTGGCTGCGGGTCTCCTCCAGGTGCTCGCGGAAGACCTTCTCCAGGTCGGGCTCACGCACCATCGAAGGCGCTTGCTCGAGCAGCTGGAGCGCCTGCGACTCGATCGCGTGCGCATCCGCTAGGTACTTCGTCAGCTGCTGTGTCAGATCGTCCTGCTCGACCTCGCGCAGCGACGCGTCGACGGCACGGTCGAAGCTCGCCGCCAGCCGCCGGGCCATGGCGCTCTCCTGATCGCGGATCGACCGCGCCACGGCCGCCGTCTGCGCGTCCTGCGCCCGGTCGGCAACGCCCGCCAGCATGTCGTAAGCAGCCAGCTCCAGGTGCTCGTAGGAGTAAGCGTGGGCCGTCAGCTTGCCCGGCGTGTCCGGCTGAGAGCGGGCAAATAGGACCATGCCCAGACCACCGCCCCGGGCGAGCAGGTCCTTCAGCTTCGACGGGTCCGCCGCGCCTGCCTCGAGCCGCGCCCGCACAAGCCGCTCCTGCTCTTCCGTCTCAGCAAGATGCTCTCGAAAGATCCGCTCCAGCTCCTCGTCGCCCGCGATCTTCGGCGCCGCCCGCAGCTGCTGGAGCGCCTGCTCTTCGATCGCGTGGACGTCGGCGAGGTGCTTCGTCAGTTGCTCGTGCAAGGTGTCCGCCATCTTCAGCTGCTACCCGCGCCGCAGCCGGTGACGCATCCCCGGGCTGCCACTATTGGACGCCGTGGAAGGCGCCCAGGCCACCCGCCCGCGTCGCGGCGACGAGCTCGACCTGCGGATAGACCGTCTCGCCTACGGCGGGGCGGGCGTCGCTCGCATGGATGGGTTCGTGGTCTTCGTTCGCGGTGGCGTGCCCGGCGACCGGGTGCGAGCGAGAGTCACGAAATCGAAGCGCTCGTTCGCCGAGGCCGACTCGGTCGAGTTGCTGGAGCCGAGCCCGGACCGAGTCGAGCCTGTCGCCCCGCATCCCGGCGCGCCCTGGCAGGTCCTCCCGTACGAGCGACAGCTTCGGGAGAAGGAAGCGCAGGTGCGGGACGCTCTCGAGCGCATCGGCGGCTTCGCCGAGCCGCCGGTTGAGCCGATCGTTCCGGCCGAGCAGCAGCTTCGCTACCGCAACAAGGTCGAGTACTCGTTCGGCACGGACGACGACGGGGAGCTCGTGCTCGGCTTCCACCGGCCCGGCCGCTTCGACCTGATCGACGACGTCGAGAGCGACATCCTCGCCTCGGAGCGCGTCGACCGGCTGCGCGAGGCCGTGAAGGCGTGGTGTCGCGCCGAGGGGCTGTCCACATGGGACCGTCGAACGCAGGGTGGCCTGCTCCGCAACCTCGTAGTGCGCGAGGGGAGACGTACGGGGCAGCTCCAGGCCCGGCTCGTCACGAGCCCCGGCTCGGAGCTCCGGATGGCCGAGCTCGCCGCGGCAGCGCCGGCGGAGTCGATGCTGTGGACCCGCGCCGCGGGCGTGGCCGAGACCACCCGAGCGGGCGAGACCCGGCGGGTCACGGGACAGGCCGAGCTCGAGGAGGAGCTCTGCGGCCTGCGCTTCCGCATCTCTCCCGACGCCTTCTTCCAGACCAACACCGAGATGGCCGAGCGCCTCTACGGCACGGCCGTGGAGCTCGCGGGCCTGTCAGGCCGAGAACGGGTGCTCGACCTCTTCTGCGGCATCGGGACCATCGCCCTCGTGCTCGCCCTCGACGCGGGCGAGGTCTACGGCGTGGAGCTGGTGGAGGAGGCTGTCGCCGACGCGATCGAGAACGCCCGCCTCAACGGGATCGACAATGTGCGCTTCTACGCGGGCGACGTGCGCCTGGCGATGCGCCCGCTCCTGGAGCGGTCCGGTAAGCCGGACGTGGTTGTCGTCGATCCACCGCGTGCGGGCCTGTCCCAGAAGGTGGTGCGCCGCGTGCTCGAAGCCGAGGCCGGGCGGATCGTCTACGTCTCCTGCAACCCCACGACGCTGGCCCCGAACGCGCGCCAGCTGGTGGACGCAGGCTACGAGCTGAGCTCTGTCCGACCCGTGGACATGTTCCCGCAGACGCCGCACATCGAGTGCGTGGCCCTGCTCGAAATGGGAGAGAACTAGCCCGGCGCCTCCGTGTCCTCGTCGAGCGAGACCTCCTCGTTCGCGTGCACCGTGCACAGGAACGGGCCGTCGGTCTCGAGCGCGGCGCGGATCTCCTGCTGGGTCAGCCGCGTGCCGCACTCGGCGCAGGTCCGCTCGATCACCGGGTCGAGGCTGTGCTCTTCTAGGTCCATCAGGTCGCTCGCGCTTTCTCCTCGCTTCCGACCACATGAGTTACCGGGAGCCCGGTCGCCGCCTTCACCTTACGCGGCAGGTCGATGCGCAGCCACTTCGAGATCTTCAGCGGCAGAGTGGAGACGATCACCTCGTCGTACTCGTTGAAGTTGCACTCGTCCGCCACCGCCGCCAATGGGTCCGGGTCGCCGACCTTGGCTTCCGCGACGTTCAGACCCTCGCCCCGCAGCTCGTCCACGAACGCCTGGCGGTGATCCTCGGCCTCCCGGCCCCCGGCATGCATGTCCGCCGCCCAGGCGATGCCGTGCGGGGTCGACGGGACCAGCAGCATGAACTCGCAGGGGCCGCGGACCGCGCGCGCTCGCAGCGCGTCGAGCAGCTCGGGGCATTCGGCGGTGCGATTGGCGACGACGAGAACCCTTGCCTTCTCGGCCACGGGCGACCTCCTCTTCTAGAGGGCGAGCGTAGCGCCTCGCGGTCCCAGGGGGAATCCTCAGTAAGGCGGGAAGTCCGCGTACCACTCGCCGAGTGCGCGGAAGGCGAGCCAGAACTCGCGCTTCGAGCTCTCCTCGTCGAGCGAGCGGTCGATGTCCGGCACCCACAGGGCTTCGCAGGACGGCGTGAGGCGCTGGATCTCGCCGGGATTCGCCGAGAGCTCGCGACCGAGCGGGACCCCGAGCCCGTTCAGCTCCGCCAGCGCCTCCTCGCCCATCACGACGACGATGCGCGGCTGGACGATCGCCAGCTCTTCGAGGACGCGGGCGCGGCATTCGGGCGCGGACAGGTCCGTATCGGCGACCGGGCACTTCACGAACACCGTGCCGTAGACGGCGAGCGGATCGACCCCGAGGCGCTTGAAGCTCTTCATGAGCGCGCTGCCGGCGCGTCCGTAGAAGGCGACTCCCTCCTCGATCTCCGCGGGAACGGGCGCGAACTTGAGCAGGAAGATGTCGGCCTGCGGGTGGCCAGAGCCGAGCACCGGCATCAGGTTCCCGCGCGGGCAGTGCTCGCAGCCCTGGATCTCGCGAGTCAGCGCGTTCAGCTCGCGGATCGCCCGCTCCAGGTACTTCTCGCGAATCTCGTCGTCGGTAGCGGGCATGTGCCCGGAGGCTTTTGACGGATCGGCGGGCGGTCCTTTCGGCTGCATCATCGCTTGCTCCGCTTCGTGGCGCGCGCAGCCGGGTCGCGGCGTCGCGTAGAGGAGCCGCGGGGTCGCGCCGGAGTCTTCGTCTGGATGAACTTGAGCGCCTGGACGTAGAGGAGCGACTGCCGCTTTCGGACGATGTCGGCGTCGCGGAGCGAGCCGAGGAACTCCTCCGGGCCCTCGAAGTCACGCATTCTGATCTTCACCGATCCGAGCCCCTGGGCCACGTGGCTGTCCGACCCCGCCCCGGCGACGATCCGGTACTTGGCGGCGAAGCGCGCGGCCTCCTCGTTGAAGGCGGAGAAGGCGACCCTCGGATTGAAGACCTCGATCGCGTCGATGTCCTCGACCACGTCCAGCAGATGCTCGTAGTCGGGCACGGAATGCATGCGGTCGAACGGGTGCGGGACGTAGACCAGCCCGCCCTGGCGGCGGATCTCGGCGATCGTCTCCTGGAGCGTCATCCCGCGCGGGATCTTCTCCTCGATGAAGAGGCCGATCACCTCGCCCTGATCCGCGGTCTTGACCTCCTCGGCCACGATCACCTTGATGCCGTCGGCGCGGGCGCGGGCCTCGAGCGCTCCCGAGATCTCGTTGTGGTCGGTGATGGCGATCGCCCCCAGGCCCACCGCCTTCGCGGCGTCGAGCAGGGTGCCGACCGGCGTGGCGCAGTCGGGCGAGTGGTCGGTGTGCATGTGGAGGTCGACGTGGATGAAGTCCCGGCCGCTCAGCCGCTTGGCGACGTGGGCCAGGGCGCGACCGTCGTGGCGGCGCGCCGCTATGCGTCGGTAGAGGGCCTCGAACTCGTCGGCCGCGCGCGACCACGCGATCTCGGGGTGGGCCCGCTCGATCCGGCGCTCGTACTCCCGCACCAGCTCTGGCTCGCTGAGGAGCCGCTCGAGCTGGGCGGCGAGCGTGAGCGCGTCGCGCGGCTCGAACAGCGGTCCGAGCTCGCCGTCGCGCACCGCCTCCTCGTACTGCGGTAGCCGCGCCACGACCGGCACCGCTCCGCCCGCGAGCGCGCGCAGCACGAGCTGCGGCGCGGGCGCCGCGCCGGCGGAGGCCGCGACGGCGATCCGGGCGCGGGCAAGGTGCTGCGCCTCGGAGCCCTCGCCGGGACCGGCCAGCCGCACGCGGTCGCGCAGCCGGCGCGGCAGCGAGACGGCCGGAGCCGAGCCGGGGTCGCGCAGCCACACGGTCGCGCGCCAGTCGAGGTCGGTCGGCAGCCGCCGCAGCGCCCGGAGGAACAGTCGCATCGCCCCGCGCTCCTCCTCGGCGGAGAAGACGATCTCGGGCGGCCCGCCGTCCGACTCCCGGCGGTGGAGCAGGTCGGCGCCCGGGCGGATCACGTCGTAGTGGCCGGCGAAGTAGCGCGCGACCAGGTCGCGGGTCGCCGCGAAGCTGGCGGTGCGGCCGTCGAGCCGGCCGAACAGCAGCTCGACCATCCTGCGCGCCACCTGCGTGGAGACGAAGCGCTCCGTCGTCGCGTGGAAGGTCCCGACGTTCAGCGCCCGCGAGTGCCGCAGCGCCGCGGACGACGCGCTCGGCGCAAACGGCTCGTGCACGTGCACGAAGTCGAGCTCGGCGCGGTCGAGCAGCTCCTCGATGGTCCGCGACACGTCCAGGGGCACCGACACTGAGCCCCCGCGGCGGAACGGCAGGCTCTGGCCCACGGCGATGATCGACGCGCAGCCGGGCTCGGCGAAGACGGCGTCGGGGTCGGAGCGCAGAGCCTTGACCTTGGCGCGTCCCTCGCGCACCAGCTCGCGCGAGTCTGAGGGCGCGACGACCACCACGCGATGGCCGCGCGCGCAGAGCTCATCGGCCAGCCGCTCGACGAAGCGGTTGACTTCGTGGTGCTGCTCCCAGGGCCACGGTGTGACCTGCGCGATTGAGAAGGGCACCAAGCGGAGGATACGATCGCTGTGCTTTGACGGGCTTCCCCACAGTCCGCGTGGCGGCGATCCAGGCCACGCCGGTGATCCTGGACGCCGAGGCCACGATCGACAAGGCGGTGCGCCTGCTCGGTGACTCGGCCGCCGACGGCGCCCAGCTCGCTGTGCTCCCGGAGACCTTCGTGTCTCTCTACCCGTCGAACGTGTGGGCTCGGCGGGCGGCGGGGTTCGGGGGTTCGACGAGCTCTGGGAACGGATGTGGCAGAGCGCGGTCGACGTTCCGGGGCCGCTCGTGGAACGGTTGGAGGACGCCTGCCGCGAGCACGGCCTTCACTGCGCGATCGGGGTGAACGAGCGCGAGTCCGAGCGGCCGGGGACCCTCTACAACACGCTGCTCGTGATCGGGCCCGACGGACTGCTCTCGAAGCACCGCAAGCTGATGCCCACCCACCACGAACGCCTCTTCCACGGGATCGGAGCGGGCGACGATCTCGGCGTCGCCGACACCCCGGTAGGGCGGGTAGGCGGACTCATCTGCTGGGAGAACCGCATGCCGCTGGCGCGCTGGGCCGTCTACCAGGGCGGGCCGCAGATCTGGGTCGCACCCACGGCCGACGACTCGGACGCCTGGCTCGCCAGCATGCGCCACATCGCAATCGAGTCCGGCGCGTACGTGGTCTCGGCGCCCCAGTACATCCCTCGCGCGGCCTTCCCGGACGACTTTCCGGTCGAGCTCCCCGAGCGGGAGGTCCTCGGCCGCGGCGGCGCGGCGATCGTGGAGCCGAGCGAGGGCGAGGTGATCGCCGGGCCGCTGTACGGCGAGGAGGGCGTCGTCAGCGCCGACTGCGACCTCCGCCGCGGGCTGTTCGCGAAGCGGAGCTTCGACGCGGTCGGACACTACGGCCGGACGGACGTACTCGCGCCCGGGGCCGCTCGCGCTCCCGACGGCCCGGCATCTGCCGATCCCTCGCCCCAGGGGCGCGTCAGAGCGGACGGCGAGGCGTGAGCCCGGCCGGTCGCACCCGCGGCTACGCCTGCGCTACCTGACACGCACGCGCGTGGATGCCGGCGCGTAGAACGCCTTACTGGCGACGGCCCTGTAGCGGCCGGCGCGGAGCTTGAAGCCGACGGTTCCCTTCTTGCCGGTCTTCGCCTCGACGCTCCCCAGCTTCACGGTGGCGCCGGTGACGGGCGCGCCGGCGTCAGTCACCTTGAAGGCGACCCCGCCGTGCATTCGCTCAGCCGTGAGCGTGAGCCCGGGCAGCACGCGCTGGTGCCAGAAGCCGACGCCGCCGCTCCGCTGGACGTTCGCGAGCAGATCGAGCGGCCCGCGCGAGCCCTCGCCGTAGAGGGAGAAGAGCGAGGTCGTCCCCTTCGGCGGCCTCAGCGACACGATCTGCCCGAAGCGACTCGTCGTGGAGTTCGAGCGGGCGGCGAACAGGACGTTGTCGCGCGCCCAGAACACCCACAGCCGCCCGCCGGGCGCAGCCGCCACGCTCGTAAAGCGGGCGCCCTTGGTGTTCGAGAGGATCTTCGCCTTTGGCGCCCCGAAGCGCCACAGCGCCGGCCTGCCGAGGAACTCGCTCGGCCCGGCCGAGTAGCCGATCCAGATCCCGGCCGCTCCGATCCGGCCGGTCGCGCTCACACGCTGGCCGATCTGGCGCGCGCCGGAGGCAGGCACGGTCACCGTCGGGCCGGCCGGGGCGATGGGTCTCGCCATCGCGTTGCCGCCGTCCACGGAGTTCCATACCAGCACCACCTGGCCGCTCTGCGAGTCGACGGCGAGGTTCGGGTCCACTGGCGTCCCCCCGGCGATGACCTGGTCCGAGTCGCTGGCGGAGAGCCCGACGTGGAAGCCGTTCATCGGGTCGCCCCACGCGGAGAACGCGGCGCCGTCAAGCCCGATCGCCGCTCCGATCCCGAGCGCCGAGTACACCGGCTTGCCGGTCGCGGCGCTGCCATTCGAGGCGAGCGCGGGCGCTGTCCAGACCTTGCCGTCCGAGGCGGCGGTGGCGGTGGCGAGATGCTCGGTCAGCGGGTTGCTCTTGGCGAGCCCGGCGAAGAAGGCCCGCAGCCCGCCGCTCGGACCGGGCACGAGATCGACGCTGTCGTTCACGCCGTCGGCGTAGTCGAAGACCACGTCCGGCCCGCTGAGGGACTTGGCGTCCACGGAGATCACGCCGTGGCGGACCTGTCCCGAGCCAGGAGTCGGCTGGCGCGTCCAGAGCACATGAAGGACGCCGTCGGCCGTGCGCTCGAGCCCGATCTCGTTCGTGTTGGAGGCGCCGCCGTCCCTCCCCGTCACCTGTGTCCACTTGCCCGCCGGCCCCGCCGCGGCCGCACCTGCCGTGACGAGCGGAGCCAGGACCGCCGCTATCGCCGCGGCGGCCCTGCGCAGAGCGAGGACAGAGTGCAGCCGATCCTCAGGTATCGATCGTCGTCGCCCGCACTCGCGTCTTCCCGGGGAGCTTGGGCGCCCCGCCGTGCTCGGCGATGAAGGCCTCGGTCATGTCGCGCGCAACCGGGTCGGGGTGCTGCTCCGGCGGCGACTTCATGAGGTAGGCGCTCGGCCCCACGAGCGGGCCGCCGAGACCGTGGTTCAGCGCCAGCTTGCAGCAGCGAACGGCGTCGATCACGATACCGGCCGAGTTCGGCGAGTCCCAGACCTCGAGCTTCGCCTCGATCGTGAGTGGCACGTCGCCGAACGACTCGCCCTCCAGCCGGATGTGGGCCCACTTGCGGTCGGCGAGCCACGGCACGTAGTCCGACGGACCGATGTAGACGTCGTCCGCGGGCAGCTCGTGGCCCATGATCGAGGTGACGGCGTTGGTCTTCGAGATCTTCTTCGACTCGAGCCGCTCGCGCTCGAGCATGTTGTAGAAGTCCATGTTGCCACCTACGTTCAGCTGCGAGGTGCGCTTCAGCTCGACGCCGCGCTCGTGGAAGAGACGGGCGAGCATGCGGTGGACGATGGTCGCGCCGACCTGGGACTTGATGTCGTCGCCGACGATCGGGAGTCCGGCCTTCCTGAAGCGGTTCGCCCAGTAGTTCTCCTTGGCGATGAACACCGGGATGCAGTTCACGAAAGCGCACCCGGCCTCGAGCACCTGCTCGACGTACCACTTGGTCGCCTGCTCGGAGCCCACCGGCAGGTAGGAGACGACCACGTCGGTCTTGGTGTCCTTCAGGATCTGGACGATGTCGTCCGTCTCGCCGGGCGCCTTGGTGATCTTCTCCTTGAGGTACTTGCCGAGCCCGTCGTGGGTCATCCCCCGGGACACGCGGACGCCGAGCTCCGGCACCTCGGCGAATCGGATGGTGTTGTTCTGGCCGGCCCAGATCGCCCTGGAGAGGTCCTTGCCGACCTTGTCCGAGTCGATGTCGAAGGCTGCGGTGAACTCGATGTCGCGGACGTGATAGCCGCCGATGTCCACGTGCATGAGCCCAGGCACGGCCTCGGCGGGGTCCGCGTCCTCGTAGAACTGGACGCCCTGCACGAGGGACGAGGCGCAGTTGCCCACGCCCACGACGGCGACGCGCACCTTCTCGGTCTGGTAGCGCGACCCGCCGTTCGTAGCGATTGCAGATTCAGTCACAGAGCCCTCCTACTTAAGAAAAACGCCCCCGCGCGGGGGCCCCGAGGCGTATCAACTCCAAGCGGCGGGGAGGGTTACACCGCTCCCTCCGCGAGCTGCCGCCGTACGTGGAACACACGCTGGAACGTCGTGAAGATAGTGAGCGCGGCCAGCGCGTAGATCGCCGGCTCCAGGAGGTCGAAGTCGCCGATCAGCTTGCCGGCGCCGAACACCAGCCCCGCCGACAGGATGACTACCCGGACCGCTCGCGAGGCAACCCCGACCTTGCATTCGACCCCCAGCGCCTCCGCCCTCGCCCGCGTATAGCTGACCATGTAGGAGCCGACCACGGTCAGCACGGTGGCGCCGACCGCCAGCTCGTCGCCCTGCTTCGCGAAGTACGCGGCGACTGCCGCGAGCACCACGCCCTCCTCCATGCGGTCGAGCGTCGAGTCGAGGAAGGCGCCGAACGGCGTGCCCTTGCCGGACATGCGGGAGTAGCGCCCGTCGAACATGTCGCAGAGCGACCCGAGGATGAACGCGATGCCCGCGAGCACGAATAGGTCCTCCAGAATCAGCACCGCCGCGACGAGGTTGCCGACCAGGCCCGTCATCGAGATCGCGTTCGGCGTCAGCCGCGATTCGATCAGCCGCGTCCGCGCGAGCGCCGTCACCTCTGTCGCGCTGAGCGGACCCTCGCGACCGTTGCGCCGGCTGCGCGCGCGGCGCGGGCGCTGGCGGGTCTCGTCGCTCACGCCGAGACCTTCGCGCCCGCGGTCCGCCAAGCCCAGGCCTCCGGCCTGAAGCGGGCGAACGCGGCGGTGGCAGCCCACGCGGACAGCGCAGCCACGACGGCGCCCAGCGCGGCGTCGACCCAATAGTGGTTGGCGGTCACCACGACCACGAAGGTGACGACCAGCGGATAGACCGCCCAGAGGGCCTTCAGCACGCGTCGCTTCACGAGCATGATCGCCGGGATGGCGATCATCAGGGCGAACGCCACGTGCATGCTCGGCACCGCGGCGAAGGGGTTGTACAGCACGTTGGCGCTGTTCTCGGCCGACTCGCCGACGAAGCTCGCGACGGAGTCGGTGAAGCCCCACTCGGGCAGGAAGCGCGGCGGGGCGGTGGGATAGACGAGATAGCCCACCAGCGCGAGTCCCATCCCGACCATGAACATGTTCCGCACGTAGTAGAAGGCGTAGTTGCGGGCGAGGTAGAGCCAGATGAGGAACGTGGTCGTAACGACGAAGTGCGAGTTCACGTACATCCAGTCGGCCGCGGTGAGCAGCCAGTTCTCGCCGGTCGCCCACGTCTGCAGGCCGGGCTCGAAGAAGAGACCCAACGAGCGCTCGAAGTCGACGACCGCGCGCGCGTTCTCGAACGCGAGCCCCGTCTGGCCATCCACGACGCCGCGCACCAGCCGGTAGAGGTAGTAGGCGCTGGCGAACAGCATCAGCTGGCGGATGGCGTCGAGCCAACCGTTGGGCAGCCAACGTCCGCTCAGACGCCAGACGCGGGCCAGCTGCACGTACAGCGGATGTGAGCGGGGCACGGAGAGCAAGCCTACTAGGCACGGTTCACGTAACCGGAGAATGATTTTGCCGGCCCGGTCAGCCGGTCGAATCGTCGCAGCGGCGCCCGCGCGAGAAGAGGCGCTCCGGCGCAAAGCGGGTGGACATGTGCACGAGGCCCTTCTCCTTGGCGGTGACCTTCGTCCAGTCGCCGTGGGGCTCGACGCACGCGTTCGAGGCGAACCAGTACTGCGTCCAGCGCACCTTGACGATCGCCTCGCCGGGTCGCTTGACGTCCAGCAGGAGCTCGTCGGACTTCAGCTGCTCGAGGGTCACACGGGCCTTCCCCTGCGAAATCACGAGCGGCACCGGGAGCAGGACCTCGTACACCCGCCAGTCCTTCGACTTCCAGCGCAGCCGCAGGTACGGCAGGCCCTTCTCGATGAGCGCCCGCTCCCCGTAGGAGCTCTTGTCCGGCTTGGCGCTCGCGAGCGCGACGTAACGGACCGCGTTGTCCGACAGCCAGCTCGCGTAGGTGATCGCGTTGAGCCCGTCGCGGTAGAAGATCGGGTTCAAGCCGGTGTCGAGCTGGCGTAGCCAGCCGCGCGCGAGCGGCGTCTCTGTCGCGATCTCGGCTCCCTCCCAGTGCGAGCGCGTGAACGGGATCTCGATCCGGCGCTGGTCGGGGAGCGTGTAGAGGAACTGGCGCAGGGGTTCGAAGTAGTCCGACTTCGCGGCGGGGTCTTCGAGGTACTTCTTCACGTCGCGCACGGCCGGCGACCACTGCCACAACGCCAGCAGGGCGGCGCCCGGCACCAGCAGCGCAAGCGCCCATGGGCGCCTCGTCCAGGGGCGCCCCCAGAGCGCACAGAGCAGTACCGGTCCACCGAAGAGGGCGCCGAGGCGCACGGCGTTCCCGCCCATGGGGGTCTCGATGAGCAGCGCCAGGGTCGACCCGAGCCCGTAGAGCGCCGCGCCCCAGCGGAGCGCGCGGTCCTCGCGTGGCAGGAGGATCAGGCAGGCGACCGCGAACAGCGGAATGGGGACGTACGCCGAGTGCGGGAAGGGCGCCCAGCCCCCCTCCGGGAACGCCCACGCGAGGAAGAACGGAGGGATGAGCGCCGCGGCGGCGATCGCGAGTCCCTCGCGGCGCTTGCTGCGCTCCCGCCGCTCGGCTATGGCGTATGCGACGCCGGTCATCGCCAGGAACAGTCCCGAGACGGGGCTGCCGAGGGGGCAGAGGACGGCGAAGACGATCGCGAGCGCGTAGCGCCGGCGCTGGAGGGCGAGCAGCGCGGCGAGGCCGAACGCCAAGCCGATCGCGAACGGCA
>Ga0126312_10001732_pt1 | contig 14409 bp, 11 predicted proteins | sample Plot104A_FD_92537 | JGI IMG/M metagenome (GOLD analysis project Ga0126312, IMG submission 92537) | Serpentine soil microbial communities from UC McLaughlin Reserve, CA, USA - Plot104A | ecosystem: Environmental > Terrestrial > Soil > Grasslands | place: USA: UC McLaughlin Reserve, Lake County...
AGAAGAGCGTGTCGGCGAGCCCCGCGGGCGCGGCGTCGTCGACCTCGACGTCGAGCTCCCGGAACCGAGCGGCGACTCGTCCGCTCGCGAGCACCGTCACCTCGTCGTCGAGCACTTCACCCAGCGTCTTGTCCGACGGGTCACGGAGCTCGACACGCCGACGGCGGGTCCGCAGGCGCGCCACCGGCGCGACGCGGGCCGTGCGCACGAGCGTTCGCACCAGGTCGACCGCCGCCGGCGGCGGCTGGCCCGCTTCGCCCTCGAAGCGGTGCTCGTCAGGAGTGAGCTGCGGCCCGGCAGCGATCTCGCGGCCGAGTGTCACGACCCAGCCATCGTCGCCGCGATACAGGAGCGTCACGCCGGCCCGGGCAAGCCGCAGGTCGGGCGTGTCGTAATACGTCAGCTCGATGACGGTCGGCTCCGCCTCTTCGGAGGCGATCCCGACCGCGACGCCGCTCAGCTGGGGGAGATGAAACCCGGGGGGCGACGAGAGGGACTCGCGCGTGCTCACGCCCGAGGGTCGACAGCGCGTGCGCGCTGGATGGCGAGCTCCTGGAGCTGGAGCTGCGTGTTGACACCGGCGGCGCGGGGCACGCGTCGCCACTTTCCGTCATTCCCGAGCTCCCACGCCAGCGTGTCGTCGGCCAGGTTGATGGTGAGGATCTCGTCGAGCCGGTCGCGCATCGCCGGCGCGGTCACCGGTACGAGCGCTTCGACCCGGCGGTCGAGGTTGCGCGGCATGAGGTCGGCCGATCCGATGACGTACTCGGCGGTGTGCGGATCGGAACCGAAGCGGTAGATGCGCGAGTGCTCGAGGAATCGGCCGACGATCGACCGCACCCGGATCGTCTCCGACAGGCCCGGCACGCCCGCGCGCAGGCAGCAGATCCCGCGCACGATGAGATCGATCGGCGTGCCCGCCTGCGACGCCGAGTACAACGCGTCGATCATCTCGGGGTCGACGAGACTGTTCATCTTCATCGTGATCCGCCCCGAGGGCCCGAGCTCGGCTTGGTGCTCGATCCGCTCCAGGAGCTCCGGCCGGATCGTCACCGGCGCGACGAGCAGATTGCGGTAGCGGCCCTGGCGGCTGTACCCGGTGAGGTAGTTGAACAGCTCGGTGACGTCCGCACCCAGGTCGGGGTCTGCGGACAGCAATCCGAGGTCCTCGTAGGTCGTAGCGGTCTTTGGGTTGTAGTTGCCCGTCCCGACATGGCAATAGCGACGGATGCCGTCCGGCTCCTGGCGCACGACGAGCAGGATCTTGGCGTGCGTCTTGAGGCCAACCAGCCCGTATACGACGTGGATGCCCGCCTCTTCGAACAGTTGCGCCCGTTCGATGTTGGCCTGCTCGTCGAAGCGTGCCTTCAGCTCGACGAGGGCGACCACCTGCTTGTCCTGCTCGGCGGCGTGGATGAGGGACCGCACGAGCTGGCTGTCGGCGCCGGCGGTGCGGTACAGCGTCTGCTTGATCGCGAGGACGTTCGGGTCGCGGGACGCCTGCTCGACGAGCGCCTCGATGGAGGTCGCGAACGAGTCGTACGGGTGATGCACGAGCACGTCGCCCTGCTCGAGGACGCGGAACATGTCGGTCGGTCCGTCGGCACGGGTGAGCGCGGGCTGCGTCTGCGGCGTCCACGACTCGTCCTTCAGCTCGGGCCGGTCGAGGTCGTACAGGCTCCACAGCCCGCTGAGGCCCAGGGGGCCGTCGACGACGTAGACGTCGGAGTCGCCGAGCTCGAGCTCGCGGCAGAGGAGCTCCAGCACCTCGTCGCTCATCTTCCCGTCGACCTCGAGCCGTACGACGCGTCCGAACTTGGTGCGCCGGCGCAGGATGAGCTCCATCGCCTCGAGGAGGTCCTGGGCGTCGTCGGAGAGCTCGAAATCGGCGTCGCGGGTCACCCGGAAGGGATGGTGGTCGACCGCCTCCATGCCCGGGAACAGGCTGTCGAGGTGCGCGGCGATCACCTGCTCGAGCGGAACGAAGCGTTCGCCATCGGGGAGCACGAGGAACCGGGGGAGCAGGGGCGGCACCTTGACCCGCGCGAATCGTTCCTCGTGGGTCGCCGGGTCGCGCACGACGACCGCGAGGTTCAACGAGAGATTCGAGATGTACGGAAACGGGTGGGCCGGGTCGACCGCCAGCGGCGTGAGCACGGGGAACACCCGCTCGTCGAAGACGCCCCGGAGGTGCTCTCGGTCCGTCTCGGACAGCGCGTCCCAGTCACAGAAGCCGATGCCGACCTCGTCGAGCGCGGGCGCGACCTCGCCGTTGAAGATGGCGGCCTGGAGCTCCATCAGCGGCTCCACGCGGGCGCGGATCGCCCGCAGCTGCTCCCCGGCGTCGAGCCCGTCGGGTGACGTGGCGCGGATGCCGGCGTCGAGCTGTTCACGCAGCCCGGATACCCGGACCTGGAAGAACTCGTCGAGGTTCTGGCTGACGATGGCGAGGAACTTCACCCGCTCGAGGAGCGGGACTGCCTTGTCTGCGGCAAGGGCGAGCACGCGCGCGAAGTAGTCCAGGGCGGAGAGCTCGCGGTTGAGGAACCGGGATTCGGGCTGGAGTTGGGTCGGGGGATCCAGCGCGGGTCCGAGATCCGATGCGCTGCCCTCGACCGACACGTCGAGGCCGGCCATGGCCCCCATCGTAGTTGTGCCTCCCCGTCCGTTCTCTGGGGCCCCGTGGCCAGGTGCAACCCGCGGCGTCTTCACCACGCGGCGGCGACCCACCGGCCCGCCGATGGCGAGCCGGCAGGCCGCCGGGCTCGTCGGCCGGCGGGGGGATCCGGCCGACGGAGCGTTGCCGCTGCATGACGCAGGGGCAGACAGCCGCGGAGCTGCAACGACGACGGTACCGACGGCACATGGCACCCAAATTGCCGTCGAAGGAACGGTGTGTGAACTCTCCGGCCCGGAGGGCTCGGTTCGCGCCGACCGATATCGTGGCTTCGGCCATGGCCACGGCACCGCCTCCTCGTCGCCCTTCGCGTCCCGGCCCGATCGATTCCCGTTTCGCCGAGTCGACCCCGTTCGCACGACTTGCGATCACCCACGCCGCGAGCATCTGCGGCGACGTCTGCCTGACCGTCTCGCTGGCCGGATCCCTGTTCTTCTCGGTGTCGCCCGGTCAGTCGCGCGAGAAGGTGCTGCTGTACCTGGTCATCACGATGGCGCCGTTCGCCGTCATCGCACCGTTGCTGAGCCCGCTGCTCGACCGGATCCGCGGTGGCAGGCGGCTCATGATCTTCATCACGTGCGCGGCCCGCGGCGTGCTCTGCCTCTTCATCGCCCGGTACGTGAACGCGAGCGGTGCCGAGGCCCTGTTGATCTACCCGCTCGCGTTCGGTCTGCTCGTGGCCCAGAAGACGTACTCGATCGCCAGGAGCGCGCTCGTGCCTTCGCTCGTCAGCGGCGAGCGCGAGCTCGTGGGCGCCAACTCCCGGCTGGCGATCATCAGCGTCGTCGGCGGCCTTGTCGGTGGTCTGCCGGCGGTCGGCATCTACCGGTTCTTCGGCGCCGAGGGGTCATTGATCCTCGCCGCGCTCGTCTACGCGGTCGGGGCGATGCTCTCGTGGAAGATCCCCCGGGTCGAACAGGAGAAGGCGGGCCCGGACACGCAGCTCGAGAAGGAAGAGCTCCACGCGCCGAGCATCATCCTCGCCGGCAGCGCGATGGGTCTGTTGCGGGGGGCGGTCGGGTTCCTCACGTTCTTCCTCGCCTTCGGCCTCCGCGACAACGGCGAGGCCGCATGGGTGTTCGGCCTCGTGCTCGTGGTCAGCGGTATAGGCGGGTTCCTCGGCAACCTGGTCGCGCCGCAGCTGCGCAAGATCACGCGCGAGGAGGTCATTCTCGCCTGCTCGCTCGTCCTTCCTGCGGTGGGTTGCCTGTTCGCGGCTCGCTCGGCCTCGCTCGCGATGACGACGTTCGGCGCGTTGCTCGTGGCCGCCGGCGCCGCTGCCGGACGCGTCGCCTTCGACAGCCTCCTCCAGCGCGACGCGCCCGACGCCATTCGAGGGCGCAGCTTCGCCCGGTTCGAGACCCGGTTCCAGATCACGTGGGTTGCGGGTGCGTTGATCCCGGTTGCGATACCGCCCGTCTATCAAGACCTCCGTATCGGATTGTTCGCGCTCGCTATCGGGCTCGGCTTCGCGGGGCTCTCGTACATCGGAGGCATGCGCGCCGCCCGCGAAGCTGTCGCACGTCGTCGCCGTCGCGTGGAGCGCACCCGGGAGACGGTCGGGCGTGGAGTCCGCGCCGGTCTCGCGCGGCTGCGTCGCTCGGGACGTCGTGCACGAGACGGCGGCGAGGCCGCCAAGGGCAGAGGAGAAATCGAGGCCGGGTCGTAACGAGGTCAAGTAGACAAGGGGACGTGGCGTCCGAGTTCTTTCTTCGACCTGTCACGCGCGACGAGCTGCCTGCGTTCACGCGCACTGACCTCATCGCGTTCGGTGAGCGAATCGATCCCGCGCGCCTCGAGCTCGACTGGACGAGCCTGGAGCTCGACCGCACGCTCGCCGCCTTCGACGGCGACGAGATCGTCGGCACCGGGCGGCTCTTCTCCTTCGAGCTGACGATGCCGGGCGGCAGGCTGCTGCCCGCGGCCGCGGTGAGCTGGATCGCCGTCCTGCCAACCCACCGGCGGCGAGGGATCCTCAGCGCGATCAAGACCCAGCAGCTCGACGACGCCGTCGCGCGCGGCGAGCCGCTGGCGATGTTGTACGCCTCGGAACCCGGCATCTACCGCCGCTTCGGGTATGGCATCTCGACGAGCTCGATGAGTGTGAGCGTCGAGCGTCGGCACTCGGAGTTCTTGCTTCCGGTGCCGGACGGACGCGTCCGGCTGGTGGAGGAGGACGCGGCTCGCAAGCTGTTCCCCGAGATCTTCGACCGCGCTCGTCGCGTCCAGCCCGGCGCGGTGCAACGGGTCGACGCCTGGTGGCCCGACCAGTTCTTCTGGCCCGATCCCGACGACAAGGGCACCGCGTTCTACTGCGTGTACGAATCCGCCGAGGGCGTACTCGACGGATACGTCGCCTACCGGTTCGAGCCACGGTGGGGCAACGGTCCCGAGGGCACACTGCACGTCAGCGACCTCGTCTCCGTGACCCCGGCGGCGCGCGCGGTGCTGTGGCGCTACCTGCTCGACGTGGACCTCGTCTCGACGATCACAGCATGGGTCGTTCCCGTCGACGAGCCGCTGCGGTGGCTCTTGCGCGAGTCGCGCCGCATGGCGGTCACGCGCCTGGGCGAGAGCCTGTGGGTGCGCGTGCTGGACGCGCCCGCGGCGCTGTCGGCGCGTACGTACGCGGTTCCGGGACGGGTCGTGTTCGAGGTCGTCGACGAGCTTCGTCCCGACGGCGGTGCGGCCGGCCGAGTCGCCCTCGACGCCGGCCCCGACGTCGCCGAGGCTCGCCGCACGAGCGACGACCCCGACCTCGTACTCGACGTCGCAGAGCTGGGCGGGATCCTGCTCGGAGGCGCGCGCCCCTCCGCGCTGGCCCGGGCCGGGCTCGTCGAGGAGCGCACCCCCGGCGCCCTCGCGATCGCCGACGCCATGTTCGCGGTCGAGCCGTTGCCGTTCTCGATGACCGACTTCTGAGGTCTGGCATACGCCCTGTCAACGAATCAAGCTGAGTTGTTCAGCGGCGCGTCAGCCGGAATCAACCGGCCATTCATCCGTAGTCGGTACCGTCGAAGTGCGATGAGCAAGGCGACCGGTACGAACGACTGGATGCGTCGCCTTGCCGACCACTACGCCCGGTTCCGGCAGGGGTACCCCGACGATCGGCTCCTGATCGTCTTCGACATCGACGGCACGATCCTCGACCTTCGCCACATGGTCCGGTACGTGCTGCTCGACTACGACCGCGTCCACGGCAGCGATCTGTTCCACGGTTTGAGTGTCGAGGACATCGACGTGCACGAGAACCGCGTCGAGGAGTTCCTCGAGGGTCGCGCGCTCCCCATCGAGTCACGTGAGCACGTGCTGGCGTGGTACCTCGAACGACGATGGCAGCCCGAATCGGTGCTCGCCGCCCACCGCCCTTACCGGGGGGTGCTCGAGGTCATCCGCTGGTTCCAGTTGCAGCCGGCGACGTTCGTGGGCCTCAACACCGGCCGCCCAGCGCAGCTGCGTGACGAGACGCTGCGGTCGTTGAACGCGCTCGGTCGGGAATACCGGGTCGAGTTCCGCCGCGACCTCCTCGCGATGAACGCGTCGGGCGAGGAGGGCGCCGTCATCGAGAGCAAGGTCGCAGGCTTGCGCACGTTCGCGGACGCCGGGTTCCGGACGTTCGCGGTCGTCGACAACGAGCCGGCCGTGATCGCCGCCCTCGCCGAAGCCGACGAGTCCGGTGAGATCCTGTTCTTGCAGGCCCAGACGTTCTCCGAATCGCGGCGGGTGCCCACGCCGCGCACCGTGCGCGGCCGGTTGTACGACCTCACCGCGCTCGTCACCGAGGACGACCTCCCGCACCACGTGCAGCTCGTATGGCACGGCGTCAACGACGTAGCGAACCTGCGGCAGTTCCTCGGCTCCCGAGTCCATTGGGCCGAGTGCGACGTGCGGCGCGACCCCCTCGGGCGGCTCGTGCTCCGCCACGACTCGTTCGAACGGACGCCGTGGTCACGCACCGAGAAGGGACTCGAGCTCGGCGACCTCTTGGCGCGGCTGCACGACCAGGGCCGCGGCGTCAAGCTCGACTTGAAGGAGGGCGACGCGATCCTCGACGACGTGCTCGCCGCCGTCGACGCCCACGGCTTCGACGACGCCGATCTGTGGTTCAACGCCCGCATCGAGGCACTGGGGGAGAAGGGCGTGCGCCGTCTTTTCCGCGCGCACCCCGACGCCATCGTGCAGTGCCCGGTCGACTTCCTCGCGCCGCTGGTGCTCGCCGCCCCCGAGCGGGCGTTGGACACCATCAAGCTGCTGATGAGCTGGGGCGTCAGCCGCTTCTCCGTGAGCTGGGCCGGGGAGCATGCCCGGGCGCTGCTCGAGTCGCTCGAGGACTTCGGCTGCGAGGTCAACCTCTACGCCGTGCCCGACCTCGAGTCCTTCCTGCGCGCGGCATTGCTGCTCCCGACCTCGATCACGACGGACTTCAACTTCCCCGCGTGGCACTACTTCGGTCGCGGCGCCGGCGAGCAGCGCCAGTACCACCGCTACAAGGTCGACGCCCTCGTTCCCCCCACGACCGACGTCGCCTAGCCCCAGCCGGAGCTGGCGCCCTGGACCATGCCGAACGGGCCGGTGGGCCAGCGGAAGCAGTCCGTCATCAGCTGGTCGACGTCGTCGGCTGAGGCGATGCCCTCGTTCACGACCTTCTGTGCCTCGGCGACCATGGCGAAGTAGACGCGGTTGGTCACAAAACCCCACGCCATCGGCGTGTCGCGGATCACGACCGGGTTCTTTCCGCACTTCGTCGCCGCGTCCCTGACCGCGGCGACGGTCTCGTCGCTGGTCTCGCGCGTCGAGACGATCTCGGCCAGGCGCATCACCGGCGCCGGAGACGCCCAGTGCCAGCCGATCACGCGATCGGCGCGGTCCGTCGCCGCCGCCAGGCCCGCGATCGCGAAGCCGGACGTGTTCGACGCCAGGATGGTCTCGCCGGGTGCAGCCCGATCGAGGTCGCGGAAGACGCGGATCTTCAGCTCGAGGCGCTCGGGCACGGCCTCGACCACGAGGTCGGTGGCGGCGGCGTCTTCGAACGAGCTCGTGAACGCGAGACGCGCCAGCGCTGCATCGGCCTGCTCGCGCGTGACCTTGCCGCGCTCGACGCCTCGCTCCAACCCGTAGCGGCCCGTCGTGACGTGCTCCCGACCTTTGTCGAGCGCGCCCGGGTCGACGTCGTAGCACACCGTGTCGTACCCGGCCGCCGCCGTGACCTGAGCGATCCCGCTGCCCATCACGCCCGCCCCGAGCACACCGATTTTCTTCACCGCGATCACTCGGCGACCTTGATGATCAGCTTGCCGGTGTTCCGGCCGGAGAACAGCCGGCGGAAGGCGCCCGGCGCGTTCTCGAGGCCGTCGACGATGTCTTCGGCGTAGCGGATACGACCCTCCTGCACCCACTGGCCCAGCTGGAGGATGGCGTCGAGGAACCGGTCCCGGTAGTCGAGGAGGATGAACCCCTCCATCCGGCCGCGCTGCGGGATGAGGTTGAGGAAGTTCCGCGGGCCCGGCGACAAGGTGGCCGTGTCGTACTGCGAGATCGCGCCGCACAGCGCGATGCGAGCGTGCAAGTTGATCTGCGCGAGGACGGCGTCGAGGATCTCGCCGCCGACGTTGTCGAAGAAGACGTCGATCCCGCCCGGGCACGTCTCGCGCAACCGCGCGCTCACGTCGTCCGATTTGTAGTCGATGCAGGCGTCGAAGCCGAGCTCGTCGGTGACCCACGCGCACTTCTCCGGCCCGCCGGCGATGCCGACCACCCGGCAGCCGATGATCTTGCCGATCTGTCCGGCGACGGACCCGACCGCGCCCGCCGCGCCCGACACCACGACCGTCTCGCCCTGCTTCGGTTGCGCCACGTCGAACATGCCGAAGTAGGCCGTTAGACCGGTGACGCCGTACACGCTGAGGAACGCGGTGATCGGGTCCTGGCGGGGGACGGTCATCATCCCGTCGGGGCCGGCGCGGGCGACGCAGTACTCGGACCACTGCATCATCCCGAACACGAGGTCGCCTTCCGTGTACGCGGCGCTGCGCGACTGCACGACCTCGCCGAGCCCGCCGGCGCGCATGACGTCCCCGACGTGGATGCCGGGCACGTACGTGTCGACGCCGTTCATCCACACCCGGATGGCCGGGTCCAACGACAGGTACAAGGTGCGCACGAGCGCTTCGCCGTCCGCCGGCTCGGGGACGGGCGCGTCGACCAGCTCGAAGTCGCTGTCCTGGAGCGCGCCCACCGGATGCGACGCCATCTTGATCACGCGCTGCGTGGTCGCGACGGACGCGTCGGTCATGCAGTCTCCTCGGGGAGCTCGATCCGGGCCAGCCACAGGCCGGGCGCGTCGAGCTCGGCCGGTGTCGGCAGCATCCGCTCGGCCTCCCACAGCCGGTTCAACCCCATCGGCCCCGCCCGCTCGATGACGCCGCGGCAGAACGCGGCCCCTTGCTCGTAGTGGTGGCGCTCCAGCTTCAGCCCGAGCAGGCCCTCGATGAACACCTCGGCTTCGCCCCGCTCCACGCGGTGCCGCTGCATCGCCTCGTGGATCTGGCGGAACGACGGGATGAGCTTCTCGCCGATTCGTTCGAGCACCGAGTCTGCGTAGCCCTCGAGCACCGCGGTGAGCAGCTGGAGCTGCCGGCGCGGCTCGTCCTGGCGGGGCGAGTGCATCGCGCCGAGCAGGGCGTCCGGATCCTCGGCGATCGAGCCCAAGGTCGACGGGTCGTTGGGATCGACCGCCCCGAACCGGTCCTCGAGCGCGTTCGGGTCCACCTCGTAGGCAGACACGTACTCGGTCGACAACCGCACGAGCCGGTCGCGCACCCACGGCACCGAACGCTCGGCGGCGTGCACGACCTCGTGCACCGCGATGTAGAAGCGGAGATCCGCCCGTTCGAGTGACCACGCCTCTTCGAACGCGTCGATGTTCTGGACGACGAAGCAGAGGCTCGGCTCGTCGCTCGTAGGGAGGGGCAGGTCGTACCGCCCGAGCGCGTGCTGCGCCAGGTAGCCGATCATCGATCCCGCCTGCATCCCGAGCAGCGCCGGCGCCAGCATTTGCATCATCCCGCCGAGCATCTCGGGCCCGAACGGGCCCCCGCCGGCGGCGCCGGGGGATCCCGGCTCGGATTCGATCTCACCCGGCTCGGGTCCTGCCTCCCGCATCACCTGTCCGAGTGTGGTCGCGAGCGCCTCGAGCACCGGGCGCAGCGCGTCCAGGTGGAGGGCGGCCCAGCCTTGGGGTCCCAGCGTGCCGAGCGGCGCCGCCGCGAACGTTGCCGACAGGTCGGTCTCGGCGACCACGTTCGTCTGCGCGGCGCGCGCCAGCTCGTCGAGCTGCTCGTGCGCGGCGGGATCGATTGGACGCTCGGTGCCACCTTCGACCGCGACCCACGCCGCGATCTGCCGCGCCACGTCCCAGTTGATCGGACCCTGCGACTGCAGCATGCGCATGAGCTGGGCGAGGTCGAATCCGCCGCCCCCGAACGGCATCCCCGGAAGGCCGGATGACGATTGCGGCTCCGGCTCGTCGCGCTTGTCGGGTTTGCCGGGCTCGTCGGGGTCGCCAGGTTGAGGCCGGTCCGTCACGCGGCCAGTCTATGGACGTGGTTGCGATTGCCGTCACCGGCGCGTCGGGCCTCGTGGGGCAGAGGTTGCTCCCGCGGTTGGCCGAACAAGAGCGGGTGACGCGCCTGATCGGCCTCGACGTTCGCGATCCGCGGCGCCGTGTCCGGAACCTCGAGTTCCACCGGGTCGACATCGGTGGCGCCGAGCTCAAGCCGCTGCTCGAGGCGGCCGAGGTGCTCGTCCACCTGGCCACGGTCGTCGACCCGATTCCCGACGAGGCGCTCATGGCGCGCGTGAACGTCGAGGGCACCCGGCGCGTGCTCGACGCCGCCGCCGCCGTCGGCGTGCGGAAGGTCATCCGTGTGTCGAGCGCGGCCGTTTACGGGGCGTGGCCCAACAACTCCGTGCCGCTGACCGAGGACGCGACCCTGCGGCCCAACCCCGGCTTTGCACCCGCCGTCCACGCCGCCGAGATCGAGCGCCTCCTGGGCGACTGGCGCGAGGCGCACCCCGCGGTCACAGTCACGACCCTGCGCTCGGCGCCCGTGCTCGGCGCCGGCGCCGAGCGGCTCCCGTCGCGTCTGCTGCTGGGCCGGCCGCCGCTACGCGTCCGGGGCGCCGGCCCGCCCGTGCAGGTGGTCCACGTCGACGACCTAGTAGCCGCGCTGCTGCTCGCGGTGGGAGACGACCTCCCGGGCACCTACAACGTCGCCGCCGACGGGTGGCTGGGCGCCGACGACGCCCGGGCGCTGCTGCCCCGGTCACTGCTGCCCGCGCTGCCGGCCGAGCTCCTCGAGCGGGTGCTGGCGCGCCTGTGGGCGAGCGGATTGGGCGACGTCCCGCCGAACGTCGTGCCTTACCTCGTCCACCCGTGGGTGGTCGCCAACGACCGTCTCCGCGCGGCCGGCTGGCGCCCGCGCCACACCAACGAGGAAGCCATCATCGAGGGCCTCGACTCGCTTCCCTCCCCGAGATACGGGCGTGCGCTCCTTCTCGCTGCCGCCGGAGCCGCCGCGGCCGGCCTCGCTACCGGCGTCGCGTTGCGCATATGGAGCACACGAAGGCGGCGACGGGGGTCGCCGACGACGCCTCTGTAAAGCGAAGGATGAGGCGATCCCCCGTCGTCGCCTCGAAAACTGCGAACGTAGGGACTACGCGCCAGCCGGGGTGAGGTTCGCGCGGCGCCACGCGTCCCACTCGTCGGTGAAGTAGCGCACGCGGGTCTTCTTGTACTCCTTGATGGACCACAGCAGCGCGTAGTCGTCCACGCCGGTCTCGGCCCGGATGGCGGCGATCGTCTGCTCGCAGTCGCGGCCGTTGTGGCCGTGCACCATCGTGAACACCGAGTACGGCCAGTCCTCGTACGTAGGTCGCTTGTAGCAGTGGCTCACGAACGCGAATCCGGCCATCCGCGGGCCCATCTCCTCGAGCTGCTCTTCGGGGACCGCCCACACGCCCATCGCGTTGGCCTTGTAGCCCGCGCTGCGGTGGTTCATCACCGCCGCGAACCGGCGCATCAGCTTGCGCTCCTTGAATGAACGCAGCATCGCGAGGAGCGTCGCCTCGTCGGTGCCGATCTGCTCGGCCTCGGCGGCGAACGGGCGCTCGACCAGCGGAAGGTCTTCCTGCGAGATGCGGATCGCAGCGACCTCGAGGTCCGACAGCTCCGGCGCGTCCATGTGCTCCCTGCGCTCGGGCCGCTCGTGCTCCAACACGTCGACCCGGGCGTCAGCGGGCGTCTGCCCGGTCATGTCGAGCTTGACGCCGATCTTGTAGAGCTTGAGCGTCGGGAGTTTCCGCGTGACGAGCGCCCCCGACGAGCGGTGCAGCACCTCGATGTGGTCGTCGAGCGAATCTCCGGGTGGAACCGCGATCGTGTACCAGAGGTTGTAGGCGTGGTTGCGCTTGTAGTTGTGACTGACGCCCGGGTGCGCGCTGATGACAGCGGCAGCTTCGTCGACCCGGTCGGGATCGATCTTCGCGGCGACCAGCGACGAGCCGTATCCCAGCGCCCGCGTGTCGAAGATCGCGGAGAGCTGGCGCAACACCCCGAGCTCCTTGACGCGCGCGACGCGCGTGCGCACCTCGGCCTCGTCGATGCCCAGCCGCTCGGCGAGCACGAGGTAGGGCCGCGGCTCGAGCGGGAAGTCCCACTGGACGGCGTTCAGCAGCTCGCGGTCGGCGGCTTCGAGTTGGTCCACGTGCAACTCGCCGGCAGCCGGCTCCTCGAGAAGCGGTTCTTCGCTCACGCTCATGTGCTCCATCGTGCCGAGGTCACCCGCGTCCGGCAAATCACTGCGCGTTGCCGGGCTCGGCGGGCACCGGACCCGCGGTTGCGCTTGCGTCCCGTTGGTCGCCGAGCTCGACGCCGACGCGGCGCTTCCCGCGGTCGCGATACAGCGCGACGTTGATCTTCTCACCCGGCTTGCGCCGCCCGACCTCGCTCATCAGCTGAGCAACGCTCGAGATCGCGGTGGTTGAACCCGCCTTCCCGATGTCGACGATCACGTCTCCCTGCACGAGCCCGGCGTCGTCGGCGGGGCTTCCGGGGACGACGCCCTGAACGCGCGCACCGCCGCCGACGCGGTCGGTGTCATCGGTGGCCCAGACGCCGAGCCAGCCGTGCTCGGCGCTCCCGCGTGCGGTCAGCTGGGCGGCGACGTCGCGCGCCTGGTCGATCGGGAGGGCCAATCCCGCGGTGGAGGAGCCCGGCGGCACGACGAGGATCCCGATGACCGCGCCACGGCTGTCGACGAGCGCGCCGCCCGAGTGCTCGCCGCCGGCGGTCATGTCGGTCTCGATGAGCCCGGGCACCGAGACTCCTTCCCCCCAGACGAACGCGCGGTTGAAGGCCCCGATCTCGCCGACGTCGACCCAGCGATGGCGCCCCGACGCCGATGCCGCCACGCCGACCACCTGCTGACCCACCTCGAGGCCGGTCGACGCCCCGAGCTGGGCGGGCTGCATGTTCGTCCCGTCGACCGTGAGGACGGCGAGGTCGGAGACGGGATCAGTCGCGTCGAGGGCCGCCGGCAGCGTGCGGCCGTCGGCGGTGACGATCGACACCGCGTCCGCGCCGTCGACCGCGTGCGCGTTCGTGACGACCTGGCCTGCCTGCACGCAGACGCCCGACGCGCGTCCGGTCTCGTCACCGCGCGTCGTCCGCACCGCGACGATGCTCGGCGCGAGGGTCGCCACCATCCGCTGGATCGCGCCGCTGCGCACTTGCGGAGCGGGACTGCCCGAGTCGTTGACGGTCATGACCGCGACGACGCCGGCGAGGGCCGCAACCACGGTCACGCCGGCGGCGAGCGCCACCCAGCGACCGCGTCGAGACGAACGAGGCCGGCTGGTGGCCACGAACGACGTCATCTCGGTGGGGTGAACCCACATCCGTTCGGACGGGTCGGGCGGCGGGCCGCCGGAGCTCTCGTCCTCCGGCTCGTTGCCCGGCATGGCGTCGAAGTGTACGACCGAGTTCCTCGTTTTCGGTCGCGGTCCGCGTGCCGTCGGCGCGCTTCCCGGTCGCCGCTGAGGTGCGGCAGTACCATGACATGCGTGCTCGCGCCCCCTGCCGGACGCGACTGGGTTGCACTCACGTCGCTGCCGCTTCCCGTCGAAGCCGCCAACGCGTGGGTCACCACGCCGGGCAGTGGCGCGGTCGTGTCGTTCCTCGGAGTCGTGCGCGAACACTCCGACGGCCGGGCCGGCGTGCGCGGCCTGACCTACGAGGCATACGAAGAGGCGGCGACGCGCCGGCTCGAAGAGATCGCGGACGAGCTGCGCCGGCGCTGGCCCGACGTCGAGCGTGTCGCCCTGCTCCATCGAGTCGGCGACCTCGCGCTGTCCGAGCCATCCGTGGCAGTCGTCGTCTCGGCGCCGCACCGCGCCGAGGCATTCGAGGCGGCGCGCTTCGGCATCGACACGCTGAAGGAGACCGTGCCGATCTGGAAGCGTGAGCACTGGGCCGACGGTTCCGAATGGGCCGAGCACGCCAACCCCGTTCGCCCGGTCCGCCCGTCGACCAGGGCCGGGTGATCGGTCCTGGCCCGCGATCTCGCCATCGATCTCGGGACCGCCAACACGCTGGTGTACTCGCGTGGCGAAGGCATCATCGTCAACGAGCCGACCGTGATCGCGCTCAACAGCCGCACCAACGAAGTGCTCGC
>Ga0126312_10001733_pt1 | contig 14408 bp, 15 predicted proteins | sample Plot104A_FD_92537 | JGI IMG/M metagenome (GOLD analysis project Ga0126312, IMG submission 92537) | Serpentine soil microbial communities from UC McLaughlin Reserve, CA, USA - Plot104A | ecosystem: Environmental > Terrestrial > Soil > Grasslands | place: USA: UC McLaughlin Reserve, Lake County...
AACATCCTCAAGCCGAGCGTCAACAACCTGACCGTGCGCATCTTCGTCCGCGCCGCGGGGCTCGATTTCGAAGAGCAGGACGTGTGGGGGAAGACGCGCGAGCCCGAGTACACGGACAAGTACGCGCCGCACCTGACGCCGATGCTCGAGGAGGAGGGGCTGCCGACGGGTGCGCTCGGCGAGAGCTGCGCGATCATGGCCTACCTGTGCAACAAGCACGGGCTCGACCAGTTCTATCCACGCGATCCCGGCGAGCGGGCGATCGTCGACAACGCTATGTACTACCTCGTCGGCACGTTCTATCCACTGCTCACGCGCGCGACGTATCCGGTGCTCGCCTTTCCGCAGTACCCGGGTGAGGTCGCGACCTCGGACGCGGACGACGACCTGAAGGCGAAGGCGCAGGCCGACGCCGAGGCGGCGTTGGCCGAGCCGCTGGAGGCGTTCAACAGGTTCTTCCTCCGGGGTCGGCGGTTCGTCGGCGGAGACCGGCCGTCGATTGCGGACATCCGCTGGGCCGCGTCGCTCGAGTTCCTGCGAGCGATCGACTACGAGTTCCCGTCGTGGGCCGAGGAGTACCTGGCGCGGATGGAGGAAGCGCTCGGCGACGCATACTCCGAACCCGCCGCGGACGTGCGGGGCTACGTGGAATCGGTGAAGACGCCGGCGGCGTAGCCCACGCCGCCGATCGTGCAGCCTGCCCGGCTCGGCGAGCGCGGGCAGGCTGCATTCGAGGCGAGGAGCGCTAGACCGCCGCCAGCTCGCGCACCTCCGTCAGCCGGATGTTGTTTCCGGACGGGTCGCGGAACGCCGAGTCGATGCCGTACGGCCGCTCCTCGGGCTCCTCGACGAACTCGACGCCGCGCGCCTTCAGCTCCTCGTAGGACGCGCGGCAGTCGTCGGTCGTGAGGAAGACGGTGCCGGCGAAGCCCTTCGACATCAGGTTCCGGACGTCGTCGGCCGTTTGCGCATCCATCACGGGTGGCTCCGGGATCGCCATCAGCACGACCGCGATGTCAGGCTGCTGCGGGGGCGCGACCGTGAGCCAGCGGAAGTTGCCCAGCTCCGGGACGGTCACGTCCGAGCGCACCTCCCACCCGAGCTTGCCGGTGTAGAACGCGAGCGCCTCGTCCTGGTCGTGCACCCACAGCTGAGTGGTCCCGATCTTGATCATCTCTCCTCCTTCGCCGATTGGTCGCGGGCGATCCTAGGCGCGCGTCCTCGAGCTGTCTTCTCGAAACGTGCTGCCTTAGCCTTCCGGCCACAGGGGACCGAGCCGGAGCCGGCACGCGACCTCTTCGAGCGCCGCCTGATTGCTCGTCAAGACCGGGACCCCGAGTGACCGCTCGAGCGCCTCACGCGCTTCGAGTGCACGCAGATTCGTGCACGACACGAAGACGAGGTCGGCGCCCGCTGTCGCGACGCGTTCGCGCGCGAGCCGGACGAGGTCGTCGGGCTCGACCGCCCCGATGCGGAGGTTCTCGGTGATCCCGAGCCCGACGGCGCTGACGACAACCTGTCCTGCGGCTTCGATCGACGCCGCGATCCGGCGCGTCAACTCGTCGACGTACGGCGTGAAGACGGCGACGGCGCGAGGTGCTCGTCGCTGCAGCGCGCTCCGGACCGCACCGATGAGGCTGATCGTGGGCGCGCCTGCCGCGGCCGAGAGCTCGCGGCACAGCCGGCTCTCGCCCGAGTCGTCCAGGAGCGCGCTCGCGCTCGTGCATCCGAACACGACGAGATCGGGTGCGGCGGTCCCGACGGTCTCGGCGGCACGCGGCGCGTGCTCCCTCAGCATCACTTCCTCCGCGTCCGGCTCGACGCTCTCGAGGAGCATCCGAGCGGTGACGACGGTGACGTGCCGGGGGAGCGCGTGGTGGAAGTCCCGCTCCATGACAGTGTTCGAAGACGGGACGAGCAGTCCGACCCGCACGCGGGCGCTCGGCTCCGCGCGGGCGGTCAGCTGGGGTTCGTCAGGCCCGCGAAAGGCCGACCTCTTCGTAGAACGAGGAGATGTGCCGTTCCATGAGCGACGCCGCGCGCGTGCCGTTGCCCCTGGAGATCGCATTGACGATGCTCGAATGCTCGGCGACGAGGCGCTCGCGGGTGGCCGGCCAGTCCGGTACACGGGTCAGCGCGTCGAGCATGATCCGCTCGACCGAGGTCCGTGCCCCGTCGAGCACGAGCACCATCAGCTCGTTCTCGGCGGCGCGGGCGATCTCGAGGTGCAGGGACGAGTCGAGCTGATGGAACTGCTTCTGGTCCTCAGCTCCAACCATTGCCGAGATGATCGTCTCGATCCGGCCGACGGCCTCCTTCGTCGCGCGTCTGCTTGCGACCTTCGCCGTCCACGGCTCGAGAGCGACGCGGAACTCAATCACGCTCTCGACGCTGATGTGACGCAGGGCGAGCTGGAAGCGGAGGAGCAGCCGTAGTGCGTCGTCGGGCTCCTCGACGAGGATCGCGCCGTTGTCGGCGCCCGCCCTCACCTTCGCGACCCCGAGCGCTTCGAGCACGCGCACCGCCTCCCGGACCGACGTGCGCGAAGCATTGAACTGCTCCGCGAGCTGGCGTTCGGGCGGAAGCCGGTCGCCGGCCGAAATGCGGCCGTCGAGAATCGCCTGCTCGAGCTGGTCGAGGATTTCCTCGAAGATCCGCCGACCGCGAATCGGGCGGAAGGGCTGGAGAGCCATCAAGCACACAATAGTCTATTGGTTGGACAATTGGTCTATAGTCCACGCCTTCGAAATCGCGTCGCGAGGAGTAGCAGCAATGACCGAGATCCCGATTGGCATCTGTCAGCTGGAGTCGAACATCGCCCGCGAGGGCTACGACCCGCGGCCAGACAACTTGGAACGCGCCCTCGATGCGATCGCCACCGCCGACGACCAGGGCGCGAAGCTCCTCGTCTTCGGCGAGATCTATCTGAACGGCTACGAGTCGCGCGAATTCACGCCGAAGTACGCGGTTGCGGAAAGCGAGGACGATCCGTTCGTCCAGCCGCTCGTCCGGGAGGCGCGCGACCGCGACCTCTACATCCTCATGGGAGCCACGACGCACAAGGGCCCGTTCCCCGGCGACACCTTCAATTCAGTGCTGGTGATCGGCCCCGAGGGCCTCATGGGGACGTACTCGAAGACTCACGTCGCGGCGTTCGTCGTCGACGGGGGCGCGAAACTCGCCGCGGAGAAGGTGTGGTGGAGCCCCGGCAACGAGCTGCCCGTCTTCGACACGCGTTACGGCCGCATCGGCGTCGAGATCTGTTACGACGTCTGGTTTCCGGAGGTGGCGCGAACGTACGCGCTCAAGGGCTGCGAGCTGATCATCAACTCGTCTGCCGCCGTCTGCGGGTTCGAGGACTCGTGGGGCCACATGCTGTACGCGCGCTCGATCGAGAACGTCGTCCCGTACCTGCACGTGTCGGTCGTCGGCAAGCAGAAGGAGTTCGAGCTGTTCGGCGGCAGCCGCCTCTACAGCCCGACGGGTGAGGTGCTCGCGGAGGCGCCGCGCGGCGAGGAATCGATCCAGACCGTGACGCTCGACCGCAGGCTGATCTTCGAGGCGCGGGGGGCCTACCACCCGTTCTGGAACCGCAACCCGAGCCTGTACCAGGAGGTGGCGAGAGTTCCCGTTGCCGGCGAGCCGAGCAGCAAGCCGGCGGCGCCGACGAGCGTGGAGTCGGCGATCCCGAGCTACGCACCCTTGGCCTAGTGCCCCAGGTCATCGGCGAGTACATCGACCGCCTCTGCACGGTCGAGATGCGCCCCGGCAAGGGCAACCTTCCACGGGGAGTCATCCATCGGCTCTACGACGCGGCGCGGGAGCAGGCCGGCGGCGTGCCGCTCACCCTGAACATGGCGCAGGCGATCGTCGACCGCGTCAAACCGGGCGACGCGGTCTTTATCCTCACCGGCGCCGGTGGTCCGCCGGTGCTCCCGAACGCCGAGGTCGACGGGCTGCTCGGGGCGGCTGCGCTCGCGCGGGCACTCCACTTCGCGCTCGGCGCTCGGCCGTACATCCTCACCGAGGAGCGCGCGGCCGAACCGGTCCGCGCGGCGTGCTGGGGTGCCGGTCTCAACGTCCGGCGCGACGGCGGCGACGAGACGGCGCACCAGGTCACGTTCGTCTCGACGCCGGAGGACGATGACGCATCCAGGTCGCAGGCGTCCGAGCTTCTCGACCGGCTCGCGCCGACGCTCGTGCTCGGAATCGAAAAGCTGTCGCCGAACCGCAGCGGCGTGATTCACGGCGCCACGGGTCTCGATTACACGGCGGTGCACTCGAACCCGAGGTACCTATTCGACGGCGCGCGCGAGCGCGGCATCCTCACGGCAGGGATCGGCGACGGAGGCAACGAGTGCGGCTTCGGCGTCGTGGAGGAGGCCGTGCGGCAGATCATGCCCGCCGGCGACAAGTGCGATTGCCCGTGCGGAAACGGCTCGGCGGCCAACGTCGCCACCGACAAGTTCGTCGTCGGCGCGATTTCGAACTGGGGCGGATACGGCGTCTCGGCGATGGTCTGCTTCCTGAACGGCGACCTCGCGCCGCTGATCGAGGCCGACGACCTCGAGCGGATGCTGCGCGACGTCGTCGGTTCGGGAGCGTTCGACGGAGGCACGGGCCGTCCCACCATTAGCGATGACGGCGTGCCGCTGAGTGGGCAGCGCGCCTTCATCGAGATGCTGCGGAGCATCGTCACGATCGGCCAGATCGACCTGGCATCGCCGGGCCACTGACGCGCAACGAGGAGGAGGAGGAGGGATGACTCTCGGACGCAAGCACGGCAAACGGGTGTCGCTGGTACTGCTCGCTGTTGCCCTGGCACTCGCTGCAGCCGGATGCGGCGGGGACGACGGCGGCGGCGAGGCGAGCAGCGAGGAGCCGGTCACCATCGGTTCCGCGATCGCCATGACTGGCGGTCTCTCGTCCTTCGACAAGCCTGCGCTGGACGGCACGAGGATCGCCATCGAAGAGATCAACGCGGCCGGCGGAATCATGGGCCGGCAGGTGAAGTCGGTAACGGCCGACACGAAGTCCGACATCAACCAGGGTGCGCGCGCCGGTCAAGAAGTGATCCAGAAGGGCGCCGACGCGATGATCACCACTCTCGACTTCAACTACGGCGGCGGCGCAGCGCGCGAGGCGCAGAAGAAGGGCATCATCGCGATCGCGCCAGGCGCCGGCTCGCCGAAGTACGGCGTCCAGGGCATCGGCGACATGGCTTACACCCTCGGGATCGCCGCCCAGACGGACGCGGCCGTCGCGGCGGAGTGGGGCATCGAGGACAAGAAGTTCAAGACGGCGTATCTGCTCCTCGACGACATCACCGACTACGACAAGGAGCAGTGCAGCGCGTTCAAGCAGGTCTGGACGGAGATGGGCGGCACGATCCTCGGCGAGGACACGTTCAAGAACAGCGATCCGTCGGTCGCGGCGCAGGTGACGCGCATCAAGGGGCTCGATCAGGAGCCGGACCTGATCATGCTCTGCTCGTTCCCGCCGGGCGGCGCCGTGGCGGTCAAGCAGCTTCGTGACGCCGGCGTCAAGTCAGCGATCATCAGCAACGGGGCCATGGACGGGGACTACTGGTACAAGGACTCGGTCCCCAACCTCAGCGACATGTTCTACACCGCGTCCGCGAGCGTGTGGGGAGATGATCCGAGCAAGCAGATCAACGACTTCGTCAAGAAGGTGAAGGCGAAGTCGGGCCAGCCGCAGGCGTACTTCACCGTCCTCGGCTACGTCGCCGTCTACGCGCTGAAGACGGCGATGGAGCGGGCCGATTCGACCGAGGGTGCGAAGGTCAGAGACGAGATGGACAAGTTCGACAAGGAGAACGTCGGCGGCATCGAGCTGACGTTCACGCCTGACCTGCACATCGACACCAAACGCGAGGAGCGGGTGATGGAGGTCAACAACGGGAAGCACCGCGTGGCCGCGGTCCGAGCCGCCGAGCACCAGCTTCCGCTCTTCGAGAACCAGTAACGACGAGCGAGACCGTCAACGCCTGAGGGGCGGGCTGCACGGCTCGCCCCTCGGGCCACCTCACCGATGAAAGAAGTCGTTCAGTACATCATCGACGGAGCGGCGCTCGGCAGCCTCTACGCGCTGTTCGCGCTCGGGATCGGGTTGATCTTCGGGATCATGAACCTGATCAACTTCGCGCACGGCGAGCTGATCATGGTCGGGGGCTACGTGCTGGTCTACGTGTCGTCGCCGGCGACGCCGATCCGGGTGCTTGTGATGCTCCTCGCCGTCGTCGTGCTCGCGCTCGCGATGGAACGCGCCGCCTTCCGCCCCGTGCGCCACGCGCGTGCGGACACGTTGCTCGTGACGTCGTTCGCAGTCAGCTTCTTCTTACAAAGCCTCGCGATCGTGACGGTGGGAGCGCTGCCGAAGAGCGCGGGAATCCTCAGTGGCCTGAACGAGTCGTTCCAGATCGGCGACTACGCGATCCGCAAGCTCGACGTGTTCACCGTTGCGGTCACGGCAGTCCTCCTGGTCGCGCTCGTCGCCTTCCTCGGGCGGACGCCGCTCGGCGTACAGATGCGCGCTGCGGCCGAGGACTTTCGGATGGCGCGCGCCCTCGGCGTGCGCGCGAACACCGTGGTCGCGACGGCGTTCGCGCTCAGCGGCTTCCTCGCGGGCGTTGCCGCGCTCATCCTCGTGGCGCAGACGGGGCTCGTGTCGCCGACGATGGGGCTCGCGCCCGTCCTCGCCGCGTTCATCGCGACCATCATCGGCGGGCTCGGGAGCCTGAGCGGCGCCGTGCTCGGGGGTTACCTGCTCGGCAGCCTCACGGTGGCGCTTCAGGCGATGCTGCCGCTTTCGCTTCGCCCGTACCGCGACGCGTTCGTGTTCGCCGCGGTCGTGCTCGTCCTGATCCTGCGGCCGCAGGGACTGATCTCCTCGCGGGCCACAGTGGAACGCGTGTGACGTCCTACCAGCGGCACCTGACTCCGGTCATCCTCGGCGCACTCGTCGTCGTCGTGACCGTGCTTGGCTCATTCGGCTCGGCGGTGCTGCAGACGACGCTCGTGACGATGTTGATCGACGTGATCCTCGTCGTCGGGCTGTACGTCTTCGTCGGGAACTCCGGGGTCTTCTCGTTCGGGCAGATCGGGTTCATGGCGATCGGCGCGTACACGGCGGCGAATCTTCGTATCCCGAGCGTGACGAAGGCGGCGCTCTTCCCCTCGATGCCGGATCTCGAGTTGCCGAGCACGCTCGCGACGCTGGTGGGGGGCGGCGCCGCGGCGGCGATCGCGCTCGTGATCGCGATCCCGCTGATGCGGCTGTCCGGGCTGGTCGCTTCGCTCGGGACGTTTGCGTTCCTGAACATCGTCTTCATCGTCGCGTCGAACCTCGACGAGGTCACGGGCGGGTCGACGGGGATCGCCGCCGTGCCGGCGACGACGACGCGGAACACGGCGCTGATCTGGGCGCTCGTCGCGATCGCCCTCGCGTGGGCGTTCCAGCAGACGCGGATCTGCCTGTGCCTGCGCGGATCGCGCGAGGACGAAGCGGCCGCGCGGGCGGTCGGGATCGGCATCACCTCGGAGCGCACGGCCGCGTACGTGCTGAGCGCTTTCATCAACGGCATCGCAGGCGGGCTATTCGCGCAGTTCTACGGCACGTTCAACCCGAGCGCGTTCTTCATCGACGTCACGTTCCTGACGGTCGCGATGCTGGTCGTCGGTGGAGTGCTCAGCCTCTCGGGGGCCGTCGTCGGCGCGCTCTTCATCTCGCTGCTGACGGAGGCGCTGCGCCGGGTGGAGACCGGTGTCGACCTGGGCGTGTTCTCGCTGCCCGAGCTGATCGGCCTGCAGCAGGTCGCGATCGCGATCGCGATGCTGCTCGTGCTGCTGTTGCGCCCGCGCGGGCTCACCGGAGGCGACGAGATCACGCCTGCGTGGCTGCGCGCGCTGTGGCGCCGGCCGAGACCCGGCGCGATCCTCGAGGCCGCCTGGAAGCGGCGCCCGGCGCGGCCGGCCGAGGCGGCGCCTGCAACCGACGGCGCCGGCGCCGCGATTCTCGCCGTGCGCGACCTCATGGTCCGCTACGGCAACCTCACCGCCGTCCAGGGCGTGTCGCTCGACGTCGCCGAGGGCGAGCTCGTCGGCCTGATCGGCCCGAACGGCGCGGGCAAGTCGACGACGCTCGCCGCGATCGCCGGGTTCCTGGCCCCGGCGTCCGGCTCGATCGAGTTCAGGGGCGTCCGCGTGGCCGGGGAGCCGCCGGAGAAGATCGTCCGCCGCGGAATCGCGGTCGTGCCCGAGGGCAGGCACATCTTCGGCACGCTCTCCGTCGCGGAGAACCTCCAGCTCGGGTCGACGCCCGTTGCCGACCGCGCGGCGGCCGCCGAGACGCTCGAGGGCGTGCTCGAGCTCTTCCCGATCCTGCGCACGTACTACCGGTCGTCCGCCGCAAAGCTCTCCGGCGGCGAGCAGCAGCAGCTCGCGATCGCGCGCGCGTTGTTGTCGCGTCCGCGGCTGCTCTTGCTCGACGAGCCGTCCCTCGGCCTTGCGCCGCTGATGGTCGACGTCCTCTTCGACAAGCTCGCGCTGCTGAAGCAGACGGGGACCACGATCCTGCTCGTCGAGCAGAACGCGGTGGCGACGGTCGAGATCGCCGACCGCACCTACGTGCTCCGGACCGGGCGCATCGTCACCTCGGGCACGCGGGAGAAGCTGCTCGAAACGACCGATTTCGCCGCTGCGTACCTGGGGGTGCGCGCCTGAGCGAGATCCGCGCCGAAGGCATCCGCGTCCACTTCGTCGGCGTGAAAGCCGTTGACGGAGTCGACGTGCAGCTTCGCTCGGGCGAGATCCTCGGCCTGATCGGCCCGAACGGCGCCGGCAAGACGACGCTCGTCAACGCGCTGACGGGCTTCCAGAAGCCGACCGAAGGGCGCGTCTTCCTCGACGACGTCGACATCACCGGTTGGGCGCCGCACAGGATCGGAAGGCGCGGGCTCGGCCGCACGTTCCAGGGCGTGCGCATCTTCCGGGAACTGACCGCGTTCGAGAACGTCGAGCTGGGTGCGCTCGGAGTCGGCGCGTCTCGCAAGGAGGCGCGCACCCGTGCTTCGGAGCTGCTCGAGCGCATGCACCTCGCCGACCGCGCCGACCGCAAGGCGGGAACGCTGCCGTACGGCGACGAGCGGCGGATCGGCCTCCTGCGCGTGCTCGCGATGCTGCCGGCGTTCCTGATGCTCGACGAGCCCGCTGCGGGGATGAACGAAGCCGAGAGCGACGACCTGATGGCTGCGGTTGCCGAGATCCGCGACGAGTTCGGCTGCGGCGTGCTCGTAATCGAGCACGACATGCGCGTGATCATGGGCCTCTGCGAGCGGATCCAGGTGCTCGACTACGGCAAGACGATCAGCGTGGGCACCCCGACGGAGGTGCAGCGCGACCCGGCCGTGATCACTGCGTACCTGGGCACGAAGCGCGGAGCGCGCGCGAGCGCATAGGGCTCAGCGCGGCGACGTCGCCCGCTGCGGGCGGCCGTACGCCCGCAGGACGCACGTCGGGACGAGTGCGCGCGCCGCCGCCGGTGGGAATTCCGCGCGGTACGCCGTCGGCGACAGCCCGTACGTGCGCGTGAAGCTGCTCGTGAACGATCCGACGCTCTGGAGGCCGACGGCGAAGCAGATCTCGGTCACGGAGCGGTCGGTCGCTCGCAGCAGCGCTGCCGCGCGCTCGAGACGCCGCGTCAGCAGGTACGCGTGCGGCGACTCGCCGAAGGCGCGGCGGAACTCGCGGCTGAAGTGGGCACGCGAGAGGCCGGCGGCGCGGGCGAGGTCGTCGACGGCGAGACGCTCCGCGTAGCGTGCGTCGGCCAGATCCCGCGCACGCAGGAGGTGGCGAACCGGCGGGACGACGATCATCTCGCCTCCGACTGTGCGGGCGCGCAAAAATCATCGGCCGATGACTTCTCCACGCGACAGGCGTCTACGCAGGACCTGATCACGACGAGAAAGGACGCGACGATGCAGAAGATCACTCCTTGTCTGTGGTTCGACACCGAAGGCGAGGACGCGGCGACGCTGTACACATCCGTCTTCCCGAACTCGAAGATCGGCAAGATCACACGCTACGGGTCGGCCGGGCCCCGTCCCGAGGGGACGGTGATGACCGTTGAGTTCGAGCTCGACGGGCAGAGCTTCGTCGCGCTCAACGGCGGGCCGCAGTTCACGTTCACGGAGGCGATCTCGTTCCAGGTGAGCTGCGACAGCCAGGAGGAGGTCGACTCCTACTGGAACAAGCTCGCCGAGGGCGGGGAGGAAGGCCCCTGCGGGTGGCTCAAGGACCGCTTCGGCCTCTCGTGGCAGATCATCCCGAAGCGCCTGCCGGAGCTTCTGAACGACCCGGATCGCGAGAAGTCCCAGCGCGTCATGGCAGCGATGCTCGAGATGAAGAAGATCGAGATCGCCGAGCTGGAGCGAGCAGCGGCGTAGCGATCCGCGCCGGCTCTCGCAGCCGCGAGGAGCTTGTGGCTCAGAGCCACTGAGTGGTTGGGGCGCCGCGACTTCGGCAAGGCGCTCAGGCTGTCGCGGCCGTCGCGGAGTTTGTGGCTCTGAGCCACTTGCCGGTTTGCGGCGTTGGCGCCACGTCAACCGGGATCGAGTGTGAGCCGACGGTCGAAGCACGCTGCAAGCCGCTCGGCTTCGGCCTCGAGCTGCGTCCGTGCCCACGCCGGCAGAGGCTGGAAGGGCTCCAGGTCGACCCGTAGTCGGCGGCCGCGGAGCTCGTGACTCCACACGCCGGCGGTCCGGCCGTTGACGAGCAGAACCGGCGAGATCCAGCCTTGGGGACGGTAGACGCGCGCCTTCTGCTCGGGCTCGAGCAGCGCGGTGCGGGACGTGCCCACGGTCCACGGATCGAAAGCCGGCAGCAGCCGCGCCGTCTCGGCGGGCTCGACCGAAGCGATCACGTCCACGTCCGCGGCGAGCACCCACACGCGCTCGCCGTCGACATCGACCTCGACCGCCTCGTCGCCGAGGGACTCGAGCATCCGTCGCCGGCGCGCAGGTCCGAAGCCGAGCATCGTCCCGAAGTGCTTCGCGGAGATGGGTGCGTAGGCTGCGAGGAAGCGGCGCGCGACCTCGCGAAGCGCTGCGGCCCGATCGACGCTGCTGACGCCGCCCGGGATCCAGGTCGCCGGCGTCGTGAACCTGACCCGGCCGTCCTCGCTCGGGGCGAAGCACAGCCGTCCGCGCCACGATGCGGGCTTGAGATAGGAGCCCCAGCTGAAGCGGATGACCTCTGCGAGCGACGGATCGCCCGTGATCTCCTCGACCGTGACCGCGAGCTCAGCCCGCGAGAGCACGCGCCCCTGGAGAGCCGTTGCGATTGCGTCGGTCAGCGCGTCGTTCCGATACTGCCCCGTCATGCCGCGGCCGGTGTAGGTTCCGAGCGCGGCCAGCCAGATGCCGAGGTCGGCGGCGGGAAGCAGGTGGAGCGTGCCGCGCATCGCCCACAGCTTCACCAGCTCGCGGCGCTCCCACAGCGCGTGATCGAGGGCGCCCCGCTGGAGCCCCTCCACCCGTGCCCAGGCGCTGAGCTCGGCCGAGGACATCAGCTGCGCGTGCAGTCCGCAGATGTCGCCGGCGACGCGAACGAGGTCCGGCGGCGCCGCGCGGTGCAGGAGATGGTGCCGACCGAGGCGCCAGGCGAGCGCCTGCTCCCACGAGAGGTCGCTCGGCACGCGCCGCATTCTCACGACTAGGCTCGCCGTTCGTGCCGGCGCGCGTCCAGCTCACCGTCGTGGGCTCGATCAACATCGACCTGGTCGCGCGCGTCGACCGTCTGCCGCGGGCGGGAGAGACGATTGAAGCCGCCGACCTTGCTCGCTTCCCGGGCGGCAAGGGCGCGAACCAGGCGGTGGCGGCGGCGCGGCTCGGCGCGGAGGTGCGGATGATCGGCGCGCTCGGCGACGACGCCTTTGCGGACGAGGCATTGGCCGGCCTTCGTGAGGCTGCGGTCGAGCTCGCGGTCGAGCGCGTTCCGACGACGACGGGTGTCGCGCTGATCCTTGTCGACGCACAGGGCGACAACCAGATCGTCGTCGTCGCCGGCGCCAACGCCCGCGTGGAGCCGCCGCGTGTGGACGGGGCGGTCCTGTGCCAGCTCGAGGTCCCCGACGCAGTCGTGCTCGCGGCGGCCGAGGGAGCGTCGTTCTTCGCGCTCAATGCCGCGCCTGCGCGGGCGATCGATGTCGAGCCCGATGTGCTCGTGGTCAACGAGCTCGAGCACGAGCTCGTCTCGCGCGGCCGGCTGGTCGCCGTCACCTACGGCGCGAAAGGGGCGGCGCTGTTCGAGGACGGGCGCGAGGTCGCCCGTGCGAGCCCACCGGACGTGCAGGCGGTCGACGCGACTGCCGCGGGCGACGCGTTCACTGCCTGTCTCGTCGTGTCGCTGCTCGAGGACCGCGCTCCAGCCGAGGCGCTCGCACGGGCGTGCGCGGCCGGGGCGGTCGCCGCTTCCCGACTGGGCGCGCAGCCGTCGCTTCCGACGGCGGCCGAGGTGGACGAGATACTCGCGCGGTGACGCCGGTCCCGATCGTCCTCGATTGCGACCCCGGACACGACGACGCGATCGCGATCCTGCTCGCTCTCGGCTCGCCGGAGCTCGAGCTCGTCGGCGTCACGACCGTCTCGGGAAACCAGACGCTTGACAAGACGACCGCGAATGCCCTTCGCGTGCTCGAATTCGTCGGCCGCGACGACGTGCCCGTCTTCGCGGGCGCCGACCGCCCGCTCGTCCGCGAGCGCTTCGTCGCGGACTACGTTCACGGCGAGACCGGGCTCGACGGGCCCGATCTGCCGCCTCCGTCGCGCGCGCCGGCGGATGGACATGCCGTGGCGTTCCTCGCGGACGAGATTCGAGGACGTCAGGGGCGGCTCACGCTCGTGCCGACGGGACCGTTGACGAACGTCGCCCTCTTGCTCGCGCTTGCGCCTGACGCTCGACCCGAGCGCATCGTCGCCATGGGCGGCGCGATCGGCGAGGGCAATCGCACGCCGGCAGCGGAGTTCAACATCTGGGCGGATCCGGAGGCGGCCCGCCGGGTCTTCGAGAGCGGCATCGACCTGACGATGATCGGGCTCGACGTGACGCACCGGGCGCTGCTGACGGACGCGCACACCGAGGAGTTTCGGCGCCGTGGTCGCGTCGGCCGGTTCGTCGCCGAGCTGATGGACTTCTACGCCCGCTTTCACCGCGAGCTCTACCGGGATCTCGAAGGCACGCCGATCCACGATCCCGTCGCAGTCGCGCACGTCGCGCTGCCGGGGCTCGTCGACGTTCGCGACGCGCGCATCACCGTCGACTGCGGCTGGGAGCAGGGACGCGGCCGCACGAACGTCGATTGGCGGCGTCGCGGCGGTCACGAGCCGAACGCGAAGGTCGGCGTCGCGATCGACGGCGATCGGTTCGCTCGGACCGTGATCGAGCGCGTGACGTCGGTGGGCTGACCCGCCGATTTGCGTTTTACCGCGCACAGATATATCTTCAGGATAGATGGAGCCGACCGCCGTCACGTGGGTCGTCCTCGGCCTGATCGCGCTCAGAGCCCGGACCGGCTACGACATCAAGCGCGCCGTCGACACCTCCATCCGCCATTTCTGGGCCGCGAGCTACGGCCAGATCTATCCGGAGCTGCGGCGACTCGAGGACGCGGGCTGGATCGAGGGCGAAGACGACCCGCGCGGGGGGCGCTCCCGCCGCGTCTACTCGATCACGCCGGAGGGCCGGACGGCGCTGCGCGGGTGGCTCGCCGGCCGGGAGACCCGCGTCGAGATGCGCGACGAGTCGCTGCTGCGGTTGTTCTTCGCAGACGCGCTCCCGTTCGACGACGCGCTCGGCCTGCTGCGCGGCCGGTACGAGGGCTACCGGCAGATGCTGGAGTACTTGCGCGCGCTCGACGACGGGACGGGGCGAATGTCCCCGCCGTTTGTCGACGTCGTGTACCGCTGGGCGGTCGACTACTGCGAGTGGGGGATGGAGTGGTGCCAACGGCAGGAACGGCGCCTCCGGCGGGCGGCCTAGAGCTCCCGGAGCCGACCTGGGGCTTCATGCTCCGCCGCGGACTGCCGGTGTTCGCGGTTGAAGGGATCGCGCCGGTGCTCGTGTTCTACGGCGCGTGGAAACTGTGGGGGCTGACGGCAGGAATCGTCGTCGCGACGATGCTCGCTGCCGCCGTCCTCGTGTGGCAGATCAGGCGCGGCCGTGGCGGAATCGTCGCGCGCCTGACGCTCGTCTTCCTCGCGGTACAGGCGGTCGTCGGAATCGCATCGCAGAGCGCGACCGTCTACCTGGCACAGCCGGTCGTGCTCAGCGCCGCCTGGGGAATCGCCTACCTGACCTCGGCCGCGATCGGGCGGCCGCTGATCGGCCTCTTCG
>Ga0126312_10001734_pt1 | contig 14401 bp, 13 predicted proteins | sample Plot104A_FD_92537 | JGI IMG/M metagenome (GOLD analysis project Ga0126312, IMG submission 92537) | Serpentine soil microbial communities from UC McLaughlin Reserve, CA, USA - Plot104A | ecosystem: Environmental > Terrestrial > Soil > Grasslands | place: USA: UC McLaughlin Reserve, Lake County...
CGGCTGTTCGGTGGCTAGTAGGGGAGCCAGCCGTCTGCAACCTCGACGGGGTAGCCGCAGTGCTGGCATGTCACGCGGATTTCTGGTATCTGATTGGTGGGCTCGGTCACTTCCTCAATGTAATGTATTTTCCAAAGTACCCGATCCTCATAGCGGTGATTGTTCGCGCACCGCAAGGGTGTGAGCCAGGTTTCCTCTTTCATTGCCATAGCCCCTCCTTACTCTACGAGGACTGTTGCCGTACCTCACAGTATGCGCCAATCACCAACCGTGCGGAAGGGCTGTTCCCTGCTGATACTGTCGCGAGGAGAGCTGATAGCCCCGCCCCGATGCCCCATGCCTCTCTAGGGCCGGGGCTCTGTCTTGTGCATGCACAAGCCGCCCATAATACCCCTCGGAGCGCCACTACCCTTCCGGCGGTCCTAGCCCGTTTGGTAGGCCTAGGCCGGCCTAGGCCGTAGCAGCCTTGGAAGGGGAGCGGAGCATTCGATTGATTTCCCCAAGGGCTTGCGCTATTCACGCCCCTTAGCCTACGTCTTCTTGGAACGAGCTAGAGATGCCTACGCCCCTTGCAACCTGCTCGTAGCCCGCAAGTAACGGCAAATATCGGACATGTGGCCGATGTGAGGTATGTCCCAAGCGTAGTAGAGACCCTGACTAGGAAAAGACAAATCCTGAACTGTAGAGGCTTTGAAGCCCGCCCCCAGATGGGCACTTAAGGGACGGACGGAGCCAGCGGCGCAACCGGCTACCTCTATAGAGTAGAGGCGAGCCGGTTTTGCTTTTGCTTTGGGGTTTGTTTTTGGATAAATGGAAGGAGGTGAAAAGAGAATGAGGAAGCGCGTATTGTTGTTGGTCACGGCGCTGGTTATGGCCTTGACGATGTCCCTTGGCGGTATGGCATTCGCCAAGCAGGCGCAGACGGGACCCCAAGGTAGCGGATGCACCACGACCTTCCAGGGGAACTCGACCAACTCTCCGGTCGTGTCTAGCAATCACGGTCAGGGCGGCGGCTCTGCCTGCTAAAAGGGCAGATAAGAGCAAGTTATCACCGAGAGCCGGTGTGTAAGAACACCGGCTCTCTTTACACGCCGGCTCTCTTGTCTGGACCCTTTCTCTCGCCCTTATTCACCGGAGTGCGTGGAAAGGGGTGTTCTCGGAACTCGGTATCCACGGTCTTGCATAAAGCTCGACTGATGGGGCAGCTTAGGTGTGTTTCACTGCTACACAGCTTGCTGCCAGGCACAAGATCTTGGAGCGGTGAATAAAGAGATTCGCTGCGGCGAGAATCATCGGACACGGTGCTGGCATAGAACCATTCGCGAATTGCGGTGGGGGATGGGTCGCGAGAAAACGATCAGCGATGAGCGGCAGTGCATACCCGCTCGAAAAATCCGGCCCAGGTTTCGTGGACACAAGCATACATCACTTAGCTCCCGCGCAGGTGAAGCTTGGAAGGTTCGGCTGCCCCAGGGCATTAGGCGAGTCGCGTGGCAGTTTCTGTATTAACTCGCATGTAAGCTACGCAACAGACTGGAAGTCGGCGTCGAAGACTTACGTACCTTCAATGAAGCTATATTAGCTGCTACGATTTCTTATTCTTAGCCGGATGAGGTATTTCCTTATGAAGGAATCTAGGGGCTCGGGGTCGCCCTGGTGGAAGCCGAGCCAGGCTTCCTTCGCTTCCCGTTGGAAGCGGGCCATACGCGGCGGCGCGGGCAGGGCAGACAAGAGGCCCCTAAATGGAGCCAGTGCGCCTTCTAAATCCTTGTACAGCACTCCTTGTCGCCATGCAAGCTTGATGTTGGACGCGATAGCCGGAAACCTGGCGGGAAGCGAGAAGGAGAATTCGACGGGCTCCACAAGGTGGCGAACAGCTTCTATGTGTCGTGCCGAAGCCAGTGCGCGTTCCTGCGCGTGTTTTTGTCGCGCCACCCTCCGCGCCATTCGCACGTCCGGCTTGGACTGAAGTTTCTCAAAGTAGTCTATGTCGTCAAAACGGCGATGCCGTGAGCAGTAATTCTGCCTGCGACGTGTAACCGGTCTGTCGCATCCGTCGCGTAGGCACATACGGACGGTCTTCTTTAGGATGTCACCCGCTACGCTTTCCATCAGATGTGCCGGCGCAGGCCTGTCGTCGTCCAGTAGCCACGGCCCGCGCCGCGCTTCCTTTCTACCTCTCTAATAACTCATGTGGGAAGTTTAGCCCACTGAAGAATAATTGAGTGTGCTCTCTAGCTCCGGGTGGACCATGATTCTAAACTACCACCAATGACAGTTCTGGTTCATGATCGTTCAACAAAGCCCGAAAGCGAACATATCTGCTTTTTGTACTCTGAGACTCACTCCCAGCGCTGTGTCGGTTGCGACCGGCGCGCGAGCGATCTGCTCTGCCGGACCTGCTTCGAGGCGTTGCCCCGCGTAGGTAGCCCAACCTGCGCCAGGTGCGGGATGCCCACAGCCTTCGAGACCCTAGCCTGCGATGAGTGCAAGGGCGTTGACTTCGGTTTCGAGAGCGCCCGCGCACCCTTGAGATACGAGGGGGTGGGGAAGGAGATCGTCCACTCCCTCAAGTACCGCAGCTATACCACAGTAGTCGAGAGACTCGCCGTTCCGCTGATGTTGGGCGTCATCGACGCCGGCAGCCGGTTCGACGCCGTAGTGCCCGTGCCGCTGCACCGCTCGCGCCTGCGCCGCAGGGGGTTCAACCAGGCCGAGCTCCTCGCGCGCGGCGTCGCAAGGAAGATAAACTCACCTGTTTCAGGTACACTACAAGTCGTGCGCAGGACGCGGGACCAGGTAGAGCTCTCGGCCGCTGGGAGAAGAGCAAACGTTTCTGGCGCGTTCAGAGCCAGGGGCCGTGTCGGGGGAAAACTACTCTTGATCGACGACGTGTACACCACGGGCGCGACGATGAGCGAGTGCGCCGAGACCCTCGTACGAGCCGGAGCGAGAGAGGTACACGCAGTGAGCCTTTGCAGGACGGTATGAAGGAGCACGCTCCGGCTTCGCCTCCGCTTTCAGCACGTTCCGGCTTGCGCCTCCACTTGTCAGCACGTCGCACTGGGCTTCGCCAGGCGACTTGTCAGCACGCCACCCTGCGGGTGGCTCGTCAGCTAGTCATTAAAGACTTCGATCGGCGAAGACACCGTGCGCAATGCGCGGCGGAGCAAGCTGAAATGCTGCAAGCGGAAGCCGGAGGCTGGAGCGTGCTGAGAAGCTGGCGAAGCCGGCGTGCTGCGACGACCGAAGGGAGGCGCACGTGGAGATAGGCGTCAAGGGACGCAACATGTCGATTACGGAGGCGCTCGAGCGGTACGCTCTGGAGAAGGTAGAGCGTGTCAGCAAGTTCTTTGACGACGAGCGCAGCGTGTCGCGGGCCGAGGTCGAGCTGAGTCACGAGCGCAACCCTTCCATCTCCGATCCCGAGGTGGCTGAGGCTACGCTGTTCATCAACGGGGTTGTCTTGAAGGCGCGTGAGGCCTCTGGGGACATGTATGCCTCCATTGACCGCATGTCGGACAAGCTCGAGCGGCAGGTAAAGCGCTATCGGGGACGCCAGATCGACCGCTGGCACGGTCAGATCAAGGGCCATTCGCCCGAGCCGGAGAGCGATGTGCCCGAGGACGAGGAGGAGATAGAGGCGAAGATAGTGCGCACCAAGCAGTTCCAGATGAAGCCTATGAGCGCCGAGGAGGCGGTCCTGCAGATGGAGCTCCTCGACCACGACTTCTTCGTCTTTACCAGCGCCGATACCGGCGACATAAATGTGGTATACCGTCGCCGTGATGGAAACTACGGGCTCATAGAGCCTGCCAGATAAAAAGCTCCGATGAGGTAGATTGTTGTGGCGAACCTGCTGACGAAGATCCTGCGGATGGGAGAGGGCCGGAAGGTGAAGGTCCTCCAGCAGCGCGTCGTGGCCGTCTCGGCCCTCGAGCCGGAGATGGAGAAGCTCTCCGACAGCGCACTGGCCGCCAAGACAGACGAGTTCCGCGAGAGGCTTGCGGGTGGCGAGACGCTGGAGGATATCCTGCCAGAGGCCTTCGCCGTGGTGAGGGAGGCCTCGAAGCGCACTCTGGAGATGCGGCCTTTCGACGTGCAGATCATGGGCGGCATAGCGCTGCACGAGGGCAAGATCGCAGAGATGAAGACAGGCGAGGGCAAGACGCTAGCCGCCACGATGCCCGTCTATCTCAACGCCCTGACAGGCAAGGGCGTCCACATCGTCACCGTGAACGATTACCTCGCGCGACGCGACGCCGACTGGATGGGTGAGGTCTACCAGTTCCTCGGCCTACGCGTGGGCCTCATACAGGAGAGCATGGGCTTCGAGGAGCGAAAGGTAGCCTACGCTTCGGACCTTACTTACGGCACCAACGCCCAGTTCGGCTTCGATTATCTGAGGGACAACATAGCCACGTCGACGGATCAGCTCGTGCAGCGCGAGCTCAACTACGCCATCGTTGACGAGGTCGACTCCATCCTCATAGACGAGGCACGCACCCCCCTAATCATCTCGGGAATGCCCGAGAGCGCCGCCGACGTCTACTACCGCTTCGCTGCCATAATCCCGCGCCTGAGGGAGGGCGAGGATTACGAGGTGGACGAGAAAAAGCGCCAGGTAGCTCCTACCGAGAGCGGGGTCGAGAAGGTCGAGAAGGCGCTCGGGGTCGAGAACCTCTACGACGATGTCAACACAAACCTTGTCAACCACCTCAACCAGGCTCTTCGGGCTCACACGCTCTTCAAAAAAGACGTCGAGTACATAGTGCGCGATGGGCAGGTCTTTATTGTTGACGAGTTCACGGGCAGGGTGCTGGAGGGACGAAGGTACTCTGAGGGTCTCCACCAGGCCATAGAGGCCAAGGAGGGGGTGGCGATCAGGGAGGAGAACCAGACCGTCGCCACCATAACGATCCAGAACTTCTTCAGGCAGTACGAGAAGCTTGCCGGGATGACGGGCACCGCGGCGACAGAGGCAGACGAGTTCATGCACATCTACAAGATGGAGGTCGTCTCCATCCCAACGCACAAGCCCATGGTCAGGGACGACATGGACGACCTCGTCTACAAGAGCAAGAAGGGCAAGTACAACGCCGTCGTCGAAGACATAGTCGAGCGCAACAGGGATGGCCAGCCCGTGCTCGTCGGGACGGTCTCTGTAGATGTCTCCGAGCACCTCTCGGCTTTGCTCAAGCGGCGCGGTATCAGGCACAATGTCCTCAACGCCAAGCACCACGAGCGGGAGGCCGAGATCATCGTCGAGGCCGGCGAGAGGGGTGCCGTAACCATAGCTACCAACATGGCAGGCCGCGGCACAGACATCAAGCTTGGCCCGGGGGTGCCAGACGTCGGCGGGCTCTACGTCCTCGGTACCGAGCGCCACGAGTCGCGCCGCATAGACAACCAGCTAAGGGGACGCTCTGGGCGCCAGGGAGACCCTGGCGAGTCTAGGTTCTATCTATCCTTCGAGGACGATCTCTTGCGGCTCTTCGGAGGGCAGCGTATGCAGGGGGTCATAGAGCGCATAGGGCTCGAGGAGGACGTGCCGATAGAGGCTGGCATGATCTCCAACTCAGTAAGGCGCGCCCAGGAGCAGGTAGAGAGCCGCAACTTCCAGATTCGAAAGCGGATCCTCGAGTACGACGACGTGCTAAACAAGCAGCGAGAGGTGATCTACGCCATAAGGCGCGATATCCTGATGGGAGAGGACGTCGACACCCTCTCGTACGTGGAGGAGGTTCTCACCGAGGTCGTCTCCGAGCACGTCTCCGAGGACGTCTACCCTGAGGAGTGGGATCTCGAGACGCTAGCCGCCGAGCTCAACCGCTTCTACCCCTGCACCTTAGACTTCGGGGCCCTGAACGTCGATGAGATGACCAGCGCCGAGATCCTCGAGATGGTTCTCCAGGACGCGCGCGAGCGCCTCGAGGACCGCAAGAGCGAGTGGGAGGAGCGGACTGCGGAGCTCGAGCGCCGCGGCCTCACACGCACGGACGGAGCCGACTCCTTCGCTCAAGCCGAGCGCGGGACCCTTCTCTCCGTGGTCGACTCCCGGTGGCGCGAGCACCTCTACGAGATGGACTATCTCAGGGAAGGCATAGGATGGCGCGGTCTCTCCCAGCGCGACCCGCTCGTCGAGTACAAGCGCGAGGGCTTCGATATGTTCGTGGAGATGGAGCGGGGGCTCAAGGAAGACTACGTCACCTACATCTACCGCATAGAGAACGTCAAGCTGCGCGAGGAGGAGATGCAGCAGCTCTCCTACAGCGGCGGCACCGAGGAGCCCAACCAGCGCCCCAAGAGCCCACGCCAGCGAGGCTCGGAGGGCAAGATCGGGCGCAACGACCCGTGCCCGTGCGGCTCGGGCAAGAAGTACAAGAAGTGCCACGGTCGCCCGGGCGCCCCTCCGCTCCCGCCGGAGGCCCAGGCGAGTTAGTGCCGGAGCTGAGGGACAGGATCTCCGATCTCGAAGAGCGCCTCGCGGAACTGGAGGCGTTCTTCGACGTTGAGGGCTTGCGGGGCGAGGCAGCCGAGCTCGGAGAGCGGATGAGCCGCCCCGGCTTCTGGGATGACCCCGAGAAAGCCAAGGAGGTCTCCGCCCGTTTCTCGCGTGTGGAGGGCAGGATCCAGCTCCTCGAAGGTCTGCGCGGGAGCCTCTCTGACTCGGAGGAGGTACTCGAGCTCGTCGATGAGGACGGGGAACTGCTCCGAGAGGTCGAGGACGAGCTGCGGCGGATCGAGGGGGTGCTCGAGGAGCAAGAGGTGGCGAGGCTCTTCGCGGGGGAGCACGACGAGGGCGACGCCATCCTCACCATAAACTCGGGCGCGGGCGGCGTCGACTCGCAGGACTGGGCCGAGATGCTGGCCCGGATGTACCGGCGCTGGGCGGAGCGCAGGGGCTTCGGCCTCCAGGTCATCGAGTACACGGAGGGCGAGGAGGCAGGCATAAAGAGCGCGACCTTCACGGTCTCGGGTGAGTACGCCTTCGGGCTGCTCTCGGCCGAGCGCGGGGTGCACCGGCTGGTCAGGATCAGCCCCTTCGACGCGTCTTCGAGGAGGCACACGAGCTTCGCCTCGGTCGCAGTGGCCCCAGTCATAGACGATCACGTAGACGTCGAGGTAGACGAGAAGGACCTGAAGATAGACACCTACAGGGCCTCGGGGGCGGGCGGGCAGCACGTGAACAAGACCGACTCCGCCGTCAGGATCACCCACCTGCCCATGGGCATAGTGGTGCAGTGCCAGAACGAGCGCAGCCAGCACCAGAACCGCGAGGTCGCGATGCGCGTCCTCAAGGCCCGCCTCTTCGAGCTCGAGCGCGAGAAGCGGGAGCGTGAGATCGCCTCGATGGCCGGCGAGAAGGCGGATATCGAGTGGGGGTCGCAGATCCGGTCCTACGTCCTCCACCCTTACAAGCTGGTAAAGGATCACCGCACTGGCGAGGAGACGGCTAACATCGAGCGCGTCCTCGATGGCGACCTCGACGCCTTTATCTACGCCTACCTGAAGTTCAGGACCGCCGCCTAGCACCATGCGCAAGAAGGCGTCGCCTTGACCCTTCGCCCGGTCGTGGTGGCGCTCCTCCTCGCCGCCCTGACCCTCCTCGCCGGCGCCTACGTAGTCTTGCCCTCGCTGCTCGAGGGCGCCGCGGCCAGGGGTATCCAGGAGGGGCTGGGGCTACGGAGCACGCCCGAGGTCGAGCTGGAAGTGGGTTCGCCCGCTGAGATGCTCGCGGGGAGGTTCTCCGGGGGCAGGGCCTCCCTCGGGGCCGCTGACCTCGGCGGCGTGCGCGCAGAGCGGGTCGCCGTGGACCTCGACCCCTTCGACCTGAACCTGATGGCGAGCCTCATGGGTCGTGAGATCCGGAGCGATAAGCCACTCTCTGGCACGTTGCGCGCGGAGATCTCAGAGGAGGAGGTCTCGCGCCTCGCGCGGGAGGGGGCGGACGTTCCTGTGCGGGGTGTGGACCTCGAGGAGGATGAGGTGATGGTTGGCTCTGAGGTACCGGTGCTAGGGGTCGATGTTCCGGTCTCGGTGAGGGGTGATCTGGCCCTGCGCGACCGGGAGCTCGTTTTCCTGCCGCAGCAGGTCTCTGCGCTCGGAGCAGAGGTGCCTGGTGCGCTGGCGGAGCAGTTGCTCGCGCAGGCGGACTTCTCGTACCCGATCGGAGGGTTGCCCTATGGCGCGGAGGTGACGGATGTGCAGGCTAGAGAGGGGCGTCTCGCCGTATCGGGCACGTTGGAACGCATACCTCTAAACCCATGACCGGTTGATAACCCAGGCCTTTGTTGTTATCTTCTGGCGTGGCAAGTTGAGTCCCTGGAGGGGGGATCTCGGAACATGGCCCGCCGTGGACGGCGCAGAGCAAGCCCGGCGAGCCGCATCTGGAGAGGTAATGATCCGATTCGAAAACGTCACCAAGGTCTACGGCAAAGACACTGTCGCGCTGGAGCGGGTGAACCTGGAGATAGGACCCGGCGAGTTCGTATTTCTGGTAGGGGCAAGCGGCTCGGGCAAGTCCACGATGGTGCGCCTGATCCTGAAGGAGATAGAGCCATCGATGGGGGCTATCTACGTTAACGGCACGAGGCTCTCCTCTGTGAGCCGGAGGAAGATACCCCGCCACAGGCGCGACATCGGGTGCGTCTTCCAGGATTTCAAGCTGCTCCCCAACAAGACGGCCGCTGAGAACGTTGCCTATGCGATGGAGGTCACGGGCCAGAAGCGCCGCGCCATCCGCACCAAGGTGCCCCAGATTCTCGACCTCGTCGGTCTCTCGGGGAAGATTGAGAAGTACCCCGACCAGCTGTCGGGTGGGGAGCAACAGCGCGTCTCGATAGCAAGGGCCTTTGTCTCCCAGCCGCCGATACTCGTCGCCGACGAGCCTACGGGCAACCTGGACCCGAGCACGAGCGTCGGCATAATGCAGCTTCTGCACCGCATCAACCGCATAGGGACCACCGTGGTCGTCGCCACCCACGACAAGGAGATGGTAGACGTGATGCGGAAGAGGGTAGTCGCCCTCGAGGAAGGCCGCGTGGTACGTGACAAGGTCAGGGGGGCTTATGCAGATGAAGTTTAACCTGGGTTTCTTCCTGCGGGAGGCCTTGAAGAACATCCGCCTCAACCTCCTTATGAGCATCACCGCCATAACCACGACGTTCATCTGCATCCTGGTTCTCGGTGTCGGCCTGCTCGTCAGCTCTCACGTCGAAGGCGTCATCGGTTCGGTGCGCGAGGACGTTAGCGTCGAAGCCTTCTTCCCGCCTGGCGCTACACAGCAGAAGATTGACGAGGTCCGTACCTCCGTCGAGAGCTATCCTGAGGTCTCGAGTGTGAACTACGTCTCCAAAGCGGAGGCGCTCGAGAGCTTCAAGCAGACCTTCGCGGACAAGCCAGAGCTCTACCAGGGCATCGACCCCGACGTTCTGCCGGCCTCGCTCCAGATACAGCTCGATGATCCCGCCGCGGCGGACCAGGTAGCCCAGCGGCTGCGAGAGGACCACGGCTTCACCGACGACAACCTCAGCTACCCGCAGCAGACCATAGAACGCCTCAACGAGGTCACCTCGGCGATGATCTGGGGTCTCTACGCTGCGACGATACTGTTCTTGATCTCGAGCGTGCTCCTGATCTCCAACGCCATAAGGCTCTCCATCTTCGCCAGGCGCAAGGAGATCGAGGTGATGAAGCTGGTCGGGGCGTCGGACGGCTTCGTGCGCACGCCGTTCGTCTTCGAGGGTCTTGTGCAGGGTTTCATCGGGGCGGGCCTTGCAGCGCTTACCGTCGTCTGGCTCAATTTCCTGTTCGTGGACTGGGCGCGCGGCGCCCTGCCCTTCGTGCCGATCTCGGGCAACGCGGTCAACATTGTTCTCATACTGCTCGTCCTCATCGTAGTCGGCGTGGGGATAGGGGTCGTCGGCAGCTTCCTCTCGGTGACGCGTTTCTTGAGGAAGGTGTAGCGTAGAGCTAGTCAGCACGCTGGCTACGCGTGCTGACTAGCTCGCGTCGGCTCACGCCTCCGCTTGTCAGCCAGTTAGCCAATCAGCTGAAATGCTGAGAGCGAGGGCCTTTCTAAAGGCCCGAAGCGTGCTGAAAGGCGCGAAGCGCCGGGCTGACAAGCGGAGGCCTTAAAGGCCGAAGCGTGCTGACGAGCCTGCGAAGCAGGCGTGCTAAACTCAGCGCGTGCCCTGCCCCAACACAGGAATCCCCGCTTGATACTCCCGGCCGTGCTCGTACGCAGGGGCAAGTACTCTGTCGCCGACCCGCTCTTTGTCGAGGAGCGCCGTCCCGTGCTGGTCGCGCGCAAGCTCCGCAGGGGCGCCGAGGCGGGGGATATAGTCCTTGTGAACGCCCGCGAGAAGAACCGCTCCTTGCGTGGCGAGGTCACGCGCGTCATCGGTACGTCGAATGATCCGCGTAACGTCTACGAGGCGCTCTTCGCCTCCATAGGCACCTCGAGGAGGTTTCCCCGCAAGGTGGAAGAAGAAGCAGAAGCTGTCGCCGCCAGAGCTCAGGGCGACGACCGCGAGGACCTTCGCCACCTTCCCACCGTGACCATAGACGGCGCTGACGCCAGGGACTTCGACGATGCGATCTCGATCCAGCGCTCGGGGGAGGAGGGGTACAGGCTCTGGGTGCACATCGCCGACGTTACCCACTACGTGGACCCTGGCGGAGCTCTGGACGAGCAGGCGGCCTACCGCGGTAACTCGGTGTACCTGCCCGGCACGGTCGCGCCGATGCTCCCGCAGCTGCTCTCGAACGACGTGTGCTCCCTCAGGCCGGCTGCCGAGCGCGCCGCCGTGACCGTCGAGATGGAGGTCTCCTCCGACGGGGAGGCCAGGAGCGCACGCGTCTTCAGGAGCCTCATCGTCAGCGATGCCAGGCTCACCTATGAGGAGGTAGATGCTTTCCTGCGCGGCGAGGGAGAGGTCGAGCCGCGGGGGATGATCCAGGACGCCTACACCCTCTCGCGCAGGCTCAAGACGAGGGCGGCCAGGCGGGGCAAGCTGGAGCTGGGCGGGCGGGAGCCGGAGTATGAGATCGACGAGGACGGCGTGCCCTTCGCGGCGCGGACGCGCCGCTCGACCCCCGCGCGGGAGCTCATAGAGGAGTTGATGGTCCTCGCCAACGAGTCGGTCGCGAAGAAGCTGCGCCGGAGAGGGAGCGGCGTCTTCAGGGTGCACGAGAGGCCGGATGCCGATTCGCTCGAGCAGCTCAGGGAGAGGCTCGCCGCCATCGGGGTCATGGTCGAGCCCACCCCCGAGAACCTCGGCACCATAGCCCAGACGGCCAAGTCCGACGCGGTGAACTACCTGATCCTGCGCTCCATCCCGCGCGCCCTCTACTCGCCGCATCCCACCGGGCACTTCGGCCTCGCCCTCGAGGACTATACCCACTTCACCTCCCCGATCCGGCGCTACTCAGATCTCCTCGTCCACAGGGCCCTTCTTGGAGATGAGATGCCCGAGGACCCCGCCGGCGTAGCTGGACACATCTCGGAGAGGGAGTATCGGTCCATGATCTGCGAGCGCACGGCAGACGAGTACACGCTCATGTGGCTGATGCGCGACCACGTTGGAGAGGTCATGGAGGGTACCGTCGTCAGCACCGCAGCCTTCGGTCTCTTCGTCGAGCTCGAGACCGGCGCAACCGGCCTCGTCCACGTCAGCAAGCTCCCTGGGTGGTGGGAGCTCGAGCCTAGCGGCGTCGTGCTCTCGAACGATGAGATAGGCGCATCCTACAGGGTAGGCGACAGGGTCCTCGTCGAGTTGCTCGATGTCCTCCCGCTCATGCAGCGGGCCGAGCTCAGGGTGGTGAAGCGCCTGTGACGGACTTCGCGCGAAACAGGAAGGCGTTCCACGACTTCGAGGTCGAGGAGACCTACGAGGCCGGCATCTCCCTCACAGGCCCCGAGGTCAAGTCCGTGCGCGCAGGCCGGGCGAACCTCCGCGAGAGCTACGCGCGCGTGCGGGACGGCGAGGTATTTCTCGTCGGCGCTCACATCTCTCCCTACACGAACGCCACCAACATCCCCCAGTACCCCACGCGCGACCGCAAGCTGCTCTTGCACAAGAAGGAGATAGCCCGCATCACGGGCAAGAGCCAGGAGGACGGCAAGACCCTCATCCCCCTCAAGCTTTACTCGAGCAAGGGCAACATCAAGCTCGAGCTCGCAGTCGCCAGCCGCAAGCGCCAGTACGACAAGCGGCGGGAGATAGCGCGCAAGACGGCCGAGCGCGAGATGGAGCGCGCCATGAAAGAGCGCCTCCGCCGCTAGCAGCACGGATTGAAAAACCCCTCTAGAACGTTACAATATGCTTTGTAAAGGGGGCGTACCGGTTTCGACGCGAGCGGTCTGCGTCCCGCGAGACGAGCCGAGTTTGCTGGAGACTCGAAAAACGCCGGCAACAAAACACACGCCGATGAAGAATTGGCTGTCGCTGCCTAAGTAGCAGCGTCCATCGGTCCGGGCGGCCCACGGCCTGGATAACCGGTGTCATCGAGTGGGCTTACCCCCTTGGTCCTGGTCCCGGGGCTCTGGGGGGACACTAAACGGGCTAGCCTCTCGGCGGCGCCCCGGTCCGCCGAGGTGGGCGAAACTAGACCGGGAGCGACGCTCGTACAATCTCGCGGACGGCGCGCTTGCGGACGCGGGTTCGAATCCCGCCGCCTCCACTACCCCGCCTGGCTCGAGCCGGGCGGTTATTCTTCGCGCGTGGAGGCGCAAGCATAATTGCCTTCGCAAAGCGGCTATAATGTGCCCCCGTGAGCGATCCGCGGCCCATAGGGGTTTTCGACTCGGGAGTAGGGGGACTTACGGTTCTGGCGGAGATCCGGGACCGTCTGCCCTACGAGCACACCGTCTACTTCGGGGACACAGCGAGGGTCCCCTACGGGGTAAGGGACCCCGCTGAGGTAAGAGAGTTCGCGTTCGAGATCATCCACTACCTCACCGGCCTCGACGTGAAGCTCGTCGTCGTCGCCTGCAACACTGCCTCTGCGGTAGCGCTCGAGGCGGCGCAGGCCGAGTTCGAGGTGCCGATAGTGGGGGTCATCGAGCCGGGGGCGCGGGCCGCTGCGATCGAGACGCTCGATCGCCGCGTCGGAGTCCTGGCTACGGAGCTCACGGTAGGGAGCGGCGCCTACACGCGGGCCGTGCACAACCTTGATGCTGGCATCGAGGTCCACGAGCAAGCGTGCCCCGAGTTCGTCCCCCTTATCGAGCGGGGGGTCGTCGACGGCCCCGAGCTCGAAGGAGTAGCAACCGGCTACCTCGAGCCCCTCGTGGAGCAAAGGGTCGACGCCGTCATCCTCGGGTGCACCCACTACCCTTTGGTCTCTGCCCCCATCAACCGCATCCTCGGGCCTCGAGTGCGTCTGATCTCCTCCGCGGGCCAGACGGCCCTGGAGGTGTGGCGCGTGCTCTCCCGCCGCGGCTACCTGCGCCGCCCGCGCAATACCAACGACCTCGGCGCCTCGACCTACGTCTGCAGCGCCGATCCGGCGGAGTTCGCCGCCCTCGGCGGGCGTTTCCTCGGCGAAGAGATAGAGGCCGTTGCCCCCGCAGCCGTAATTTAAAGCCCTCCACCCCTCTGCTATACTCACCTGCGGCCTCGGCGGGGCGTGGCGCAGCCTGGTAGCGCACCTGCTTTGGGAGCAGGGGGTCGGAGGTTCAAATCCTCTCGCCCCGACCAGCCGAGCGTGCGGGTGTAGCTCAATGGTAGAGCTCCAGCCTTCCAAGCTGGTGATGGGGGTTCGATTCCCCTCACCCGCTCTCGTAAGCGCGCTACGCCCTTCGGGCTCCGCTCTCAGCAAGCCGCCCCGCGGGCGGCTTGTCAGCCCGCTTCGGCCGCTAGTCTAGGCCTCGCTTTCAGCTTCTTACTCAGGCTGCTGGGGGAGGTCCGAGTAGGATGCTCGGACTTGCTACATCCATCAGCTATCTGGCCACACGACTTCCGCCACACCTGCGCTACAATAATTCTCGCGGCGGGCTGATCACCTGGCGGATGAGGAACTTCGGGTTCCGCCGCTGCCACCGGGGTCTCCGGCTTGACCCCGGAGACGAGAATTTCGCATATGCAAGCCGAATGCGCCCGTAGCTCAGGGGACAGAGCAGCGGACTTCTAATCCGCCGGTCGCAGGTTCGAATCCTGCCGGGCGCGCTGCAAAAACAGCGGTTTTGCAGGAAGTTATTTCAAGTGAGGAGCGCCACGGTCCGTACTGGAATAGGTTTTGACACTAGTTTGACACTAACGTCATCAAGAGATGAGGGCTTGCAGGTCGCAACCGACAGCTCCTATGAGGCCGCCTTCGGCACCGCGGGTTCGAATGCCCTGGTGCTGCTCTTGCTCGACCTCCAGCACTATGGGTTGCTCATCGGGCAGGTCTA
>Ga0126312_10001735_pt1 | contig 14395 bp, 14 predicted proteins | sample Plot104A_FD_92537 | JGI IMG/M metagenome (GOLD analysis project Ga0126312, IMG submission 92537) | Serpentine soil microbial communities from UC McLaughlin Reserve, CA, USA - Plot104A | ecosystem: Environmental > Terrestrial > Soil > Grasslands | place: USA: UC McLaughlin Reserve, Lake County...
ACCCGAACTCCACGAACGTCGACGTCGCAAGCCACACGGCGAAGGCGTTCACGAACAGGATTGCGGCCGCGAGGAGACCGACAGAGCGCCCGAACTCGCGCGTGGCACCGAGGCCGACGGCAGCAACCGAGCCGAGCGCGAGGAGTAGCGGCGCGAACGCACCCTGAATCGAGTCCCACAGCAGGAATCCGTCCAGGACGAGCATCTCGACCGTGTACGGCTGGTACGAGTTCCACGCCCACGGCATCTCGACGATCCGGTGCTCGTCCTCGAAGAGCTTCGCGCTGGCGGCGTGGTGGTAGAGCGCGTCCGCGGACGTGATCGGCGCACACGTCGCGACGACGTCGAGCACGGCGAACAGGACAATCAGCGCGAGCACGGCCTGCTGCCAGCGCGGCCAGGCGCCGAGCCGCGGCAGTCGTGTTCCGCGGAGCGTCCGAGCGACCGCGACCGCCCCGACCACGGCTGCCGCCGCCGTCAGCGGCGCCATGACCTCCGCATACAGCAGGTGCAGATAGCCGAGGGCGAAGGTGCCGAGGGCGAACACGATCGCGCCTCCGCCGAAGCGGTTCAGGAGGGCGAGGGCCGCGCCTTCCCCGGGTCTCGCCCGGGCAAGCACGACCGCGCCCGCGCCGACCCACGCCAGGGCTATCAGCGCCGCCAGCAGGACGTGCGCGAGGCAGTCAGCCAACCTGGTCGAGCGCGATCCGCAGGAGCTGCACCGCGTACAGCGCGCCCGCGACGATCACCCAGATCAACGCGGCCGCGTACGCGCGACGCACTCAGCCGCGGGGGCGGTCGAAGACCGCGTAATGCTGCGCCTCGTCGAGCGCCGACGCGTCGACGCTGCGCAGCTCGAGCGCCTGCGGCACGTACGGCGTGCCGGAGACGTAGTGCGCGACCAGCAGGAGCCGCTCGGCGCTCTCGGGCTTCTGCTGCTTGTGGTAGCCGCAGGTGTCGGCGAACACGACCGTGCCGGGAGTCCCCGCGCAGAGCACCCACTCGTGCTCCGGAACGACCCACGCCATCTGCTCGTCGGTCGACCGCGCCTGCTCGTCCTGTTCCGGCAGCCGGCGGTGCGCTCCGAGCGGGTGCGTGCCCGGCGCGTAGCGGAGCGGGCCCGCGGCCGGCCCCACGTCCGTGAAGTAGACGAACATCTTCACGTTCATGACGTCGTCGCCGTCGCGGTGCCAGAGCTGCGTCTGGATCGCCGGTCCCTCCGTCGGCCTCGTCAACCAAAGGTCGAGCGCGCGCAGGTGGCTGTACAGGCGGAGATAGCCATTCGCGACCGCCAGCGCGTCGGAATGCAGCGCGAGGCGGACGAACGGATCGTCGAACTCGTACGAGCCCGTTGCGAGCTTGGTAAGGAAGGTCGCCTTCGAGCCGGTGCCCGCCTCGGTCGGCTCCTCGCGTGGCGCGCGGTAGAGCTCGTCGGCACGCGCCGCAGCGGCGTCGTGGAGCGCGTCGTCGCCGAAGACCGTCTCGGCATCCGTGATCGAGACCCCGTCCCGACGAAGGGTTTCGAGCACGGGCACGAGCCGGTCCGGAACGATCGGCTGCGTGCTCCGATCGCGGTTCCGGAGCCGCCACGCCGCGAGCTGCGCCTTGTCCTCGAGCCGAGGCGCCCGGCGCGCCAGCTCGGTCCGGATCTTCGTCGCGACGCCCATGACGGGCGGAGCTTACCGTGGCCAAACAGTCCGTCATTAGGGTCTCCGCCGTGACGCGCGGGATCGAGTTGATCGCCGGGAGGTCCGCGAGGCAGCCCGCCGCCGAGCGCGTCTCGTGAGGGTCGCCGTCCTCGTAGCGGGCGGCCCGCCGAACCCGACGGCGGGGGGCGGCGCGGTGACGGCTTGGACGATCGTCTCGCAGCTGCTGGACTGGGGACACGAGGTCGTCGTCTGCGCGCTTCACGACGCCGAGCACTACAACCCGACCGGGCGCGGCCTTGACGATGACGCGAAGGCGCTCGGTGCGCTCGGAGCGGAGTACTTTCCGGTCGCGTCGGCGTCAGCAGCGTACTTCGACTCGCTTCCGCGCGACGCCCGCGCGCGTGTTCGACGCGCGGTGCGGCCGCCGGCTGAGGAGCTGTATCCGAATCTCGTCGACCACGAGCAGATGCACCGCGCGGTGACGGCCGCGGGCGCCGAGGTCGCGTTCGTCTATCACGTCGAGGCCCTCGCCGCGAGCCGCGCCCTCCCGATTCCGAGGTTCGCCGCCGTCGGGGACCCGCCGCACCTCTCGGCGCTCTACCGCGTCCGCCGCCGGCTGCCCGACCCACGCGCGCTGCGCGGCATCGTCCGGTTGCAGGCGCAGCTGCGCCGCCAGCCGCGCGTGCTCGTCGAACTGCTGAACGAATGCGCCGCGTGCGGCGCCTTCGCCGCGCATCACGCGCGCTGGCTGCGGGACCGCGGCGCCGCCGGAGCCGTGTATCTCCACACGCCCGTGCCCGATCCAGGCCCGGTCGTACGCACCGGCGGCGAGCGCCCCACGATCCTGCTCGTCGGACACTTCAAGGGCGTCGTCACGCTGAAGGGGCTCGAATTGTTCGCCCGGCAGATCCTCCCCGCGCTCGAGCGCGAGCTCGGCGCGGACGGCTTCGAGGTGCGGATCGCGGGCGGCTACACGCCCCCGGCCGAGCTCGCGCGTCTCCTCGACCGCCCGTCAGTTCGGCTCCTCGGCCACGTCGAGGAGGCCGGGGACGAGTTTCGACGCGCGGACGTGATGCTCGTTCCGAACTCGATCTCACTCGGGATCCGCGTCCGGATCATCACCGCGTTCGCGTACGGCACCTGCGTCGTCACGCACAGCGCGAACCGGCAGGGGATCCCCGAGCTCCACCACGGGCGTAACTCCCTCGTCGGCGACTCGGCCGCGCAGCTCGTGAGCGAGACGCTGCGCGCGCTGCGCGACGCCGACCTGCGCCGGCGCGTGGGCGCCGGCGGACGCGAGACGTACGACCGGGACTTCCGGCCCGAGATCTCCGTCGGCCGGATCGCGGACGTGCTCGACCAGATCCGGTCCGCACCCGCAAACGCGCCCGCGAACGCCCTGCGGTGAGGAACGTCCTCGTGACGGGCGGCGCCGGGTTCCTCGGCAGCCACCTCGTCGACGCGCTGGTGGCGCTCGGCGACCGCGTCGTCGTGCTCGACAACCTCAGCACGGGCGTCCGCGAGCACGTGCCCGCCGAGGCCGAGCTCGTGGAAGGCGACGTCGCCGACGCGGACGTCGTCGCCTCGCTGTTCGCGCGGCGCCCGTTCGACCTGGTCCTCCATGTCGCGGGGCAGGCAAGCATCGCGCAGTCGTTCGCTCGACCGGTGGGCGATCTGCGTACGAACGTCGAGGGGACCGTCAACGTGCTCGAGACGTGCGTGTCGTCGGGTGTGCCGCGGCTCGTGTACGCGAGCTCGATGACCGCCTACGGTGAGCCGGAGCAGGTGCCGACGCCGGAGTCGGCGCCGTGCCGGCCGGTCTCGTACTACGGCGTCACGAAGTACGCGGCGGAGCGGTACGTTCACGTCGCCGGCGCGCGGACCGACGTCGAGTTGTCGGTCACGTCGCTGCGGATGTTCAACGTGTACGGCGAGCGGCAGAGCCTCACGAACCCCTACCAGGGGGTGCTTGCGATCTTCATCGGCAACGTCATGCGCGGCGAGCCGATCACGATCCACTCGGATGGACGGCAGACGCGCGACTTCGTCTACGTCGGAGACGTCGTCGACGCGTGGCTCCAGGTTGCGGCGGACGGCTCCACGCGCGACGGCGTCTACAACGTCGGCAGTGGCGCCGAGACGTCGATCGCGGAGCTCGCGGACGCCGTCCTCGCCGCCTGCGAGACGTCTCGCGACGCATACGAGGTGCGGACCGGGCCGGCGCAGCAGGGCGACCAGCGCCGGGCGGCAGCAGACGTCGGCGCCCTTCGCGCAGCCACCGGCTGGACGCCCACGACGTCGCTTGCCGAAGGGCTCCAGCGGACCGTCGCGTGGGCGGCCAAGGGGGCGTGACCGACGCCGCTGTTGCGGTGCCCTGCAGGCACCGGGAACGGGCTCAACGTGAGCGCGTCGGCGCCGGCTCGTGGCCCGACTCGACCGCGCCCCACTCCTGCTCGATCGCGACGAGGCCGAGCTCGTCGCGCACCTGCCGTGGGTCCTCCACCGGGCCCCGCGGGCCGCTGACCTCGAGCTCGACGGCGCCGCGGATGTCGTCCTGCGGGAGGCTCGTCAGCGCGTACAGGTCGACGACGTACGTCCCGCGCCGCAGCGGTAGGCTCGGCACGTCCACCGTGAGCGTGAAGGGGCCCGGCTCGATGTCGACCTCCATCGCGCCGGACGTGAGCGTGAAGACGAGGGTGCCGTCGAGCGTGCTGAACTTGCAGAGCACCTCGAGCCGCCGCAGAGAAATCGTCGAGCGGAAGCCGAGCTCGAGCCGCAGCTCGTCTCGCTCGAAGAAGACTCCCGAGGTGCGGCCGTCCGCGTCCAGAAGCCGGACGCTCTCGAACAGGATCTGCTTCTGGGTCTGCTTCGGCACGCCGGCGCGAATCTGCGGGTCGCGCAGGTCCGCAAAGCCCGGCTGCTTGGCAACGTGGCCTTCGGTCAGGTACGCAGCGACGGTCTCACGCGCCGGGCCGAGCGCCCGCACACGCCCGGCGTCCAGCCACAGGCAGCGCGTCGCCAGCGACGTGATCGCGGACATGTTGTGGCTCACGAGCAGCACCGTCCGCCCCTCGCCGCTCACCTCGTCCATCTTGCCGAGGCACTTCCGCTGGAACGCCGCGTCACCCACCGCCAGCACCTCGTCGACGATCAGGATCTCCGGCTCGAGGTGAGCCGCGACCGCAAATGCGAGCCGCAGGTACATGCCGCTCGAGTAGCGCTTCACCGGGGTGTCGATGAAGCGCTCCACCTCGGCGAAGGCGACAATCTCGTCGAACCGCCGCTCGATCTCGCGCCGGCGCATGCCGAGGATCGCGCCGTTCAGGAAGATGTTCTCGCGGCCCGTGAGGTCGCCGTGGAAGCCCGTGCCGACCTCGAGCAAAGAGCCGACGCGCCCGTGGATAACCGCCTCGCCGTCAGTCGGCTCGGTGATCCGCGAGAGGATCTTCAGCAGCGTCGTCTTACCCGCGCCGTTGCGGCCGATGATCCCGAGGACCTCGCCGCGCGGAACGTCGAACGTCACGTGGTCGAGCGCCCAGATCGAATCACGAGGCGCGCGCGGCCGGCGCCGGGCGCGGTGCAGCGCGTTCGCGAAGCCGCGTGAGACCGCGTCGCGGAGGCTGCCGTGCAGGACGTCCTGCTCGCCGAGCCGGTAGCGCTTCGCGAGGTTCCGAACCTCGATCGCGTGTCCAGACTCAAACATGCGTCACCTCGTTCGCTGAACGTGCGTTCCAGCCCGCGAAAACCGCGCGAGCGCAAGGACACAGGGCGCGTTCGTAGCCGGAGGCTACGGGCGCAACCGAGGACGCGGCGATCGCTCGGTTTGCAGCGCGCTGGGGCGCGCGAGCAGCGGACGAGGGGGCGCTACACAATGTCGGCGAACTCCCGCTCTTTGCGGCGGAAGTAGACGACGCCCGCGACGGCCACGACAAGTCCGCCCAGCACCGAGAGCGCCACCTCGCTGGACGACGGGCGCGGCCCGCCGAGCAGGCCCCAGCGCCACCCTTCGACGACGCCGGCCATCGGGTTCGCCCAGAAGAGCGTGTCCCACGGCTCGTCGAGGTTCAGCGCCTGGGCCGAGTAGAAGACCGCGCTCGCGAACATCCAGAGCTGGAGCACGAACGGCACGACGAAGCGCACGTCGCGGTACTTCACGTTCAGCGCCGCCAGCCATGCGCCGACCCCGACGGCGGTCGCCATCGCCAGGAGCAGGAACGGGAAGACGACAAGCACGCGCATGCCGGGAAACTCGCCGTACGCCAGGATGATCCCGACCATCACGACACACGACAACGCGAGGTCGACGAGGGCCGCGATGACCGGTGAAGCGGCCTGGAGCAGGCGCGGGAAGTAGACCTTGGTGATCAGCGCCGAGCTGCCGACCAGGCTTCCCGACGCAAGCGTCACGGAGTTCGCGAAGAAGAGCCAGATCACCGAGCCTGTCAGCGTGAGCAGCGCGTACGGCTGGTCCGGCGTGTAGAGCCCGGCGAGACGGCCGAAGAAGAGCGTGAAGACGATCATGTACATCACCGGCTGGAGCACGGCCCAGACGACCCCGAGGAAGGTCTGCTTGTACCGCACCTTCAGATCGCGGACGGTCAGGAAGTAGAGAAGCTCGCGCGCGCGCCAGAGCTCGCCGAGGCCAAGGTCGACCCAGCGCGTCGAAGGGCGGATGACGACGACTTCCGCCCCGCGCGTGGCCTCAGTGGCAGCCGCCATGCCGCCTCACCTTAGCCAGGAGATCTGTCGTGAATGTAAGCGACGAACCCGTCGACGACGTAGCGACGGTACCCGCGCGGAAGCAGCTCCGCGCGCGCCAGAAGCTCCTTCACCTGACCTGCGACGAACACCTACGCGGGTTCGCGCTCCGGCGGACGAGGCGGTCGTGCGGCTGGTACCGGACGAAGCCCGTGGAGGTCGCAATGATCCGCTCGCGGCTCTCGAAGCTCAGGCGGTAGGCGACCCAGTAGTCGGCGAGGACGCGCGTCGCGCGGTGCGTCTCGAGGAATCAGATCAGCGGCCCGATAACGGGCGGCATGCGAACCTCCTTTGCGGCGAGCGGTACGAAGGCGCCCTGCTCGTCGATCCGGCTGAGGCCGTAGACGGAGAACCCCACTGCGGCCGCGAGGACGACGGCAGCCACGGCCGGCCGCGTGAGCACGCGCGCCACGAACAGCGCCGGCAATGGTGCCATGAACACGAGGTAGCGCGGCTCAGCGACGTAATAGGTGTAGGTCGAGGCGGCATAGAGGAACGGGGAGAGCACCGTTGCGACGAGAAGCGGCTCGAGCCAGCGCGGCCGCCGGAGGAGCGCGATCCCGAGCGCTGCGAGCGCGACCCCCAGCGACACGACCCCGACCACGCGGCCGAACGTCCAGTCGAGCGTGTACGGCAGCCGAAGCCCCAGCCAGGTCGGCAGCACGGTCGTGAACAGATCGACGAGGCGCTCACCGTACGACCTATGACCGGCCGCGGCCGCCACCGGGACGACCGCGTCCCAGCCGTGGGCCGCGTTGTACGCGAGCCAAGGGAGGGCGCCGACGACCAAGCCGAGGACGCCGAGCGGCGCCAGGCGGTACGTGCGGGGCCGGCGCCAGGCGAGCCAGACGAGCGCCGGCACAGAGAGCAGGAGCGACTGCTGCGTGGCCCACACGCCGAATCCGAACGCGAAGCCGAGCAAGGCCGCGTCCAGCCGCAAGCCGCGGTCGCGCAGACGGAGGGCCAGCCACAACACCGCGAGCCCGCACACGAGACCGAGCCCGTAGAACGCGCGCGCTTTCGTCGTCCACCAGACGAAGAACGGCGGCCAGACCCAGAGCAGCGCTGCCGCCACCTGCGCCGCGGGCTCGCCGACCGTTCGACGCCCGACCAGCCACGTCAGCACGGCCGCTCCGGCGAAGAGGACGATCGGCACCGCCTTCAGTGCCAGCACGCTCGACCCCACGAAGGCGAAGACGGCCGCCGCCAGCAACGCCTCCTGCGAGCCGCCGTAGACGCTCAGCCAGTAGAAGACGGAGAACTCCCCGTCCAGCGTGTGGCGGACCATCAGGCCGACGATCGCCTCGTCCGATTCGAGCGTCCCGAGGCCGAGTCGAGGATCCACACCCGCATCGCGGCGCCCACCACGAGCGCGGCGGCGACGATCAGCGTCCACACCGAGACGCGCCGCCGGACGGCGTCCCGGAGGCGCGCGCGCCGCGTCACGGACGCCGGCGGGCCAGGCAGTGGAGCTTGTAGCCAAGGCGGAGCTCCTCGAGCAGGCGTTCGAGCTCCGCGCGCCGCGCACGCGCCGCGGCGACGAGCTCGTCGTCGGCGGGCGGCCCATCGCCGTAGGGGGCCCGGAACGTCAGGTGCTCGAGGACCGGGTCGAGCGACGCGATACGCGTGTGGAGGTCGACGACGTCGTAGCCTTCCTCGTCGAGCATCCGCGCCAGAGTCCGAGGCGAGAAGTAGATCAGGTGGTTCCGGCCGTCGAACGTCGCCGCGCGCTCGTGCAGCACCCGGCAGGCGAGGCTGTCCAGATTCGGGACGATCAGGAACACGAACCCGCCCGGCTTCAGCAGCGCGCCGACGTCGCGCAGCATCTCTCGTGGCGCGTTCACGTGCTCGAGCACTGAGTTGAGCGTCACGACGTCGAAGCTCGCCGTTGCGAGGCCCATCGCGTGGAGCGGCTCACCGCTGACCTCGACGTCGAAGCGCTCGCGCGCGACGTCGCGCGCGCGGCCTGCGAACTCGTTGCCGACGGCGTCCCAGCCGCGGTCGAGCGCAAGTCGCAGAAAAAGCCCGATCGATGTCCCGACGTCGAGCAGTCGCCCCTCGCCGCGGTGCGGCTCCAGCACATCGAGGATCTCGCCGAATTTCTCGCGGTCGAGCTCGAGCTGCCGCTCGGAGGTCAGCACGTCGACCCAGAGATCGTTCGCGCGCTCCGACCCTGCGCGGTATTCGTCCAGGACGAGCGACTCGTCGACCTGCGGGTTCGCGAACACGAGCTCGCAGCGCTCGCAGCGCACGATCGGAAAGCCGCGCTTCACGAAGAGCCGCAGGTGTTGCTCCGGCCCCGCCGCACACAGCGGGCACGCGATCCTGCGGGCGAAGCGCTCCGAGACCATTCCCGTCGCCGGATCGAGCAGCTCGTCGAGCTCGCGCTCCTTCGCGGCGAAGTAGCGGTCGCGCCCCGTCTCCTTGTCGAGCCTCGTCACGGCCAGATGCAGACGTCGGCGTAGCGCGCACCGCCGTGGCCGGCGTAATCATCGTGGATCGCCCCCGGCAGGTCGACGCTCTGCGCCAGCTCGCCGGTGTTCTCGTACACGTCCATCCGACGGTATCCGATCTCGCGCAGGCGCTCGAAGACGTCCGGTGTCGCTCCGAGGTGGGGGTCGTACTCGAAGAACAGCACCGGCCGGATCCGCGCGAAGAGCTCGAGATTCGCGAGCACGATCGGCACGTCCATCCCGTCCGTGTCGATCTTCACCAACGCCGGCTCGGCGAACGGCGGGTGCTCGGCGAGTATCCGGACCAGCGGCTTCGCGTGAATCGCCTCAGGGCGGACTTCGAACGAGGCGTTGCCCCGCGGGACGAGGCGCGCCGTTCCTGCGCCGCGTTCCACCAGTGCCGAATCAGGCGCCTCGACGAATGCGTGCTCCAGCTCGATGCCGCCGATGCGCTGAGCATTTTGCTGCAGCAGCAGAAAGAAGCGGTCATCCCCCTCGACGCAGAGGATCGGCACGTCGCTGCGAGAGCGGATCTCGGCCGCCGTGTCTCCGATGTTCGCGCCGACATCCACGACACCTCCGCCTACGGTCGCGGCGATCATGCCGACCGGAGAGCCGTAGAGCGGGTGGTCGTGGCGGTAGAACGGCAGCTCGTGGGAGAGCGGCATCACCAGATCGACGCCGCCGACCGGCCATTCGAGCACCGGGTCGCGCAGGCGGACGAGCGCACGACGGAGAGCGATCAGCGCCTTGAGTCGGGCTCGCCCCGTGGTCGTGTCCGGCGAGACGTCGATGATCGCGCGGACGAGTGGCCGCGAGATCACGAATAGCGCGCGAGATCGAATCGAAACCCGTCGCTCAGCCTTAATCACCGCGACGCGACAGGAGAAGCTCCGCGAGCTCGAGGTCGTCGGGCGTGTCGATGTCAAGCGAGTCTCGCTCCGCCATCACATACGGGCGGACGTCGCCGCCGTAGAGCACCTCGCCGAGACGGTCGGGACGCAGGGCCAGCACGGCGGGGCCGTTCCGCGCGTACAGGCGCGGCTGGCGCTGGCGCGTTGTCGGCTGCGCGCGCACGGTCAGCCGTCCGTTCTCGAGCTCCATCAGCGAGTCGCGCCCGTAGCGATGCGGGACCTCCACCACGCTGACGACGGAGTCGGCACCCGTCTCGAGGAGCAGCCGCACGCACGCGTCGACGTGCTCCGCCCGGCGCAGCGGCGAGGTCGACTGCAGGAGGACGAGGACATCCGCCGCGCCGAGCTCGCGGACGGCGTGGCGGATGACGGCGACCATCGGCGTCTCGTCGCCAGCGAGCTCCTTCGGGCGGCGAAGGATCTCGGCGTCGCCGGCGGCCGCGGCGATCTCGTCGTCGTCGGTCGAGACGACGACCCTCGTCACGGTCTCGGCGGCACGGGCAGCATCGATCGTCCAGCCGAGGAGCGGCTTGCCGCAGAGCGGCGCGAGGTTCTTGCGGTGAATGCCCTTGGAACCGCTGCGGGCGGGAATCAGCGCGACCACCTTGGCCGCGGCAGACATCAGAACGTGATGCGCTTGTGGATCGACAGCGGGCGGTCGCTGAGGATGTCCGCGATCTTGTTTCCCGCATCACCCGAGCCGTAGATCGGCTCGTGCTCGTACGGCCCGTGCTCGACCTGCGCGCGGATCGCGTCCGCGACCTCGCCTCGGTCGTAGCCCGCGTCGAGGACGTTCGAGCCGCGGTCCCGGCCCTCTTGTCGCGAGCCGATGTTAACGGCCGGCGTCCCGATGAAGGAGCCTTCGCGGATCGCCGACGACGAATTGCCGACGACGACCGCTGCGCGCTTCATCAACTTGATGTAGTCGTCCGTCGGCAGGTTCTTGAAGAAGTGCAGGCGCGAATCGTCCTCGTGCTCGCGGAACTTGCGGATGCCGCGCGCAATGTGCTCCGATCCGGCGTCCGCGTTCGGCCAGAGCACGATCGCGGGCATCGCGACCTGCTGCACCGCGCGTAACGTCTCGTCGATCTGGCGCTCGCCGTCTCCGTACTCGGTCGTGACCGGGTGCTGGGAGACGAGCAGGAAGGGCTCGTCGAGAGAGAAGCTGCCGCCGACGCCGAACTGGAACAGGTCGCTGAGCCCGTCGCTGCCGTCGCGCAGGACCTCCGCAACGAGGTCCATCCGGGGGCAGCCAACCATGTGCACCGATTCGGGCTCCTCGCCCATCTTCACGATCCGGGCCGCGGCACCCTGGGACGCCGGGAAGTGGACGTGCGCGAACTTCGTCACCGCGTGGCGGATCGACTCGTCGATGTTGCCCGATACCTCGCCGCCCATCGTGTGCGCGAGCGGGATGTTCATGTAGGTCGCAGCGAGGGCGGTCGCCATCGTCTCGAAGCGGTCGCCGACGGTGATCACGACGTCGGGCTCCAGCCGCTCGAACGCAGTCGGCAACTCGAGCAGGCCGAGCCCCGTCGACTTGGCCATCGTCCCGGGCGTCTCGCCCTCGATCAGCATGAACACGCGCTCATCCGGCTCGAAACCGTCGCGCTCGATCAGGTCGAGCACCGTCCCGTAGCGGTCGAGCAACGCGGACGCGCCGACGACGAGCTGGAGCTGGAGGTCGGGATGCGCGTCGATTGCGCGCATCGCCGACTTGATCGACGAGTAGTTCGCTCGAGAGCCGATGACGACGCAGACCCGCCTCACGCCAGCGCGTCCTCGGTGACGACCGTGTCGGCGGCAAGGTCGACCCGCGCCGTTCGGCCCACCACGTCGTCGAGCCGCGCCGCCGGGATTCCCGTGCCTGGCTTCTTCGCCGCCACCATCTCGCGCTCGATGGTCGTGCCCGCGGCGATCTCCGCGACCGTGACGACGGACTTCTCGAACACGCGCTTCATCTCGGCGACCGGCGCGAGATCGTCTTTGTCGACCGGGTGGGCGAGCATGGTCTCGATCTCGCGGATGCCTTCCACCAGCTCCTCGAGCTCGTCCGGCTCGAGCGAAAACGCGGCGTCGGGCCCGTACAGGTGCCGCGACAGCGTGAAGTGCTTCTCGACCACGACCGCGCCGAGCGCGATCGCCGCGAACGCGGCGTAGTTGCCGACCGAGTGGTCGGAGAGGCCGACCGGCTTCCCGTAGCGGTCGCGCAGCTCGACGAGCACGTTCAGCCCGACGCGCTCGGGCGGCGTCGGGTACGACGACGTGCATTGGAGCACCGTCACGTCGTCACCGGCCGCGGCGACGGCCGCGTCGAGCTCCGCCCACGAGCTCATCCCCGAGGAGAGGATGACCGGCTTGCCGGTCGCCGCTGCGGCCCGGATCAGCTCGAGGTTGGTGATCTCGCCGGAGCCGACCTTGTAGCGCCTCACGCCGAGGCGTTCGAGCCGCTCCACGGCCTCAAGGGAGAAGACGGAGCAAAGAAACTCGAGCCCGGCGCGCTCGCACTCGCCCTTCAGCGTCGCCCACTGCTCGTCGGTGAACGCGGTGCGGCGAAAGTAGTCCCACCGCGACTCGTGCTCGAAGTACGGCGGCGACGGCGCGTTGCGCGTCGTCTCCGCTTCGGCGTCATGCAGCTGGAACTTCACCGCGTCCGCGCCGCACGCGGCGGCCACCTCGGCCATCCGGATCGCGTTGCCGAGACTGCCGTCGTGGTTCATCCCCCCCTCGGCGATGACGAAGACCCTGGGCATTTCGGGGGCGATGCTAGCTTCGGCGTGTGAAGGATTACGTCGCAGACTACTTCGACCGGAATGCGCAGCGGTGGGTCGAGGCGGCGTATGCGGGCGGGGTTCGCTTCCCGGTCGGGCCGGAGCGGGTGCGGCTCGCGATCGAAGGCGTGGCGCCGACGATGAGCGACGGCTCGCGGCTCGTCGACCTCGGTTGCGGCGGCGGGCAGCTCTGCATCCACGCCGCACGGCTCGGCTGGAGCACGGTCGGCGTCGACGTTGCGACGACGATGATCGAGGAAGCCCGCGCGAACGCCGGCGGCGCCGAGGTGGAGTGGATCGTCGGCGCCTACGACGAGTCCGGGCTCGCCGACGGCGAAGCCGACGCGGTCACGGCACTCGGGCTGATCGAGTACCTCGACGACGATGCGGGACTGGTCGCGGAAGCCGCCCGCGTTCTTCGCCCGGGCGGCCGCTTCGCCGTCTCCTGCCGTAACCGCCTCTACAACCTGCTGAGCGTGAACGACTACACGCAGTCGGAGCTCGACGGAGTTAGCGGCTCTGAGCCACAAAGTCCCGAGGCGTCGCGACTGCTGGACGAGCTCCGGGATGGTCTCGGCGCCGCAAGCGACGACGACCTGCACGCGCTGGCGCTGTCCGTCGCCGACTCGGCGGACGAGCTCCGTGCGGCCGTCGAGGCAGACCGCGCCGAGCCGCCGCCGGAGCTGCACGACCACGTCCGGGCATTCCAACGGGGACGGCGGCAGCACACGCCGGCGGAGCTCGAGGCTCTCGCGGCGCAGCACGGGCTCCGGCACCTCGAGACGCTTGCGCTCCATCCGCACCCGCTTCCGCCCGCGCTCGAGGCGCTGGCGCCGCGTACGTACAACGCGCTCGCACTCGCGTGGCAGCGGCCGCTCGAGCGGTCGCCGGTCGGGCTCGCGTTCTGCACGGCGTTCGTGTCCGTGTTCGAACGTTCTTGAGCCTGACCATCGTCATGTACCACTACGTCCGCGACGGCGCGCGCGTGCACGCGCGAACGACCGCGGAGCTGGAGGCGCAGCTCGACCACGTCGTCTCCCACTACACCGTCGTCGGCCTGGACGCCGTCCGCTCACGGACGTGGCCCGAGGACGCGTGCCTGCTGACGTTCGACGACGGGCTCGTCGAGCACCTCGAGGTGGTCGCGCCTGCGCTCGCGCGGCGCGGCCTCACGGGCGTGTTCTGCGCACCCGGCGCGGCCGTCCTCGAGCGCCGCGTGCTCGACGTGCAGAAGTCGCAGTTCGTGCTGGCCGCCTCGGACGACCACGAGCGGCTGGCTCGGCGCGTCTTCGAGCTCGTCCCGGAGGAGGACGAGACGGCGCTGCGCGAGCGGTGGACGCTCCCGCACCGTTACGACCCGCCGCAGACCGTGCTCGTGAAGCGGCTGCTCCAGGACGGCCTGCCCCAGCACGAGCGCACGCGGGTCCTCGACACGCTCTTCGCCGAGCTTGTCTCCGACGACGAGCGCGCATTCGCGGGCGCCCTCTACCTCGACCTCGACGGGCTCCGCGAGCTCATGCGGATGGGGATGGAGGTCGCCGGCCACGGTTGGGAGCACCGCCGCCTCGGCCTGCTCGACGAGGCAGGGCAGCGCTCAGAGATCGACGGGTCGCTGCGCCTCCTAGAGGCGGCGCTCGCCCAGCCGCTCCGCGACTGGGCGATGTGCTTCGCCTACGGCAGCCGCGACGAGACGTCCCTGCGGCTGCTGCGCGAAGCTGGCTGCGCGATCGGCCTTACCACCGAGCCTCGCGTCGCCACGCAAGAGGACCCATTGCTAGAGCTGCCGAGGCTCGACACCAACGACCTCCCGATCGAGGTAGTCGAGCGCGCGTGAGTCGACCGCCCACTCG
>Ga0126312_10001736_pt1 | contig 14395 bp, 17 predicted proteins | sample Plot104A_FD_92537 | JGI IMG/M metagenome (GOLD analysis project Ga0126312, IMG submission 92537) | Serpentine soil microbial communities from UC McLaughlin Reserve, CA, USA - Plot104A | ecosystem: Environmental > Terrestrial > Soil > Grasslands | place: USA: UC McLaughlin Reserve, Lake County...
CAGTGCAAGATCCTAAGAGGAAATCATATTTTAATGAATCCTTTAGCGATCTTGCTATATGTGTCCCTTGAACAAATGCAAGTCTCAACCACTTTTTGGTACTAAAGCAATTGCAAGGGGATTCAAAACCGTTGACAAGATTGCAAAAGTAACTAGGCTGGGCGAAAACGAAGTCGGGTAATCATAAACGACTTGATCGCACAGGGGCTGATCTCATAGGTAAAGAAGAGCTTTCTGTGAAAAAAATGAGGGTATAACGAGCATCAGCTACACAAGCATGCATACAGCTATCGAGCACCAAAAAGCAAAAGAGCCACGGATCGGCCGGGATGCTGATAGCAGCAGTGGAGACATTAGCTTCTGTACAGCCGCTTTAGCGAGGACACCAAGTCTGATTCAACGCATCGATCTCGACCACCGGCTTCTCATCCACATCTCGATTCAGATTGTGATCTTAGCTGTCTCATGCGGCTTGAGCTTCTCCAAGAACGCGCCCAATATAATGCCAAGCAGCACCGTAAAGGATATGCTCATTTAAGATGCCTTCGCGCATCCACTTAAAAAAGCGGGAAATTGTTAATGGAAGCAATTTAAACAGGCTTTTATAAAATTATTACAAAAATTCAAGGTAATTGCTCGTTTTTAGATAAACCAATAACTCCGCTTATTAAATGGTGGGTTAAATTAATTAACAGGTAAACAATTCTGTAAAGTACTGACAGCCAAGATGCCGCCGACGCACCCTGTAGACTTTGAAAAGAGCCCCTCTAAAGACTCAGGCTCCTCAAAGGAATCTGCGTACAGCAAGGTTCTGGTGCTGTGTATAGATAGGGACGATGACATCGGCTCAAAGGGCGGCATCGAGACACCGATTGTTGGCCGCGACGCGTGTATCAACGCCGGCATGAGGCTTGCAATTGAGGATCCGGAGGACGCCGACTCGAACGCGATTTTTGGCGCCGTAAAAACATACGAGGAGCTTGTGAGCAAGGGCTACACCGCAGAAGTCGCTGTCGTTGCCGGCAAGTTCAACAGAGGCGTCGAGGCGGACGAAAAGATAAGTCTTGAGGTGAAGAGCATCCTTGAGAAATACCACGCGGACGGCGCAGTCATTGTGTCAGATGGGGAAGATGACGAGACGGTCTTGCCAGTAATACAGTCAAGGGTGCCGGTGATTTCCGTGCAGCGCATCATTATCAGGCATAGCAGGAGCGTCGAGTACTCGTACGCAGTTCTTGGCCGCTACCTGAAGATGCTTGCTTACGATCCTCAGTATTCCAAGTTCTTCCTTGGCGTCCCCGGAGTGCTGCTTGCAGCAGGCGCACTGGCAGTCGTGTTTGATGCCACCAAGTGGCTCACCGCCATTGTGCTTGCGGTCCTTGGAGGCGCGTTTATTGTCAGGGCGTTTGACGTCGACAAGGCGCTAAGCTCGTTTGGCAGGCTGACGCCTACCAGCTTTATCAGGATATTCTCGATAATAGCCGGAGTCCTCATAATCTTGGCGTCCATAGCAAATGGCATCTCTAGCATACCTCCCGAGATGCTCAGGCCGGGCATGAGCGCGCTTGACATACTGGGCAACAGAGTGATCGTTGGAAGCTTTGCCACTGGCACAATAACGCTATTGTGGATAGGCATCGCTACCATCCTTACAGGGGCACTCTTGAGCAACTGGTTCAAGGGGAGCGTCAGGGCGATGTCAGACATCTTGCGTCTTGCAGTGATCGCGCTACTCTACATTCCGGTGCTCCAGTTCACGTCCGTGCTCACCGAAGGCACGAACCCGTTCACCCTGATCTCGTCGCTCCTGATAGGCCTTGCAGTGTCTCTGGTAGCTGCCGCGTTCCTGTTCCAGTACTACAGGAACAAGAAAGGTGGCGAAGTCCTGAAACGCTAATAATAATAATGTAAAGGTCGCTCTTAACTAGGCGCATAATATATGCCACAGCACGGCGACTTTGACTCGCAACAGCAAAAGTGGTACTGCAGCTACTGGATGATGCAGGAAGAATGGCTCGACATCCACGACTATGCGCCCATACTGCAGCAAAAAGAAGGGGAAGAAGAGCAGCAGGCGGACGAAGAAGACAACAATAATGATGATGAAGTCTGAAACCACAAAAAACTTACAAAGAACCACATTAATCTGTAGACATTGGTAGACGAGCGGTCAGCTGGCGCAGTAGTCTTTTACATGGAAGGCGCAGAGCCGGAATACCTTCTTTTGCACTATACCGCAGATCACTGGGACTTTCCAAAGGGCAACATCGAAGCCGGCGAGGCCGAAAAGCAGGCGGCCATCCGAGAGATCCGGGAAGAGACCGGCATCAGCGACATCGAATTCATCGATGACTTTAGGATGAAAATAGAATACCGCTACCGGCACAGCAAGAGGCTTGTCCAGAAGGAGGTAGTGCTCTTTCTTGCCCGTACCCACACAAGGCAGGTCACGCTTTCGCACGAGCACATTGGCTTTGCATGGAGGAACTATCAGGACGCGATGCGGCAGCTGACGTACAGAAACGCCAAGAACATTCTCGGCGCTGCAAAAGAGTTCCTGAGCAAGTACTCATTTGCCTACCGCTAATGATATCCTGCTCTGGATATCCCTTGCAACTTTTGCGGGCTGTCCTGACTCGACTATTGACCTGCCGATTATCAAATAGTCGGCGCCGCTCTTGATTGCCTTCTCTACGCCACCCCCCTGCGCGCCTATGCCCGGCGAGTAAATCGGCATCTTTTTTTTCTTTGACACCTTTTTCAGGATGTCAAGCTGGGTTGCCCCGACCACCACGCCATCAGCCCCTGCATAAGTTGCCCTGTCAAGGAATATTTTGTACATCTGTTTTTTGCCTGACACCTTCAGGCCGTAGCCTTCGGCCGCCTCCGGGTGGCTCATGTAGACAAGCGCAATGACGCCGGCGTCTGCTTTATGAGCCTTTTGCACAAGCGCCGACAGCGCGCCCTTGCCCATGAAGGGGTTTGCAATCGCGGCATCAAAGCCCATCCTCGTAAGATGGTCGGCTGCAACCTCATTCGTGTTTTCGATGTCGTTGAGCTTGATATCTGCAATCGACTGCAGGCCAAAAGAATGTGCGAGCCGGTTTACCTGCGATATTTCAGTCGCCGACAGCGGCAGGATAAGGTGAAAGTTCATCTTTACCGCGCAGACGTGCTGCTCCGCCGCGCTAATCATCTTTTCTGCAAATTCCTGCAAATCCGGCCTGTTCGCCGGCGGGTCGAGCGCAAGCACTATCCTACTCTTTTTTCCAGAAGCCGCGCGGGCGATTCTTTCGAAAAAGGAGCTAGTCATAGGTCTTTACCAGCGGGTGTTCCGCTGCCAGCCTTATTACCTTGAGGTAGATGTAGCCGTGCTCGTCCAGCCTCGAGGAAAACACCGGCTTTTCGGCTTTCATGCTGGAGTAGCGCAGGAACGGCTCCTTCGGCTCCTCCTCGCCATCAAGTGCCACATAGTAAAAGTACGATACCGTTTCGTTGTCATTTGCGCTCATGGGCGCGCCAAGGACGACTCTGCCTTCCCGCTGCTGTTTGAACATAAAGAGCGGGAGCGGCGGCTCGTCATAGATAGTCTTGTAGGCTGCCACCTTGGCGAGGCTGGCTAGGTCCTTCAGCTTGATAACGGTATAGCCCGACCTCTTGTCCACTCTTGCCGACCTTGCAAGCCTCTGCGGTAATTTTTCGACATTCAGGACCGGCGAGTAGACAAAGGTGGGGTTGCCCACAGAGTCGGCAAGCAGCACTTCCTCAATGCCGCTCGTTATCCTGTAGGCAAGGTACTGCCCGCTGCCGTCTGCCGCTTCGTTCTTTGCAAAGTAAATGACCGGCCTCCCGTTGATAATGTCGGTCTGGACGGCAAGCACGTTTTCCTTGCTAAAGACGAATGAAAATGCCGGCGGAGGCGTCCGCTCGAGCGCGCATACCAGCCTGCCAAAGTCCTTCAGGCCTGCAAGCGCAATGTAACACGGAGCCTTGAGCAGCAATTCGCAATATTGACTATGGCTACGTTATTAAAGTCATCCGTCGGCGATAAGGCATTGGGCGGGAAGCTGGACGAGCTGGTGGGGCAGGCCAAGGCAATTGTTGCTGCTGCCGCTGCTGCAGGCGATCCGGATAGGGCGTCGCTCTGGCGCGCCTACATCGCGCTGGAATACGCTATCCTTGACCTAAAGCTGCGGCACCGTCTTGAAGGCGAGGAGCCTCCAAAAAAGCCAGCAAAAAAAGCGGTCAGCATTGCGGAAGCAAGGTCGATGCTTGATCGAATCGACCTTTCAGCAGCAGACAGCAAAAAGCTGCTTTACGACCTGCGATCCTGCAGGGATATCATCAAGGCGCTTGTCGCCGGCTACGACGACCGGCGGTCGACCAAGTCGTAGAGCTCGGGGCCGGTCCCTATCAGCGTCACCTTGAGGCCGGTCTCGCCCTCTATTCCCTCGATGAACTTTCTTGCTTCTGCCGGCAGCTTTTCGTATTCGCGCACGCCGGCGCTCTGCGGATATAGGACATCCATCTTGGTCACTGCGAGCTGCGTCCCGCTGTTTATCCTGATGGCCTTCTTTGCAAGCTCCATGTCAAAGGGCGACGCGCGCCTCTGCCTGCCAGTCACGCTGCCGTACTCTATCCATCTGCGCTTTTTCGCCTCTTCCTCGCTGAGCTCGTTGTTGAGCGGCCCGCCGCCGACGCGGGTGACGTATGCCTTGAACACCACCAGCACGTCGTCCACCCTCTTGGGGCCGATGCCGACGTCGGAGCAAATGCCGGATGCAGTCACGTCCTTTGAAGTGACGAAGGGATAGCCGCCGTGGAATAGTGAAAGGTACGTCCCCTGTGTCCCCTCGACTATTACCTGTTCTCCACTGTCAAGGGCGTAGTTGACAGAGTTGCTGACATCTTCGATGTAAAGCGATAATTCTGGGACGTCCTTGGCAAGCTTGAGCATTCGAAGGGCCCTATCGGCGTTTGCCGGGCCAGTCCCGGTGCCAGTGGTGCCCACCTTGCTCTTCAGGTGGTCCTCGCTCTTGTCCCTGTCAATGTGCGTCTGCTCGATTATGCCGCACTGGGCGTCCACAAAAGTCCTGTCGTCTGCCTGAAACATTGATATTTCATTCAGCAAAACCTGCGGGTTGACAAGCACGCCAGCACCGATCAAGAGCCTAGTTGTGGGATTTAGTGCAGCGCTTGGCAGCATGCGCACCTTGTACGTCTTGCCCTCGAAAGTGAACGTGTGGCCTGCATTGGGCCCGACCCCTCCTCTCACCGCAATCGAGGCGCTGTCCTTTTTTGCCAGGTACGCTATAATCTTGCCCTTACCCTCGTCTCCATAGAACCCGCCGACTGTAATAAGACACGGCATTTTGGGAATTCTCTCACAATGCGTGATATTTATTCTAATCCTAGTAATGGTTGTTGTTGTTGTTGAGCAACCGAATAAATTCCCCCATCACAGCAATGTGTGCGTGAGCAATGCAGCAGCCGGCAACATCATACAGATACTGGCAAACCTGCCGGACTTTTTGCGCAAGCCGATGCTCCAGAGCCGGCTCAAGGAATTCTTCTACTCTATGAACGACGAGGACAGGCGCGAGACGATAAGCATGGCTCTGTCAGCTGCGCCAACAATAGAGCCGAACAAGCTCGCGGTGCTCTTTCGGACGTGGCTTGAAGTCCTGTCAGAATTTGACGCGGACGAGAGGGCGATTATGTTCCGCACCTATTGCCAGCAGTTTCTTGCAAGCCCGCACTCGGTTGAAAAGCTGGATTTTGCGTCGCTGACTGACACGTTCATGTCGCTGAGCGAAAAGCAGCAGGAAACCATAATCGACTCGCTCCACGAGGTGCTGTTTGCGCTTCCAAACAGGCAGGCGATACTCAGTTTGATCCCAGAGGCTTCGCAGCGAGCGCTAAAGCTAAAGTGACTGGCTAGTGCATGTGATCCGGCTTTTTGTCTGGGTTCTTTTGCAGCTCGCCTTCCGGCTTTTCCAGCCCAAAGAACATGCGCTCGTACTTGCGGAGGGCCTTGCGGTGCTCTGGCAGCGACATGTCAAGCCTCATCTCATTCATTACCATCACACCATAATCGGTCCACTCTTTCCAGCAGGCCGGGCACGCCGGGTATTTCTCGGCCGTGGGGTCGTCAACAACCTCGTCAAACGCCTTGCCACATTTCAAGCAGGTTTTGGTCATCTTCGGAGAGAATTTGCACACTGGATATTATAAGTTGTTGAGGTCGTGGAAAAATCGCCAAAGAACTGCTCCAACTGCACAATGCAGCGATTTTCCAATTTATTATAAGAATATATTATAAGAAAACTGTAAATTTGGATTATATCATAAAAATGAAATTTTATGCTAACTAATATATACGATCGAAGCCTCAAATCATCGTGAGAACTTACATCCTGGCTGCGCCGGCGGCGATTTTGTTCTTGATGATGATGCTGCTGACAACAACTGCCAGCGCGGTGTATGCTGTCCAGTTCTCTTTTGATCCTTCATCAGGCGAGCCGTATGGGCAGGTCGACTTTGGCATGCCTGCCTTGCTTATAGGCTTGGCTGCTATAACAGGCTTTTTGCTAGTGATCAACGAGAGAAGGAAGGCAAAGGGCATCTGGTTCTCTAACAACGAAAGGATGAGGTAATAAAATCAAAAGAGCGGCTTTTTCATGTTTGAGCCGCACTCTTTGCACCTTGCGCCCTTAACTTCTGCCCCGCACGAGAGGCAAACATATTTCAGCTTGGTGCCGGCGCTGGCATAGCCTCTGCCCGCCGTCTCGTCGCTAAAGCCAAGCGACCTGAGCGCCTTTATCTGCCTCCATCTGATGTAGAACATTACGCCCATGAGGACTGCGATGTTTACTGCAAGGCCCATCAGGAAGCCGAAAAAGTATGAGAACAACAGCCCGGCTCCAAGGCTTGTTCCGATGACCAACAACTGCCTTTTCAGGACTGGCTTGAGGGTGCTATCCATCTTGCTATATCTAGCACGCTCTTGGTTCATAAACCTATTTCCGGATCGTGCCAAAATTTGGACAAAAATTTGGACAACCTTATTATACTTTTAAAGGTCAAATTCTTCTTGTGAAGGTCCGCTGTCCTGACTGCAGAGGCATAGCCGAGCTTGCAGACGACTTTTCCTTTGTCAAATGCGGCAACTGCTCCTTTGATATGACCTATGGTGAGTACGTCAAGTACATCGCGTACAAAGACGCGCGCTACCGCGACATCCTTAGCGACTACAAATAGAGTTAAAAATTGAAAAACTGCATCAAAATTCTGGGTTGGTAGACGCATTTGAGCTATTGGCGATGAACCTGCTAGGGCTGGCTATCTCGGCCCTCATCGGCAGGTTTGCATTCGTTGGCTACAGCGCGGTCGCATCCCCGAACCTCCTGCTCGCCTGACGTAAACGTGCCTCATCGGAGGCTCAGCTCGATGGTAGACTCTCTCCCATGCAGTCGGGCCTGCTGTATGAGAGTTCTGCAAAATACAGGATAAGCGAAAAGGGATCGAGTTCCTCAGGGCTTACAACGAGTTCAAGGGCTTTGCAGAAAGCTTTGGGCTAAAAGCGTGTAGAGGGAGTAGTAGAGGCTACTCGTTGTCGTCTTCGTCCCCAAACTCGTCCTCGTCTTCCTCAAAGTCCTCTTCAAAGCCATCGTTCTCAAAGTCGTCGTCTTCAGACATTATCTGTGGCATAAAACGGATGGAACGCTCGTTATAAATTTTGCCAGCTATCGCACTAGTGTACCTGAGCCGCCTTGGCTGCTGTTTTCCGCTGCCAGGTAACAATGCAGGTGCACATTGCGACCGTGCAGCGCCTTATCTCGCCACTGCTCTGCGGCAGCTGAGACACCACCTCGCTGTGAAGGCTCTCTGCGTGGAGACACTTTTTGCACAGGGGCTCGCTATATGACACAACCGTCGATAATACTCTGCTGCTGTCGGAGGTATTAAGCTAACCCAGTCAGCTTTTTATAGCTAGGCAATAAATCTCTCATTCATTATGGGCCGCGTCGACAAGGGAGTCAACTGCAGCATCGACGGCTGCGGAAATCAGGCCGAGCGCTCGATGAGCGGCAGCAAGGCAAGCATGGCGCCTGACATGGGGCTTGGCGGAAGCAAGCGCGTGTACCTCTGCAAGGATCACTACAAGGAATGGAAAAAGCTCACCAAGGAAGACAGGGAAAATGAGAGGGCCAGATGGGCTTAAATTAGCTCAGGACGCGTGATCGTGATATATATGCGACTGCTGCAGCTGCATTCTGATTTTATTGAATACGAGCCGATTGAGAAGGAGATAAGGGATGCCGAGGACATTGCTTCCAAGTCCCGAGTAAGGCTTGAAGATCTGGTGGTGGCGTTTGTCGCAGTCGAGAACGGCGATGACGAAAGCGTCGCCAAGGCAGCAGTGGATGAAATAAAAAAGTACCTCGACACGGTCAAGAGTAGCCGCCTGCTCGTTTACCCTTACGCCCACCTCAGCTCGGACCTTGCCCAGCCAAGCGTAGCGGTAAGCATCATCAAGTTTGTTGAAAGTTTTGCCAGAGGAGCGATCAGCCAAGTCTACAGGGCGCCATTTGGCTGGACCAAGTCGTTCCAGATCAAGGTAAAAGGGCACCCACTGGCGGAGAACGCCAAGGAAATTGGGAAGCAGCATGACCATGAGCACGCTGGCGGCCACAGCCACGGAGGAGAAAAAGAGTCGACTGCTCTAAAAGCAGAGGGAACGCTGCAGTCATTCTGGTACATCCTGCAACCCGGCGGCGTAATGACGCCTGTCAGCGAATACAAGTTCAAGAAGCAGGACCAGAATCTGCAGGTGCTGACAAATTATGAAATGGCAAAAAAGAGGACGGTTGACGAGCAGCCGGCCCATGTGCGCCTGATGAAAAAGCTGGCGATAGCCGACTATGAGCCGGCGTCAGACGTTGGCAACATGCGCTACTATCCAAAAGGGCGCTTGATGAAGTCACTCATCGAGCAGTATGTCACCCGGCGCGTGATGGAATACGGCGGCATCGAGGTCGAGACTCCAATCATGTATGACACTAAGCACCCCTCAATGGAGAGCTACTTTAACAGGTTTCCTGCAAGGCAGTACAACATTGTGTCGGATAACAAGCAGCTGTTCCTGAGGTTCTCAGCGTGCTTTGGCCAGTTCCTCATGGCCAAGGACTTTAATATATCGTACAAGCACCTGCCCGTAAAATTGTATGAGCTGACCCGCTATTCTTTCCGGCGCGAAAAGAGCGGCGAAGTCGTAGGACTGCGGCGCCTGCGTGCCTTCACCATGCCCGACTGTCACGCGCTCTGCAGAGACCTGAGCCAGGCAAAAGAGGAGTTCCGCAAGCGCTTTGAGCTGTCGATAAGCGTGCTCAACAACCTCGGCCTGTCGACCGAAGACGTAGAGATGGCAATCAGGTTCACTGAGGACTTTTACAACGAAAATAAGGAATTCATCACTGAGCTTATCAATAGATTCGGCAAGCCAGTGATGGTCGAGATGTGGAAGGAGCGCTTCTTCTACTTCACATTAAAGTGGGAGTTCAACTATGTCGACGGCCTCGGCAAGGCATCAGCACTTTCGACAGACCAGATAGATGTGGAGAATGGCAAGCGCTACAACATCGAGTTCGTCGACGAGGACGGCAGCAAAAAGAACCCGATAATACTGCACAATTCGCCCTCCGGCGCAGTCGAGCGCGTTATCTATGCGCTCTTAGAAAAGTCCGCCAAGGTGTCCAAGACAGGTGGCATCCCTTCGTTCCCACTCTGGCTATCGCACACGCAGGTGCGCGTAATCCCGGTTGGAAAGGAACATACCGAATTTTGCGAAAAGATGCTTGCTGAACTATCTACGAACCAGATAAGGGCGGACATTGACGACAGGGACGAGACAGTAGGCAAAAAGATACGCGAGTCAGAAACTGAGTGGATACGCTACACCGTGGTCATTGGTGACAAGGAGATCAATTCTGGCAAACTAGTGGTGCGCGACAGGAACGAGGGCAAGCAGCGCGAAATCACGCTGCAAGAGCTGATAGGCGAAGTGAAGGCGCAGACAAAGGACAAGCCCTACCTCCCACTGAACCTTCCGCAGCGCCTGTCAGCAAGGCCGCAGATCATGGTCTAGCGTATTTTCGCGCCAGTATCCTGTACAGCGTCTGCGTAGCAAGCGCGCCTTCGCGGTAGTCGCCGTTTTTCAGGCCAACCTCGACCATGTCCATGCCTATCAGCTTGGCAGTCGGGTGGATGGCCTTGACCATCTGGAGCACCTGAAACGGGTTGAGACCAAAGGGCTCAGGTGTGCCGGTGCAGGGCACATAGGGCAGGTCGTAGGCATCGATGTCAAATGATATATAGATCTTTTTGCCTGCAGTTGCTCTTTGCAGATGGCCAAGAACGCTTAAGAGGCCGTCGTGCACCTGCCAAGCGTCAAATGTGGTTACGCCGTTCTTGGCCGCAGTCTCGTTCTCCTCTCTGTCAGTCTGGCGTATCCCTATCTGGATCAGGTTCTCGCCTGGGATATATTCCAACAGATGATAGAATGGTGTGGTGTGGCACATTTTCATTCCTTCATATTCGGGCTTCATGTCCCTGTGCGCGTCAAAGTGGATGACGACAGGCTTTTCGTCTGCAAGCGCCTTCAATTGATAATAGGTAAGCGTGTGCTCGCCTCCCATCATGACTGGAATTTTGCTGTCGGCGCGCAAAACATCAACCACCTTTGGAATTCTCGAGTCAAGGAATGCAAGAGTTTTGCTGACGCTCCTTGTTTTCAGCAGCTTCAGGTCGCCAAGGTCGAATATCCCGACAAGGTCGTAAATGTCAGCCTTTTCGTCAAGCACGAACGTTTCTATCTGCCGGGCAGAAGCCAGTCTTATGGCCTCCGGACCTCTTGAAGTTCCCTTGCCAAAGCTGGTAGTGCCGTCAAGCTGGACGCCGTAAAAGACAACATTTGATTCCTTGAACGAAATTTTTACAGGCGTGTCAGCAAAGCTGTAGCCTGCCTTGGTCTTTTCCGGGACCGTAAAGAGTGACAAAATATTGTTGTTGTTCGTCACAGTGAAATGTCTGGAAGAGCTGATAATAAACTATGATGCAGGCTTGCTCCAAAAGAGCTCGTCAAGGCTCTGCTGCCTCGGCTTGCCCAGCACCGACTTGAAGTCAAAGTTGAGCACAGAAAGCACTTGCTCAAATGTCGACTCCATCGTCTCAAGGTACTTTTCTGTGTCAATTTCCTCTGGCTTGGCCAGTTCCACAGGTTTGACGCTGTCGCCGTTCTTTATCTTGACGTATGAAATGACATCGCCAGCCCTTATCTCGCGCCCTTTGTCTGATTCAACGAGCATCTTGGCTGCCTTGATGTGCTGCGGCAGGCCCTTGTAGGTGTCCGTGTTCTTGCCGCCCACGGTCTTGGAGCCTGTCTTCTTGCCGTAGGTGCTCAGCGACTTGTTAATTGTGACGTTGAAGCTCAGGTCTTCTAGCGGGACCTTGCGTTCCTCCAAGTTCTTGGCATTTTCCTGAATGACCTTTTTGATGCTTTCCTTGGCAGACTCGAAATCCTTCTCAGAGTTGACCTTGCCAAGTATCCCCAAAATGTCGTAGAACACCTTCCTTATGAAGGGAGGAGTGTGCGACTTTTTGCCAGTCAGACCCTTGACGTCGACAGTCCCGTCAGACAGGACGCCAAGGTAGTTTTTCTTCAGGTCGCTGAAAACGACGTAGCGGTACTGCTTGTCAACTTCCAAGTCGATGCCAAGGTTAGTGCGTGCCCATGCTGCCACTTCATCGATTGCGGTCGGCGACGGGTTTTTCAAAAATAGCGAGTCAGTGTCGCCGTATACGACCTGTATTCCGATCTCCTTGCACTTGTTTATTGTCCTGTTGATCGTCGACCTTCCGAGCGCGGCAGTTGCATCTGCTACCGGAAGGCAGTACAGTGGGAATATCTCGGCTCCCATGACGCCATAGCTTGCATTGAGAATGACCTTGATAGCCTGGCTTACGACGTTGTAGAGCTGCCGTTCCTGCGGAGAAAGCGTCTTGTCTTTTGACAGGTACTTGTAATAGTTCACCCTGAGGTCGCGAAGCGAGCCTATCAGTAGCGACGTCAGCCCCTTCCGCCGTTTACATACCCAGTGGGTCGTGCCTTCCACCTTGTTCTTGCTGCATTCTTCATGCGGGCAGTTGATGGTTTCGTATGACAAGTTGTGGACCTTGATAATGCTCGGATACAGGCTTGCAAAGTCAAGCACGACTACGCTAAAGTGGATGCCTGCCATTGGCTCGACCACTTCGCCCCCGCGGTACTTCTTCTCCTTTATCACCGCAGTAGTCGATGCCGTGCCCTTTGCTTCAAGCTCCTTCCTGTTTGGTATCAGCTCGTTTCTCTGCCGGTGCTCGAAATACAAGATTCCCCTGATCCACTGGTTGACGCCAAAACGGGCAATGTCGTCAACAGACAGCCTCCCGATCCTTGCGATTACCACTAGCAGCTTCATCAGCAGGTTGTCGTTAAAGCTGGTCAGCCTGAACGTCAGGTCGGCGTCTTTGAGGCAGTATTCTGACAGTGTCTGGATCGGAAGGTCGCTGATGTCGCCTTCAAATTCTATTTTCGTGTCGCCCAGCAGCGCTTCGCAAATTGCGTTTAGTGTATGCTCTGTATACGCGCGGCTAAACGCGTAAATCTGGATGGACCTGTTGTCAAATGTCCGGTAGAGGTCGATATGAATGCCGTGCCTTATGCCGACCGGCTCTGCCTGCATCCCGTGCTTGATAAAAGATTCCTTCTTGACAACTATTGGCACCTTGTCCTTTGAGATCGTGATGCCGCCTGTGGGGTCTATGCGGGGGTCCTGCGAGCGTGCATAGAGATATGGCAGGTCAAAGTCGTCACCGTTGAACGTGATCACTATGGGGTATTCATCGATTATCTTGAACGCCTTTTCTAACAATTCTTTTTCAGTCTTGCATGGCTCTGCTTCCTGAACAAGTGGCTCACTGGTGCTCGGAGTGTTGTCCGTCAGCACCAACACTTTTCGAAAGCCATCGTTTGCAACAAAGCCAACTGCAGTGACGCGCCTGTCGTGGTCGCGGGGAGTTGGCATCCTGCCCTCTTCTGTTTCAACTTCGATGTCGACAGCCACTCTCTTTAGTTCCGGGATCGGCTGGTTGAGCAGGTTCGCCCAGTTCGTGATGTATTGCCGGTATTCCTTGCCGCTCTCGCCGGCTTCCTTTATCTTGTCCCAGAGCAGGCTCTTGAGGACAAACTGAACCTTGTCAGAAATCTGGTATTCAAAAGAAGCGATTTGCTCGCCCTTTCTCACGTAGTAGGTGCCGGGTATCAGCGCCCTGTCGTAGAGGTAGTTTTCATGGTACTTGATATCAGCCTCCCACGAGGTGACCTTTTCCCGAAAGCTATAGTCGGTCCCGCCTATTGACAGGGGATCCGGAGCCAGCACCTTGAGCACGTCGATCTCTTTGTCTGAAATGACGTCCCTCTTTTTGACCTGCTCGAGCGTATATTTCGTTTCCTTTTGCGCGATCTGCTTAGCCTGATCTGCAAACTGCATCTTGGTGTAACAATAAGGCTTGTGGTCGGTCCTGTCGCGCCAATGATAAATGACATTGTCCTTTGGGTCGTAAAACTTCAGATAAACCTTCTTTTCCTCTCCTGAATAAACGGCAGACAGTAGCAACGCCGGCCTTCCTTCCGGCAATTCCGGCAGGTCGTCAAGCCTTTTTCTCTTGTCTGCCACAAATTCCCGCTGCTGGGCCAAATTCTACTCTCTCTGTCCACTGATCAATATTAAACGTTTTATCTAACATGCAGCTTTCAATTGCATGTGCCTGCTGACAACTACAAAGTCGCGATAATAGGGGGCGGGATACTTGGAACGTCAATTGCATACTTTATGTCCGCGCACGCCCGCGACCCAGAGTCGATAGTGTTGGTCGAGCAGGAAACGAACATCGCTCGGCACACTAGCAGCAGGAACACCGGCAAGGTGCACGCACCGTTCCTGTACGACCCAGTGAAAAAGAAGCTCTTTGCCAAGGCTGCGGCGCTTGGCTACGAAATGTGGTTCAAGTTCGCAGAGCAAAAGGGTCTTGTATTCAAGCGCGACGGCGTGCTCGAGGTAGCAGTCGACGACAGGGGAGTTGACAGGCTCTGCAAGTACATGCAGTGGGGCGAGGCAAATGGGCTTGCAAAAAGCGAGCTCCAGCTGCTTGGCAAGGGCGAAGTGGCCAGCATGGAGCCAAATGTGCGCTGTGAATCCGCGATATACTGCTCCAAGGACGCGTCAGTTGACTACGGCTCGCTTGCGCTCGCGCTCTTGGACGACCTGCAGTCGTTTGGCTGCAAGCTGGTTCTGGG
>Ga0126312_10001738_pt1 | contig 14388 bp, 16 predicted proteins | sample Plot104A_FD_92537 | JGI IMG/M metagenome (GOLD analysis project Ga0126312, IMG submission 92537) | Serpentine soil microbial communities from UC McLaughlin Reserve, CA, USA - Plot104A | ecosystem: Environmental > Terrestrial > Soil > Grasslands | place: USA: UC McLaughlin Reserve, Lake County...
GGACGCAGCGGCAATCGGGGGTCCGGCTCGTCCCCTACGGGTCACGGTAGCGAAGCGCGCGCCGTGAGGCGTGACAGCTCTGTGCCGTAAGCGTGCCAATCGCTCCACAGGCGCGCGGGTCTCGTGCGGCGTGTGAACGACGGGCGGCGCGTGCCTGCGACGGTTGCCTACGATCGGGCCGGTGAAGGCGATCCGGATCCACGAGGACGGCGGCCCGGAGGTGCTGCGCTACGAGGACGCGCCCGAGCCTGAGCCGGGGCCGGACGAGATCGTCGTCCACCTGCACGCGGCGTCGCTGAACCACCTTGACCTGTGGGTCCGGAAAGGCCTGCCGTCGGTGCCGAAGCCGCGCATCCTCGGCGCGGACGGCGCCGGTGTGCTCGATGACGGCGAACGCGTTGTCATCAATCCAGGCATCGACCACGGCAACGCGCGAATCTCCGTCGTGGGCGAGCACATGGACGGCACACACGCGGAGCTCGTCGCGGTGCCGCGCGGCAACGTCTATCCAATCCCGAACGGTCTCTCGTTTGAGGAGGCGGCCGCCTTTCCGCTCGTCTTCGAGACCGCGTACCGGATGCTCGTGACGAAGGCGCGCCTGCGGCCCGACGAGTGGGTGCTGCTGTGGGGGATCGGCAGCGGCGTCGCGACGGCGGGCCTACAGATCGCGAAGGCGCTCGGCGCGCGCGCGATCGTCACGTCATCCAGCGACGCGAAACTCGAGCAAGCGCGCGCTCTCGGCGCCGACGCCGCCGTCAATCATTCGAGCGGCGACGTCGTCGCGGCGGTCAAGGAGGCGACGGACGGACGCGGCGCGGACGTGATCGTCGAGCATGTTGGCCAGGCAACGTGGGAGCGGACGCTGCAGGCGGTCCGAGCAGAAGGCCGGATCACCGTCTGCGGGGCGACGAGCGGGCCGAACCCGCCGGCGGCGCTCCACCGGATCTGGTGGAAGCAGGTCACGATCTTCGGCTCCACGATGGGCACGAAAGAGGACTTCGAAGGCGCCTACGACCTGATCGCCAGCGGGCGCGCGAAGCCGATCGTCGACCGGGTGTTCCCGCTCGCCGAGGCGCGCGCCGCGCACGAGTACCTAGAGGCGGGCGAGCAGCTCGGAAAGGTCGTCCTGCGGATCGAGCCTGCGTAGCAGAACAGGCCCCGAAGGGCCCGTCCTGCGCGGTAGGGACACGAGAGGGCCGCATGGCGTTGGGGGAGGGATCACGCCGCTTCCTCTCGTTATCAGGGAGTCACCGGTAGCCATGATGACAGGCGGCGTATTGAGCGCTCGGGAAGGTTCCGTTAGCAATACGTGAAGGCCGCGGACGGCTTGGATCAGCCGAATCCGAGGATGAACTTCGCATCCTCGGACATCTTGTCGGGCGTCCAGGGTGGATCCCACGTCAGCTCGACCTCGACGTCCTCGACGCCGGGTAGCGCGCGGACGACCTCGTCGATCTGCTGCTGGATCAGCGGGCCGACCGGGCAACCCATCGACGTCAGCGTGTGAATGACCCTCACGCGCCCGTTCTCGAGCTCCACGTCGTACATCAGCCCGAGGTCGACGATGTCCATCCCGAGCTCTGGGTCCTCGACCTGACGAAGCGCCTGGACGACATCTTCCTTCGTTGCCACGAGGCCAGTCTAGTCTTCCGCTCCGTCGCGGATGTCTTCGGCGACGAGATCCTTGAACGGCTTGACCTTTTCGAACAGGTCATCTGCCGGGATGGCGCGCTTGCGGTCCCCGAGGAGGTACGGCGCTGCCTCGATCGCCGTTTTCCAGGCGGCCTCCTCGACCTCTCCGTCCACCGACTCCCCCTGCTCCCCCTCAATGGCCTCGATCGCGTCGAGGTAGACGTTCTGATAGCCGTTGCGCTCAGCTTCGTGGAACTGGATCTGCGCGCGCTTTCCCTCGAGCTCGAGCGCGCGCGCTCCGATCGCCTCTTTGAACGTCGTGTACTCGGCGCCGCTCTCGTCCTTGACGACGAAGCGGATGTTGCCCGACTTCGTGCGGAACCCCGAGACGTCGACGACGCTGATCGTCTTCTGCACGCCGAGATAGTTCCCGAATTCGAACGAAAAGGAACTAGCCCAGCAACCGCACCTCTTCGCGGCGTTCCCGCGCGAAGAAGTGGATGCCGTCCACGAACCGGACCCAGTTGCAGCGCGTGCACATCACGAGCGAGTGCGTGCGCGCGCTGTCGGCAAGGAAGCGGACGCCGCGGAGCAGGTCGCCCGAGGAGACGCCGGTCGCGGCGACGATGATCTCGCCGCGCAGGAAGTCGTCGATGCCGAACACGCGCGTCACGTCCTCGACGCCGTAGTCCCGCGACGCCTCGATCTCGCTGCGCGAGGTCGGCCACAGCTGCGCCTGCAGCTCGCCCCCGATGCAGCGAAGCGCCGCTGCCGAGAGGATCGCCTGGCGTGTGCCGCCGATCCCGATCGCGAGGTGATCGTTCGTCCCGCGGATGGCGGCGGAGATCGACGCCGTCACGTCTCCGTCCTGGATCAGCTTGATCCGCGCGCCGGCGGCGCGGATCTCGTCGATCAGGTCGTGGTGCCGTGGGCGGTCGAGGACGATCGCAGTGACGTCGTTCCGCCGGCGACCGAACGCGTTCGCGATCGAGTCGATGTTGTCCGCGATCGGCTTGCCGAGGTCGATCTTTCCCCGAGCCACCGGCCCGACGGCCATCTTGCGCATGTACATGTCGGGCAGCCGCATCAGCGAATCCGGTTCGCCGACCGCGATCATCGACATCGCGCCGTAGCCGCCGCGCGCGACGACGCCGCGGCCCTCGAGTGGATCGACGGCGAGATCCACCCGCTCGCCGCCCGCACCGATCTCGGTGTCGAGCGCGAGCTGCTTGCCGTCCAGGTCGCCTCCGACGACGACGCGGCCGCTGATCGGAAGCTGGTCGAGCGCGAGCTGCATACCGTCGAACGCCGCCTCCTCGGCGGTCTCCTGATCCGCGCGCCCGAGCCACCGCGCGCTCGCGAGCGCCGCCCGCTCCGTGACGCGCGCGTAGCTCTCGCACAGGCAGTACCGCCCGGCACCGCCGGTCTCCTCGCGGCGAGTCTCGGCCGACTCAGCCAGCTCCGCCATCTTGCGCCCGCTCTACCTCGGCGAACACGAGCTCCATTACCTCTGCGACCGCCGATTCGATGTTCTCGTTCTCGATCACTGCCACTCCGGCCTCGCGTGCGCGCCCCACGATGAACTCCTGGATCGCGCGGATGTCCTCGAAGCCTTCAAGGTACTTGTCGAGCGCCCTCACGCCGTCGGATGCCACATCGCGGACGAAGAAATGCTTCGAATGCGCCTCCTCGTCCTCGATCGTCAGCACGCACTGGACGAGGACCGCGTTCTGGAGCGCCGCAGGCAGCATCCCGGGCACGAGGTGGACGCCCTCGAGCACCATCGACCACCCCTCCTCGAGCGCGCGCTCGACCGAGGCGTGAACGCCGACGAGAACGTTGCGCGTTTGGTCGAGGAAGCCGGTAATCACCTGTTCGGTCGCGATCCCCGTGACGGCGCGCCCGGCTTCGAAGCTCGAGTAGTGCACCGACGGCATGAACTCGCGCGAGAAGAAGGCGCGCATCGTCTGGCGCACGAAGTCAGTCGACGTTACGCGGCTGATCCCGAGGCGGTACGCGATCTCGGTCGCAATCGTCGACTTCCCGCTCCCGGTCGCGCCGCCGATCAGGAGGATGATCGGCAGCTCGAGCTGGCGGAGCTCGACGTAGCGGCGCAGGCGCCGCATCGCCTGCCGGCCTTCCTCGTCGCCGAGAAACTCGACCGCCAGCTCGTGCATCCGCTCGAGGTCGACCGACGCCGTGCCACGGTCGGCCAGATCGACGTCGAGGCGCCGGGCGAGCTCGTACGCACGTACGGCCGACATCCCCGTCGCGATCAGCGCGCGCGCCATCAGCCCCTTGGAGTAGGGCATGTCCTCGCCGCCGAGCGGCAGGGGCTCTATATGCCGCTGTTCCCTCATGCCGGCGCGCGCGCCTCCAGCACCACGTCCGCCAGCGCGCGCAGCCGGTCGTCGAGGCCGTCTCCAACGACCTCGTTGTCGGCGAGCACGAGCTCCACCCCGCGCTCGTCCGCCGCCTCGGCGACGACGTCGATCGCCGCCGCCTTCAGCTCGGCGACGTAGACGTTCGCGTCCTCGGCGTCGAGATCGGCCCGGAGAGCATCGCGGCGGGCCAGGTTGCCCGAGACGGTGACGGAGGCGGCGCCATGCGCGTCGCGCAGGTGTGCCGCAAGCCGTTCGTGCGCCGTCGCGGGTGCCGTGGTGAAGAACGCGACGCGCCGGCCGCGGATGGCCGCCGTCGGCCGCGGACGCAGGACCACGGGAACGACGTCGATCCCGCGCTTGACGTTCTCGACGGCCTGACGTACGCGGTCCGAAGCCACGTCGTCCTCGGCCATGGTGAGGACGACGAGATCGGCGATTCGGATCCGGTAGGCGTTCAGGTAGCCGGCGGCGATCTCCGGATCCTGCGCCGCAGACACGACCAGGACGCGCTTGCCGACCTGGACCGACGGGATCACCGCTCCGCTGCCCTCGAAGACGACGAGGTCGGGCCGGCGCGTCGCAGCGAGCGCCGCACCCTCAGCGACGTTCGAGAACGCCGCCATGCCTGCGAGACCACCGCCGGCGCGTCGACAGCCGATGGTCGGGATCCCCGCGAAGGCGGCGTCCTCGAGGAAGTCCGACGCGGCGTGCTCGCCTGCGCGGGACCGCGCGAGCAGCTGCTCGAGCGTCGGGGCGCGCTCGACCAGCTCCGGCGCCGGCGGCCCGCCCCGCCCCATCGCAACGACGATCACGTCGAGCTCAGCTGCCAGGAGCCGGGCTACGTGACCGGCTACAGCCGTCTTCCCCACGCGCTTCCCCGTCCCGATCACCGCCAGCGAGGGCAGGTCGAACGGCGCGAACGGCGGCGGATCGAAGCGGAAGTCGGCGCCGACGTAGGGCAGACCACACGCGAGCGCCCTGCTTGCCATCTGGAATCGCTCGCGCGGCCCCAGCACCGGCTCGTCGGAGAGGTCGAAGACGAGCTCGGGCTCGTACTCCGCGATCGCATCTTCGAGCTCCCGCGCGAGCGGGACGCCGTAGTCGTCGTCGCCGCGTAGCTTTTCCGCGCCGCCGACGAAGACCGCCGCTGCGACCTCGTACGGAAGCGCCGCCAGCGCGTCGCGGACGACCGGTGCGTAGTGCTCGCCGTCCACGAGAGCAACTGCCCTCACGCTCGTGGCCGCCTTTCGCTCCCGCCCGGTGGAGCCGGGCTCCGCGAAAGGCTGACGAACGTGAGCACACCAGTCACCGCGCCGAGACCTCGCGCTCGATCTGCGCCGTGTACTTCTGAAACTCGAGCGTGTCGAGCGAGAACTCGATGATCCGCTCGCGGCCGTGAAACGGGTAGAGGCGGCTGACGACGACGTGGCCGTCGTCGAGCTCGATCAGGTTGTAGCACTGCCGCGTGTTGCCCCTGAGGCGCATCGAGGAGACCGTGCCCGCGTTGACGATGAACAGGTCCTCGAGCCGCCAGGCATAGGGCACGTGCTTGTGCCCCGACAGCACGAGGTTGACCTTGGCGTGCTGGAGGCACTCGATCAGATCGCCAGCGTCGTAGACGATGTTGCGCTCGCGCCCCGTCCCCGGCACCGGCAAGAGGTGGTGGTGGAGGACGAAGATCCGGATATCGGCAGGCTCGCCGAACTGCTCCTGGATCCAGCTGTAGCGCCCGCGTCCGACTTGGCCGTGGTCGAGATCGGGCTCCGTGGAGTCGATCGCGACAACGGTGACGCCGCCGACGTGCAGCACGGAATTTCGATCGCCGAACAGCTCCTCGAAGTGAACGTAGCCGACGTTCCGAGAATCGTGGTTGCCCGGGATCACGACGACCGAGCCGCACCGAAGAGAGTCGAGGTAGCGCTTCGCCTCCGCGTATTCCTGCTTGAAGCCGAAGCTCGTCAGATCGCCTGAGCAGATGATGATGTCCGGCTCGAGCTCGTTGATCTCGGCGATCGCGCGCTCCAGCAGGCTCGGGACGAAGTGAGGGCCGCCACAATGCAGGTCGGACAGGTGCGCGATCGTCAGCACCTGCGAAGAGTACGCGTTTCTTTACGAAGGAGGCCGTGTCCGAAGCCGCTGCTAGGGTGAACCGGATGCTGCTGGAAACGCCTGTTTTCCAGGCATATTGCGGGATCGGCCAACCGCGCTTCGCCAACGCCGCCGAGCTCGAGTGCGCGAAGATCCTCGACTTCCACGGCGTCCCGTGGGCCTACGAACCGCGGACCTTCGAGCTGGAGCACGACGACGCGGGAAACGTCGTCGAAGCGTTCACGCCTGACTTCTACCTCCCGGAGCAGGACCTGTACCTCGAGGTGACGGTGATGAAGCAGTCGCTCGTGACACGCAAGAACCGCAAACTACGGAAGCTGCGCCAGCAGTACCCCGAGGTGAAGGCGAAGCTTTTCTACAAACGCGACGTCGAGCGACTGGCGGAGCGATACCGGCTCGAGCTCGCCTCCTAGCCGCCGATCCGAGCGTCGGCGACCTCTACCTGACGGCGGAGGAGATCGCCGCACGAGTCGCCGAGCTGGCTGCGGAGATCTCGGCAGAGTACGCCGAGCGCGAGCCCCTCCTGGTCGCGCCGCTGAAGGCGAGCCTCGTCTTTCTGGCCGATCTCTCGCGCGCACTCCAGATCCCGCACGCGCTCGAGTTCGTCGAGCTGGCTGCGTACGGGCGGCCGGCAGGGGTCGCGCCACCCGCAGGCATTCGCCTGCTCAAAGACCTCGACGGGCCGATCGACGGCCGCGACGTGATCATCGTCGAGGACGTCGTCGACACCGGGTTGACGCTGAACTACCTCGTGAAGACGCTCGCGCTGCGGCGCCCGGCCTCCGTCGCGGTCGCGACGCTCCTCGACCGCCCGTACCGGCGGCTCGTCGACGACCTGCCGGTGCGCTACGTCGGCTTCACCGTCCCCGACGAGCTCTTCGTCGGCTACGGGTTCGACCTCGACGAGCGGTTCCGGAACCTTCCGGACCTGCACGTCTACCGGCCGGAAGCGGCCTAGGCTGAATTTAGGCTAGACTAAATCTCGATGGTCGGGACGCGGGCCGAGGCGCTCGACCGGCCCCTTGGCCCGGGCGAGCGAGTCCTGCGGGGGCACCCGCACCGTTTCCGTTTGCTGCCGTTCCTCGGCCCCGCGTTCGTCGCGTGCGTCGCCTATATCGATCCGGGGAACTTCGCGACCAACATCGCCGGTGGCTCGAAGTACGGCTACACGCTGCTGTGGGTGATCCTCGCTTCGAACCTAATGGCGATGCTCGTGCAGACGCTGTCGGCGAAGCTCGGGATCGCAACCGGGCGGAACCTCGCCGAGGTCTGCCGGCAGCAGTTCCCACGCCGCACGTCGATCGGGCTCTGGCTCCAGGCCGAGGTGATCGCGATGGCCACCGACCTGGCCGAGTTCCTCGGCGCCGCGATCGGCTTCCACCTCCTGCTCGGGATCCCGCTGTTTCCCGCGGCCGTGATCACGGCGATCGCAGCGTTCCTGATCCTCGCCCTTCAGCGCTTCGGCTTCCGGCCGTTCGAGGCCGTGATCATCGTCTTCGTCGCAACGATCGGCGTCTGCTACATCGGCGAGCTCTTCATGGCCGATCCGCCGTGGGGGACGGTCGGGCTGCACGCCGTCACGCCGGACTTCGCCGGCAGCGAGTCGGTGCTGCTGGCGGTCGGGATCCTCGGCGCAACCGTGATGCCCCACGTGATCTATTTGCACTCTGCGCTGCTGCAGAACCGCGTCGTCCCTGATACAGACGAAGAGGCGCGCCGGCTGATGCGCTACACGCGCATCGACGTGATCGTCGCGATGTCGCTCGCCGGCGTGATCAACATGGCGATGCTGATCATGGCCGCCAGCGTCTTCTACAAGAGCGGCCTCCTGGACGTCGATTCGCTCGAGGGCGCCCACAAGACGCTTGCTCCTATCCTCGGCGGAGCGTCGAGCACGCTGTTCGCGCTCGCCCTGCTCGCGTCCGGCTTGTCCAGCTCGACAGTCGGGACGCTCTCCGGCCAGGTCGTGATGCAGGGGTTCATCCAGCGCCGGATCCCGATCTTCCTGCGCCGCGCGATCACGATGCTGCCTGCGCTCGTAGTGATCGCGATCGGCCTCGATCCGTCGCGAACGCTCATCATCAGCCAGGTCGTGCTCTCGTTCGGCATCCCGTTCGCGCTCGTCCCGCTCGTGATGTTCACGAGCAAGAAGAAGATCATGGGCGTGCTCGTCAACCATCCGGTGACGACGGCGGCGGCCATCGTCGTGGCGACGCTCATCTCGGCGCTGAACATCTTCCTGCTTCTGCAGACGTTCGGCGTCGTCTAGAGATACCCAAGCGGGTCGACTGGTGACCCGCTGACGCGCACCTCGAAGTGGAGATGAGGCCCGAAGCACCGCCCGGTACAGCCGACGTAGCCGATCACCTGGCCCTGCGCGACCTGCGCGCCGCCGCCGACGGCGAAGCTCGACTGGTGGGCGTAAGCGGTCGCGAGGCCGTCGCCGTGGTCGACCAGGATCAGGTTGCCGTAGCCTCCTTCCCACCCCGCGTACACGACGGTGCCGGCCGCCGCCGCGCGGATCGCCGTCCCGTAGCCGACGCCGATGTCGATCCCTTCGTGCATCCGGCAGAGGCCGCCGAGGCAGCGGTAGCCGAACGGGCTGACGACGGGGCCGCTGACGGGCCAGATCATGCCGCTCGCGGACGGCGGTGCCGTCGACCCGCCGGCGGTTGGTGCGGCCGCGCGCTGGGCCGCCTGCAGCTTCGCCGCAAGATCGGCACTCGCCTGCTGCAGCGCGTCGGCCTCGTCGAGCATCTGCTTCAGGCCCTCCCGCAGCTCCGCCGCGGTCCGCTGCCTCTGCCCGCGCGCCGCCGACAGCGCGTCTTCGCGCGCGACGAGGCCGTCCCGTAGCGCGCGCACCTGCTCCGTGCGCACCTCGATCACCCGCGTCGCCGCAGCGACGCGCTTGCGCGTCGCCCGGGTCCGCCGGCGCAGGACGACGACCTCGGCTCGTGACCGTCCAACTGCCTTCGCGATCGCGGCGTCCTGATCGCGGATCCGCTGGGCGAACTCGACACCGTCGACGAGCTCGGTGAAGCTCGACGACCCGAGCACGATGTCGACCGTTCCGACCTGGCCGCTTTCGTAGATCTCGACGATCCTCAGCTCGAGACGGCGCACCGCCACGCGGTACTGGCGCCGCAGGAAGCGGAGGCGCCGCGTCTGCAGGCGGACGAGCTCGCCTAGCGCCTCGAGCCGACGCTGGTGCAGCTCGAGGTCGCGCTCGAGCGGCGCCAACCGCGCCGAGACGTCGCCGACCTGCTGCTCGAGCTCACGGATGTCTCCAGTCGCGTCCTCGATTTGGGCGCGCAGCCGGTCCTCGCGCTCGCGCGCCGCCGCGATCCGGTCGTGGAGCCGGTCGAGCCGCCGGTCGACCTGCTGCTTGCGCTCCGCCGGCCCCGTCGCCGAGGCCGGCCCCGCGAGCACGAGGGCGAGCAGCACCAAGGGCGCGTACCGGCGCACGACGTTTCGAGGTTCGCCGGTGCGACCACCGTCCCTCCCGCGCGGAGGGATTGGCGGGACCCCGCTCTAGTCGTAGATCGAGCGGCCGGCGCGCGGCGAGGCGTTCGCCGGGTACGGCTCAACGTCCTCGATGTATCCCGGCTGGTCCTCGACCCGGCGAAGCCACGCCCGGACCCGCTCGTACGGCGTGAGGTCGAGCCCCGCCTCCCCCGCGCGGTGGGAATAGCCGTACACGACGATGTCGGCGATCGAGTATCCGCCCACTAGAAATGGCCGCTGCGAGAGCTGCTCGTCGAGGAGGCGGAGCGCCTCGTGCGCACCCTGCGCGCGCCGCACCGCCTCCGGCTCGTCGGGCGTCCAGCGCCCGACGAGCAGCCGGAACCTCAGGCCGCCGATCATGTAGACGACGTCGGTCTGCTCGTACAGCAGCCACCGCATCGCCTGCGCACGCTCAAATGGGTCGCCGGGCATAAACGGCGTGCCTTCCGCCAGGTACGCGAGGATTGCGTTCGACTCGGGCAGGTACCCGTGATCCGTCTCGAGCACCGGCACCGTCCGGGCCGGGTTGATCCGCGCGTACTCGTCGGTCAGCGTCTCGCCCGCGAAGATGTCCACGGGCACCCGCTCGTAGGGCAGGTCGAGCTGGGCGAGCAGGAGCCGCACCTTGTAGCAGTTGCAGGACGCGGCGTAGTCGTAGAGACGCATGTCGCCTGAAACCACGCCGGCCGCCTTTTTGTCAGGCGCTACGGCGCCTCCGGCTCGCTCGGCGGATACGGCTCCGGGATCTGCGGCGGCGCAGGCGGATCCGCCTCGCCCGGCGGCGGGTACGGCTCCGGCACCTGCGGCGGCGACGGCGGGTCGAGCTCGCCCGGCGGCGGGTACGGCTCAGGGATGTTCGGGTGGCTCGGGGGTTCGATCGGCATCGGCGCCTCCTTATTTCGTGGGTGTGCGGACGCGGCTCGGCTGGCTCTCCGCCCGCGGCTCGAGTGCCCGCAGCGCCTCGGCGGCCTCACGCCGCAGCGGGCCCACGAGCTCGCGATAGTCCTGGTCCGAGATCTTGCCGCTCCGGTGGTCGAACTCGAGCTCCTTGAGCGCGGCCAGCGCGCGGTCGCGGCGCTCGAGCAGCTCGATCTGGCGCCGCTCGAGCTCGCCGGGCTCCTCGAGCCGGTCGCGCCGCGCCTCCGGGTCGGCGAGAAACGGGTACGAGACGAGCAGCACGCACGCGACCGCGAGCAGCACTCCGAGGACGAGCGCGAGCGTCACGCGCGGACGGCGACGGTCGAGCGTCCGTACCGGTCGGCTAGCCGGCGCGACTCGCGCGCGTCGGGCCAGAGCGCGATCAGCGAACCGGCGACGAAGACGAAGCCGGCGAGCCAGATCAGGTTCACGAGCGGGAGCAGCTCGGCCTTGAAGATCACCGACCCGTCCGCGTTGATCTGCTGGGCGATCAGGTACAGGTCCTCGCCGGTGAGCCAGTTGCTGCGGATCGCGACCTCGTTCGACGTCTGCTGCTCAACGGGGTACTGGTTCTTGCCGGCGGAGAGCGTGCCGTCCGCGGTCCCGCCCCGCGAGACGTCGACGATCGCGCGCAGCTCGCGGTCGTTCGGCCCCTGACGCTCGACCAGCCGCCGATAGGTGAGCGTGTACCCGGCCAGCTCCATCGACTGTCCGCGCCGGAGCTTCGCCTCGTGGGTCGTGTCGTACGCGCTCGACCCGGCGACGCCGATCGCGAGCAGGACGATCGCGGCGTGGACGACGTACCCGCCGTAGCGACGCCGGTTGCGAGCAACGAGCGACGAGAATGCCGTCGGCCACGGCTCGCCGGCGACCGCGCGGCGCGCGCGCGTCCCGCGGACGAACTCGACGACGATCGACGCGATCACGAACGCCGAAAACGAGTAAGCGATGAGCCCGGGAACCGAGCTCCCGGCCCCGGCGGCGAGCAGCGCGACGCCGAGGAGGAGCGCGATCGCCGCCGGCCACGCGCTGGCACGGACAAGAGCGCGCGTCGACGTCCGCCGCCACGCGAGCAGCGGCCCGATCCCCATCAGCAGCAGGAGCGGCAGCCCGAACGAGCGGAGGAAGAAGTTGTAGTAGGGCCCGCGAACGGCACTCGACTCGCCGCGCACGAGCTCGGAGAGGATTGGATACAGGACGCCCCAGAGGATCGTCAGGCAGAACGCGACGAGCAGCAGGTTGTTGTAGAGGAAGCTTGCCTCGCGCGACAGGAGCGACTCGAGCTTCGTCCGCGCGCGCAGGAGCGGCAGCCGCGTATAGATGAGCGCAAGCGAGCCGAGCGTGACGATGACGATGAAGCCGAGGAACCAGCCGCCTAGCGGGCTCTCCGTGAAGGAATGGATCGAGCTGAGGATTCCTGAGCGCGTGAGGAAGGTGCCGAACAGCGAGAGGCAGAACGCCAGCACCACGAGCAGGATGTTCCAGATCTTCATCATCCCCTTCTTCTCCTGCACCATCACCGAGTGCAGGAACGCCGTGGCGGCGAGCCACGGCATCAGCGCGGCGTTCTCGACGGGGTCCCAGGCGAAGTAACCGCCCCAGCCGACCTCGACGTACGCCCAGTGGGCGCCGAGGAGCTGGCCGATCCCGAGGAACGTCCAGGCTGCGAGCGTCCAGCGGCGCGTCGCGACGATCCACCGCTCGTCGGTGCGCCGCGCAAGCAACGCGCCCATGCCGAACGCGAACGGGACGCTGAGCCCGACATAGCCCAGGTACAGCAGCGGCGGGTGCGCCAGCATGTACGGGTTCTGCAGGCTCGGGTTCAGGCCGAGGCCGTCTGCGCGCGTCGCCTCGGTTGCGAACGGGCTCGAGACCGCGACGAGCATGAACGCGAAGAACGTCGCGATCCCGCCGAGGATCGGCACCACCCACGCCACCAGATCGGGCGCGGAGCGGCGGTTGACGGCCACGACCGCCGACGAATATGCGGTCAGGATCAGCAGCCAGAGCAGCAGCGAGCCCTCCTGGCCACCCCAGAACGCCGACAGCGTGTAGAGCAGCGGCAACCTGCGCGAGGAGTGGTCGGCAACATAGGTGAAGCTGAAGTCGTCCCGCAGCAGCGCAACGACGAGGACGAGCGACGCGACGGCGGCCGCTGCGAACGCCGCGACGAGCGCGTTTCGCGCCGAATGCGCGAGGCGGCGGCGCCGGCGGAACGCCGCGTAGGCGCCGGCCGCCAGCGCATAGGTGGACAGCGCGAAGCAGATGACGAGCGCCGCGCGGCCGAGCTCAGCCACGAGTTAGCGCTTCGGCGTGTACTTCGAGGGGCACTTCGTGACGAGCGGCGCCTCGCCCTGGAACACGCCGGCGTGTGCCAGCCGCCCGTCGACGGAGATCTCGCGTCCCTCCTTGAACATGTCGGGGACGTCGCCGCGGTAGACGACGCGAACGGTCTGCTTGCCGTCCCTGTCCTTGAGCCGGAAGCGCAGCCCGCCGCCGTGCGCGTCTCCCGTCACAGGGCCGAGGACCTTCCCCGTCAGCGTCACCTTCTCGCGGTGCTGGCCGCTGACGAGCTGGCTCGGCTGTAGCTGAAGCCTCCCGTTTCCCGCGATCGTGGTGTAGAGGAGGAAGACCGCGAGGACCGCTGCGACCGAGAGAGCGATCAGCAAGCGCACCGGGCTACGAGTGCGCGTCACGCGACCGATTCTAGCCCGAGACGGCCGCGATGCCCTCGATCGAACGAGTCCATCCCGGTCGCCCGAGGCTCACCGGATCCGCAAGAACTGGACGAGATCGGCCTTCTGGCGGACCGACAATCCCAGGTGGAAACAGCTGTCGTAGTGGTCGACAACCGCCCGCAGCGTGCGGAACCGGCCATCGTGGTAGAAGCCGCCCTTCAGCTTCGCGACCACACCGCGCAGCGGCGTCGTTCGGTACCGGAACGTCGGCGAGCGGCTGGATTGGAAGTTGTCGGTGCAGATCTCGCTCCCGGTGTGCAGGTTCCAGCCCGAGTCGGTGTACGTCGGAGGCAGGTGGCAGTTCGAGCAGCGGCCCTTCTGCATGAAGATGGCTTTCCCGCGCTGAGCGGCCGTGCGATCTCCTCGCTTTGCATGCGGCACTGGCAGTGAGAGCTGGTAAAGGTGGAGCGCAGCGAGCTTGGACGTGATCAGGTCCCGTTTGTGACGCACGTGCGCGAATCCCGCCCGCGCTGCAACGGGGAACTGGTTCGCGTTGCTCAGTCGATCGTCGTCGAAGTTGCCGATGCCGTGCATCGCGAAGTTGGCCACAAACGCGTTCCAGTAGGGGACGGATCCCCAGCCGGTATACGTGTGGAGATTGACGCCGTCGAGTCCGAAAGCCGCCGGAATCAACGTCGCGGCGGACTTGCCGTCGGGCCGGAAAGCCTTGCCGTCGAGGAACAGCTCGGCGTCGAACTTGCCGGGTCCCCAGCTCGAGAGCACCTTGTTCACCGTCGCCTCGTCGACCTTCAGCAAGTCGGTGATCGGCTTCTTGTTCGGCGCGAGCCGGATGACCGCACCGACGTTGAGGTCGCGGTTCGGCCAACCGTCGCGGCGACGCCCGATGCCGGGCGCGAACGAATCGTCGACGGTCGAGTGGCATACGGCGCACGTGATCCCGACCGATGCGAGGCGGTTCCGTTGAAAGAAGCCGCGGACACCAACGACGGCATTCAGCTTCAGCAGCGAGAGGGTGACCTTCGGGTCGTCGAGGTTCACCTTCCCGGCCTTGATCGCCGCCGCAACGCTCTTCGGAATCTTCGTCGCATCGACCTTGAGGCCGATGGACAGTGCCGCCTTCGGGCTCAGCCCTGGGCCGAGCC
>Ga0126312_10001739_pt1 | contig 14388 bp, 13 predicted proteins | sample Plot104A_FD_92537 | JGI IMG/M metagenome (GOLD analysis project Ga0126312, IMG submission 92537) | Serpentine soil microbial communities from UC McLaughlin Reserve, CA, USA - Plot104A | ecosystem: Environmental > Terrestrial > Soil > Grasslands | place: USA: UC McLaughlin Reserve, Lake County...
AGCAGGTAGCGGGCGATGCTGCCGTTCAGGGCGAACATCGCCGCGCCCGCCGCGGCCAGCGCGTAGCCCCGGAGCGGGTGTCGTTGGCGTTCCAGGCCGCCGATTCTGACGCGGGGCGGCGCTATGTTCAGCGCATGCGCGTCGGGGTGCTCACCGGAGGCGGAGACTGCCCCGGGCTGAACGCCGCCATCCGCGCGATCGTCCGGAGGGGCGTCGACCGCCACGGGCACACGGTCCTCGGCTTCCGCGACGGCTGGCGGGGGCCGCTCGAGCGGGAATGCGAGGAGCTCACGATCGAGTCCACCCGCGGGATCCTCCCGCGCGGAGGCACGATCCTCGGCACCTCGCGCACGAATCCGTTCAAGCGCGCCGACGGCCCCGCCGCGATCAAGGACTGCCTCGAGGCGCTCGAGCTCGACGGGCTGATCGCCATCGGCGGCGAGGACACGCTGGGAGCGGCGTCGCAGCTGCACGAGGAACATGACCTGCCGCTGCTCGGCGTGCCGAAGACGATCGACAACGATCTCGGCGGCACCGACATGACGTTCGGCTTCGACACCGCGCTGCACGTGGCCTGCGAGGCCATCGACCGGCTGCACACCACCGCCGAGTCGCACAACCGGGTGATGGTGGTGGAGGTAATGGGGCGCCACGCCGGCTGGATCGCCCTGCACTCCGGGATCGCCGGCGGCGCCGACGTGATCCTGATCCCGGAGCGACCGTTCGACATCGACGAGGTCTGCGCGCTGATCCAGCGCCGCCATGCGCGCGGGCGCTACTTCTCGATCGTCGTGGTGGCCGAGGGCGCCATCCCCAGGGAGGGCACGATCGAGACCGCCACCGGCTTCGTCGACGAGTTCGGCCACGAGCGCCTGGGGGGCATCGGCCAGGTGCTCGAGGGCGAGATCGAGCAGCGCACCGGCTACGAGACGCGCGCGACGGTGCTGGGCCACACCCAGCGCGGCGGCAGCCCCACGGCCTTCGACCGCGTGCTCGCCACGCGGCTCGGCGTGGCGGCGGTTGACGCGGCCAGCGAGGAATGCTGGGGCAGGATGCCTGCCCTCACGGGCAACCGCATCGAGCTGGTCCCGTTGCGGGAGGCGGTCGCGCAGCTGCGCACGGTGTCCCCGCAGGAGTACGCGGTGGCCGAGACGTTCTTCGGCTAGCTCAGCTAGAAGCCCGCGCCGCGCTCGGTCGAGGGCGCGCCCTCGCGGCCCAGCAGCTGCCTCACGAACGGTGCGACCGCGCTGATCGCGGCCGCGGACACCACCAGCAGTGTCGTCACGAGGAAGGCGTCGAAGGCCTTGGCGCCGAACGCCCACGCGCTGATCCAGAACACCAGGCCCACGGTGAGGGCCACCAGCACGCCCACGCCTCAGCCGCCCCGGCGCTCGTCGATCGTGCGGCGCAGCTTGGTCACGGCGTTGAAGGCGCCCTTCATGGCGCGCTCGGCCCCGGAGTCCTGCGGCGGCATCATCCCGACCTGTCTGGCGAACGACAGGCCGTCGTAGTAGACGGTGCTCGCGGCGAACTTCTGGTCCTCGACCTCGAACAGCTCGAAGCCACGGATCTCGACCGGCTTGCCGGTGGGCTCGATGCCCTGATACGGCGAGCCGCTGAAGGTCCCCGCCATGTGCCACTCGACGGCCGCCTGCCTGTCGCCCGCCACCACACGCTTGACAGTGGTCTCGAGGTCCGGCACCGCGGCGAACAGGTCGGCCAGCTGGCGCACGATCCCGTCCCGGCCGCGCAGCACGCCGGTCGGCACCATGTCCTCGACGCCGTCCTCGCGCCAGTTGTCGGCGATGGCGCGAAGGTCGTGCCTCGCGATCGCCTCGAAGTGGCCGCGCACGAGCGTCTCGACCGCCTTGCGCTTGGTGATGCGTCGGCGCGCGGGTGGCTTCGGCTCGGCCGCGGGCTGGGCCTGAGCGGCCTTGGCTGCGTTCGAGCGTGTCTTCGTCTGCGCCACCGGCGTGCTCAATCTACCAGCGATCTCCGAGGGCCTGCGCCAGCTCTGAAACCACCCGGCGCACCTCGTCCGGGCCGCCGTCCCCGGCCGCTCGCACGATCCGGCTGCCGACGATCACGCCGTCGGCGACCTCGGCGACCGCGCGGACCTGCTGGCCGCTGGAGATCCCGAACCCCACCGCGACCGGCAGCCCGGCGGCGGCGCGAATGCGCTCGACGGTGTCGGCGACACCCGGCGCGAGGTTGTCGCGCTCGCCGGTGGTGCCGGCCAGCGAGACCGCGTAGACGAAGCCGCGAGCGAGCGCCGCGATCTCGCTCGTCCGGTCCGCCGCCGTCGTGGGCGCGACCAGCGGCACAAGCGCGAGCCCCTCGGCGTCGAAGGCGCCGCGCAGCTCGTCGCCTTCGTCATAGGGCAGGTCCGGCACGATCAGGCCGGCCGCTCCGGCGGACGCGGCACGCAGCGCGAACGCCTCCGCGCCCGACGCCAGCACCAGGTTGGCGTAGACCATCAGCACCACCGGCACACGGGCGGACAGACGCTCGCACACGCGCAGGACGCCATGCGGCGTCGCGCCCGCTGCCAGCGCGGCGGTGCCGGCGGCGTGGATCACCGGCCCGTCGGCCAGCGGGTCCGAGAACGGCACTCCCAGCTCGATCAGATCGGCCCCGGCGTCCACCGCGGCCTCGCCGGCGAGCGCCGAGCCGTCGAGGTCGGGGAAGCCACCCATCAGGTAGGGCATCAGGGCGGCGCGCTTGCCATGGCCCTCGAAGGCCGCGGCGATGCGGCCGACGCCGTTGGTTGCGACGCTCACGTGCCGAGCACCTCGGCCAGGTCCTTGTCGCCGCGGCCGGAGAGCGTGAGCAGGTCGATGCCCCCACCGTGGTTGGCCATCAGCCAGGCGAGAGCGTGGGCGGGCTCGAGCGCAGGGATGATGCCCTCGAGCTTGGAGACGCGCCGGAAGGCGGCCAGCGCGGCCTCGTCGGGCACGCCGACGTAGCGCACGCGGCCGCTGTCGCGCAGCTGGGCGTGCTCGGGACCCGAGCCGGGATAGTCGAGCCCCGCGGAGACCGAGTGCGCCTCCACGATCTGCCCCTCCTCGTCCTGCAGGACCGCCGACAGGGCGCCGTGCAGTATGCCCCGCGCGCCGGTGGTGAGCGGGGCCGAGTGGCGGGGCGTCGACAGCCCCTCGCCCGCGGCCTCGACGCCGATCAGCTCGACCTCCGCGTCGTCCAGGAACGCGCTGAAGGTTCCGATCGCGTTCGAGCCCCCGCCCACGCACGCGATCACCCGCCCGGGCAGCTCCCCGGCCGCCTCGAGCAGCTGCGCACGCGCCTCGTCGCCGATCACCCGCTGCAGGTCGCGCACGAGCGCGGGGTAGGGCGCCGGGCCGACCGCCGAGCCGATCACGTAGTGGGTGTTGTCCGCGTTGGCCACCCAGTCGCGAATGGCCGCGCTGACGGCCTCCTTGAGCGTGCGGGCCCCCGCCTCGACCGGCGACACCTCGGCGCCCAGCAGCTTCATGCGGTCCACGTTCGGCCGCTGGCGGCGCATGTCCTCGGTGCCCATGTAGACCAGGCACTCGAGCCCGAGCAGCGCACAGGCGGTTGCCGTGGCCACGCCGTGCTGGCCCGCACCCGTCTCTGCGATCACCCGGCGCTTGCCCATGCGCCGCGCCAGCAGGGCCTGGCCGACGGCGTTGTTGATCTTGTGGGCGCCCGTGTGGATCAGGTCCTCGCGCTTGAGATAGACCTCGGCGCCCGTGAGCTCTGACAGCCGTCCCGCGAGGTAGAGCGGACTGGGGCGGCCGACGAAGTCGCGCAGCAACGCGCCGAGCTCGTCGAGGAAGGCCGGGTCCGTGCGCGCCGCGACCCACCCGCGCTCGAGCTCGTCCAGCGCGGGAATCAGCGTCTCCGGCACGTAGCGGCCGCCGTAGGGCCCGAAGCGACGCTCGACCGTGGGAGCGCTCATGCGGCCGGCGTGCGGTCGGCCGCCTCGACCGCACGAAAGAAGGCGGCCAGCGCGGCCGGGTCCTTGCGCCCCGGGCTCGCCTCCGTGCCACTGGCGCTGTCGACCGCGAACGGCCTGGCCGCGGCGATGGCGTCCGCGACGTTGTCCGGCGTCAGCCCGCCGGAGAGCACCACCGGCACCGGGCCGCGGTGGCGGCGGGCGAGCTCCCAGTTGAAGCTCTCGCCGGTCCCACCCGGAGCGCCGGGCACATGGGCGTCGAGCAGGTGGTAGTCCGTGTGGAAGGCGCGCAGGCGGGTGACCTCGGCGGCGCCCTTCACCCGCGCCGCCTTCATGACCTTGCAGCCGGTGCGCCTGGCGGCCTCGCGGCAGTAGGCGGGGCCCTCGTCGCCGTGCAGCTGCAGCATCGACAGCGAGGCGCGGTCGGCGGTGCGCGCCAGCTCGTCGAGCTCCGCGTTGACGAACACCCCCACCAGCTCCAGCTCGCGCCGCAGCTCGGCGCCGACGAGCTCGGCCTCCTCGATCGCGCACGCGCGCGCGCTCTGTGGCCAGAAGATCATTCCGAGCGCCCAGGCGCCATGAGCCACCCCCAGCCGAGCGTCGCCGAGATTCGTGACGCCGCAGGCCTTGACCCTCGTGGCCCGCGGGGGCACCCCCACATCGGCCTCGCCGACCCGGGGCGGCCTTCGACCGCCTCCATCAGCTTCGCTGAACACCGCCTACATGGTCGCAGGCGCCCGGGCCGCCTAGGGCAACGGGAGCAGGCCGTCGCCGCCGTCCGGCGAGCCCTGCTGCTGAGAGCTGCCGCTCCGGAGCTCGGCGGGCCGCTTGCCGAGCGTGACGTTCGCCGTCCTGCGGTCGTTGCCGCGGAAGTACTCGAGCTCGACCTTTTCGCCCGGCTTCTTGTCGGCGATCGCGTTGGCCACGTCGTCGGGCGTGTCGATGCCGCGTCCGTTTGCCTTCACGATCAGGTCGCCGCCCGCAGCCACGGCGCCGCCGGTGGGGGTGCGGCCGCCGCGCAGACCGGCGTCGGCGGCGGGGCCGCCCGGTACCACCGACTGGACCAGCGCTCCATGCTTGGAGGCAAGGTTCAGGTCCCTCGCGATCTCCCTGGTGACGGGGGCCATCTCCACGCCGAGGTACGCGCGCTCGATCTTGCCGCCCTTCTCGAGCTGCGGCAGGAGGTCCTTCGCGGTGTTGATCGGGATGGCGAAGGCGATCCCCACCGAGCCCTGGCCTCCGCCGGTGGCGATCTGGGAGTTGATGCCGATCACCCTGCCCTGCGAGTCGAGCAGCGGACCGCCGGAGTTGCCGGGATTGACCGAGGCGTCGGTCTGGATGACGTTGCGGATCGGGAAGCCGTTGGGCGCCGTGATCTGTCGCTGCTTGGCCGACACGATGCCGGTGGTCACGGTGCGCGTGAAGCCGAAGGGGTTGCCGATCGCGACCACGGGGTCGCCCACCCGCACGGCGTTCGAGTTGCCCAGTGGAATCGGCGTGACGCCCTTCACGTCGTCGGGCTTGACCTTGAGCACCGCCAGGTCGCTGGATGCGTCGCGGCCCTTGACCTGGGCGTCGATCTGCGGCCCGTCCTCCTTCAGCCGCACGGTCACGCTGCTTGAGCCCTCGACGACGTGGGCGTTCGTGAGGATGGTGCCGTCGCGGTCGACGAGGAAACCCGAGCCGGTGGCTTCGCCCTGTTGACCTGGGGTGCCGAAGATCGAGTCCTGGCTGACGCCGCGCGCCTCCACGAACATGACCCCGCGCCCCTCCTGCCGGTAGATCTCGGAGACGGTTCGGCCGTCTCCGTTGTTGGACGCCGGCTGCGAGATTGCCGGCTGGGTGATGACCTCGCGCCTGGTGTCGCCGGTGTCGATCACGCCCGTGGCGATCAGCACGGCGCCGACCACCAGCACTACCAGTCCGCCCAGCGCACCCGAGAGCAGGCTGGCCGCCGGCGGCCGGCGGCGGGGTTCGGTGGCGGGGCTCATGACACCAGTTCTAGGCGCGCAACCTTAGAGGGCGCTAAAGAGTCTCTAACGGACACTCGGGCCCCAGGGTGGGATCGCCAGCAGCGCGCGCACGCGGCCGCGCGCTCCCGCCGCGGAGCCGAGCTCGCGGCGCAGGGCGCGCCGCTCCTCCCGCCCGGGCGGGCCGGGCGGACGTGCGTCGTAGCGATCGGCCCGCAGGCGCGCGGCATAGCCGGCGGAAACGGGGCCGGCCGCGCGCCGCAGCCGCCGTTCGAGCCCCAGCAGAGTCGTGCCGGCGGGAACAGACCAGCCCAGGCGGGCCAGCGCGCTGCGCAGCTCGCGGAGCTGGGCCTCTGCCCGGCGGCGCGGCGGCTCGCGGCGGCGGGCGCGGAGGGCGCGCAGCGCCAGGCTCGCGGCGGCGACGGCCGCCAGCGCCATCAGCCCGAGCGCCGCCGCCCAGGCGGGCAGGCCGCGGGACCGCTCGGCGCTCCCGCCATCGCCGGCGCGGTCGGGCGTCGGCGCCCGGCGGGCCGAGTCGGCGCCGGCTCCCGAGAGCGCGTCGCCGCCCGGGTTCAGCCCGCTCGTCTGGCCTTCGGCGGGCGTGGCGGCCGGCGTGGGATCGAATGCCACCCAGCCGATGCCGGTGAAGTGCACCTCCACCCACGAGTGGGCGTCGAGGTCGCGGACCCTGTACTCGCCGCTGTCGCGATTGAACGAGCCGCGGGTGAAGCCGGTGGCCACGCGGGCGGGGATGCCCGCCAGGCGCAGCATCAGCGCCATCGCCCCCGAGAACTGCTGGCAGTAGCCGATCTTGTCCTCGAACAGGAAGGCCGGCAGTGGGTAATGGCGGGTGGGCGGGCGCTCGTTGTAGCGGTAGCTGCGCTTGAGGTAGCCCTGTACCGAGTTCACCGCGTCGTACACGGTGGCCTTGCGGGCCGTGAGCCGGCGCGCGAGCCGGTAGACGCGAGCATACGGCGACTCGCGCAGCGCCGAGCGTGCCCTCGCGGGATTGGCGTCGGGGTGGCCGCGAAGGCGGGCGTAGACGGGCCTGCCGCCGACCGCGGTGTCGCCCTGCCCGAGGCCTGCGCGCGGAACGAGGACGGCCGTGTAAGCCTGCAACGAGTCCGCGTACTCCTGTGGCGCTCCCCGCATCTGGGCCGCGGTCGGGTTCGGCACGTAGGCCCGCACGCCGTAGCTGTCGCCCTTCTCGAGCGGCTCGCTGAGCTTCTCGGCCGTGCCGTCGGAGGCGATGTCGGTGGTGCCGGCGCCCAACACCCGGTAGGTCGTGCCAGCTCCCACGATCAGGTCGCTGCGAAGTGAGCGCACCGTCACCCGGAAGCTGGCGTCCCAGGCCGGGTTGTGCTCGAAGTAGTTCCAGCTGCGTCCTTCCGGTCGCTCGCTGCTGGGCAGCTCGCCGTAGGCGCGCCGTGTCTGGTCGAGGCTGGTGCGCGCGCCCGAGCGCACCCAGCGGAAGCCGTCGAAGAGGTCGAGCGTCTCGGCTTTCCAGTAGTGCGGCCTCGCCGAACGCACGTTCAGCAGCGTGGTGCCGTCGCGCGGCCAGTCGAGCGGGCCGTAGCGATGGCGCCAGTCGAAGCTCACGACCTTGCCGCCCGCGAACCAGTCGAAGGAGCGGTAGTCCCACCACGGCCGGCTGCCGTCGAGCTTGGCCGAGAGCGGCAGCGCGACCACGCCGACGGCCAGCACAGCGGCCGCGCCGGAGACGGCTTCCCGTGGCGCGAGCCGCGGCAGCCACAGCCAGCCGGCCACCAGCAGCAGTAGCAGGAAGCCGCGCAGCAGCGGCTGGCCCGGGTCGTGGTTCGTCGCGGCGATGCCGTAGAGCAGCAGCAGCGTCACGAGGCCGGCCGCGCGAAGCGCCGCGCCGCCACGGCGGGCCGGCCAGAACCCCAGGCCCGCCGCCACCGTCAGCAGCAGCGGCGCGCCCAATAGAACCGTCATCCGTACCCAGCTGTCCGGGCCGGAGTAGGGCCAGTCGACGGTGCGAACCCCGGACAGCCCCCGGTCCACACCGTCCATCAGGTCGCCCCAACCCTTCGGCAGCAGCAGCCGCGGCTCCAGCCCGGCTGCCAGGAAGCCGAGGGCAAGGGCCGCCAGCAGGACCAGCGCGCCCAGGCCGAAGCGGCGCGCGGCCGGGAACGGGCGCAGCAGCCACAGCAGGGCGGCCGCTGCGGTGGCGATCGCCACCATCAGCAGTGCCGGACCCACCGGCGCGTCGGCAAGCAACCCGGCCCAGTGGATGGCGCCGAACAGACCCAGGGCCGCGAGGGCGGCCAGCCGCAGCGCCGGCGAATCGCGCGCCGGCGCGGCCAGCCGCGATGTCGCCCCGGTGCTGGGCCGGCCTCGCGCCGGTGGGGACTGGGACCGCGTCAGCAGTGAGCTCACGCCGCCCTCGCGTGCCGGCGGCGGCGGTCGCGGTCAAGCGCCTGGCCGGTGCAGCCCGCGACGCTGAACGTGGCCCTGCGCCCGGGCAGCGGGGACGGACTTACCACGAAGCGCGCGGCCGCCGTGAGGCGATCGAGGGCACGCGGCGCGTGGCGCAGGTCGGCGGCGGTGACCCACAGCACCGCGCCGCCGCGCGGCGTGCGCGCCACGGCGGGTGCCTCGGTGCCGGCCTCCACCAGCGCCAGGCGGGCGTGCAGGCCGGGCCAGCCGGCCAGGTCCGGCCCGAGCTCGGCGGGCCGGCGGTCGCCCGGGAGCAACAGCGCGCACCCCGAAGCCCGCGCCAGGTGCACTGACAGCGAGGCCGCCGCCCGCACCGCCTTGTCAAGTGCCTCCTCGGTCGCGGGCGCCGCCGCGTCGAGCACCACGAGCGGTGCCGAGTCGAGCTCGGCGACCATTCGCCGCTCGAGCATCTCGCCGCTGCGCGCAACGGACGGCCAGTGGATGCGCGAGGCCGCTGCTCCCTCGCGGTAGGGCCGCAGCCCGTCGATCTCGAGCTCGGCCACTGAGGCGTCGAGGCGGCGCCCGGCAAGGCCGGCCTGCGAGCCTGCCAGCGCGTGGTCGCCGCGGGCCGAGCCGCCACCGGCAGCGGGGGCGGTGACCGGCTCGATGCGCGGCAGCACGAGCAACTGCTCGCCGCCTTCGCCCGGCAGCTCGCGCACGCACAGGCCGAGCGGGTCCCGGATCACCAGCAGGCCCGGCTCGAGGCGCCGGCGGCCGCGGCGCGCGAAGCGGACGTTGATGCGCACCCGTCGCAGCCAGCGGCCGCCCACTGGGACCGGCCAGCCGAGCAGCGGGTCGAGCAGCTCGCCGCCGGGCAATGGGAGCCGCCCGGCCTTCAGCTCTATCCGTACCGGGTAGGGCTCGCCTTCGATCACCGTGGAGGGCCCGAGCCGGCGCCGTAGGCGCGCCCCGCGTGCGGCCAGCAGGACCCAGGCGCTGGCCCCGGTGGCCAGCACGAGCAGGGCGACGCCCGGCAGGTAGAGCGACGGGCTGTCGAAGGTGGCGGCAGTAAGGCAGAGCGCCACGCCCAGGCAGGCGGTGGCGGCCGCGCGGCTCACGGTCCCGGCGGGCTCACAGCGCGGGAACCCGCTCGAGCGCGTCGCGAACCACGGCGGCGCGGTCGTCGCCTGCCGCGTCGGGTGCCAGCAGCAGCCGGTGCGGGAGCACCGTGGGGGCCAGCGCCTGGACATCGTCTGGCAGGGCGTGGTCACGTCCGTCGAGGGCCGCGAGCGCCTTGGAGGCGCGGAACAGCATCAGGCCGGCGCGCGGACTGGCGCCCAGCTCGACGCGCGGGTCGGCGCGGGTGGCGTCGAGGATGCCCACGACGTAGCGCCTGAGCGCCGCGCTTCCGTGCACGGCGGCGGCCGCCTGCTGTGCCGCAACCACGTCCCCCGCCTCGGTCACGGGCTCGAGGTCGAGCACGCGGTCGCTCGCGGCGTGCGCGGCCAGCATGTCGGTCTCGGCGTCGGCGCTCGGATAGCCCAATGACACACGCACCATGAAGCGGTCGAGCTGGGCCTCCGGAAGCGGGTAGGTGCCCTCGTACTCCACAGGGTTCTGCGTGGCCAGCACGATGAACGGCCGGGCCAGCTCATGGGTGTGCTTGTCGACCGTGACGTGCCGTTCCTGCATGCACTCGAGCAGGCCGGACTGGGTCTTCGGCGACGCCCGGTTGACCTCGTCGACGAGCACGACGTTGGCGAACACCGGACCGGGGCGAAACTCGAAGCGGTTCTCGCGCTGGTTGAAGACGTTCGTGCCGACCACGTCGGCGGGCAGCAGGTCGGCGGTGCACTGAACGCGGGCGTACTCGGCATCCACCGAGCGGGCCAGGGCGCGCGCCAGCGCGGTCTTCCCGACACCCGGATAATCCTCGATCAGCACGTGACCCTCGGCCAGCAGGGCCACAACCAGGTCGCGGACGACGTGCTCCGGGGTCTTCACCGCCCGGGCCACGTTCTCCCGCAGGCGCGCCCCGAGCTCGGCTACGGCGGGAGGGTCGAGCTCGGGGACCGTGGCCATGGCCACCCCATGGTAGGGGGCGGCGGCGACCGGCAGATCAGGCCTGCGTGGGCTCCTCGGAGCTCGCGAGCTCGCGCACGGCGGCCTCGGGATCGGGCGCCCGCATCAGCGTCTCGCCCACCAGCACCGCGTCGACCCCGACCTGCTCGAGCTCCTCGATCTGCTCGCGCTGGCGGATGCCCGACTCCGATACCACGGTCTTGCCCGCGGGCACGTCGGCCAGCAGGTCGAACGTCCGCTGGAGGTCGACGCTGAAGTCCGACAGGTCACGGTTGTTGATGCCGATCACGTCCGCGTCGACCTCCAGCGCGCGCTCGAGCTCCTCGGGCCGGGAGACCTCCACGAGCGCGTCGAGGTCGAGCTCCCAGGCCAATGCCTTCAGCTCGGCCAGCTCCTCGGCCTCCAGCGAGCCGACCACGAGCAGCACCGCGTCGGCACCGGCCGCCTTGGCCTCGTAGAGCTGGTAGGGGTCGACGGTGAAGTCCTTGCGCAGCAGTGGCAGCCCGGTCGCCGAGCGCGCCGCGCGGAGATCCTCGAGCGAGCCGCCGAAGTGTTCCTCCTCCGTGAGGATCGAGATCGCGGCGGCGCCGCCGCGCTCGTAGGCGAGCACGATCTCCTCGCAGCCGGCCCCCTCCCGGATCGTCCCGGCCGACGGCGAGCGGCGCTTGTGCTCGGCTATCAGCGAGGTGAACGGACGTGACAGCGCCTCGGCGAACGGCCGGCCCTCGCGCGGCGCGCCGATCTCACGCTCGAGCTCCTCCAGCGGGCGCTCGCGCTTGCGCCGTTCGACCGCCAGGTGTGTCGCCTGCACGAGCTCCTCCAGGCGCGGGCCGGAGCTCATCGCGGCTGCTCCCCCAACTCGCGCGTGCGCGCGACCAGGCGCACGAGCAGGTCGGCCGCCGCACCGGAGTCGAGCGAGCGCTCGGCTTCGCGGACGCCCTGCTCGACCGAGCCGGCCCGCCCCCCCACGTACAGCGCCGCGCCGGCGTTGAGCACCGCCATGGAGCGTTCCGCGCCGTCGCCGCCTGCGAAGATCCGGCGGACCACCTCGGCGTTCTCCTCGGGGGTACCGGCGCCGACGGCGGCGTCGGCGACGGGCTCGAGTCCGACCTCCGCGGGGGTCAGCTCGTAGCTCTCGATCGTGCCGCCCTTCAGCTCCACGATCCGCGTCGGGCCCGACGCGCTGAGCTCGTCCAGGCCATCCGCGCTCGACACTACCAGCGCCCTCTCGGTGCCGAGCTCGCCCAGCGCGGACGCGATCGTCTCGAGGTAGCGGGGGTCGGACACGCCGATCACCTGCCGGCGCGCGCCGGCGGGATTGGTGAGCGGGCCGAGGAAGTTGAAGATCGTGCGCACGGCCAGCTCCTTGCGCACGGGCACCACGTGGCGCATGGCCAGGTGGAAGTGCGGCGCGAACATGAAGCCGAAGCCGAGCTCGGAGATGCAGGCCGCCACGGCATCCGGGCCGAGGTCGATGCGCACCCCGAGCGCCTCCAGGACGTCGGCGGAGCCGCACTGGCTGGTCGCGGAGCGGTTGCCGTGCTTGGCCACCGGGCAGCCCGCGCCGGCGGCGATCAGCGCGGCCGTGGTCGAGACGTTGAAGGTGGGGGCCCCGCCGCCCGTTCCAGCCGTGTCGACCAGCTCCGCCCCGGGGGCATCGACCTTCACGGCCAGCTCGCGCATGGTGCGCGCCAGGCCGGCGATCTCGGCCACGCTCTCGCCCTTGGTGCGCAGCGCGATCATGAACGCCGCCGCCTGCGCCTCTGAGGCGCGGCCCTCCATCAGCTCGTGCAGCACCGCGGCGGCTTCGTCCGCTGAGAGGTCTGCCCCGCCCGCCACTTGGTCGATGGCGTACGTGATGACGGGGTTAGGCATCGAGGAAGTTGCTAAGCAGCGCCTTGCCCGCGCCGGTGAGCACCGACTCGGGGTGGAACTGCACGCCCTCGGCCGGGAGCTCGCGGTGGCGCAGGCCCATGATCACCTCGCCGGAGCGCGCGGACACCTCCAGCTCGGCTGGCAGCTCCGGAGCGACCACGAGCGAGTGGTAGCGACCTACCACGAGCGGTGTTTCGAGGCCGCGGAAGATCGTCCTGCCGTCGTGCTCGACGTCGGCGGTCTTGCCGTGCACCGGCTCCCCCCGCACGATCCGCCCGCCGAAGGCCGCTGCCAGCGCCTGGTGTCCGAGGCAAACCCCGAGCACCGGGGTGCCCGCCGCGGCGAAGCCGCGCACGGCCTCGGCCGACACCCCGGCGTCGGCGGGCCCGCACGGGCCGGGCGAGACCACCACCCGCGCGGGCCGGCGCGCCAGCAGCTCGCCGGTGACCGCCGCGTCGTTTCGCACGACCTCCGGCTCGGCCCCGAGCTCGCCGAGGTACTGGACGAGGTTGTAGGTGAACGAGTCGTAGTTGTCGATCACGAGCACCGAGCTCACGGCCAGTCCCCCTGTCCACAGGCCAGGCGGATGGCCTCCAGCACGGCGCCTGCCTTGGCCTCGGTCTCGCGCTGCTCGTAGCCGGCGTCGGAGTCCGCCACGATGCCTGCGCCCGCCTGCACGTGGACCCTCCCGTCCTTGACGAGCGCCGAGCGGATGTAGATGCACGTGTCGAGCTCGCCCGAGTAGCTCAGGTAGCCGACCGCTCCGCCGTAGGGCCCGCGCTTGGACGTCTCGAGCTCGTCGATGATCTGCATCGCTCGGATCTTGGGAGCCCCCGAGAGCGTCCCGGCGGGCAGCGACGCGCGCAGGGCATCCATGGAACTGATGCCGTCGCGCAGCCGGCCGGCCACGCGAGAGACGATGTGGATCACATGGCTGTAGGTCTCGACGGCCATCAGCTCCTCGACCTCGACGCTGCCGTACTCGCACACCCGGCCGAGGTCGTTTCGGCCCAGGTCCACGAGCATCACGTGCTCGGCCCGTTCCTTCTCGTCGGCCAGCAGCTCGCGCGCCCGCTCGAGGTCGGCCTCCGGCGAGTCGGCGCGTGGCCGTGTGCCGGCGATCGGGCGCTGCTCCACACGCCGGCCCGACACCTTCACGAGCGACTCTGGCGACGCGCCGGCGATCTCGAAGTCCTCGAAGTCGAGGAAGTACATGTACGGGCTCGGGTTGACCGTGCGCAGCGCGCGGTAGACCGAGAAGGCCTCGACCGGGCACTCGCCGCTCCAGCGCTGGCTCGGCACCACCTGGTAGACGTCGCCGGCGCGGATGTACTCCTTCGCGCGCTCGACCGCCAGCGCGTAGCCGTGGGCGCCGGCATCGCTGGCGAGCCCCGGCGGCTCGCAGCGGCTCGCGGGCGAGCGCGGCACGGGACCGGCCAGGCGCTCGCGCACCTCGGCTATCGAGACCGCCGCCTCGTGGTAGGAGCGCTCGAGATCTCCGCTCGTGGCCACATTGGCCAGCACGGTGACCTCGTGCCGGAGGTGGTCGAAGGCCAGCAGCAGATCGGTGACCATGAGTGCCAGGTCCGGCACGCCGACCGGGTCGTGGTTCGGCGCGCCCACAGTGGGCTCGGCGCTTCGCGCGAGGTCGTAGCCGAACAGCCCGACGGCGCCGCCCGCGAACGGCGGCAGGCCGTCGAGAGCGGCCACCTCGTGCCGCTCGAGCTCGTCCGCGACGAGCGAATAGGGATCTGGGTGATCGCCCAGGCTCATCCGGAGGACCGAGCTGGGCCGAAAGCCGAGGAACGACCAGCGCCCGACCTGCTGCCCCTGCTCCGCGGACTCGAGCAGGAACGAGGGGCCGCCGCCGCGCAGCTTGAGGTATGCGGAGACGGGCGTCTCCGTGTCGGCCACGAACGTGTTGCGCAACGGCACCAGCCCGTGCTCGCGCGCCAGCTCGCGCACCTCCTCCAGGCTGGGCCTCAGCTCCAGTTCCGCGGGGTCAGCGGCGACGGCCATTGAGCACCTCGAAGGCGGCGGTCACGCTCAGCCCACGTGAGGCGAGCAGCACCTCGAGGTGGTAGAGCACGTCGGCGGCCTCCTCCGCGACGCGCTCGTCGCTATCGC